>Ga0102903_1000048_pt1 | contig 54478 bp, 59 predicted proteins | sample Colrivmet1555C02_FD_78497 | JGI IMG/M metagenome (GOLD analysis project Ga0102903, IMG submission 78497) | Estuarine microbial communities from the Columbia River estuary - metaG 1555C-02 | ecosystem: Environmental > Aquatic > Marine > Intertidal zone > Estuary | place: USA: Columbia River... | reverse complement strand
TATCGCTTTCGGTGGGGGTGTTATCGCTTATCATCTGGTCAGGGGCTTAGATCGTCCTTATCTGTTAGGGTAACAAACGCCCTGCGCAACAAAGGTACGAATATGTTCAAACGACTTTCATCACTGGCTCTTATAGCATCTCTTTCATTCGCAGCGATCCCTGCAATGGCGCAGCAGTTGTCATTGAATCAAATTTCGCAATACATGAATGGCTTACAAACCGCGCAAGGTGGTTTCACGCAGATCAATGCGGATGGGACGCTGTCGACGGGGCAGATTTACATCAAACGCCCAGGTCGTATTCGGTTCGAGTATAATGCGCCCGACAATTCGCTTGTCATGGCAGGCGGCGGACAGGTGGCGATCTTTGATCCCAAATCCAACAATGGGCCTGACCGTTACCCGCTGAACCAAACGCCGCTTAAGATCATTCTGGAGCGGAACGTCAACTTTGGTCAGGCGCGAATGGTCACAGGGCATACGTCCGACGGCACAACGACCACTGTCACGGCTCAAGATCCAGATCATCCAGAGTATGGCAATATCCAGATGGTATTCACGGCCAACCCAACGGAATTGCGTCAATGGATTGTGACGGATGATGTCGGCAGCCAAACCACGGTTATTCTGAACGATATGGTCGCGGGCGGGTCGATTGGCGAGATCAAGTTCAACATCACCAGTGAGATGGCAAAGTGGAATAACTAAGCGATATGCCACATGAAAAAGGGCGCCTGCGAGGGCGCCCTAATTTTTAGATTTTACGGCAAGACCGAAGCTGCGCGTCATACATAACAGCGCGACTATCAACCTCACTGGCGATACGGATCAACCACCCCTTGCTGCGCCATGTGCCGCGCTTAAATCCAGTACGGCCATCGTGATAGGCCAGATACTGATCGCGGGTGTTGTTGAGCGGGATTCCCACTTCGTCGCGCGTATGTGACATGTACCACCCCATAAAGTCGGTGGCGTCCTTGATGTCATCGCGGCGCGAGCGACGGTTACCTTCGGAATTCTGGTATTCTTCCCATGTGCCATCGAGAGCCTGAGAGTATCCAAACGCCGACGACTGACGGCCAATTGGAATCACACCCAGCGCATACTGATGCGGCGTGCGGTTGTTGCCGATGAATTTACTCTCTTGATAGATAATCGCCATCAGAACAGGGACGGGGACGCCCCATTTCCGTTCGGCTGCCTTAAAAGCGCGTAAATACGCGGGGCGCTCAGATACGATCGAACACGCGTTATCAAGCTCTCGGGGGGCGGAAAATTCTCGCGACCCACAGCTGCCTAAAAGCGTCAAAAGTACCAGTGCGCGAAAGAAACTGCTCATATGCCTCTCGCTTTTTTTTAGTTTGTTTTGAGGAACGATACCGCATTCGAGCACGGCTGTGAACCGTTTTAGCGGGACTTTAGATCACAAATGCCAAGATAAGCGGCAAAGCGACCACGCTGAGCAAGGTCGATGCCACAACGAGACCCGCGACGGGTTGCGCCTCTTTTCCGTATTTCTCGGCCAAAAGATAAGACGTGACCGCCACCGGCGTTGAGATTTGCACGATCAGCACGGCGGTGGGCACAGGGGCGAGCCCAAACCAACGTGCGGCCCCGAATGCGGCCAATGCGCAAACCAGTGCTTTCAGGACCGACAGCCAGACAGCGCGTGCCATGTCGCGGGTCTCTAATCGTGCGACAGCGACACCCAAAGTGATTAGCATGACGGGAATCGCCATTTGCCCGATCAGTTCTAGGGCGTTTGTCAGGAACGTCGGCGTCCGCCATCCTTGCATCAGGAACACCGCGCCAAGCAAGGTTGCGGCAACGACGGGTTCTTTGATGACGCGCAAAAGCGACCCGCCACCCGACACAATCCAAACACCGATTGTGAAGGAGAGAATTGCCATGACAGCAAAGATAACGACGGCATAGCTGAGCCCTTCTTCACCAAAAGCGAACAGCGCCAATGGCAGCCCGAGGTTGCCCGTATTGCCAAAGATCAGTGGGGCGAGGTAGGTTGAGAGTTCGAGCTTTAAGGCCTTTAACGTGATTATAAACACAATAGAAACAAGCGCATAAGCCGCAAAGCTGGCCAAGGACAGCGCCGCCAAAGCGCTCGGCTCGATCTGGGCCTTCATGAGCGCTACAAAGATCAGGCACGGCACAGAAAGTGTCATCGCCAGCCGCGTGACGAACTCGACGCGATATTCAAAACCGAGCTTAACCCAAGCGAAACCAACGGCCGCTAAGATAAAGACAGGTGCGGTTATATTCAGGACTGTAATGGCAAGGTTCACAGACTGTTTCCTTGATTTCCGTATCCACCCCATAGACAGCCCCCATGTGAGGGGTCTAATAAGCAAGTGGGGGAAACAAATTTATGTTCAAATCGCGTGCGAAATATCATTTGGGCCAAGTCGTCCGTCATCGCAAGCATCCTTTTCGGGGTGTGGTGTTTGACGTGGACGCAATGTTCTCGAACACGGACGCTTGGTATGAGGCGATTCCCGAGGACAGCCGTCCGAAAAAGGATCAACCGTTTTACCACCTGCTCGCTGAAAACGACCAAAGCTATTACGTGGCTTATGTGTCCGAGCAGAACCTTGTCGCCGACTATTCGGGCCAGCCTGTTGAGCACCCTGATCTTGACGATCTGTTTGGTCCGTTTGAGGATGGTCACTATCCTTTGCAGGTTCAGCTCAATTAATCGGCCAAGATGGGTCAAGACCCATCCTACGCCGACCATCTTCTGAACATCAGTAGCCCAGCGCACAACCATCCTTGCGCGGGTCAGAACCGCCAACCAGCACCCCGTCATCACTAACCATAATCGCTTGCGCCCCGCCAATTGGCCCCTCGGGCGTTTGCACATCGTGGCCAAGTGCGGAGAGTTCGGCACGCACATCGTCGCCGTATCCTGTCTCCATATTGAGCACTTTGCTATCCGCAAAACAGCGTGGCGCATCAATGGCCGTCTGCACATCCATCCCAAAATCGGTGAGGTTCGTCATAAACCGCGCGTGTCCATTCGACTGATACGCCCCGCCCATCACGCCAAACGGCATATAGGGTCTGCCGTCTTTCTTGAGTAATCCGGGGATGATTGTATGCATAGGTCGCTTGCCACCTTTGGCCTCGTTTACGTGGCCTTCCTCAAGCGTGAAGCCAGCGCCACGGTTTTGGAACAGTACGCCGAATTTATCCGATGCGATGCCCGCACCAAACGAATGGAACACGGAATAAATCAGCGACACACACATGCGGTCTTTATCGACCACGGTGATATAGATCGTATCTTTATGCACGGCTTCGGTCCCTGCATGGGCCATCGGCATCGCGCGTTTCGGATCGATCAGGCCTGCGAGCTTGGCCGCCGTTTCCTCTGACAACATATGTGCCAGACGGCTGGTGTGATCAGGGTCCGCAATGACGCGGTTGCGCGTGTCATAAGCAAGCTTCGTTGCTTCTGCCTCGATATGCGCGCGCTGGGCGCCAAAGGGGGCCATGCCTGCGATTTCAAAGTGCTTGAGGATATTGAGCATCAGGATTGCGGTCGCCCCTTGGCCGTTTGGCGGATGCTCCCATAGATCAAGCCCGCCGTAACCGCCGTTGATGGGGTCGGTGTATTCGGCGTAGCATTTCGCGAAATCATCAAGCGTATGCACGCCTCCAGCGGCGTTGAGCGAGGCGACCATATCTTCCGCCACTTCGCCCTCATAGAACCCTTCGCGCCCCGTCATCGCGATACGGCGTAGCACCTCAGCTTGGCCTTTGGCGCTAAACAACTGACCCGCAACGGGGGCTTTGCCATTCAGTAAAAACAGATCGCGTGCGCGGCCTTGCAGCGAATCAACCGCTTGTGCCCAGTCGAATGCAACACGCGGGGCCACAGGCACGCCCGTTTCCGCATAATGGATCGCAGGGGCGAGAGAGGCCTTCAACCCCAACTTGCCGAAATCCTTGGAGAGCAGGCAAAATGCATCAATCGCACCGGGGATCGTGACGGCCTCTGGGCCACCAAGTGGGACGGTTTTCATACCCTTATCGCGCATCACGGCAGCATCTAGGCCAGCAGGCGCACGACCGGAACCATTGAGTGCCACGACCCGATCCTCGCCCGCGGGCGTCAACAAAACAAAGCAATCGCCGCCAATCCCCGTCATCTGAGGTTCGCAAATACCAAGCAAAACAGCGCCCGCAATTGCGGCATCTACCGCGTTACCGCCCGCCTCTAACATTTGCACCGCAACTTTCGCCGCAAGGGGGTGCGAGGTCGCGCACATGCCATTGGTTGCGAATGTAGCTGAACGGCCCGAAGCCATAAAATCGCGCATAAACTTCTCCTCCAAAAACACGCCGAAGTTAGGCCATTTGGCGGTCTGTGCAATCAAATTTTGGGGAAAGTGCCTCGGCGCCACACAACTGGGTGGGGGCTATAAATGCGTGACGCCGAGGATAAGCTATGCAGCTATTCGCAATCATTGCCATTCGATCGGGGCGGGGGTGTGATCGAATTAAGGCGCTTTCTGGGCTTTTTGCCTTTTTGATAAAAAACTTCGCGCAGGGCGGAAAAGAACGTATGTTCAATTCCAAACAGACAGCAAGGTTAAATTCCATGGGATCAGTCGTCATCACAGGGGCCGCCCGTACACCTATGGGTGGGTTTCAAGGGGTCTTTGCCGAAGTGAATGCGCCGACGCTTGGCGGTGCAGCAGTCAAGGCGGCTTTGGCGCAGGCGCAGATTGAAACCGTTGATGAGCTGCTGATGGGCTGCGTTTTACCTGCGGGGCAGGGGCAGGCCCCCGCGCGTCAGGCGGGGTTTCTTGCGGGGCTTGGCGAAGAGGTTCCCGCAACGACGCTAAACAAAATGTGCGGCTCTGGCATGAAAACTGCGATGATCGCTTATGATCAAATCGCACTCGGGGCTGTGCAAGTGGTCGTTGCGGGTGGCATGGAAAGCATGACCAACGCGCCGTATCTCATGCCAAAGATGCGGGCTGGGGCGCGGATCGGGCACCAGACCGTGCAAGACAGTATGTTTCTTGATGGTTTGGAGGATGCCTATGACAAGGGCCGTCTGATGGGCACCTTTGCCGAGGACTGTGCCGAGGCGTTTCAATTCATCCGCAAGGCGCAGGACGACTATGCTTTGGCGTCACTGTCAAATGCGCTGGCGGCGCAAGGGAATGGCGCGTTTTTCAACGAAATAGCGCCTGTGACACTGCAAACCCGTAATGGCGACGTGACCATCAACCAAGACGAACAACCCAGCAAAGCACGGCCCGAGAAAATACCGATGCTGAAGGCTGCCTTCCGCAAAGACGGGACCGTGACGGCTGCAAATTCTTCGAGTATCTCAGACGGGGCCGCGGCCCTCGTGATCTGCAACGAGAAATCCGCAACAGTACCGATCCACGCCCGTATCCTTGGCCACGCCAGCCACGCCCAGGCGCCGAACCTATTCACGACCGCCCCTGTCCCTGCCGCGCAAAAACTGCTCGCGAAGCTGGGCTGGTCGGTGGATGATGTGGACCTTTGGGAGGTGAACGAGGCCTTTGCCGTGGTCCCCATGGCTTTTATGCACGAGATGAAAATCCCACGCGACAAGATCAACGTGAACGGCGGTGCCTGTGCGCTGGGCCATCCGATTGGGGCATCGGGGACGCGGATCATCGTGACGCTTTTGAACGCGTTAGAGGCGCGGGGTCTCAAGCGCGGCATCGCTGCGATTTGTATCGGGGGTGGCGAAGGTACGGCCATCGCAATAGAACGTCCGTAACAGACACACACAAAGGCAAATGCCATGCGCGTTAACTATTATGACCTGACCCAATCCATCGGCTCACTCACCCATGGGGAGACTGATATCGTGGCGCTGATGGCGACTGTCGCTTGCGAAGTGCATCATTCTGACGACCGCTTTGACTGGACTGGGTTCTACCGCGTGACCGCCCCCGAATTACTAAAAATCGGCCCCTATCAAGGCGGACACGGCTGCCTTGTGATCCCATTCTCGCGCGGTGTTTGTGGCGCTGCCGCCCGCACGGGTGTGGTGCAATTGGTCGCAGACGTGAATGCCTTTGAAGGCCATATCGCCTGCGCCAGCTCGACCCAATCCGAGGTCGTGCTGCCCGTTTGGAACGATGAAGGCACGCTCTTGGGCGTCTTTGATATCGACAGCAACCAGCCCGCAGCCTTCACCCAAGAAGACGCGGACCAGCTTGCGGCAATCCTCAAATCAACCTTCGCTCAGGCCCGCTGACGGGCTGTTTGCGCATCAAGCGCATCGCTGAAAGTTTGTGCTGACCATCTCGCGTCCAAGGCCGCATGAAACAGTGCTGCTTGGGTTTGTGGGGCCAGTCCACCAACAGGCGGATCAAGGTCCAAATTCGTCGGAAAAGAATAGCCCTCTGCACAAGCCGCAATCGCCGCGCGCTGCTGCGCTGGGCTAAGACCGACACCCGCGATCACAGGATAAAGCGCCTTGCACATCGCCACGCGGTCGATGCTTTCCATCGCGCGACCAAAAGCGGAGGAGACTTGCAACAGGTTCGCCATGCGCTGCACGTCTTTACTCGTATTCGCGCCCGCGCCATGGAACAGGGCAGGGCTGAAAAACAGCGCATCGCCCTTCGACAGTGGCAGTTGGATATAGCTTTCCTCGAAATATGCGCGGAAATCATCGCGCCGCCACGCGGCATAGCCTGCGCGGTACGCCTGACTAAACGGTAGCAGCTTTGTTGGACCGCTTTCCACGGGCATATCCGAATGGGCGACCGCTCCTTGCAGCGTCAAAACGGGCGAGAGATCATGCACGTGTGCGGGGTAGCCTGCTGAAGTCTCCGCCGTCTGAAACCCCAGATGATAGTCGCGATGCGCCATCTGCGCCCCACCACCCGGACGGACAAGGTTCACTTGTGCGGTCATCTGATAGTTCGGGCCAAGCCACGCCTCGCACACCGCATCAATCGCGACATTGCCAAAGTAGGACGCGAAAGCGGCAGGGTCATGCAAGCACAGCTTTTGCAATGAATTCCAAATGCGGTCGTTGTTGCCTGCAGCGGCAAAGTGATCCGCACCACCGCCATTTGCCAGCTTTTCAGACGCGATCACATCGTTGTAAATCGCGGTCGCGGCATCAATTGGCGCGGTGTCGGCATATGCGCCTTTGAGAACAATGATCCCTGATCCTTCCCGCAGGCCCCGCGCCCATTCGGCCATCAAAACGCTACGCAGTGCAGGATCGGTCAGGTAATCTTGTAGGCCCGCAACATCATAAATTGGGGCGTTCTTTTCAATCGCGGCGGCCAAGGGCACGTCGCCTGGTTTTAGGCTTTGCTGGGTCAACGCCTTGAATGCGTCAAGGTCGCAGGCGTTCGGATCAAAATAAGCGGTCATGTTGGTTCTCCTCTTTGACAAAGCCTAACGCGACGAGGGGTTGTCGGATGCTGCAAAACACATCAATAATCCATCAATGACACATCGCTTTCCGATCAAAGAAATCGCGGCCCAAGCAGGGCTTTCGACCGCCACGGTGGACCGCGTTATCAATATGCGGCCTAATGTAAGCGCGCAGACAAAGGGACGCGTCAATGCGGCGCTCAAGGAGTTGGAACGTCAAGAGGGGCAGCTTGCGGCGCGTGGGCGGCGGCTATTCATTGATATCGTTGTCGAGGCCCCGCGCAGGTTCTCGCAGAAAATCCGCGACGCGACAGAGGCCATCCTGCCCAATGTCACCCCTGCCGTCATCAGGCCGCGCTTTACCTTTCAAGAGGTGATGACAGAGGCCGAAACGCTGGCCCATCTTACCCGTATTGCCCAGCGTGGCAGCCAAGGCGTCTGCCTGAAGGCTCGCGATTTGCCGGCGATCCGCGCCGCAGTGGCCATGCTGACGGCGAAAGGCATTCCGGTTGTCACCATGTTCACGGACATTTCTACGGCTCGTCTGGCCTATGTCGGCCTTGATAACGCGCAAGCGGGGCGCACCGCGGCTTACCTGATGGGGATCGCTTTGCGCGGGCAAACGGGGACGATCCTGCTCACCCAAAGCCACGACGCATTTGAGGGCGAAGAGGCGCGAGAGCAGGCCTTTCGCGCGGCCCTGCCAAAACATTTGCCGCAGATGACCCTGATTGAGATGAGCGGCGGGGCTGGGTTGGCCACGCTGACCGCCAGCCAGATTTCGACCCTCGCGCCACAGCTTCGCGAGTTGCGCGGCGTCTATTCGATGGGCGGCGGGAATCGCGCTATTCTTGCGGCGCTTCAGGCAATCAAATGCGGCCCACAAATCTATATCGGGCATGACCTTGATACCGAGAACCGCGCACTTCTACTGCGTGGGCAAATCCACTTTCTTCTGGAACATGACCTCAAGCGCGATATGGCGCGGGCCTTTGGTACGATCACGGCACAGCATCGCCTGAACGCGATCCCAAGCGAGCCAGAATTGGCCGACGTGCAGATTTTAACGCCCGCGCATTTTGCGTGAAATTTCGCTTTGAGATTTCATTCGAATCTGCGATTGTGAAATTCTGACCTGAAATTTCATGAGGTAACGGTGCTGCACAACCCGCCCCCTGAGACCCGCACACTTGGTGCTGATCTGCGCGCCCTGCGTAAGGCGCGGGGGCTGACTTTGGCGGGTATGGCGGACAGCATGGGCAAATCCGTCGGCTGGATGAGCCAGATCGAGCGCGACATTTCCGAGCCGTCGATCAGTGATCTGCGCGCCCTTGCCAAACTGCTCGACGTCTCTGTCTCCAGCCTGTTCCGCGTTGCCGCCGCCGCGGGCGAAGAGGGCTTCATCGTGCGCAAAACCGCTCGCCGCCCCATTGGGTCTCGCGAGGCAGGATTGGTCGAAGAATTGCTCTCCCCCGACCTGACCGATGATTTCGAGGTGGTGCATTCCACCTTTGAGGCGGGTTCCAGCATGGAGCAAGCCATCAGCCGCCCCACCCAAGAGGTCGGCTATATCACCGCAGGCCAACTCGATCTTTGGATCGGCGACACCTGTTTTCACCTGAACGTCGGCGATAGCTTCCGCATTCGCGGCCAGTCCTATCGTTGGTCAAACCCCCATGATGTGCCCTGCGTGGCGATCTGGGTTATAGCACCGCCGGTATATTAATGAGCTTTGAGGCATGGACCATATTTGCGGCCTTCTGGGTTCTGTTCGTCACCACACCGGGGCCGAATGCCGTCAATTGCATCAACAACGGGATTACGCTGGGCTTTTGGCGCAGCCTCCCTGCGGTGGCTGGTATATTGACGCAAGCGAGCCTCTTTCTCACGCTTTCCGCGCTGGGCGTCACAGCCCTGATTGCAGGCAACCCCGCTGTCTATGATGGTGCCAAACTCATTGGTGCCGCGGTTCTGATCTACCTCGGTATTCGTGGATGGTTGAACGCCGCCAAGCCCATCAACCTCGACGCAGCCCCCGCGACATCGGTCTACTTCCGCGCCCTCGCCATCGCGACCATCAACCCGAAATCTGTCGCAGGCTACCTCGCCGCCTTTACCCAATTCGTGCAGCCCGACGTCGCGATCAGCACACAGATGTGGGTGATTGTACCGACGGCGCTCACACTCACCGCGTGTTCCTACCTCGGATACACGGCCCTCGGTGCGGGCATCGGACGTGCGGCATTGGGCGCAGTATTTAACGCGACCCTGCGCCGTGTCATGGCCGCCTGTTTTATCATCTACGGTCTGCTTTTGGGCAGCACCTCAGCCCCAAGGATCACCTGATGTATCAAGGAAGCTGCCTTTGCGGCGCGGTCACATTTACCGCCACCGCACAAGCCAAAGACCCCGCCGCTTGCCACTGCACCCAGTGCCGCAAGCAATCGGGGCATTACTGGGCCGCAATGCAAGTGCCTGACGACGCGCTAACGATCACAGGCGAAGTCCGCTGGTATGAAGCCAGCCCGATTGCCAAGCGCGGGTTTTGCCCAACCTGCGGGTCCTTCTTGTTCTGGAAGGGCCACGCAGAGGATGACACTGGCGTCGCTTTGGGTGCGCTCGACGGGCCAACAGGGCTCAAACTAGAGCGCCACATATTCACCGCCGACAAAGGCGATTATTACGACATCACCGACACCGTTCGGCAGGAGGAGCAAGAAGATGAGTGAATTTCCAACAACAGCACGGGTCGTGATCATTGGCGGCGGGGTCGTCGGCGTCTCGACCCTCTATCACCTCGCGAAAGCAGGCTGGACAGATTGCGTGCTCTTGGAAAAGAACGAGCTGACCGCAGGCTCGACATGGCACGCCGCTGGCAACTGCCCGTCGTTTAGCACCTCTTGGTCGATCATGAACATGCAGCGCTATTCGCTGGGCCTTTACGCGGGGCTGGCCGAAGAGGTCGACTATCCGATGAATTACCACGTCACCGGCTCCATTCGCCTCGCGCATTCAAAAGAGCGGATGCAGGAATTCGAGCGCGCGCGCGGTATGGCCAACTATCAGGGTCTCAGCATCGAGATGATGTCGAATGCGGATATGAAAGACCGCTATCCTTTCTTGGAAACGCATGACCTAGTCGGGGGCATGTGGGACCCGGACGACGGCGATATCGACCCTGCGCAGCTCACTCAAGCGCTTGCCAAAGGCGCCCGTCAAATGGGCGCCAAGATCGAGCGGTTCTGCCCTGCGACAGGTGTCAGCCGCGAAAACGGCGAATGGATCGTGCATACCGATAAGGGTGATATCCGCTGCGAAAAGGTGGTGAATGCGGCGGGCTATTACGCGCAACGCGTCGGCGAATGGTTCAAACCCTACGGCGGGCGCACGGTGCCGATGGCCACCATGTCGCACCAGTATTTTCTGACCGAAGAAATCCCCGAACTGAAGGAATGGACAGAGGCCTCTGGCCATAAGGTCCCATTGCTGCGCGATGTAGATAGCTCTTACTACCTGCGCCAAGACAAGCACGGGTTGAACCTCGGGCCTTACGAGCGCAACTGCAAAGGCCATTGGATGACGCCATCAGATCCGATGCCCGACGACTTTAGCTTCCAACTGTACCCCGACGATCTGGAGCGGTTGGAGTGGTATATCGAGGACGCCATGGCCCGTGTGCCGATCCTTGGCACGGCAGGCGTTGGCCGCGTGATCAACGGCCCGATCCCTTATGCGCCCGACGGTCTGCCGCTTATGGGGCCAATGCCCGGTGTGCCAAACGCCTATGAGGCTTGCGTTTTCACCTTCGGCATCACCCAAGGCGGCGGCGCGGGCAAGGTCATGGCCGAGTGGATCACCGAGGGCCAAACCGAGTGGGATATGTGGGCCGTCGATCCGCGCCGCTACACCGATTACACCGATCAGGACTACTGCGACCGCAAGGCACGCGAGACTTACGGCCACGAATACGCGATGCATTTCCCCTATCACGCATGGCCAGAAGGGCGCGACAAAAAGCTGTCCGCTGTGCATGACAAGGTTATCGCACAAGGCGGCGTTATGGGCGCCTATAACGGCTGGGAACGCGCCAATTGGTATGCCAAAGACGGCGACGATACCTCCGAGGAAAGCACGCAAACTTGGGGCCGTGTTGGTCCTTGGCAGCCGCGGATCAAAGAGGAGTGCGAAGCGGTGCGCGACGCCGCTGGTATCCTCGATCTGCCTGGCTTTTCGCGCTACAAACTTGACGGGGAAGGCGCCGCGCAATTCCTGCGTGACAACGGCACGGGCGGTATTCCAAAGGTCGGACGCATCGGCCTGATCTACTTCGCCGACGACCGTGGGCGCATCGTTACAGAAGTCTCAGCCATGCGCTTGGCGGAAGACACGTTCTTCATCATCACAGCCGCCACCGCGCAATGGCATGATTTCGACGTGTTGAAATCCCGCATGCCTCAAGACGCGAAATTCACGATCACCGATGTGACTAAAGCGTTCTCTTGCCAAATCCTCACAGGCCCAAAATCCCGCGATATCCTTGCGGACTGTTCTAACGGTGACCTGTCCCTCGGCTGGCTCACCCACCAATCCGCACAGATCGACGGGACATGGGTGCAACTCGTGCGGGTCTCCTTCGCAGGCGAACTCGGTTGGGAAATCCACTCGAAGGTCGAAGACACCGCCGCCGTTTACGCCGCCGTCCTCAAAGCGGGCGCAAAGCACGGGCTCAAACCCTTCGGGATGTTCGCGCTCAATTCTTTGCGGATCGAAAAGGGCTACCGTGCATGGAAGGGCGACCTCTCGACTGACTACACCATGCTTCAAGGCGGGCTAGAGCGTTTCGTGAAATTCGACAAAGGTGATTTCCCGGGCAAGGCCGCTCTCTTGGCTGAAAAACACAAAGGCGTCACAAAGCAATTCGTAACCCTCACGCTCGACGAGGTCCCTCCCTCTGACGCGCCCTACATGTCTACGATTAGCCACAAAGGCGAGGTCGTTGGCGAGACAACTTCAGGTGCTTATGGCTACCGCATCAACAAGGCGGTAGCACTCGGCATGCTGCGCCCGGACCTCGCCGTCGAAGGCACCAAAGTCACGATCAACATCTTCGGCGAGGATTGCGTTGCCACCGTGCAAAAAGACGAACCGCTCTGGGATCCAGCCAACGATCGGATCCGCGCATGATCACGCTTCTTGATGGCGGCATGGGGCAAGAGCTTGTCAAACGGGCGGGAAAGGCCACATCTTTGTGGTCGATCCAAGCCCTTATTGACGATCCAGACATGGTCCGCGCTGTGCATGACGACTACTTCGCCGCGGGCGCGGATGTGGCGACAACCAACAGCTACTCCGTGTTGCCAGATCGGTTGGAAACCCATGGCATCGCGGACAAACTCACGCAACTCGCGACCCTCGCTTGCGAGATCGCCTGTGCCTCTCGCGACGCAAATGGATCAGGGATCGTGGCGGGCTCACTCGGGCCGATGGGGTTTTCCTATCAACCCGACAAGGCCCCACCCGCCGAGCAAGCGGCCGTTGGCTACGCCAACCTCGCCCGCATCCATGCGCCTTTCGTTGACGTGCATATCTTAGAGACCATGTCGTCCGTTGACCAAGCACGCGGTGCGCTCATGGGGGCCTCTGTCACAGGCAAGCCGATCTGGCTTGCGGTCTCTGTTGATGACGCGGACGGGACTAAATTGCGCTCTGGCGAACCGCTCGGTGACCTCCTCCCGCTGATCGCAAAATTCAACCCTGCCGCCGTTCTCATCAACTGCTCACTGCCTGAAGCGGTCAGTGTCGGGGTCCCACTTTTGACCGCCGCAAAGGTGCCACTCGGGGCCTACGCCAACGGCTTCACAGGCATCGCCAGCGATTTCGACCACATCGGCGCCACCGTCGATAGCCTCAAAGCCCGCACCGATCTTGACCCCGCCCGCTACGCCGATTTCGCCCAAAAATGGGTCGACGCAGGTGCAACTCTCATCGGCGGTTGCTGCGAAGTTGGGCCCGCCCACATCGCCGAACTCGCCGCCCGTTTTAAGTAAGGAACCCCCATGGCCAACGTCCCAACACATGCACGCGTCGTCATCATCGGGGGTGGCGTCATCGGCTGCTCCGTGGCTTACCACCTTGTCAAGCTTGGCTGGAAAGACGTGGTTTTGCTTGAACGAAAGCAGCTCACCTCAGGCACCACATGGCACGCCGCAGGGCTGATTGCGCAACTACGCGCTACCGCTAACATGACCAAGCTGGCGAAGTATTCCCAAGAACTCTACGGCAATCTTGAGGGTGAGACAGGCGTTGCTACAGGCTTCAAACGGGTGGGCTCCATCACTGCAGCGCTCACCGAAGAGCGCAAAGAAGAGATCTTCCGCCAAGCGGCAATGGCCCGTTCCTTCGGCGTCGACGTCGAGGAAATCAGCCCCAAAGAGGTGAAGGGAAAATACGAACACCTCAATATCGACGGTGTGACCGCTGGTGTCTATCTGCCGCTCGACGGCCAGGGCGACCCTGCGAATATCGCGCTCGCACTTGCCAAAGGTGCGCGGCAAAACGGCGCGAAAGTCATCGAGCGCACGGCTGTCACCGCGATCCACAAAACGGGCCGCCGTGTGACCTCCGTTGACTGGAACAACGGCACCGAGACAGGCACAATCGCCTGCGATATGATCGTCAACTGCGGCGGCATGTGGGGGCACGCGGTCGGCAAAATGGCGGGCGTGAACGTACCGCTACATGCCTGCGAACACTTCTATATCGTGACCGAGCCTATCGCGGGCCTCACACAAATGCCCGTGCTGCGCGTGCCTGACGAATGTGCCTACTACAAGGAAGACGCAGGGAAAATTCTGCTCGGCGCTTTTGAACTCAACGCGAAACCTTGGGCGGTGGATGGTATCCCTGCTGATTTCGAATTTGACCAACTGCCGGAGGATTTCGACCATTTCGAGCCGATCCTAGAGGCTGCGGTTAACCGTTTGCCGATGCTGGCCGAGGCAGGCATCCACACCTTCTTCAACGGCCCCGAAAGCTTTACCCCTGACGACGCCTACCACCTTGGCTTGGCTCCAGAAATGGACAACGTCTGGGTCGCCGCTGGCTTCAACTCTATCGGCATCCAATCTGCTGGTGGCGCGGGCAACGCGCTTTCGCAGTGGATGGACGCGGGCGAAAAACCGTTTGATCTCGGCGACGTCGATATCTCTCGGATGCAACCGTTCCAAGGCAACAAACACTACCTGTTCGAGCGGTCCAAAGAGACCCTCGGCCTGCTTTACGCCGACCACTACCCCTACCGCCAAAAGGACACCGCACGTGGTATACGCCGCACACCATTCCACCGCCACCTTGTCGATAACGGCGCGGTCATGGGTGAACTGGCAGGGTGGGAACGGGCCAACTGGTACGCTAGAACAGGTCAAAACCCAGCCTACGAATACTCGTGGAAACGGCAAAACTTCTTCGACAATGTCAAAGAAGAACTCGCCGCCGTACGCACCAACGTCGGCATGTATGACATGTCGTCCTTTGGCAAAATCCGCGTCGAAGGGCGCGATGCTGTGGCCTTCATGAACTACATCGGCGGCGGGCAATATGACGTGCCAGTGGGTAAAATCGTCTACACCCAATTCCTCAACTCCCGTGCAGGGATCGAGGCCGATGTGACCGTCACACGTCTGTCAGAAATCGCCTTCCTCGTCGTTACCCCAGCGGCCACGCGCCTTGCCGACGAGACTTGGATGCGCCGCAATCAGGGCGATTTTAACGTCGTGATCACAGACGTCACCGCAGGCGAAGGTGTGCTTGCGGTCATGGGACCAAACGCGCGTAAGCTGATGCAGGCAGTCTCGCCCAATGACTTCTCGAACGAAACCAACCCCTTCGGCACGGCGCAAGAGATCGAGCTTGGCATGGGTCTCGCCTGCGCGCACCGCGTGACCTACGTGGGCGAGCTTGGCTGGGAAATTTACGTCTCCGCCGACATGGCCGCGCACGCATTTGAAACGCTCCATGCGGCGGGTCACGACATGGGGCTCAAGCTTTGCGGTATGCATATGATGGACGCAGGCCGGATCGAAAAGGGCTTCCGCCACTTCGGCCACGACATCACCTGCGAGGATCACGTTCTGGAAGCGGGCCTTGGCTTTGCGGTCAAAGCGGACAAGCCGAGTTTCATCGGGCGCGAGGCCGTGCTGGCCAAAAAGGAAAAGGGTCTGTCCAAACGCCTCGTGCAGTTCAAACTCACCGATCCAGAGCCGCTACTCTACCACAACGAGCCGATCATGCGGAACGGCGAGGTTGTGAGCTTCCTCACCTCTGGCGTCTACGGTCATCACTTGGGCGCGGCGATGGGCATGGGCTACATCCCTTGTGAGGGGGAAAGTGCTGCTGACCTTCTCGGCTCGACCTATGAGATCGACGTCATGGGTGTGAAAGTGAAGGCAGAGGCGTCCCTCAAGCCTTTCTACGATCCAAGAGGTGATCGCGCGAAAGCCTAGTGATCCGCCGCACAAAGCTGGTGGTCCGCAAGGGCTGCCAGCACATTACAGTCACCCGCAATGCCATCCCCGTCACATGCCTTTGCCAGACTGGTCAATTCAGTCTCCAACGCTGTCAGTTTCGCGATTTTTGCACGCACGTCTGCCAATTGCGATTGGGCAATCTCGGTCGCCTCTGCGCAGGTCCGATCGGGGTGGTCGTGCAGGGCAATCAGCGACGAAATCGCGTCAATCGAAAACCCCAATTCGCGGCCATGTTTGATAAAGCCAAGTTGTTCTAACTCGGGCTTGCCATAGCGGCGCTGGTTGCCCTCGGTGCGCTCCAAGGGCGCAATTAAACCCATTTGCTCGTAATACCGGATCGTAGGCACCTTCACGCCCGTACGCTTGGAAAGCTCGCCAATTGAAAACATGAAAATACCTCTTGAACCTCTAGTCACTAGAGCAATTACACTATCGGTGAGCAGATATCAAAAGGGGATTCTCATGTCAGCCAGTTGCGGCCACCACACGTCATTCGATGGCGTATCAGACGACTACAAGCGAAGGCTCTGGCTTGTGATCGCGATCAACGCGGTCATGTTCGGGGTCGAGATGACAGCAGGGCAGGTGGCGCAAAGCCAAGCCTTGCAAGCCGACGCACTCGATTTTGCAGCGGACGCTTTGACCTACGGCATCTCACTGGCGGTCATTGGTGCATCTCTCAAGGTGCGCTCGACAGCGGCCATGGCCAAAGGGATTAGCCTGCTTCTCATGGGGCTTTGGGTGTTTGGCACCACGCTCTACCGCGTGTTTTATACTGGCGTGCCTGAGGCAGGTGTGATGGGGATCATTGGATTTCTGGCTCTTTTGGCCAATCTCGCCAGCGTGCTCATCCTCGTGAAATACAAAGACGGGGATGCAAACGTTCGCTCGGTTTGGCTGTGCTCGCGCAATGACGCTATCGGCAACGTGGCCGTGATGGTTGCGGCACTTGGGGTCTGGAGGACGTCAACAGGTTGGCCCGACCTGATCGTGGCAGGTATCATGGCGGGGCTGTTCCTAACCTCGGCAGTGCAGATTCTCAAACAAGCCCGCGCCGAGCAACATCACCAGACATCAAAGGTGCATTGATGGACTGGTTCCTGCTCATCTTAGGGCTTTCGATCTGCACCGCTGTGCTCCTCGCTATCCTATGGTCAATCTACGTTCCAGACCGACGCGTCTGGCCTCCTGATACCTACGACAAAAGCACGGCGCTTCTCGTTTGGGGCGCTACAGCAGGACTCGCCAGCTGCATTGTCGTGCCTGCATTCTTACAGTGGGGCGCTGTTGACTGGCTGCCGGATTGGGTCAGATTCGGGATCGGTCTTCCGCTCATTTTGGTTGGCAACCTTGGTGTGTGGTCAGAAGTTGCCCGCTTCGGGATCAGCCAAACTGGAGGTGCGCAAGGAACGCTAAGAACGCAGGGGCTCTACGCCTATTCGCGCAATCCACAATATGTGGCCGATTTGGCTATTGTCATCGGTTGGGGGCTCATGAGTGCCGCACCCACAAGTATGATAGTCGGGGTTGGGGCATGCCTTTGTCTCTTTGCCGCACCCTTTGCCGAGGAAACTTGGCTCGCAGAGCGCTATGGCCATGCTTATAATATTTACCGCGCCCGCGTCAGACGGTTTATATAAATGCGCACAAAAAAAGCCGCCCTTACCATCTCTGGTCGGGCGGCTTTCAATCATTTGGAAACGCTTACTCTTTCGGGCCGAGAGCGTTCAGACCCTTGAGGATATCAATCGCATAAGCAAGTTGATAATCGTCTTCACGCAGCGCCGCAGCAGCCTCGGCGCGTGTGCGGTCCTCTTCGATCTGGCGGATTTCATCTTCGGTCAGGCTGTCGTTATCGAGTGACCCACGCAGGTCAGCTTCAGAACGCAGCTTTGGTGCCTGGGCCTCTTCGCCTTCGACGGCGGGCTTGGGACGAGGCTGCTCTACGATGATGTCTGGCGAAATGCCCAAGTTCTGGATCGAACGACCTGACGGCGTATAGTAGCGTGCAGTGGTCAGGCGCATTGCGCCGTCACCCTGAAGCGGCACAACCGTCTGGACAGACCCTTTACCAAATGACTTTGTACCAATCACGATGGCGCGACGGTGATCTTGCAACGCACCTGCAACGATTTCCGATGCCGAAGCAGAGCCGCCATTGATCAAGACAACGATTGGTTTTCCCTCGGCCAGATCGCCAGCCGCGGCATTGTAACGGTCACTATCTTGGGCTTCACGACCACGGGTCGAGACAATCTCGCCAGCCTCTAGGAAAGCATCAGAGACATAAATCGCTTGGTTCAGCAAACCACCGGGGTTGTTGCGCAAATCAAGAATGATCCCGTCAACATTGTCGAGACCACCAGCCTCTTCAACCTGCTTTTTAAAGCCAGCTTCAAGGTCGGGGAATGTCTGGTCGCTAAAGGTCGCGATGCGCAAGACGACAGAATTGCCCTCGGTCCGCGACCGCACAGCAGTCAGCTTAATCGTGTCACGGATAATCGACACATCAAACGGTTCAATCTCGCCCTCGCGGACAACGGTGATGATAATCTCGGACCCAACAGGCCCGCGCATCATTTCAACGGCTTGGTCTAGCGTGAGGCCAAGAACGTTTTCGCCATCAACCGCGGTGATAAAGTCACCTGCAAGAATGCCTGCGGCGTCCGCTGGCGTGCCATCCATCGGTGAGACAACTTTCACCCAGCCTTCTTCTTGGGTCACTTCGATCCCAAGGCCGCCAAATTCGCCGCGCGTCTGCACTTGCATTGCGGCAGCATCGTCGGCTGATAGGTAGCTAGAGTGCGGATCCAAAGATGTAAGCATGCCGTTAATGGCCGCTTCAATCAGGTCCTTCTCGTTGACGTCTTCTACATAGCCTGCACGGATACGCTCGAAAATATCACCAAATAGATCAAGCTGTTCGTAGACGCTGCTATTGTTTGCAGCTTCTTGGGCGAGCAGGGGGCCTGCGATCTGCGTCGTTGCGAGCAGACCCATAATTGTACCACCACCGGCGGCCATCAAAAGCTTCTTCATGTGTTTTGTCCTATCTGGCGTCCAGCACGAACCAGTCGGCTGGGTTTACGGGACTTTGCCCGTCTCTGACCTCAAGATAAAGGGTTTGTGTGGCCACACCCCCCTCGTTTGACCCGTTTCCAGTCAAATTTCCGTTAGTATTCGGCGCATCTCCGCCAAGCAGACCAATTGGCGACCCTTGGGGGATCACTTGACCCGCTTCTCCAAAGACTTCTTCCAGCCCCGCAATGACAAAAAGCACGTCTGCGGCGGGTTCCAGAATGACCACATTGCCATAGTCGAGCAAAGGCCCGCGAAATAGAATTGTTGCAGCGGCAGGAGACGTCACAAGCGCGCGAGGGCGCCCTGCAATAATGACTCCAGGCCTGCGAATGCCTGCCGCATCTGGCGCATCAAATGCACGCAACAATTGCCCCTGCAAAGGAAGCGGCAGGCTGCCTTTTTGTGCACGGGCATCAACAGGGCTTTCGTCGCTAATAAATGCGTCCGACAATCCGCTTGAAAACGCTTCCAACGTCTCAGTGCTCGCAAGCAGCAACGCGGTTTGAATGGGGTCTTCGGTAAATCGTTGTGGTAAATCTGTACGATCCGAAACAGCCTGTGACAGAGCAGCCCGCGCTTCTTGTGCGCCCTCCAGCCCTTCTTGCAAGGTCTCTGCCGCATTTTGTTGTAAGGTGCGCAGCAGCGCGATTTCTTCGAGCTGTATGCGTAATTCCGCAACCTCGGACTGGATCGCGGGGGTCACGTCAGCCAACATCATACCTGACCGTGCCGTGCCCACAGGCCCTGAAGGGTGCAGCATCAATAACGGCGTTGGGGCACGACCTATGGTTTCGAGCACACCTAAAAGACGCCCCACCTCATCCGATTTTGCAGCCAAAGCCGTTGAGACTGTTTTCTCTTGGATCGCCGCACGGCGCAATCCGTCGCGCATGGCGACCAGCCCGTCCTCATATGCGCGAACGGTTTCTGTCAGGGCCGACACGCGGTCACGGGCGCTCCCTGCGGCGGCAAGGCTTTGGCCCGCTTGCGCCAAACGGTTTGATGCCGCCGCTGCCGCCTCGGATGGAGTTTGCGCAGCAACGGCACTTGCCATCAACCAAAAGAGGAGGGCCAGTCGGATCATCGAACGATTAACGTCCGACCGGTCATTTCAGGCGGCAAGTCCAGCCCCATCAAATCAAGCAGCGTGGGCGCCAAATCGGCAAGTCGCCCCTCACGCAGGCTCACACCGTCAGGGCCGCCGACAAGCGCGACAGGCACAGGGTTCAGCGTATGCGACGTATGCGGCCCGCCAGTTTCGGGATCAATCATCGTCTCGCAATTGCCGTGATCGGCGGTGACGATCATCGCGCCGCCCGCAGCCTTCAATGCAGCAATGACTTCACCCAATCCACGATCCACCGATTCACAGGCCGCAATCCCAGCCTCGACGATGCCTGTATGACCGACCATATCGGGGTTCGCATAATTGGTGACGATCAGGTCATATCCTTTGCCAATCGCCTCAACAAAGGCGGCAGTCACCTCGGATGACGACATCTCAGGTTGCAAATCATAGGTCGCGACTTTGGGCGATTTCGGCATGAAACGATCCTCGCCAACCTCTGGCACCTCGATGCCGCCATTGAGGAAAAACGTCACATGCGGATACTTCTCTGTCTCGGCCAAGCGGAACTGTTTCAGCCCGTGTTTGGCAACCCAAGCACCCAAAGTGTTTTGAATATCGCGTTTTGGGAACACAGTCTCGAACCATGCATCATGCGCATCAGAATAGCTGACCATGCCCAAAAGTGCGGCCAGTTTCGGCATCTCACGCGGAAAGCCATCAAACGAAGGATCGGCAATCGCGGCCAAAATCTCTCGTGCGCGATCCGAGCGGAAGTTCAGGCAAAACAGCCCGTCTCCCGCTGCAAATCCAGCATAGTCGCCAATGACCGTGGCTGGTATAAACTCATCGGTCTTACCATCCGCATATGACGCGGAAATCGCAGCCATTGGATCGGTGGCCTTAGCGCCGTGTCCCAACACCATAGCATCATAAGCCGTCTGAACCCGCTCCCAACGGTTATCACGGTCCATCGCATAATAGCGGCCAATCACGGTCACGATCTTGGTTGCCGCAGGTAACTCCGCCTGTAATTCTACCATAAACGCTTCAGCGCTCTGCGGTGCCACATCGCGACCATCTGTAATTGCATGTAGGACACATGGCACTCCTGCCACATCCAGCGCCTTTGCCGCAGCAACGATATGCGCGACATGACCATGCACCCCTCCATCAGACACAACGCCCATCAAATGGGCCGTCCCACCAGAGGCTTTCATCTTTGCAATAAACGCAACAATCGCCTCTTGAGTGGCAAAGCTGCCATCCTCAATCGACAACTCGATCTGTCCCAAATCCATCGCAACAACGCGGCCAGCACCAATATTGGTATGGCCTACCTCGGAATTGCCCATCTGCCCAGTCGGCAAGCCAGCATCATTCCCATGGGTCAATAGCTGCGCATGCGGCCCACGCATGATGGCATCAAAATTTGGTGTATTGGCCAAAAGCGGTGCGTTCCCAATAGGATCATCGCGCAATCCCCAACCATCAAGAATACAAAGAACAACAGGCTTCGGCGTCATCATAATAAGGGTCTCCAAATCGCTTGATGTCCGTCTACCTCATTTGCAGCCAACACGGAACACCCCAACTTTCTATGTCCTCTGAAACTCCCGCCGGAGGCATCCATTTTGCGTCGAAAAATGGTTAGACCCGATGATACGGTCCATTCGATAATATCGAAGCAGCACGGTACAACTGTTCGGCCAGCATAACACGCACGAGCATATGCGGCCAAACCATCTTGCCAAACGACAAGGCGGCATCGGCACGGTCCCGCAAGTTTGGATCAATGCCATCCGCACCACCAATAACAAAGGCAACATCCTGTCGGCCTTGGTCGCGCCATTGGCCTAGCATATCAGCAAATTCAGGGGAGCTCTGCACTTTCCCACGCTCGTCCATCACGCAGATCAAAGACCCAGTTGGAATAGCGCGCTCCAAAAGTGCAGCCTCAGCAGGCATCCCGCCACCCTTCTTGTCCTCAACCTCAATCAGTTGCGCAGGACCAAGGGCAAGGGCGCGGCCCGTGCGGTCAAATCGTGTCAGGTAATCGTCGTAAAGATCGCGCTCGGGCCCTTTTCGCAAACGGCCCACAGCGCAAATATGCACACGCATTATTCTTCGGAGGCAGGGCCCATGCCTGGCTGCCACATCTTCTCAAGCTGATAGAACTCACGCACTTCTGGACGGAACACGTGAACGATCACATCACCAGCATCCACCAGCACCCAATCGCCCGTGGTGCGGCCTTCAACCTTCGACACAATACCAAACTCTTGTTTAATCGCATCAACCAGCTTTTCGGCAATTGACGTCACCTGACGGGTCGAGCGACCCGATGCAATCACCATATGATCCGCCATCGACGATTTACCAGCGAGGCTGATCTGCACAATCTCTTCGGCCTTGTTCTCGTCAAGGGATTTCAGGACGGCAGCCATGATGCTTTCGCTGTTGGCAGTTTTCAGGGTGGTCATTAGGGCGGTCCTTGGTATGCGCCGCAATAACGGCCGTGTCAGAATGCAGCCTCTTGCGCCAGTATCTCTACCAACGCAAGGGTTGATCTAAACTAGTCCCGCAATGCGGTAATTTCAACTCATTGCGCACAAGGCTCGTAATCGTCCACCGAACCGCCATTTTCTTCCAGAAGTGCAATGGCATCTTTGACCTGTGCACCCCGAATAAGTGGCATAAACCGACCCTCTGGTGTGGTACGGATTCAGACGTCAAACACGTCGTCATTTGCGGGGCCGTCACCGACGGTGCAGAATGAAACCCAAACTGAAATCGCGCCTGAGTTGGCGCGGGAATCTTCTGCTTCCCAAGCGGTTACGCGGGCTTGCAGGTCTCGCAGGCCATCCAAGTCGGTTGGGTTCACCCGAAACAGGGTTTGGCCATCCGGTGCTTCACGCCGCTCCAATACATAAGTGTACTGCTCGTCGACACTATGAATCGTATTCGCGTTGGAGACGCCGAGTGTCGCGCCACCTGTTTGCACATCGACCCCTTCGGGTATTGTGATCGCCACTTCATATCCTGCGGGATCGTATTGGAGTGAGGCCGACATGCCCAGAACCACGGCCGTTGACATCACAACGCTGCCGCAAGCGCCAAGAAAAAGGCAGGCCGTAAGAGGCTTAAGTATGGATCGCACAAGAATCTCCTTTGAGCTATATATTTACTGCTTTACGATAAGTAATATAAATAGAAAGATGATTATTTTTCGTCTAATCTCCTGAAAGGTATATGTGATGCAAACCCCTTCCTCTGGTAATCCGCGCATGAAGCGCGTGCGGCTACTCACGTCGACTATGACATTCCTCACAGCCGCGTTTTGTCTTTACTGGACGATCTCCACACTTGGTTTCATTGGCCCCTTCATCTTCGGGGGCGGGTTCGAGGCCACGACTTGGGTTGATGAGGGCGCCACAGTCAGCTTTGGCCAAAAGGCCGCCTATTTTCGCCTTTGGCTCACCGTGGCAGTCGCGGCTTGGTTCACCTTTTACGCGGCCATTCGGATGTTGTTGACCCTACGTATAGGTGCTTTCTTTGCGGTTGAGACCTGCCGCCGTATCCAAGTTTTCGGCGCGGCTTTGGTTGTCACGTTCATCCTCGATACGATCCTGACGATCGTCCAATTCCCGATCATCACATGGAACAACCCTGCCGACGGCGCTGTGGGCAATATGGCCGCAACCTACTATTTCAATAGCGCATCCATTACGATCATGCTTTGCGGTTTAGGGTTTTTCGCGATGGGATGGATGTTCCACGAAGGCGCGCAAATGGCCGAAGAAAACGAAGGATTTATCTGATGGAAATCATCGTCAGGCTCGACGTCATGCTTGCGACCCGCAAAATGAAATCCCGCGATTTGGCCGAAATCGTGGGAATCACCGAACAGAACATCAGCTTGCTCAAGTCAGGCAAAGTGAAAGGCATCAGGTTCGAGACACTCGCCAAAATCTGCGCAGCGCTCGACTGCCAGCCGGGCGACATTCTGGAAGCCGCCCCGATAGATCACTCCACCACATAGGCAACTTCGTTGCGACGGTTCCAGGGCAAGGTCAGTGGATCGTCGTAGAAGTAATAAAACGGCCCCGCGCCCAAACTGACCCCAGCCTGCGCCGCAATTGCCTGAAGTGTCGCGTCCTGTTTTGCCAGCTTGGCAGTGCCTGCTATCCCAGAGAAGCGCAAAACAATCTGCCGCTCTGGCGTGGTCTCCACAAAACGTATGGTATCCGTGTTTGGCACGGGCAATGTTTCGCGGGTATATTCGCGCGGCATCGTAAAAGAGACCGTCCAGATATCACCATCACCCGATTGGGTAACAGGGGTCGTCATCGCGATTTTTTCCGAGGGGCGTTGTGTGACAGGTGTCGTCATGCTTACGGAAGCGCTCGTCGTGTTGCCGCCAAAAATGTACCCAGCAAGCTCGGAAAATCCACGCCGTAAAGCTTGGCTCTGTGCGCCCTTCACGGTGACCTCTGCAGTAAGGTGGGGCTGATATAGGCGCACTTCTGCACCCCCAACTTCGCGCTCCACCTGATATGGTGGCGCCTCATATCCATTGTAACTGCCCTCGGCGCTGGCTTGGTTGCCCAATAGGCCTAGCCCTGTCGCAATGGATTTGATTAGTCTGCTGGTCATGTCGCCAATCCATTCAGTTCGTAACACATGAGCTAGACTGATAAATGGGTATTACAAGGGCGGCGCTTAGGTCTCGTCTGGCGGCACGAGCTTGTTTTCGCCCAGCACTTTCACCTCGCGCTGCGGGAACGGGATCGAAATACCATTCTCGGCAAATGTATCCCACAGCGCGAGGAACACATTACCGCGGATGTTGGTCAAGCCACTCGTCGGATCACTGATCCAGAGCCGCAGGATGTAATCCACAGAGCTATCACCAAAGCCTACGATGTGGCAAACGGTAGGGCGCGAGGTCAGCACACGATCCACACCCGACGCAGCTGCAATCGCCAGTTTGCGCACCTTATGCGGGTTGTCGCCATACGACGTGCCAAAATAGATATCGAGCCGCACAAAATCGTTGGAATGAGACCAGTTCACCACTTGGCCTGTAATCAGGTCTTCGTTTGGGATCAGGTATTCTTTGCCGTCGCGGGTTACGACAGACACATAGCGCGCACCAAGCGAGTTGATCCAGCCAAAGGTCTCGCCAAGTGAAATCACATCGCCGGGCTTAATCGACTTATCCAGCAAGATGATCACGCCTGAAACAAGGTTCGATACAACCTTTTGCAGACCAAAACCAAGGCCGACACCAATCGCACCTGACAACACCGCAAGGCCCGTCAGATCAATACCAAGCGCATTCACCCCAAGATAAAGTGCCGCGCCATAAAAGCCGATCTGCAGCGCCTTGATAATCAAAACCTTCATCGACGGGCTGATGTCGTCGTTCGATCGAATGCTGCTGGAGGTGGTCATCGTCACAAAACGCGCGGCCGCGATCAGTGCGCCAATGATAATAAATGCCTGCACTGCCAATAAGAGCGAAAGCCGATGCTCACCCACGTTAAACCCAGCGCTATCAAGCCAATTGGTCGCCTCTGCGACCAAGCCAAACACGTCGAGCGTGACATAGGTCCACGCAATCCAACGCACGAGTTTGCGCAAGAACTGGCTTTTGATCAGTCGGGTCACGAAAACAATCAACAACCAAGACAGAGCAAGTGTCGCGATGATGCCCAGCAGGTAACTGCGGCTTGGCCACGTTAGATTGAACATCAACAGATACGCGGCCCAAATCAGGATTACATAGAAAATCGCCCGTAGCCTTTGGTTCACAACAACCAGAATGCGCATCTGCCATTTGGGCCAGTTTTCACGGCTCGCCATCCATTCGCGAATGCGCGGGCCAAAGATCATCCGCAAGACATGTGCGACTGCGAATAGAACGACGGCGATAGCTACTTGGTACTGGTTCCACGTGCGAAACAGGGTCGCCACAATCTGATCCGCTTTTTCAAACAGGGTTTGCCCCGCGCCCATCAGCTTTTCAATTGGAATATTGGCAAGCAGATCGGTGCCTTCGGTGTCTGGAGTGGTATGTTTCGCCATGATTGCCCTGCCTGCTATGCCCCATTCTTGCACGCTCACAAGCGTCTATCAAGCGACAGCCCTTGCGAGACTCACCAGACGTCTATATCTGCAAAGCTATGATACCAGTATTTGACATGGATGATCGCGCACGACTGCCTTGGCGGTTCTTTGGCGCTGCCTGCACGATCCTCGCACGGGGCTAATCCCCCGCCCGCTCAAACACGCCTATAATTTCACATTTATACGGGAGAGGACCATGTCCCCCAAAACGCTCTATGATAAAATCTGGGATGCCCACGTAGCCCACGAAGCCGACGATGGCACATGCCTGCTTTATATCGATCGTCACCTTGTTCACGAGGTCACAAGCCCGCAAGCCTTTGAAGGTCTGCGTATGACGGGTCGCAAGGTCCGCGCACCAGAGAAAACAATCGCTGTGCCTGACCACAACGTGCCAACAACGCTTGATCGCGCAAATGCCGCGACAATGACCGAAGACAGCCGTATTCAGGTTGAAGCGCTTGACACAAACGCCAAAGAATTCGGCCTGCACTACTATCCAGTGACAGACGTGCGCCAAGGTGTTGTGCATATCGTCGGCCCGGAGCAGGGCTGGACCTTGCCCGGCATGACCGTCGTTTGCGGCGACAGCCACACCGCGACCCACGGCGCGTTCGGCTCGCTTGCACACGGTATCGGCACATCTGAGGTCGAGCATGTTCTGGCAACCCAGACGCTGATCCAGCAAAAGTCCAAGAACATGAAGGTCGAGATCACAGGCAAACTTGCGCCCGGTGTGACAGCTAAAGACGTGACCATGGCCGTAATTGGCCTGACTGGCACGGCTGGCGGCACTGGCTACGTCATCGAGTATTGCGGCGAAGTGATCCGCAATCTGTCGATGGAAGGCCGCATGACCGTCTGCAACATGGCGATTGAGGGCGGCGCACGCGCTGGCCTGATAGCACCTGACGAGACAACGTACGCCTACTGCAACGGCCGCCCTCACGCACCTAAAGGTGCGGAGTGGGAAGCCGCACTGACCTATTGGAAAACACTCTTCACCGATGAGGGCGCACATTTCGACAAAGTGCTGACCATTAAAGGCGAAGACATCGCACCACTGGTCACTTGGGGCACATCGCCCGAAGACGTGCTGCCGATCACCGGCGTTGTCCCCGATCCGTCGTCCTTTAAGGGCGGCAAAGTAGGTGCTGCCCAGCGGTCCATCGAATACATGGGTCTCAAGGCTGGTCAAAAGCTGTCCGACATCGAGATCGACACGGTCTTCATCGGCTCTTGCACCAATGGGCGGATCGAAGACTTCCGCGCTGCGGCTGCGATCCTGAAGGGTAAAAAGATCAAGGACGGCATGCGTGCCATGGTTGTTCCTGGGTCTGGTCTTGTGCGTGCGCAGGCAGAAGAAGAGGGCATTGCCCAAATCTTTATCGACGCGGGTTTTGAATGGCGTCTTGCGGGCTGCTCCATGTGTCTGGCGATGAACCCAGACCAATTGAAGCCGGGCGAGCGTTGTGCGGCCACGTCCAACCGTAACTTCGAGGGCCGTCAGGGTCGGGGCGGACGTACCCACTTGATGTCACCAGCGATGGCGGCGGCTGCTGCGATCACGGGCAAGCTCACCGATGTGCGGGACTTGATGTAAGCTATGACTTTGAAACGACGCTCTTTTCTCGGCATGATCGGTGCAGCAGCAATCGCGCCCGCTATGCCAATGCGGACAGCAGCAGCACCAGCAGCGGCGGTTTATAACCGCTACATGTATGGGCTTGCGGTTTTTCACGCGCGGACAAGAGCGTCGCTTTCAACGGGCGACCTGATGGCAAAGCTGCGTGTTAGCGCAATTCAGGCCGAGGCGCTGATGGGCGAAATGACGGCAACTGGCGTCGTGCAACCTATCGCGCAATCGGCCATTGGCGCGGTGCGGGCAATCAACCCCACGATCCAGCGCGCCTATGATCCATCCGCCCGCCGTCTGGCATCAAAGCTCACGGAAGCGGCAAAAACCGCACTGGACCATTTGGAGGCCCAAGACGCGGCCCCCACAGATGAAATCGACACCGACCTCGCGGATGAGACACCGCAAGACGTGTTAGAAGAGGATACCTCTCATGCAAAAGTTCACTAAACTTAGCGGCATCGCCGCACCATTGGACCTTGTGAATATCGACACCGATATGATCATCCCAAAACAGTTCCTGAAAACGATCAAGCGCTCTGGCCTTGGCGTAAATCTTTTTGACGAGATGCGCTACGACGATGACCGCAACGAGATCGAGAGCTTCGTTCTTAACCAGCCAGCCTACCGCGACGCGCAAATCCTTGTGGCCGGCGATAACTTTGGCTGTGGCTCGTCGCGCGAACATGCGCCTTGGGCAATCGCGGATTTCGGCATCACCTGCGTGATCGCACCATCCTACGCCGACATCTTTTACAACAACTGCTTTAAGAACGGCATCTTGCCAATCGCATTGCCACAAGAGCAAGTCGACGTTCTGATGAAAGACGCCGAGAAGGGGGCAAACGCCCGTATCGAAGTTGATCTCGAAGCGCAGACAATCACGTCGTCTGACGGCGAAGTGTTTAAGTTCGACGTTGATGCGTTCAAAAAGCATTGCCTGATGCACGGTCTCGACGACATCGGGCTGACGATGGAAAAAGCAGCGTCAATCGACGCCTTCGAGACCGCCGCCGCTTCCGCGCGCCCTTGGGTCTAAACGAAACTTATGCGGCCCGTCATTTGGCGGGCCGCATAAAATCCGACTCGCTTTTTTGGGTCAAAACACAACCTCACGCTGTGCCTTGTTGATAAACAAAGTATTAATAAGCGATGGGGGGCAGCAAAACCAATTCCACCACATATTGTGTTGCAACCCTAAATAGCCATTCCACGGCTTTGAAATGGTTGCAATCTCGCACCACCACCGCCCCAAAACTGCCGTAGTTTTTTCGTCTTCTTTGCAAGGACTTGATGGGTAATTGGAGAGTGGGCACATTATGGCAACAATGAGGCAACCTGCCGATAAGATGCAGGAAATAAACGGGACAAGGGCGCGGCACCGTATCGCATCCGACCGAAATGAAGTTACGAAGCAGTGATTTCTCGCCTATCAGGCGCACTCTTGCGCGCGGCACTTGTAGTGCTGTTGATTGTAACACCGTCGATAATGCTGCCGACTGCAGGGTCTGACGGCGGACAATTCGCCGTCATGGTCGCACTGTGTGCTGCACTATTCACGCTTGTTGAATATACATCCGCCAGCCCAAGTCTTGTCGAATTCCGTGCAGCACCACCGTTCAATAGATTGCGGTTCGGGGCTCTCTTTCTGACCGTATTCACGCTCTCGGTGGTCTTTAGTCAATCAGATCAAGCTGGAACGCTTACGCTCATCGCACAGGAAATCGGTCAACGGATCGGTGCCTCGATCGATTTTGCCTATTCTCCTGTCCGTTTGATGCTGCTCGCGCTATCGACTGAAAGCTCGCAGGCCGATATTCAAAATGTCCGCACAGCGGCGGGCCTAAGCTATATCATTTCGCTGCTGTCGTTGGCGGTGTTCGTTACTCTACTTCGCATGCGTGGCTGGCCGCGCAATACGGGTACATTCAACGTTTGGATCAACTTGCCAACTTTCGATCCGGCGGCTGGCGGCGATGTTGTCGACAGACTCAACCGCAGCAGCCAGATTAACCTAATCTTAGGGTTTCTACTGCCATTCTTGGTGCCAGCGATCATGAAGTCTATCGCCCTTTTGGCGGGCCCTATCATTCTGGATGATCCACAAACCCTGATTTGGGCTGTTTCCGCATGGGCGTTTTTACCAGCAAGCTTGTTGATGCGTGGCGTCGCACTCAGCCGTGTCGCACAGATGATCTATGTGCAACGCAAACGGGCCTACGCAAAGGCCGCAGCAGATGGGTTGCTGCCTGCTTAATCAGTCTGGCGGCCAACCCCTTGGCCGCCGAAACCCTTCGTATCGCCACTTTCGCCGCGCCGCTTAGTCGCGATGGTCCAGGTCTCTTGCTGCGTGACATCCGCAGAGGAGAAGACCCGCAGATCACCGCAATCACGGATGTGATCACGCGTACGAACCCTGATATTCTCCTGCTTACCGACTTTGACTATGACCTCGATGGCCTTGCCCTCGGGGCCTTTGCGGACCTCCTCGAAACCTATCCCCATTCATTTGCTGCGCGTCCTAACACAGGGCTGGAAACTGGTCTTGATATGGACGGGAACGGCTACACAGGCGATGCACGCGACGCCCAAGGGTACGGATGCTTTAGCGGCGACGGCGGTATGGCAATCCTGTCGCTTTACCCAATTGGCAAGCTCCGCGACCTCTCTGCAATCCTTTGGAAAGACGTGGACGACGCAACCCTGCCAACCCTCAATGGGACACTTTTCCCAAGCGAAGAGGCTATCGCGATCCAGCGGCTTTCCGCCACAGGCCACTGGATCGTGCCAATTTCCATGCCGAACGGCCCGCCGCTGACCCTGATGGCATGGTCTGCCACGCCACCTGTTTTTGATGGCCCAGAAGACCGTAACGGCTTGCGCAATCGCGACGAACTCAGGCTATGGGAAAACATCCTGCGCGACGAGAATCTCAGCCACTTTGTCATCCTTGGTAATGCCAACCTTGATCCCGTGGATGGGCAGGGGAATAGCGCCGCAATGGCCGCTTTTCTCAATCATCCCCTGATCCAAGACCCAAAGCCGCAAAGTGACGGAGCGGCAGCCTCTGCCAACCCCTCGCATCAAGGGAACCCTGCCACTGACACCGCCGATTGGGACGGCGATGTGCCTGGCAATCTGCGGGTGAGCTACGTCCTCCCTAATCGCGATTGGCAGGTTTTGGGGGCGGGCACATTCTGGCCGATAGGCGAAACTCTCGCAGGGCCTCACCACCTTGTTTGGGTCGATCTACAATTCTGACGCGCCCTTGGTATCTTGATCCTTTGCGCTCAAACCGCTAGGGCTTTGGCAACAGTATTCAGCCAAGGAATAGCGCAATGTCTAACCCCTCTCTCTTGATTCTTGCCGGCGACGGCATCGGCCCCGAAGTCATGGATCAGGTCAAACGGATCATCACGTGGTACGGCGACAAGCGTGACATCAAGTTCGATGTCTCCGAAGACCTCGTTGGCGGTGCGGCCTACGACAAACACGGCGTGCCTTTGACCGACGAGACAATGGCAAAAGCGCAAGAAGTTGACGCGGTTCTGCTTGGCGCCGTGGGCGGTCCTGCTTACGATAATCTCGACTTTTCCGTAAAGCCAGAGCGCGGCCTGCTGCGTCTGCGCAAGGAAATGGACCTGTTTGCAAACCTGCGCCCTGCGCAGTGCTTTGACGCGCTAGCCGATTTCTCCTCGCTCAAGAAAGACATCGTTGCTGGCCTCGACATCATGATCGTGCGCGAGCTGACATCTGGCGTCTATTTTGGCGAGCCACGTGGCATCCACATTGAAGACAACATGCGCGTTGGCATCAACACGCAGCGTTACACCGAGGCCGAGATCGAACGCGGCGCACGTGCGGCCTTTGATATGGCGATGAAGCGCAACAAGAAACTTTGCTCCATGGAAAAAGCCAACGTGATGGAATCGGGTATTCTTTGGCGCGACGTCGTGACCGAAGTGCACGCCGACTATCCAGAGGTAGCACTCACTCATATGTACGCCGACAATGGTGCTATGCAACTTGTGCGCGCGCCAAAGCAGTTTGACGTGATCTACACAGACAACCTCTTCGGCGATATCTTGTCCGATTGCGCAGCGATGCTCACTGGCTCGCTTGGCATGTTGCCATCCGCGTCCCTCGGCTCGCCTATGGCGAACGGTCGCCCGAAGGCAATGTACGAGCCGGTACACGGTTCTGCACCCGACATCACAGGCCAATCGAAGGCAAACCCGATCGCCTGTATCTTGTCGTTTGCAATGGCACTTCGTTACTCTTTCGACCAAGGCGAAGAGGCGACGCGCCTTGAGAACGCTATCGAAAAAGTGCTGGCCGACGGCGCGCGAACTGGCGATCTGATGGGCCCAGAAGGCGGCAAGCCACTTTCTACGACCGAAATGGGCGACGTCATCTTGGCCGCTTTGGACGCTTCCCTTTAAGACTGCCCCGCTTCTAAACCCAAGTAAAGACTGGAGAATAGGCATTTTCCAAAGTCTATATTTGGGAGTTTCCCTCGAAAATATTATTGAGCACGGCGCGCGCGATTGCGTCATTTTCCAGCCTTGCCCGCGCCGAAACGATGCAAGAGTTCTTTCTCGATATCTATGCATAGCTTTCACCTGAGTACCGCGAAGAGGCGAAACCTCTTCGCTTTCAGGGGGGCGAAAGCTGATACGCTCAACTATCACGTTCGTGCGCTTGGTCGTCGAGGCGTTTTGATCGCTGGCAAAGTCATCGCAAAGACCGGCTTTCTCATGACGTTTTTACTGATCTTTAAGAAAGCGTGGTTCCTACTTCTTTTGCCCTTGCTATGGTTGAAAAACAAAATCTTCGGGCGTAAGGACGACGTAAGTTAGAGGCGATTTCGTAGTTTAGACGCGCCACCGAATTTCAAATATTTGATGGCGCGTTAGCGGCCCGAAAGAGGAAACACATGTCTGGCAATCTACGTGGCGCGTTGGTCGCCTTATTGGCGTTTGCAATTTATGCGGTGCATGACGTTGTGATCAAGGTGATGGGTGCGGACTATTCGCCATTCCAGCTGGTCTTTTTCTCGGTGCTTTTGACGTTCCCGTTTGCGATGATTTCGATGATGCGCGACAGCGTATCTAGCACGCTTATTCCGGTGCATCCTTGGTGGCTTGCTTTGCGGACCGTCGCCGCCGTCATCACAGGGGTTTGCGCTTATTACGCCTTTTCCGTTTTGCCGCTTGCGGAGGTATACGCGATCCTCTTTGCGTCACCGCTTATGATCACTGTGCTCGCCATTCCTGTTCTGGGGGAAACTGTCCGCATCAGGCGCTGGGCGGCGGTGATCGTTGGCCTTATCGGTGTCATTGTCGTCTTGCGACCAGGTGCTACAAACCTCGAACTCGGGCATTTAGCCGCCTTAGCGGCGGCTTTCTTTGGATCCATTGCCTCAATCGTAGTGCGCAAGGTTGGGGCAGACGAACGGCCCTTGGTGCTCCTTATTTATCCTATGATGGCAAACTTTGTGCTGATGGCTATCGCCTTGCCGTTTGTTCACAAACCGATGCCAATTGAACATCTGGGGCTGATTGGGCTTGTTGCGATGCTCGCTTGGATCGCCAGCCGTATGATGATCACAGCCTATCAAAACGGCGAGGCGGCGATTATCGCACCAATGCAATATAGCCAGATCATCTGGGCGACGATTTACGGGTTTTGGTTTTTTGGCGAAACGATCGACACACCCACTGGTGTGGGTGCGTCAATCATTATCGCCAGTGGTCTTTACATCGTGCTGCGCGAAAGCCGCTCAGGGGCCTCCAAGACGACCCCCGTTTTACGGACCCGTTCGCGCGGCGAGACAGCGACGACGCCACGCGTAAGCTTTGCATTGCGCGCGAAGGGTTTGATCCCGGCGCGGCTTAAAAAGCACTAAGGTCCGTTACAGCGGCACCGCGGCAAAGCTTTCGGCAGTGGCGCGGTTCCAACGGCTGCGATAGCCGTAATCTCCACCATCGTCAGTCAGTAAGAAGCCTGTTGGGAGATAGGGATAGGCGTCTTGCCCTTCGATAAGCTGCCCGTCTGCCTTGCGCGACATAAAGTGATAGGGCAGGAAATCTCGTGGATCATTGAGACCAGCAGCCCCCGCCATCTCACCCAGCGCCTTCATCGTGTTCGTATGGAAACGAGCAACACGTTTGCTCTTGTCGTCAACGTTCAACGCCCGTTGGCGCAGCGGGTCTTGGGTCGCGACCCCGACGGGGCAATGGTTTGTATGGCACGCTTGCGCCTGAATGCACCCAATCGCGAACATATAGCCACGCGCTGAGTTGCACCAATCGGCACCCAGCGACATCGCGCGTGCGATATCAAATGCCGTGACCAATTTGCCAGCGGCCCCGATCCTCACTTGGTCGCGCAATCCAGCGCCACGCAGTGAATTATGGACAAAGCTGAGCCCCTCAACCATCGGCATCCCAACATGGTTGGCAAATTCAAGCGGCGCAGCACCAGTGCCGCCCTCGGTGCCATCCACGACGATAAAGTCTGGAACAATCCCTGTCTTGATCATCGCCTTCACCATGCACAAAAACTCGCGGCGGTGTCCGATGCAAAGCTTGAAGCCGATAGGCTTGCCGTTTGACAGTCTACGCAGCTCGCCCAAGAATTCACAAAACTCGATTGGCGTTTTAAAAGCAGAATGCGCCGCAGGAGATTCACAGTCTTGCCCCATCGGAACTCCGCGAGCCTCGGCAATTTCTGGGGTGATCTTGGATGCGGGCAATACGCCGCCATGGCCAGGTTTGGCCCCTTGGCTAAGCTTTACTTCGATCATCTTTATCTGATCGTCAGCGGCCTGCGCGGCAAATTTCTCTGGGTTAAAGCTGCCGTCGTCATTGCGACACCCGAAATAACCAGAGCCAATCTCATAAATCAAATCGCCGCCCGCTTTGCGGTGATAGCGGCTAATGCCACCTTCGCCGGTATCATGGGCAAACCCACCCATCTTTGCACCAAGATTGAGGGCGGAAATCGCGTTGGCAGACAGCGCGCCAAACGACATGGCCGAAATGTTATAAAGTGAGGCGCTATAGAGTTGCAGGCACTGTGGCCCACCGATTTTGACGCGGAAATCAAAGTCGTTGAAATGCACAGGCGCCACCGAATGGGTCAACCATGAATACCCAGCTTCATAAACCTTCTCTTGGGTCCCAAACGGGCGCTTATCCTCAACACCTTTGGCGCGCTGATACACCAAAGACCGTTTCTCGCGGCTGAACGGTTGTTCGTCTTTATCGCCCTCAATCAAATACTGGCGAATTTCGGGGCGGATCGTCTCGAACATATAGCGGATATGGCCAAGCAACGGGTAGTTGCGCAAAATTGCATGGCTATCTTGGGCCATGTCGCGAATGCCAATCACGGTCAGCACGGCAAAGATAACAAAGAAAAACAGCATCCACCCCGACCAGAACGCGCCGATGAACGTAATGACTGCGAGCACAGCAACCAAAAGAAGAACGCCATAACGTTCAAGAGACATAAGTTTTTTCAAAGGTATCACCCGCGATTTATAATGGTTAACGCCAATTGTTACGGCGCATTGACCAATAACAAAAGCACCATTCCAACCGCTGTGCCACAATCAGGTAAATGTGATCTTAAAAATCCGCAGTCACATTCGGCAAGTTGAGTGATTTCACCAAGTCGCGCAGCTCTTGACGGGCCGCAACGTTGGAAATGTTCATCCCCTTCACGCCAAGATCTTTAAGATCAAGCAGCGTCAAACCACGTGGGAAAAGCTCGCGGAAAATCACGCGCTCATTAAACCCAGCAGCCGTACGAAAGCCGATCCGCTTGGACAGCTTGTTGATAACGCGTTCCATTTTCTCTTTGTTGACCATGGCCTGTGCACCCATACGGTTGCGCACAACAATCCAGTCAATCGGCGGTAGACCTGCTTGCGAACGCAATTGACGGGCATTCCAAACCATCTCGGAATAAACGGACGGACCGGTAATGTCCTCGCCTTCGGTGTCCACATGAGCCAGCAAATCAAAGTCCACAAAACTATCGTTCAGCGGCGTGATCAGCGTATCGGCAAGGCTATGGGCAACCTGTGACAGGCGCGTGTGTGAACCGGGGCAATCGATGAGAATGAAATCACTCTCAGGCTCCAAACCAGCAACAGCCGCAGACAAACGGTGATCATAGACGTTCTCACCAGGGGCAAGTTCGGATTGCTCAATCTCGGGCAGATCGTGATAGCTCGGCGTCGGCAGATCAAGGCCTGCCTTCTCTAGATAGGTATTCCGATTAGAGATATAACGGCCAAGGGTCTTTTGGCGCAGGTCAAGATCCAAGCAGCCAACCTTGTGCCCCATGCGCGACAACGCTGTTGCCACATGCATGGATACGGTCGATTTGCCCGCTCCGCCTTTTTCATTACCCACAACGATAATATGCGCCAATGGTCTGCCCTCGCTCGATTTCTGCCCCTTCTATATGGCGACAATGAGCGAAGGGGAAGCAATGGCAGTCAAACCGCGCAATTTTCTAGTCAGGTGTCACGTTTAGGAATCGGTTTGCGCCGTCAGATCAAGGCCCGCGATCAAATCCTCGAAAACAACCGAGATGAGCTCCGCTCGGCTCGACACACCCGCCTTGCGGTAAATCGCGGCATGCTGTGCTTTGATCGTGCCCGCGCGCGTGTTGCGCATTTCGGCAATATCTGTGTTTGAAATTCCTTTGATTGATAAAAGCGCCACGTCCCGTTCGGCCGCGGTCAATTGCCACGCGGTGAAATGTGCTTAAATCATCTCCTGAAATGCACCACTCACCGCGCCAAGTTCACGTTCGACCTTAAGCGTGCGGCGTAGGAGGTGACGATACTGATTAAGCGTGACACTTGCGCCAATCACAAGGCCAATCACCCCCAGAATTTCAGCCCAAGTGTGCCAAGTAAACTCGCCCCACTCAGAAGTAATGTCGAGGGTGAAAACAAGCCCGCACCCTAGTTGCATTGCAACCGCAGCGAGGAAAAATCCACGCCGCAGTTTTGGGTTTTGGACGATGTTTTGGACTGGATCAATCATGCCGCTCTTTGTGACCTGTAACCATCGCCTTCACAAGGTTTTCACGATGGCGCCAACTCGAAAAGATCACGCCGCCCACATGGCCTGCGACAAAAACAATTAGAAAATTAACCAAGAGCTTATGGGTATTCTCAACCCAATCCTTCCCGAAATAGGCGTCCATGCCCATCATGTAACCCGTCGCGCCAATCGCTGACAATGTGCACAGCAGCAGCACGATCATAGCGGCTCCTGCAGGGTTATGACCAAGATAGCGCGCCTCGCGGCCACGCAGCATATCGCGCAGATATCCGAACAATCGGGCAGGACTAGGGATGAAGTCGGCGAACCGTGTATGTTTGCCGCCCACAAATCCCAGATCAGCCGAAATGCGATCAAAATGATCACAACATAGCCCATCCCACGATGCAGTTTGCGCGGCTCATCAAAGAGATAAGTCAGCACGACCATACTGACCAACGACCAGTGAAAGAGGCGCACCCCAAGGTCCCAGACTGTCACGCGAGGGGCGGATGAATGTGTCTCAAACTGTGCCATGATGCACCTCCTTCATTCTTGGGTTTAAGCTTCGATACGGTCGAGCTCTTCGCCTGTGTTTGGATCAAAGAAGATTTCCATGTTTACGCCGTCTACTTTGCCGTAGATTTCATAGCACTGGCCGTCGTTGATCTTGAAAGAGATGACTTCGCCGCCTTCTTCTTCGAACTTCTGCAAAGATTACCAAACTGGGGTGACGTCTGCGCCTGGTGTGCAGGATGGCTCTGCAAATGCTGGGGCCGCGGAAAGTGTCAGAAGGGCTGCGATGATAGTTTTTTTCATAATGGATACTCCAATGTGTTAGCGTGAGAGCGATATGCCCAGCACTGCCAACACACTGCTCCGCCCACCGACCGCCAGCTATTGGCTGGAGGTTTAGAACGGGGGGCGTAAGCCAAAGATTATGCCCCTATATCGCGAGGTATAGGTCAATCAGAACCGCGTGATTTGTGTCGGCGTGACACGGTAGACTTCAGCCGCGAGGTCATACTTCTGCATGAACCGCGCGAGCGATCCAAACGTTGTTGTGCCAATCACGTCGCCTTGGTCGCGTGTCGTCAAAGCCTCTGACGCAAGCGTCGCTAGTGCCCGCTTAAGCCCGCCAATCTCGATGACCTGAGGCTCAAAATAAGCGGTAATATTGGCTTGAATTTGCGCGAGATCATTGGTGCCATAAACGGCCGCCATCAATACATCGAGCGTATGTTCGGTGCAGTTCTGGAATATCCCGTTGCGCGGGTTGGACAGCACCGAATAGCGAGGATTGTGCAGGGCGGCATAGGTCGGGCTATTGATGACCGCGAGCAATTTGCGTTGTAATGCAGGCTTTGGAATAATGATCCCCGTATCCAAACGCTGTGCACCCGCGAAAAACTCGGCAGGGCTGTCTTGCACCAGATCGCTGACCGTACGCTCGTCCCCCCGTTGATAAAGGTTGTAAACACGGTAGCCTTGCCCGCGACTGCCGTCCGCCAATGTGATTTGCGAATAGACCCAAAATGCGACGTGGGTATAGAGAATCCCGTCAGGCATCTGCGCAGGATCTCGACCCATGCGCGAAACAATCGCAACGCTGGCACCGCGTGCTGCGAGATCGTTCTGCACACGATCCGCAAATACCGCGACCTCGGCTGCGGGCAGGATCGGCTTGCCAGCGGCACTACTCCCAGCAGTGGCAACAGCGGGCAACAGCGAGATCACAAGGGCGGTGCAAAGTTTCAGAATTCGCATAGGTCTATCTCCTAAATATGAGTCTACTAAAGGGCAGGGGGGCATTTGGTGCTGGCATAGGTGCAGGCATTGGTGCAGGCGTCGGGCCAGTGGCAGACGCCTGAATAGCGGCGCCTGATACGACCAAAGAGGTGCCAGAAACGATCAACGGCACCGCAACGACCGAGGTCACTGTATCGCCGACGGCAGCAGAGCCATGGACAACGGACGCCTCGCTATGATTGACGGATTGCGCGGCGTGATTGCTGCCAGCATCGGTGCAAGCGGCGGCAGCGCCAAGCGTAAAAACTGGGAGTAGGGGACGTAACATGTGTTCTCTCCAATTTATGAACATCGTTCATGTATCGATGAAGTAAGGTGGTGTGTCAATAAAAATGAACTCCGTTCATAAATAAGAGCGTTATGCAGCACTTGACTCAGATCCAATTATCCCCCACATGCACCTTAACCGACGCATCCTGCCGCGTGAGCAGAGCGAGACGATAAGTCCGCAAGGCGTCGATTAATTTTCCGGTTCCCACATCACGCAGGGGGTCCAGCGCCTGATCGGCGTCGGGGCATGTGGCTCTGGCCGTCAGCATATGGGCGCAACCTGCATTGGCTTGTCTGCATTTAGCAGAAGGCCGAACCCTATGCGCGGGGCATTCCCCGCAAGAAAGAAAACTATGGATTTTGATATGCTGGGCCTCGCGCCCCGTCTGGTGAATATTCTCAAAGAGCAGGGTATCACCGACCCAACCCCAATTCAGACCCAAGCGATCCCGCACGCCATGAATGGCCGCGACGTGATGGGTCTGGCACAGACTGGCACGGGTAAAACTGCGGCTTTCGGTCTGCCAATGATCGACGCGCTTTTGAAGGCGGGCGTAAAGCCTAACGCCAAAACTGCACGCGGCCTGATCCTCGCGCCAACACGCGAGCTTGCCAAACAGATCGCCGACAACCTCACCGCTTATACCAAAGGCAGCCACCTGAAAGTGGCGCTTGTGGTTGGTGGCGCGGGTATCGCGTCCCAAATCAAGCGCCTGCAAAACGGCGTTGACCTTCTGGTCGCCACACCGGGTCGTTTGATCGACCTGCTGGACCGTCGCGCGATCCGCTTGGACGAGACGATCTATCTGGTCCTCGATGAGGCCGACCAAATGCTCGACATGGGCTTCATCCACGCATTGCGCCGCATCGCACCGCTTTTGGCAACACCACGCCAGACAATGATGTTCTCGGCAACCATGCCAAAGCTGATGGCAGAACTCGCCGACGCCTTCTTGCACGATCCTGTGCGCGTGCAAGTGAACCCTCCGGGTCAGGCGGTCGCCAAGATCAGCCAGTCCCTGCACTATGTCGCACAAGCGGCCAAGTCCGACCTGCTCGTTGAGCTCCTCGACAAGCACCGCGATGAATTGGCGCTGGTCTTTGGTCGTACCAAACATGGCTGTGAGAAACTCTATAAGTTCCTCGAATCCAAAGGTTTTGGCGCCGCATCCATCCACGGCAACAAATCCCAAGGTCAGCGCGAACGCGCAATCGAGGCCTTTAAGTCTGGCAAGATCCGCGTCCTCGTGGCCACCGACGTTGCCGCCCGCGGTATCGACATCCCGGGCGTGCGCCACGTTTATAACTACGACCTTCCAAACGTTGCCGAAAATTATGTGCACCGCATTGGTCGGACAGCACGCGCAGGGGCCGAAGGCTCTGCAATCGCGTTCTGCGCGCCTGACGAGATGATCGATCTCAAGGATATTGAGAAAGCGATGAAGGAAGAAATTCCAGTCGCATCAGGCCGCGCATGGGAAATCCAGCCCGGTCAGAAAAAGCGTCCAAACGGTGGCGGCGGTGGCGGTGGTCGCGGTCGCGGTGCCCCTCGCGCAGCAGGCGGCGGCGGCAGGCCAGCAGGTGCAGCCAAGCACGGCGGCGCAGGCAAGCCCCGCACGAAAAAGCCAGCAACAGGCCGCGGACGTAGCAACGTAGCTTAAGCGCCTTAGCTCGAAACCAAAAAACGGCCCGCCAATCTGGTGGGCCGTTTTGGTTTGAGGGGTCAAGAACCGTGATTGGATGCTAGCGACTCATGAAACCTATCAAGAGTGAGGCACGTACACCTAGGCTCTCATGTGCTTAATCGAGCTTCGGCGACCTACCGTGAAAGTCGGTAAACAACTGCTTCAAGCTCCTCGGCAGACTAGCCCACGCAGGGACGGCAAGCTTTGGACTAACACCCCAAAAGAGGTTCTCAACTAAACTGACGTCAATGCAGTTCCTGACCTCTTGGTTGCCAGTACGGAAAGCCACGTCAAAGTACCCAAATACCGCATCCAATTTGATATCTTCTTTTGACGATCGCATTTCGGCGTTCAACGCATGAGCCAGGCTTTCAAACCATAGAAATATGGTGCCATCTTCGAAGGTCCCGAAGGCTTCCGAATGCCGCGATCTGCGCGCTTCACGGGGCGGAACTTGCGCTATCAGATAACGCGCCTGGGCTGGTTGTCAGTATCACCTTTCCCAAAACAGACCCGCGTTGAGACGCCCCACTTTCCTGCGGCCGTTGTTCTGACGCGGGTCACTGGCATCGGTGGGTGTGGAAACGGTGCACGCTTGGTGCACGTCCTGTGCACGGATAGTGACAGCTGCTATCCGTACTTTCGGAACGCTTCCATCTCAATTGCAAGCTTGGCCTGCAACTCTGCGAGAACCAGCATTTCTTCTCGGCGCTTCACAGGGTCGGTAAGGTCTTTCAATCGTGCCGAAGACGCCAAAATCTGCTCGCGGATGATGACTACAGGGGCCTTCGCGTCTGCTTCGCGCATGATCCGATTAAGCAGCGCATTTGCAGGATCGTCCAAATGCGGCAATGGCTTTCCTGCGCCCGCCAAATCCTTGAACGCGCCATTGGCTTCGGCCTTTTGGATGATCTGATCAATCAGCGATTCAAGTGGATGCACCATGGAACACCTGTGAGGAAAACGGACAAAGTAGGATGGGTTTTAACCCATCTTCACCCAAACGCAAAACGCCGCCCCGAAGGACGGCGTTTCGTAGTTTAAACAGTGGGTTAGCTTAGAAGCCAAGACCAGCGTATTTGTTCTTAAACTTGGAAACACGACCGCCAGCATCCATAAGACGCGAGCTGCCACCAGTCCAAGCTGGGTGTACAGATGGATCAACGTCGAGAGACATCGTGTCGCCCTCTTTGCCCCATGTGGATTTCATTTGCACTTCGGTACCATCGGTCATTTTGACTGTGATAGCGTGGTAATCTGGGTGAATATCTTTTTTCATAACAGGTCCCCTTACGCCTTCGGCGCTTTGTAGTTGGTGACTTCTGCGATACGCGCAGACTTACCACGGCGATCGCGGAGATAGTACAGCTTCGCGCGACGAACTTTACCGCGGCGGACGACTGTGATCTCGTCGATGTTTGTGGAGTGCAGTGGGAATACGCGTTCTACGCCTTCACCAAAAGAGATTTTGCGAACTGTGAAAGAGCCAGCAATACCTTTGCCGTTCTTACGAGCGATACATACGCCCTCATAGTTCTGCACACGGCTACGTGTGCCTTCGGTTACCTTGTAACCAACGCGGATGGTGTCACCCGCTTTGAAATCGGGGATTGTTTTCCCCAGCACAGCGATTTGCTCCGCTTCGATTTGTGCAATCAGATTCATCTGATAGCTCCTTGATATAGCACGGGTTTTCCCGAGACTTGTTGGCGTGATTGCAGAGCTCTGTGTCGTTATCGGGTCCGCAATCGCGCCCGCCAGAGAGTGCCGTCATCGTTTGTTCATTGTGGTCGTCCGGCCTGTCTGGTGCGTCATGTCCCAACGAAGAGACCAGCAATATCCAGCGGTTCCATAAACCAACATCCCGAATCCATACGGGTTCAAGATTGGTTGCGTATAGGGGGAAGTGAGCAGGCGGGCAAGAGATTTTCGGGGTGTTTTATACGTGCACAGTGCGTGCACCAAGCGTGCACTGGGATGTTGGGGGAATTGATTATGAAGCGGCATGGTCGGACGCTGGTTGATGTCCGGTTAGAGCCCATCTTCACCGATTTGCTGCCTCGCAGCGAATGTCTCGAAACGGGAAATCAATACAAGGGCATTCGGACGCCCACCTGAAAGCAATCCTCTGCATGGCTTCCGTCGCTGCAATCCGCCCTAATCTTTCCAAAGCTGCGCCAGCACCGCATCGTCCATGGCCACCGATTGCACATCGTTCGGGAAAACCCCGCCACGCACATCTGCGATATATTCGCCATACGCCGCGATGCGTTCGTCTTGCATCCGGTCGCGTTCGGCGGCGAAATTGCGATAAGTCTTGGCGTGGCGCGGAATATGGCCGCGATTTTCTCCCAGCAGGTCAGCGGAAAACAAATATTGTGCATCGCAGCCGGCGCCAGAACCGAGCGAAATCGTCAGCATCTTCGAGCGCTTTGTTATCGCGGTCGCAAGGGCGGCGGGGATGACTTCCATCTCAACGGCAAAGGCACCGGCGGACTCAAAATTCTGCACCTGTTGCCAGATCATGCGGGCCTGTTCGACCGTTTTGCCTACGGCCTTAAATCCGCCCGTCCATGTGGCCTTGGGCGGGACCAAGCCGACATGGCAGATGACTGGCACACCCTCAACGGCCAGCGCCTCAACGATCTTGGGGCTATACCCACAATAGACCGATTGCGCGCCTGCCATCATAGCCGCCATCGCATCGCGCAGCGCTTCGGTTGAATCTGCGTGTTTGCCCCAACGCAGACCAAACTGGAAATGTGTGTCGGGGACCGCCCGTGCAAAATGTGCGCGGTCGGGCATAAAGGCCGTTCCGATCATATCCATGCCCGCGGCAGATGCGGCGACCGCTTCCTCCTCGCCTGCGACCTGAACATAGGCGATGGTGCGATTGCCCTTGGCTTCCCGCAGGTCCTTGATCGTCATGCCACCCATATCATTTGGCTCCATTCGTAAATTTTTTGCGCCGTTCGCGAATTTTGGTGTCAGATTCAACGGTGCCGTCATGGAATGATCCAAACCACTTGTCCCACGGCAACTCGAGCGATCCGTAGTTACATTCGAAATAGCGATGATGCATCTGGTGGTGGAACGTGCCGAGCTTCAACCGGTTCTTATCCTTGAATACCATTCCTTCAAACCCAGTGTGGGTCGTGGCGGCGGTCAACGCATAGTATTGCAAATGGAACAGGATATGGACGGGGTGCGCTGCGACGACGAAGTGGACCAAAACCGATCCGAGAAAGATCAGGTGTTCGACGGGGTGCATCGACAGGCCCGACCAAGGTCCCACGTTAATGTTGCGATGATGCAGCGCGTGGACATGTTTGTAGAGGAAAGGGATGTGGAGCGCGCGGTGAATCCAGTAGAAATAGAAGCTCTCCCAGACGGGGATCAGCAGGAACAAAGCGACGAACCAGAATGGATGTGCGGCCCACGTCAGCATGGGGGCATAGCCGTTGGCCATAGCCCAAAACATCAGCACCTCATATGCGGTCCAGACGGTGACGCCGCTGGCAATTGTCCAGAATATATTGTCGCGTATTTGCCCGCCTAATGTGAACTGCCGCCCATTTTTCATGAGCGGACGTGTGTCATATTTCAACGCCTGCCCCTGTTTGGTGAAGGTGTAAAAATACAAATGCAGCCCACCGGCAACCAGCGTCATCAGGATCACGTTGCGGATAAACATTTCTGCAATCCAGCCGAAGGCCAGCGTGCGTGTCACGTCCAACGACGGCTGGAACCAGTAGAATGAGATGAAAGCGATCCCGACGATGATCAGCTTTTCGGTAATGAAAAACCACGAATTGAACACCCATTTGGCCATCGCCATCGGGCGAGGCGGCCAACTGAAGAGCGGTGAAACTTGCAGCGGAACATTGGGCGTGTGGTTCCAGCCTTTGAGCGGAGCGTCGGACATGATGGACCTCGTGAAAATGGCGATACTCATACAATGGCATGGCCTTTATCATCTAAAAAATGGTATTATAAGATGACCTACATCTGAAAATACGAGGTTCTGAATGGCGCTGACTTTAAAAGCTATGGAATATTTCACCACCGCCCTGCACCACGGCAACATTGCCAAAGCCGCAGTGGAGTTGAACATTGCAGCTTCCGCGATTTCGTCCGCCATAGACCAAGTCGAGACTGAGTTTGACCTGACACTTGTGACAAGACAACGCGCGCGGGGCATTCAGGCCAATGCCAGCGGACGCGAAGTAGCTCGCAAATGCGAGCGGCTATTGGAAGAATACCAGTCCGTGCTCAACGAAGGTGCGGAATTGCGGCATGCCCTTAGCGGGACTTTGCGGATCGGGTATTACGCGCCCATCGCACCCGCATTTTTGCCACCGATCTTCGATACCTTCTTGCCAGCCGATAGTTCAGTAACGCTTGAACTGACAGAATGTGACAACGATCAGGCGCAGGACGGACTACTCAACGGCACATTCGATGTCATTCTCTTTGTCGCTGAAGGTGTGCGCCCCACAGTAGATTTCGAGATCCTTATTACGGCACCGCCCTATTGTCTGCTACCCGCCGCACATCCTTTGACACAGCAATCCTCGGTTTCAATGGCGCAGATCGCTCTGGAACCTTTGGTCGTGCTTAACCGACCCGTTGCCGCGTCCTATTACGAGGGGCTCTTCGAACCAGGTGCCCGCCAAGCACCTGTCGCGGCCTATGTAAATTCGACTGAAATGGTCCGAAGCGTCGTGGCTTCGGGTCGGGGCTGCGCCATCCTCAATATGCGTCCGCTAACCACCGAGAGTTATACGTGTGCGAATGTTGTAGCACTCCCGATTTCAGACGATCTACCGCCACTCACCCTCGCAATCGGTTACGACAAATCGCGCCCACGGCGAAGTGTTAAAGATTTTGTGAAAGCGTGCGAAACCTATTTTGCAAATGCAGGTTCATCGCAGTGCATCGTGGAGCGTTGATCCACAAAAAACGGTCATTTATACTTGTATTAAAAAAGACCGTTTTGTCCTGCCTTGCTGATCATGGCTCATTCCGCAGCGAAGGTCCGCCGAGAGCCCATATTACCGGCTTTCTGCAATGCAGCCAATGTCCGCTCCGCAAGACACGTCGTATCGGTGCTTTGGATAGTTGTTTAAACGCTCGCATGGGACGCAAAAAAGTAGGACAGATCTACACCGTGTTGCAGAGAGGCCGTTACGGACCTATATCTGGGCATTATCATTTTTCGGGATGAGAGGCGTGGGCAGCGCAAGCACGCACCAACTTGGAGGAAAACCGCCATGGAAGAGGACGTCTAATTGGACCTATTTGAACTTATCGACCACATTAGTAAACCATTTACAAGCAGCGATGATGATATTTATGAACCAAGTGAGATCGCTGAAAAAGTCGAAATCAGGTTTCTGGATAACGTCGACATACCTCTTTACTATTGGTCAAATGAAATTGACGCGAGTGAAAGAGTTGCATGCTTGCGTAGCTTCTTGAAGATCGATCCAAACATTCGCGGTGATGTCGAGAGTTTTCTATATTTTCACTACCAGCATGATATTTCTGAAGCATGCTATTCAGATTTTAAGGATGCTGAAGACTATATCGGGTGGCAACTTAATACGACAAAGCCATTTGAAATGAATGGGGGGCGTGCCCCGACGCAAAAGGAGCATGTCTGGGCCTTTTTGAAGCCGATGCATATGGAGATTGTATTGCATGACGGTGTTCCTTCGGTTGTGTTGAAGTACCGGCCGATTTGGTCACCGGACACCGAAATGGAGATCATTTTCAAGAAGGGGACCGAATTTCGACCCTGCGACTACTATTTATCTCAACAAGGGGAGTATTCGCAGCAAAAAGCAGCTTCTCATCGTCCGACCAGTTTCTTTGCGTCCGTCGCTTACTCTTATTGGCCCCTCAGGTCTGATCCTGCTGACATTTAACACTCACCACGAAAAACGTTGAGATCGTGGAAGCGGTCATTGGTGCAACCGCAGCGAAGTCACACTAAGTCCGCAAAGCGGACCTAGCCCTTTTTCCCATGCCCCTCACGTGCTTGCCACAAATCTGGCCTGCGTTCCCGCGTAATCTCTTCCGACATTTCCTTGCGCCATTTTGCGATTTTGGCGTGGTTGCCTGAGAGCAGGACTTCGGGGATCGGGTGGCCCTGCCATTCGGCGGGTTTTGTGTATTGCGGGTGCTCCAACATACCGTTGGAGAAGCTTTCCTCGACCGCTGAATCCGCGTTGCCAAGCACACCGGGCAGGAGCCGCACGGTGGCGTCGATGAGGGCTTGGGCTGCCAGTTCGCCGCCTGTCATCACAAAATCACCGAGCGAGATTTCTTGGATGTTGAAGTGTTGTAGCACCCGTTCATCCACGCCCTCGAAACGTCCACAAAGCAGGGTCACGCCGTCGGCTTTTGCCAAATTGCGGGCCATCTCTTGGTCGATGCGTTTGCCCCGTGGGCTGAGGTAGTAAATTGGCATGACACCACGTGCAGCAGCGCGGGCGTCATTGATTGCGGCCGCTAGCACATCGGCGCGTAGCACCATGCCAGCGCCACCGCCTGCAGGGGTATCGTCTACGTTTTTGTGTTTGCCGATCCCATAGTCGCGCAGGTCGTAGGTTTGCAGCTGCCACAGGCCATCTTTCAACGCTTTGCCCATCAGGCTTTCGCCCAAGAACCCAGGAAAGGCCTGCGGGAACAGCGTGATGATCTGCGCCGTCCATGCGCCTGCAAGGTCGGGTGTGTCGGTCATCAATTCGCGCGGCTGAAACGTCGGGCGGATGGACTTGCGGCCTATGGCCTTGGTTTTGGGTGCGTCTGTCATGGCGTTGAATTAGCCCAATTGTGAGGGGTTGGGTAGGGTCAACCGAGCAGCGCCTTTTTGCGGGCGTCCAGCGTGTCGCGGTCAAGGCCGCTGCGATTGAGGGCGAGAACTTCGGCGATGATCTCGGGCGAAGGCGAGGCATTGCGCGAGATCGGCATAGTGAGCGCGTCGAGGGTTTCAGCCGGCAAAGCGAAGAGACCAATGATTGGCGTCGCAGGGCCAAAGCGCATAGAAAGCGTGTCTTCCATCGCTGTGGTCAAGAGCGGGGTATCCCCCAGTGCTTCGCGCGTTTGTGCAATGATGGGGTCGAAATTCGCGGCGTCAGGATAGGTTTCCGCAAATGTCGCAGGGTCCATTTTGAGCGGCGAGGACCGCAGGTTTTGCCAATAGCTGCTACGCAACCAACGGTCAGGGTCGCGGGTGGACAGATAGAACGTGATCGGCAGATCAGGGCCAAAAACTTCGCGCAATGCGTCGCGTGTGGTGGCCATGAGGGCGGGGCACCCTGCGTAGGTTTCTTTGCCGCTGCGTCCCGGAAGGAGGCCCGCGAGGTCTTCGGCGCTGATGCACAAATGCCGCTTTTTACCGATGTCCAAAGAGCGCAGAAATTCGACCATGCGGAAGTGGAATTCGTCACGCGAAATCGGCCCGCCGATGACGGAATGCATGGTCGCGAATTTGGTCACTTCGCTAATACGTGCGGGCATCACGAGAGCCATATGCGGCCAAAGGTGCTTGCCGTTCTCCATTAGGAAAGACTGGATCGTGGTGGCCCCTGTCTTGTGAAATCCTGCGTGGACAACGATCTGCTGCATGTTTAGACGGCCTTCCACCCGCCAAGAGCCGCCGCCTCTGCCAGCGCTTTTTTCTGATTTACGACGGTGCGATCGGGCAGTGTGGAGCGGTTCAATTTGAGGAACTGTTCCCAGAGCGCGTCGCTTGGCCCTTCATTGCCTTTGCCAACAACTTGCAAACTATCGCGCACGACCTGCGGGACGTTCATTTGATCGACAAGTGCGGCCCCTGGCCCACGTGGATGGCGCAACGCGTCCGACATCGGCATGAACAAAACGGGAAGCGGCGCAAGGGTTTCGGCCACCTCGGCGATGACCTTGTCTAAGTTGGCTGCGGCGCCAAATTGGGCTTCGAATTCTTTAAAGTCGAGCGTCATGCGCTGGCCGCGCAGATGGTGGCGATATGCACTATAGAGCCATTCATTTGACGAGCGCGTCGTGAAGAGAACTTTGACTTGCGCGTCTGGAAAACGATCGGCGAAATAGCCTGCAAGATAGGCCATAAGGGTCGGCACCGCGCTATAGTCACGCACATTCGGCCAGCCGGGCAGATGGCCCGCCAGCCCCTCGCAGCTTATCAAAAGATCACGGTCGTCGCGGACGGGGAATTCGGCGAAAACCTCGTCGAGAAGGTCCACCATATCCACAAGTGTCAGCGGATTTTGTTTGCGCGAGAACAGCGTGCAAAGCTGGACGACGGGTTTCAGATGTCGCAGCATTCGCAGGTCAAAGTAGGGCTCTAATGCTTCACGGTTGATCCACAAGAAATGCTGCATCGAGCTTGTGCCGGTTTTGTGAAACCCTGGGTGCAAGAGAATTTGCCGCATAAACAAAGGGTCCATTCATTGAGAAAGGCTTGGCCCCCATTAGAACCCGTTTCTGCCTGTTAGGTAAAGCACTCAAGCGCTTGGAAACACGCCTTCGGGGGGATCAGCGATGATACGGCCTGTCGCAAGGTCAACTGTGGGCACATTGGCTTGGGTGAATGGCAGATATACGGTTTCGGAATGTCCAACGGGTTGAATTTCCAGCAAATCTCCTGCGCCGTGGTTCACGACGGTCTTTACGGTGCCGAGCTTTTGGCTGCCGGTGTCGATCACATCTAGGCCTTCGAGGTCTGTATAATAGTATTCGTCGTCGGGCAGGTTTGGCAGGTTTGTGCGCTCTGCATAAAGCGAGACATTACGCAGATCGTCGGCCTCTTCTTTGGTGTTGATGCCTTGCACGCGCGCGGTAAACCCGCCTTTGAGACGGCCTGTCAGTACGAGCATCGGAAAGGTTTTCCCGTCCTCGGTTGTCAGCGGCGCGTAGTCACCGATAGCCTCTGGGTCGGCGCAAAACGACTTGAGGCGCACCTCGCCTGCAATTCCAAATGCACCACCAAGGGTGCCTACAACGATACGGTCAGTCATGTGAGATCTCCTTGGCATAACCCTGCGGATTGCAGGTCTGTGCAAAAAAGAGGGGGGATTGCCCGAGCACAAGGCTCGGGCAAAACGTTGATTACTCAGCTGCTGCTTCTTCTGCAGGTGCTTCTTCAACTGGCGCAGGTGCTGCGGCAGCTTCGGCTGCGGCTGCTGCCTTTTTCGCTTTTTCTTCAACGCGTGCTTTTGCAGCTTTGCCTGGCTCACCCTTTTTCAGGTTTGCGCGGTCTTTCTTCGGCAGAACGCCAGCAGCTTCCAACATACGTGCAACGCGGTCTGTTGGCTGTGCGCCTTGACCGAGCCAGTAAGCAACGCGCTCCATGTCCATTTTCACGCGCTCTTCGCTGTCTTTTGGAAGCATTGGTGCATATGTGCCGAGCTTCTCGATGAAGCGGCCGTCACGTGGCATGCGGCTGTCTGCTGCAACGATTGCGTAGTGAGGGCGCTTTTTGGAACCGCCGCGTGCGAGACGAATTTTCATAGCCATGATAGATAGTCCTTTGTTTTTAGGTAGTTTGGCGGGGCGAACCCCCACCGTTACGATTGATGTTGTTTGTGGTGTTGGATGACTTCCTGAATAACGAAATTCAGGAATTTCTTAGCAAACACAGGGTCGAGATCGGCCTGTGTTGCAAGCTCGGTGAGCCGTGCAATCTGCGTCGCTTCGCGGGCAGGATCAGACGGCGGAAGGTCGTGTTCAGCCTTAAGCACCCCTACAGCTTGGGTGTGCTTGAAACGCTCGCCCAATGTGTAGACGAGGATCGCGTCGAGGCGGTCTATGCTTTCGCGGTGCCCTTTGAGTAAGGCTGCTGCGCGGGCTGAATCATTTGTCATATGTGCGGAACCTGCGGTGCGTCTGGACGCGGGTAACGGTAGCAATGTGTGCTTTCGTGGTCGCCAGACGGGTCACGTACTGCGCCAAGACGCAGGGCCAATTTGATCGCCCGCTCGTTGTCTGGATCTATGTAGCTGACGAGTGTGTCAAAGCTCAAAGCGTTCCATGCATTGTTACGCGCTTTCTCTGCGGCCTCAAATGCATAGCCCTTGCCTTCTGCTTCCTCGGTGAACAAAAAGCCAAGCTCTGGCTCGGGATCGCCTGTCTCATGGCCCAGTAAAACAAAGCCTAAGACCGTTTTGTCTTCTTGGTCTTCCACAGTCCACATACCGCAGCCGCGCAAGATCCAGCTAGCTGTCAATTGGATGAAATCGTCCCATGCGCCTTCGCGTGTCAAAGGACCTGCGATGTAGCGGCCACGGTCGGAAATGACCATGTCAGCGAAGACATCGAAGTCTTCCATGTAAGGGCCGCGCATGACGGTGCGGTCTGTAAAGATGCGCGGCAGGCCTTGGCCAATACGCTCTACCGCGACGGCGGCTTGTTGCTGCGGGAGACGTTCCCATGGCAGGCGGTTTGCGTTTGGATCAATCATGATATCACCTCGAAAGTTGCATGTGTTATACGTGCACAGGACGTGCACCAAGCGTGCACTGCATAGTTGGTCATAGGGTCACCCCGCGTGGTACAGGGTGACGGTAAACGAGTGTGTCTTGTGTCGGACCAATGGCCGCAACATCAAGTTTCGCGCCCAGCTTTTCGGCCAGCTTGATCGAGCGCGCGTTGGTATGTCCGATGTAGCTGACGGCCGTTTGCCAGCCAAGCACGTCATAGGCGTGTTTGACGGCGGCGTCTGCTGCCTCTGTTGCGATGCCTGTGCCCTCGATGGAGGCGTCGAACATCATCCAGCCGATCTCGGTTTCGGGCCAGTCAGGGGGTGTCCAAGGACCGACGAGCCCGACGCAATCGTTGTCGCCCCGAATGGTCACAGCCCACATGCCATAGCCGAAGATTTCCCAGTGACCGAGTTCTGCCGCAAAGGACCGCCATATTTTGGCGAGGTCCATGTGGGCGCCGAAATGTGTGGAACGATCCGACATCATGAAGTCGTGGAACGCCATCCAATCGCCCGGTTGTGGGCGGCGCATCACGAGGCGCGGTGTTTGCAGGGTCACGCTCATGGCATGACCTCGGCGAGTTGGGCTTGGGCCGTTGGGTGGTCGTGCGCGAGGTGGCGCAGGATGATCGCTTCTTCGCCGTCATGCTGCTTGCGGGTTTCCTCAACGGCACCGAGGCGTGCTGCCAGTGCAAGCGAGCGAGTGTTGCGCGGTACGATCATGGAAATCAGCGGCGAGAGCCCGAGGCTGCCTGCCCAAGCACGCACGGCAACGGCGGCCTCATAGCAAAGCGATTTACCTTCAAAGCCATCGAACATGTGGTAGGCAAGTTCGGGTTCTGGCCAGTCGATATGGTTGAGAATGCCTGTGCGTCCGATGGGTTGGTGCGTGGTATTGTCTTCGATGACAAAGAAGCCGTAGCCGTGCCACTGCCAGTGGCCGATGCCTGCGATGAAGCCGCGCCATGCGTCACCCTCAGAGCCAGCCCAACCAAGTTTTTCCATCCGCTCGGAGCCAACGAACTGCGTTAAAGCGGGGAGGTCAGACTTTTGCGGGCCGCGCAAAGTGAGGTTCTTGGTCACGAGGACAGGGGCGTTGGTCAGGCTCATGCTGTGCCCTTTGTCGATAGGTCTTGCAGCCTCCGGCGGGAGTTTGATTGGACATAGAAAATCGGGGCTTGGGGAGCCCGTGTCTGTCCATCATATGCCGGTAAGAGGTGCATTATTTCTTTTTCCCGAAACCGGAGAGGCCGGGAGGGAGGGCAGCACCTGCGCCCATGCCGGGGAAGCCCGGGGGCAGTTTACCTTTGAGCGCTTTTGCCGCTTCGGCCATGGCTGCAGGATCGTTCATGTCGGGCATAGCACCCTCGGCACCCTTGCCGCCGAACATGCCCTTCATCGCTTGTTTCAGCATGCCGCCTTTGCCCATTTTGCCCATCTTTTTCATCATGTCGCCCATTTGGCGCTGCTGCTTGACGAGTTTATTGAGCTCGGAGACCTCAAGGCCTGCACCTGCTGCGATCCGCTTTTTGCGCGACGCTGCGAGCAGTTCGGGGTTGGCGCGTTCTTTCTTGGTCATCGAGTTGATGAGCGCGATTTGGCGGGTCAGAATTTTGTCGTCCAGACCTGCCTTATCCATCTGCGATTTCATTTTGCCCATGCCAGGCATCATGCCCATCATCCCTTCCATGCCGCCCATCTTGATCATTTGCTCAAGCTGCATTTTGAGGTCGTTGAAGTTGAAGCGGCCCTTTTGGAAGCGCTTCATCATCCGCTCGGCTTGTTCGGCCTCGATGGTTTCTTGGGCTTTCTCGACGAGAGCGACGATGTCGCCCATGCCAAGGATGCGGCCTGCTATGCGCGAAGGCTCGAAGGTTTCAATCGCGTCCATCTTTTCGCCGACGCCCACAAAGCGGATCGGCTTACCTGTGATCGCGCGCATCGAGAGCGCAGCACCACCGCGACCGTCGCCGTCCATACGGGTGAGGACGACGCCAGTGACGCCGATTTTGTCGTCGAATTCTTGCGCCACGTTCACCGCGTCTTGGCCTGTGAGGCCGTCCACGACGAGCAGGGTTTCGCGTGGGTTTGTCACGTCGCGGACTTCGGCTGCTTGCGCGATCAGTTCGGCGTCGATGTGGAGGCGGCCCGCAGTATCGAGCATGTAGACGTCGTAGCCGCCCATTGCTGCGGCGGTTTTTGCCCGTTTGGCGATTTGGACGGGTGTTTCGCCTTTGATGATCGGCAGTGTATCGACGCCGATTTGTGCGCCCAAGATCGCGAGCTGTTCCATCGCCGCAGGGCGGTTGGTGTCGAGGGAGGCCATCAACACGCGCTTGCCTTCGCGTTCTTTGAGGCGTTTTGCGAGTTTGGCCGTGGTTGTGGTTTTACCCGAACCTTGCAGACCGACCATGAGGATCGGCGCGGGCGCGTTGTCGATCTTGAGTTTACCCGGATCGGTGTCGCCTGTCAGGATGTGCTGCAATTCGTCGTGCACGATTTTGACGACTTGCTGACCAGGCTGAATGGATTTGGTGACCGCTTGACCTGTGGCCTTTTTCTGAACCGCTTCGATGAAGTCGCGGGCAACGGGGAGCGAGACGTCGGCCTCAAGCAGGGCCACGCGGACCTCGCGCAGCGCTGTTTTCACGTCATCCTCAGAGAGCGCACCTTGTTTGGTGAGCTTGTCAAAGACGCCTGATAGGCGGTCGGATAGGTTCTCAAACATCGGCGCAGTGCCCTCGTGAATACAGAAGCGCCCCCGTGGGTGCGACGCACTGACGGAGGGCGATCTCTATGAATAGAGACCGGAAAGCTGATGCTATCCGGAGTTAGGGGTCGTTTACTGCGGGTGACGGGCGGAGTCAACTGCTTGTAAGGCAAGATACCTCTTGCATCACCGAACGAAAGCCGTGCATTTTAGTATTTCATGTTTATGAGCGCACAGGGTGGATAATGGATAATTGGGACGAGATTCGCACGGCTTATCAGGTGGCACGCAATGGCACGGTGTCGGGTGCGGCCGAGGCGCTGGGCGTGCACCACGCGACGGTCATTCGTCATATTGATGCGCTTGAGACCCGATTGGGTGTCAAACTGTTTCAGCGGCATGCGCGTGGATATACGGCGACGGAGGCGGGCAATGACCTGTTGGTTGTCGCCCAAGCGACTGAGGATCAGTTCACGCAATTGGCGGGGCGGATCAAGGGGCAGGGCGAGGGCGTCAGTGGTGATCTTGTCATCACTTCGCTGGGGGCATTGTCGCGGTTTTTGACGCCTTCAATCGTGGCGTTTCAAGAAGCGTATCCAGAGG
>Ga0102903_1000015_pt1 | contig 103779 bp, 121 predicted proteins | sample Colrivmet1555C02_FD_78497 | JGI IMG/M metagenome (GOLD analysis project Ga0102903, IMG submission 78497) | Estuarine microbial communities from the Columbia River estuary - metaG 1555C-02 | ecosystem: Environmental > Aquatic > Marine > Intertidal zone > Estuary | place: USA: Columbia River... | reverse complement strand
TTTAATTTATACCGCTAGTATAACACATGTTTCCATTACTTGTCAATACTTATTTCAAAAATAAATGAAATTTATTCGGGGTGTACGTCACCACCACACCAATCCAACACCAACTTGAATGCTTCTATCTGTTTGATGATGTACATAACATCCTGTTCAGGGTCTGAGTCAAAGATACCCATACCCTTACCCTGCCTACGTTCTTCCAAGTCGCGTTCGAAACATTCAATCATAAATCGCATTTCCGTTCGAATTATCTCATCGGTCTGGTCACTATCTAGCTCTATCGTCATAGACATATTTTATTCTCCATTAGAATATTAAATTAAGAAACATCTTTCTCGTATATTTCGATGTTCTCTTCCGGAACATTGAGGGCAATGAGGTCACGCTTCATTTTTTCGGGATTGGCCACGTTCCACACAATGTGTCTCTCACCTAAGCTGTCAATCCATTCAAGATTCATTACGTACATTATGATTCCTCAAGCATATACATTGTTAGTATCTATTTTGTAGACACCGATAGGACTGCGGTAGTTCTCATTCATATCACGCAAGTCGGCAAGTAACATAGTAAACCCACCTTCACACCACATACGATCACCGTCGATCTTGAGAACAGCAAGTTCTTCGGTCGGATGCATCGCACCCCAGTTACAATAGACAACATCACCAACTTCAATCATAATAATTCTCTCTCAACTCAATTTGTACAGCTATTATACTTCTTTTAGAAACAAATGTCAACAATATTAATAGAACAAAATAGCATAACACCATCGAGTTTATAACCAAATAGTCTAATGAAGCCATTGACAATATCTTCATATATGTTATAATAGTACCTCATTAGACAGAGAGAGAAGTTATTATGATGAACGCAAAACCTGACTACTACTATGTTCTACGCAATGTTGTCAACGATCAGTTGATCAATGATATGAAGTTCGACAGTCTTGTTGCTGCCCTGAACTACCGAATGAACAACCTTGAGCGTGATGTTGCTTGGGTCGACAATGTGGAGGTGAAGTAATGAATAACGAAACGTTTGCAGGATGGATTGCTTTCTATAACAATAAGAGAGTTGAAATAAAGAAGACTGAAGCTTGTGACCTTTATGGTGCAAAACAGTTAGCGATTCAACTTATGAAAGTTCCTAAGAGCAAGACAGGTCTTCTTGCTATTGCTGCCGCTTATGAAGAGGTGAAGTAATGAAATTAATAATTGGTTTAGTAGGTGGGTTTTTCGTGATGGGTGCGGTAGGTGGTTTAGAGACTGACGCTATGACCATCATGGAAACATTGATGTATAGCGTCGTCGGTGTAGCTATGTGCGGTTTCGCACTATCTGATATTGAAGTTGGCTAGTCTTTAGGTAGATGTTTTGCGTGAATCTTACAACCGATGAACGCGTTGTAAAAATCATCCCTGAGTAGGACATCATACTGAAACTGCATCTTAGCTTCATAGTACGAACATTCACCCTTGGTTCGGCAGAGTTTCAACACTTCCCTAGTGAAACTCTCCGGGCCTTTCTCTTCAACTAAGGTTTTTACTTCTATACTGGAACCAAAATACGTCTTCCAGTCAGACTGTACTCGCGTTTTTACCTTACGCTTTCGAGTCTTCGTCACTGGCAGTGTTTTAGGTTTCCAGAAAAACTTCTTACCGATGTACTTCTTTCCGGTACTAAGTTCAGTTACTATATAAACAAAACCCTGATAATCTTCTAGGAAGGTTTCTTCAGGGTCAAATAATTCTTTTTCGTATGTCCAGTTCATAAGTCTACACTTTTTACTCTTTTATGTGTCATTTATGTAGACTTATGGTAACTAGTCCTCTTCGTCTAGAAGTTCTGCGTCTACGTCCGAACCGCACATAGGACAAAACCGTGGTTGGTCATCGTCGTATGTAACTTCTACATTAGTCTCAATGTCGCAGATCGGACATTCGATTAAATATTCAGCATTCATCATGCTACCTCTTGCTCCAGTTCATCCCAACCATAATCGGTACCTTCCATACCGACAACAGAGTATTCGGTCACACGTTTCTCAAAGAAGTTGTCGTGTGATGCTCCGTTCAGTACCCAGTCCAACCAAGGTAAGGGATTATCTTTTTGATTAAATAATGGTTTCATTCCAAGTTGAAGTAGACGACGGTCAGCAATGTGACGGATATAGTCGATGACTTCTTTCTTGGTGAGACCTTGTACAGCGTTACCCGCGAATGCTAGATCAATAAATTTAGTTTCTAACATGACTGCGTTTTCAGCCATCTTATATATCTTAGACTTTAACTCGTCATTAACGATGCGCGGATGTTCTCCGCAGAACTCACGGAACAACTTCGCGTTACCTTGTACGTGTAGAGTCTCGTCACGGATAGACCACTCGACGATTGTCGCCATACCTTTCATCTTACCGAAACGTTGAAAGTTCAGCAACATGACGAATGATGCGAATACTGACATACCCTCATTGAATACCGACTGTGCCAAGGAAAGTGCTAGTCCAGCATTAGTTTTGGAGTCTCCATCTTTCATGAAATCAATCTTATCAGCCATCTCCTTATACTCAAGGAACATATGGAAGTCTTCGTCCGGTAGTCCCAATGTATCATTCAAGAGCGCATAGGCACGTTGGTGTACTGCCTCTCGCGCCGCAAATGATGACAACATGTTTCGGACTTCATTGTTTTTAAAACGAGGGATCAATAATTCGTGGTAGTTCTCACCTACCTGTACATCTGACTGAGTGAACAATCTTAGTACGTGAGTGATGAACGTCTTTTCTTCCACGGTCAGTTTGGTCTTCCAATCCTGTACGTCTTCAGAGAGTTCTGCTTCGTCTTCAATCCAGTGCACTTCTTCGTGCTTCTTTGATAGGTCAACTGCCCAAGGATATAGGAACGGTTTGTACGTTTGTGAAAATTTTAATAGTGACATATTAATCCTTTAGAATAGTTTGTATATATGGTGCGAGAGTTTTTGCTATTAATTTACTGCCCGCCACATTGGGGTGAGAACACCCAGTTAAATATCTTCGGTTTTCTTCTTTTAATCGGTGGTATCTTACATATTGAAGAGGTGGCATTTTATCCTCTTCTGATAACCAATTTTCTACTATAATATCCATAATGGTATTGTAAATAGACTCACTCTCTATCCAATGTGAATCCCCACGTGGACTTTCTATACGCCACTGACAACTACCAATGCGTTGGTCGATTATCCTACCGCCTCCATGATGTACTGCGTCATATATCTCTAAGGTATCTATGAACGGCTGATGGTCAAAACTGTTTATCATTCTATATGGAATATCATACTTATAACATAATTGTTTTAAGCCGAGGTATGCCATCTCGGTAGATACTCTCAAAATAGTAGGGTCGGGTGCTTCTACATGAGGCCAACGACTCCACACAATTCCTTCTAGCGCACCATCCGTGTCAGGATTAGGTTCTCGATCTTTGTCTCTTTTGGTATCTCTCTGCCAATCACTGAAACATATTAAAAATGCGTAGTTAGGTAACTCTTCTTTCGGAGTCTCTCGAATAAATGCCATAACGTCATGCGCTATGGCAAGATTGGAGTGACCGTGGTGTCCTTTGTTAATGACCTCAACACCTAATTCTTTCGAGAGGTAGTAGGGAAAGTTAAGTTCGTTGATTTGTATAGTGGGTTTACTACGGTACCCCTGTACATAACTATCCCCAAATACTACTAACCTTCGCAAGCCCGACACTCATTGTCCTCCTCATTACCTGTTTGAAATCCACCACCATCCGCTAGATTACTCATCAAGTCTTCGTATCCACCGATGTACTTTCCATCAATATATATCTGTGGTACTGTGGTAACATCTCGACCCGTAACTTCGGCAGCAGTCTTACCTGATTCCTTTAAGTCAATATAGTCGAACGGCATTCCTCGCAGAGTTAATTCATCTCTCGCCATTTCACAGTATGGACAACCTGTCTTACCGTATATGATAGATCGACTGTCACTCTGAAGTGCTACGCGTTCTACTTTATCAGATACAGTTTCCGCACGGGAAGTCGCCTCTGTTCGCAGGTAGTACAGACCCTTCAGACCTTTCTTCCAAGCATTGAAATGAACCTTGTTTACGTAACGCTTAGGCGCACCTGCCGGGAAGAACAAGTTAACCGATTGACCTTGACAGATATACTTCTGACGGTCAGCAGCGTGCTCTATGACCCAGTTCTGGTCTAACTCTTGCGCAGTCTTAAATACCGCCTTCTCACCTTCGTTCAAGAACGGTAAGTGTTGTACCGAACCTTTATTGGTGATGATAGAAGTCCATATAGAGTCGTTATTGTACCCCTTATCAGACAATAACTGATTAAGGTAAACGTTCTTGACTAAAAAGGAACCAGCGCGAGTTCTATGAGTGTACGCATTGGCCTTCAATGGTTCTATAGAAGGACTGGTTGATAGTATAACACCGGACGAGGCATTAGGCGCAATGGCAATCAAGTGCGCGTTTCTCATACCAGTACCTTCCATGTCTGGTGCCTCTCCACGTTCCTTACCTAAACGAAGTGATTCCGCAGTAGCCTGTTTTTGGATATTTTTGAATACTACATCGTTAATCTCTTTCGCCTTGTCAGATTCCCATGCGACTCCATGTTTTTGTAACAAAGAGTGGAATCCCATCGCACCTAAACCTAACGAACGTTCCTGTGATGCGGAAAAACGAGCACGTGAGATATGGTCAGGCGCATGTTCTATGAAGTAATCAATGACATTATCAAGCATAGTAATAATATCAGCAACAATAGTAGTGTCTTTCCACTCATCATAGTATTCTAAGTTGAGGGACGATAGACAACATACTGCCGTACGGTCTTCGCTAGTGGGTAAATGAATCTCGTTACATAGATTAGAACCATGTATCTTTAACCCCTTCTCCTTTAAACTCATCGGCAAACCACGGTTCGCAGTGTCAATGAAATTCAGGTATGGTTCGCCTGTACGGAATCTAACCTCAAGGATTCGTTCCCATAATTTACGGGCATTGACAGATTCTTTTACCGAACCATTACTCGGGTCACGCAGATCGAAAGTTGTATCGTTCAATACGGCCGCCATGAACTCGTCGGTAATATTAATCGCATTATGAATATTCAATGCTTTGCGTTGAACGTCACCCGTAGGAATACGAATGTTCAAGAATTCTATAATGTCTGGATGATGTACATCTAGGTATGCCGCATATGAACCCTTACGCGTCTTTCCTTGACGATAAGCAATCATGTCTGCGTCTACTGTGTGTAAGAAAGGAATCGGGCCAGGCGCTATGTCTGAGACTGTACGAACGTCCGACCAATGTCCACCTACACCACCACCCATAACAGACAGCCATCGCAACTCTGTGGTATGGTCGATCAGTCCTTCGAGGGTGTCCGGTACGAAAGTGAGAAAACATGATATGGGTAGTCCACGAGACTTACCATCTTTATCTGGAGCGTTAGATAGTACAGGGGATGCGAACATGAACCATTTTTTGCTTACATAATCATACAATCTCTGTGCTAGTGCTTCGTCTAACACTCCCTTGTACGATGACCAAGCAATAGCCGCTCGAGCATATCCTTCTTGCGGGGAATCTTCTTCTGGGCGTAAGTAAAAGTCTTTCAACATACCTGTGGCATAATCAGTCAATAGGTCATCGCGACCCGTGTCCATTTTAATATTCATAACGACTCTTTTTTTATCTGGAATAATCATAGAATGGTTCGTCTTCAATGAAGTCGTAATCTTCTATTAGCATTTGTTTGCCATCATTGAAAAACTTTTCACAACGGTTCATTATATATTCGTCTTGTTCATCTTCGTCTAACAGACCTTCCCACATCATATGATTGAGAAAAGAGCTATTGCGGTTTTTGACCAAGAACCTATCGGGGGATAGTAGTGTGGTGTCTGTACCGTCAAGCGATACATATATCAATTTGCTATCATCGTGTCCCTCATCGAGGAAAGATGTCAGATCAGACGCGACATCGAAGATAACAATTTTGTAGGAGGAGCAATCTATAACTTTCATGTAAGTGCCTATCAGCTATCAGTTAACATGGTGTCCATTATACTTGATTTCGAGCGAGATGGCAAGAACTATTTTTTAAATTTTTCAGGAAAGTATCTGCGCAACATGTCTGAGGCAGATTTCCTTTTGTTCTTCCTATCGTATTTTTTGCGGACAATGACAGTTTGATTATCGTCACCGGCTCCAGGCACTGACGCGGTAGAGGTCATCTCTTCCTCAAACCGTCGTTTAAATTCTTCATAGGTCTTCATGCGAAAGTCTCTTCGTAATTACGTTGAACGCCCGCCAACGAATAGAGCATATCATACACGAATATGGGGCGTCATGTCAAGAACATTTTAGTAATGCGTCCTTTATATAGGGTTTTGGGAGACCCCATAGAGAGGATTTACTTAATAAGTTCAGCAGATGTTGCTAAAACTCTTTGACCAGACTTCATGTGTACACCTTCGTGTATGGCTAATCCTAGTATATTATGTACAGGAGCACCTTCGACTATCCGAATCTTATCACCCTTCCGGACATCTTCGCACTGTGCGGTCATAGTATCGTTGTTAATTCGATACACGCCTGGCGATAGTGACCCGTCATCTAACACATACCAGAATGATTGTTCCTGTAGAACGTCAAGGATACTTATACCAGTATTCTCATGAATCTTTTCAATATTTTTGTCGGTCAGTTCACCGTGCTCTTTAATAAGAGCGAGCGCGGCGCCATATCGAGCAACGACCGAAGAACCGCCTGGCACCTTTTCCATGATTTTCTTTAGGTTGAACACAAGACGATGGAATGAAGTGTAGTTATCACGATAGGCATCGCGATTACCCATGACCTCCATATCATAGTCTCGGCGCTTGTTACCTTGATCATCAATGATACCTGCTTTAAACGCACCAGTATCCTCGAACTTAGTAACAAGTAACTTTAAGAACCTAATCGTATAGACGACATCAGCGGCAGATTTTAATAATCCCATTATACACTCCTCAATCTTTCTATCACGTATTTATCCATTTCAACCCCAGTAATCTCATTATTTTCTATTACCCGTAAGAATATGAGAAATGGTTTCAGTACAGCCCAATGGTCTGCTGGTATTTTTAATGCGAGTATTTCCACACCCGCCTCATGACCAAATACATTAAATATCACAATCAAGTGATTTAATATCAAACGTTCTGCTAGTTCATTAGTTTGACTGTACCTACTCAACAACCTCTTGACGTATTTAAAACGTTTTAGATCGTCGTAGAACTCTTCTCCGTCAATGTATTCGGGATTGTAATAATTCTTCGCTGCGTATACAACTAAATTAGTTTTTGTTAACTTCATAGTATGGGTCAGTTAATTCCGGTAAATGAAACTCAGGTGGAGGTAGTCCGTCTTTTAGTTTATTTAGTCCATCCTCAACTGGTATCATCCACGCATAACTGACCTTTAAAGAACCATCTTCTTTAAATTCTTTAGTAATAGATTCAGTATCATTCATATATACGTAACTAAATGCCCATCTTTCGTTGCGCATACGCATATCCAATTCACCCTCGTACGCCAATTTCTTTAAACGATAAAACTGAAGAGTGTCTTCCCCTATCATATACTCAGGGTCATATCGCATTACAGACGCTGCTTTGCGCGATAGGAAGGTCATTCTATTGAATGTTTCGTATCGCTCTCCATACTCCCTGAAGAATCTGTTCAATCGTATTCGGACTTCTGCCCAATGTGCTGCCTCTTCTGGTGAGGTACCAAAAAAATCCATGTACATATGTGCTAGACGTTCTGGTATCAAATCGGCAAAAGTAGCATCTGTCTCATAATCATGAGGGTATGCGGGGGTTAAGTACTTTGGGATGAACCAACCTTTTATCTTTACTGACCTAGAGTCGTACTGGCTGTCCCATAAGTCAGGTTTGAATTTATTCAGACATAACTGGTTATACAGACATATAACATCAGGAGCATTGGGAGAGAGTGCGATAGTACGATACAGATTTCTTCCGTAAGCGGTAATGATGTCATCACCGTCTACCTGAACCATGTATTCGTTTTCAGAAGATAAGAATAAATCTAGTACGGAATTTTTCCCAGTGGCTGGGGTTCCGTCTGATTGAGTGATATGATGTTCGATACCGTGTTTGACACAGTAATCAATGGCGGTCTTCTCATACTCCTTATCCAGAGTATTGATAACGACCACCACATCATTATACCTTAATGTGAAGAACTGACGTGCGAGATTTTCGACACTATTACTAGTGAGTACATAATATTTAAACATCAAAACAACTTATAATAATAGTGATTAAAAAAACTTATTCGTCTTCGTCTTCGATCTCTTCTTCGTCAAAGAATTCTTCGACTACTTCTTCATGAGTAAGAACAACTTCAGCAACATCGTGCTTGTTACCGATACCATCCTTCGCGTCTTTCCAGGCTGATACTTGTTTATGAGTCAAGCCCTGAGCCTTAAGAAGTTCATTTGTTTTGGGATGATGCCAACCTTTAATGGAAGGAACCGCACCTTTACACCAACTTGGAGATTTAATCATATTACTATCCTCTTATTTCGCGTATACGCATAATGATTAGTTCTTTAGTCTCGCCTTTGAGACCGGTTATCCCTATACCTAAATCGGCACAGAGTTTTATTAGATCACCTTTAGTCATAGAATAATATCTACCATCGGGAAACTTACAGCGTTTATCAATGGTAGATTCTCTAACAGCACATTCCTTAGTGATTAAGGAGATCACGGTTATTTACTCTTAACTACCGAAGTATCACCATTGGACAAGTTGTCACCACTTCTAGCGGAAGACTGCTTCTTAACGGCACGACCCGCTTTAGATGTCATTTCATGACCTTCTTCATCATCGGCAACCAGTTCTGGTTTCTTACCCATTTCAACATCGTGTTTCTTGGCGAACTCTTTAGACTTAGGAGATTCTTTGTCCATGATACCTTCTGGTTTAGCAGCACTATCAGGGACTTGTTTAGCTTTAACGGCCTCTTCAACCTGTGACCACATCTCGATAAACGCTGCGCGAGTATCTACAGACTCAATCTTAGAAATCTCGGCAGTAGCGTCAGCAGTATGTGAGTTATGCTTGATGTCTTTAGTTAAAGATGCCCTACCAGTTTTAGGTTTCTTTTTTGGTTCAGCAACTTCGTCTTCTTCTGGTTCTACGGCTTCTTTCTTAGCAGGTTTCTTACCACCGTCGATTGCGTCATCAGTTGCGGCACGTTTCTTGTGAAGGAACTCATCAGACGAATCAACATCACCATCGTTGTCGATGTCTTTGTCTTTACGATCTTTAAATTCTTTATCGTTCTCTTTATCGTTGACAGGGTCGAGTTTCTTTTTCTCTTCTAAAGTTTTTTCTGCGGAGACCTTCATTGACAGATATGCCTCCATGATTTTATTGATATTTGACATTGTTAGTCTCCGATGATTATTATGGTGTGTCAAAAAACATTTTGACAATTATACCCGCGAACACAGTGGCCGCAAGAGTTAATACATACTGCATTACCTTAACGGTTTTGCCTTGTTCGTTTACAACTTCTTCAATAACATCCATTCTCGCAGAGAAACGATTCATTCTCTCAGCGTGTTGTTGAGAGGTCTTATCGATATTAATAAGTTTTTCTTCTGCGCGAGCAAGATCAATCATCGCATCCGACAATTTATCAATCTTGGTCTCTATTCGTGCGAGACGTTGTTCTTCTGAGTTAGGTTGCATTAATCGTTTTACCGTTTAAATTGGAAATAGCTGTTACTATTTATACTAATTAACTATCGACTTTAGCGCCAGCGCGCCATTGTCGACAAGACCAATATCCAGCAGTTGTTTTATCTTTCTTATTAGCACAATCATGTCTAGCACGGAAAGCGGCACGTCTCTTAGGGTCGTCTCTCTTGATCTCCATATTGGGATCTCCGAAAGAAACTTTAACCACGTTGCCTTTATCATTCTTTACATATACGAAAAACTTCTTACTACCACCACGTTGTATTTGGTTAAGCTTTACGTTGTCTTTCTTACCTTCTTCATTGATGTACACACCGTCTTCAACGATGAGATCATCACAATCATCACAACAAGATTCTGCTATATATTGTTTAAACTTTTTCATTAAGATCTTTTCGTTCTAATATCGCTAAGAGTTTTAGGAGCAGTAGACTCTTTCATTGAACCAAAGCCAGGTTCGAACCCAGTAATATCACGGAGGTTGGCAGTTGCCGCAAGACGTAGGTAACGTAACTTAATACCCTTACTCTCGAACTCTGCATAATCGACTTCACCGTCACTTGACTTCTGTGACAGGTTATATAGAAGACCTTTCTTAACATCAATCTTAACTAAAGGAAAGATGTCACCTGCCATACTGTTGCGAGTAGCATAACGGAATACTGTTTGACCAGTCTTAACCTTTGCTTCCTTGCCAACATATGACTTATCAGAGGCATCAAGACCGAACAGTACGATACCCTCTACATTACCATGTCCACATACGCCAATCACTTTGTAACCTTTCTTGGTTCCGTAAGCGATTACCTTTTCCTCACCCCAGTTACTAGGTGACTTATCCAAGAACTGCTGATATGCTTCGTCAAGTTCGACAGAAGTTTCTTCTTTCATAAGATAAGCATCAACACCGCCAGTAGACTTTAGTTTCCATTGCTTTGCTGCTTTCTGTGCCGCATCATATGAAGTAGGCGCAGTAACTACTACCTTACCTTTCTTAGCATGAACAACAGTGTAGGAATATTCTTTTGCTTCATTCATACCTTTCATGAACTCAGCAACATCTTTCTCTTTCATACCAAGTTTCTTGGCAATCTGCGCGGCAGTCATACCTTTCTTAACCATGGCATGAAACTCTTTCATCTTACCTTCTTCAAGGTCTACAGACTCATACTGATACGGGTCTTTCTTCTTATTCCGTATAAGTTCTTGATGACGTTCTATCGCCTTGCGTCTAGCAGCTGCGGACTTGTTGGGTGCCGCAGGTTGCGCCGCGTTAGCACGTTTGTCTCGTTTGTGCTTAGGAGTGACGCCTATAGTCTTTGTCACTTTCTTATAATCCAAATCATCATCGTTATAAGCTTCTTCGACAGACTCTTTAGAAACTAACTTCCATCCCTGTTTCTTCATCCGGTCAGCGGTAGCGCCGTCAACCTTACGAGTATATACACCCTTTGAAACGGTATATACCTCAGCACCTTCTTCGATGTTATTGATAGTGTCGCGAGAAGACTCCCGCAATTCTTGAAATGTTTTCATCTTAGTTACCGATTCCTTTATATGACCTTATAACGTATTATATATTGAATACCGCTTATTGTCAAGGGCTATTATGCTAAATCTTTGTCGTGGTTAAGACCACCTTTTTTCTTCTTAACAATGAACGCATTGACTCGTGCGTGTCCCCATTGTTGGGGGGTGGTACCTGGCCGGTGACCAGTCTTCCATGCCGCAACTCCACGATTATAAACCTTCTTTAGAGTCTCCGGAGATATACCTGACTTCTTTGCCTTAGAAGCGATACCGTCAGGGCCTTCTTCAAGATCCAATGTATCATAGAGGGCATATCGTTTTTCGTCAAGGTATTTCTTAAAAGTAATCATGGTTTCCAATCTCCTAGCATATCATGAAGTGCTCTATCATTCATGCCCGCATATGTCTTGGCGACCTTCTGCGCATAATACTGTGTACCATGACTCATTTTACCTTGAGATTCCTTTTTCTTACGAGTCAGAAGTTTCTTTAAGGTCATCAGCGCATGTTGGTATTGTTTTTTGTTAGTGGTCTTAGACTTTATTTTATCAAAGATCCCCTCATCAATACCTTGACTATTCTCTTCTGCGACACAATTAGGAACCATCTTGTTCCCTTTCTTCTTCATACCGACTTCTTTGTAACCGTCCCAACAATCCTCATCATACATATCCTTAAATGACTTAGTATATTTAGATGGTTTAGTTTTTGCGGTCGCATCGCCAGGAGCTGGTTTGTACGCAGATGAATCATCGTCTGCCTTCTTACCATGTTTTTTGAAGTGTGCGTCACGTTTTGCTTTGGTAGACTTCTTGAGTCCTGCGTGATAACGTGCGGGTTGAGTTCCCTCACGATCTTTGATATCTGGATCTTGGCTCTCATACTTGAGTTCTGGATCAGGAGACTTGAATGCTTTCTTACGCATTATTGTTTTGTTAACAACTTCGAACTCACCGTTCTTCCAGTTGATGACAACAGGTAGGTTTAGATCAGACTGCATATCCTTGAGGATCGCTTCACTGTTACCGTGTTTCTTAATCTTCTTGCCTTTGTTGTCCGCCATCTTCTGGAACAGAGATTTCAACTCATCCACAGTAATTGCGGGTTTGTTTCTACTATCGTTCATACGGTCTTTGAAGTGACGTGTGAATTCGATGTCAACATCAAACTTGTTTAGCAAACGATCCGCAAACTTCTCTAGGTCATTGAGTTCTTTCTGAGATACTTCTTCAGAGACTAACTCCACAGCATCCAACCACTTACGCATTTTTTTGCCTTCGTGAGTTTCGATAATAACGTAGTTAGTTCCTAATATAGCAACAGTTGCTAGTTCGTCGCTATCCTTTACAACAACTTCATCACCTACAGAAAACAGTTCACCTAATACGAATTTCTCTCGTATCTCGGAGACTGACGTTAATTCTAGGTGATTGCGAAAATCCGACGCTTCCTTCAGTCCCATACCCTTACGGACATCGTTATATAAGCGACGAGCATCCGCATTGGACATAGACTTTGGTACGCCTTGAGAGAATGCTACGAAATCATTACTTGACGCGTTATCTCTTTGTTTAGACGCAGACATTCCTTCTATACCTTCAGCATCAGGATCTCTCTTACCCGCTGATACTAAGTTAATACTTTTGAAGTTATAGAAACCATGTCTAGCTTGCTGTCCATTATATTTATTGAACAGTACATCGAATTCTCTTATGCGGTCATCACCTACCACCATAGTTACTGTTCGGTAACCTTGATCGTATAGTGAGACCAGCGCATTTATGGCAGTCTTGACATTCTTGTCTACCATAACCTGACGTGCGTGTTTTGGAAACATCTTCCGCACGTGCTTAATTTTGTCGGAATACGATAGTGGATTCTTCTTCGCATCTTGTGTCTGTGATACGAATACCTTGTAGTCGGATTTACCAGACTTTTGAGCAAGGGCATCCATTACTTTACCGTGACCGATAGTCGGGGGATTCATCCGACCGAACGTGAAGAATACTTCACGCTCTTCTTCGATGATGTATTGGGAAAAATTCTTAATCATTTTTTATCCGCACCACCACCGCGCTTTCGTTCAATCTCCGCCTTTCTTACTTGAGGTAGAATTTTTCTTGCCGCACGATCAATCTTACTTTGCATCGCAGGTTTTTCGAGACGCTTTTCGATCTCTTTCTTACGCGCAATAGATAACTCGGACTTGTCTATGCCCTTAGTAATTTTCTTAACGAGAGCCTTTCGAGCAGACTTACGCGCACGTAATTTTAATTTATCCATACTCGCGATTTTACGCTCAGAACGTTTACGACCCATAGCGATTTTCGCTTTGTTTCGTTTCATTCTCTGACCGAGTTTACGTCGCTGCGTAACATCTAACGCTTCATCAGTCTCAACTGCTTTTTCGTTAGTATTACCAGTAGGTATATCTTTCTTTCTCTTTTTAGCATTATACGCTAACTGCTCATCACCCGACATGGTGTAATCAACATTTATAAAATGCTTAAATGACATAGGCGCCATTCACTTATCCTCTTTTGGTTTATTCCATATTATCTACGAGCTGAGTCCCAGCCCTTTAGTATATCGGATGAAAAGTTGTTGTATGAAAATTCCATACGGTCAACTAGTTTCACCGCATCACCACCAAGTTTATCAATTGCTACGTATCCTTCTTCGCCTGTTACTTTATATCCATCTTTAGTTTTAACGAAGGTATCAATTGTCTTTAATTTGTCTAAACTATTTATAAGTTTTAATTTCGCAAGTACCAGAGTTTTCTGTAAATCAAACATCTTTTCTAAACTAGCACGATTATCATCAGAAAAGAACTCCATCTCATCCTTCATTTTAGCGATCCAAGCGTCCTTACCGCGTTGAGATTTCTTACTTTCGATTTCTTTTTTGTAGTAAGCTTGTCTATTACTTATCAATCCGTTAACATGCTTTTTTGAGTCAGGAAGCAATGCTCCCGCACGAACGAAGGTGTTGTTGTATGTCTCAATAGGTTGTGCGAGTTTAGGGTTCGCCTGTAATGTACGCAGAGTTGTAGCCGATATCTGATTGAATAACTTACCCGCGTTAGACAATATCTTAGTGACTTCTTCGGTCTCTCTCTTAGACATTGTCGCGTGAGTCACATCTCTCAACATAGCATCTTGTGACCAGACATTCTTGGACTTCTTTAATTTAGAAACGTCTACACCGTATGACGCCGACATAGTTTCGAAGGTACTACCTTTGTAAGTAGTGTGCCAAACGATACCAATCTTCGCGTCACGTACAGACTTAGACTGCTCGTAAGGTACCGCATACGCAATAGTGTTTGGGTGGAAAACGGTGTACTTCTGACCGTCGATGTTCTTGGTAGAAACGTCACCATTACCAAATAGGAAGTCTCCCTGAATAACACCTTTGATTCCCAACTCGGGAAGATAACGTAATGCTTCCTTTAACTTCGCATTTAAGTCGCCAGACGTATCATCGTCAATGTCAGCATTAGTCTTGTATACCTTTGGGTTCTTATTGAAGATACTTTTCTTAGCAACAAAGAACTTACCGTCACTTGGGTCAGTACCACAAAAGACCGCAGGGGCACCGTCCCACTTCACGGATACATTCCCTTTAGAAGTACCCGCCAACATATCCCGCAGACCGCGTAACGCGTTAATTGCCTGACGCGTACCGTCAACACCACCATAGAGAACCTTATCTTCGATATGGGTCATGTGAGTATTTTTACTCTCTGTGATAAACTCTTTAAAGTTCATGGTCATCTATCCATCTCTGAACTTCTGCCTTGGCAGTTTCTACATTCTTATACGCTGTAGCTGGGTGTCTTGGAGTATTCCCACTCTTATCAAAGACAGTAGGCATCACTTTCTGACTACCGTCTTTGTTCATCTTCATAGAGTCCATACCCGACAATCGAATCTCAAACTTACCGTCCGAGGTTACGTGTTTATATACCTTCTTACGACCAATCATACCATCGGGAACTTTGTTCCACTTTACTTTGGTCGATTCTTCAAGGTGTTTTTTGAATGTTTTCATAGTAGAATTTTTCCATTATGCGTTATCTACCAAAATAAGTTCGAATGTTGCTGATACTTTAGTGGCCTGTGCTGCTGTCAAGTCAAGACGGATATCACTCTTTTCACCGAATCTTAACGGTATAGGATATTCCTGAAGAATATTTTGACCGCCCGCAGAGTAAAGTCTTCCTTTAATTCTAAATGGACTGAGAGGACTATTCCTTGACATAAGACTGTAACCCATAGCGGAGTTAGTTGACGCTTTGTCCGAACCTAATGTTAATTTAAGTAAGTACGCAGTCTTGCCCGCAGGGACAGTATACACTGCCATCAGAGTTTGCGCAAGACCCGCAGTGATTCTAGCAGCAAGACCACCAGACATTGAGATGTCGACATCAGCGACGTTAGTAGTGTTTAGCATTTGTGCTCGGAATACGCGTGAGAACCGTTCGACCGCAGTATCACCAATAGCAACAATCTCTGATATCTCCTGAAAAAATTCATTCAGACCGGTGATTATAACCGAATCTCCAATATTTTCTGTTGAAGTCACGATGGGGGTGTCAGTATCAGGATATGAGTAGGTGACACTACCAGTGTTACCGTCCCAAACTGTTCCGGTAGTCACGTCAACGCTTGTTGCGCCAAATTTGTGAATGTGCGATTGACCATCGATCAAACCGCTGGCGAGGGGGATATTGACTAACGCCCCACTACCACCACCAATGTTACCATCTTTATCGGCAATCATTACAACTTCATGTAGGTCGTTATTACCTGCGCTGTAGTGATTACCACGATTTACTGAATATTGTGCCATGATAGGCCTCCTATAATAGTTTTTTACCAGTCGCAGGTTTACTCTTATAGTCGCACATGATGTGCGATGGATAGAGGCCGCCTTGCTTATTTCGTATATTTATCTTAAAGTCAAAGTATTGATTACTGAATACAATGTCTATTCGTTTACCGTTACCCTGTTTACCACCATACTGTATCTCAACATCTCCGGTGATAGTGGCATACTGTGGGTTTTTTGCTTCAGACATTTCCCAGAAATACACCTTACCGCCTTCCATACCGTGAACCATCCAATACTTAGAACCAATACAAGTCTGTAAGAATTTCTTTAACTTTTGTTTATCTAATTTCGCTTTCACGTTAGGGAATTTTTTTCTCCCATAACTATTAAACACATCACAGAATATCTCATTTTCCAAACCGAATGTATCTAATATAGCCTTACCCATAGCAGTCTGTATTGACCCAGACCTTATGTCAGACGCAGTAAATATCGTACTAATACCCGCATTCATGAAAGTCAAGGTACTTGAGAACTTCAAGGAAAGGTAACTGAACTTCCCGTTAGCATGCTTCAATGTAATGTCGGTTAACTTTTTACCGTGGTCTGAGTGGTTATATGGGTCAATGTATATCTGGTTACCTTGAAGTTTAATGGGGCGACTTTGGTTCATACCACCTTCTGCGATAACTTCAGTTACCGGAGACCGTACCGCCTCAGCACATTTAACAAGTATATGCTCAACTTCTTTTGAATACGTCTTCTTACTCGTTATACCAGACAGCTGTTCGTTCAGCACTTCAACGAAGTCATGCTCGAACTTGATACCTTTGTTTACTCTGGTACCACCGGCGGGTTGACCACCAAACTCTTCAGTCTTCTCTAATTTAGTAAGAGGCAGTTCTGCTCGGGCCTTCTGTCCTTGCATTTTACCGCCAACTATTACCTTCCGTTGGTTGGTAGGTAATAGTTTCAGAGCAAGAATCTTACCCGCAATATCTAACGGTTCTCCATGAGAGTACTTCGTGTTGTTGATAACAATGTATTCCGAAACGAGAATACCGTCATCCGTGACAAAGTTATTGGACTTACCATCCATCTGAAAAACTTTCTGTACAAGAACTTCAGAGCGGTACTCTTTATTTTCCCGTGTTATCTCATTGTATGATAAATTTGCCACTAACTAGTCCCCTTTACTCTCTATAGAGTATATCAGATACTATTTATATGTCAAGGGAATTCATGTTATTTTCTTCTTTATATTGAGCAATAGTGTCAATAAGTGGACGAACCCAGTTGTCACGGTGTTCGATAAAGACTTGTGGTTCATGGTTATCTACAGAGATAATCGTGACCAGTTGGGTGATAGGCATACCTGTACGTTCTTCCCACATGATTGCGTAGGCAGACTCTTGCATGAAGTAATTCTTAATCCAGTCAAGACGTTTAGGTTTCATAGCAGTCTTGTAATCGATGATGGATAACTTACCGTCGAAGACACCGACGCAATCCACACGACCTGCTACACCTAGATGGGTAGAGTAGAGGGGAGCTTCTTGAGCATGAACAAGAGTAAGTCGCTCGTCAAGAATAGGTTTGATTCTCAGAAAAGAATCTATTAGGTCGGGAGTACGTTTGGTCTTCTTCATTTCCCCATTATCAGGGTTGATAGCCATGTACTTGTCCCAATTAGGGTCATTGTTGACGTACTGTTCACAGATTTCGTGAACCGCAGTACCACGCGTAGATGCGCGATAGGAGACACGGTTCGCTTCTTTCTCACCAACACGAGCACGCCATTTAGCAATGGAGTCGCGAGAGAGAATAGAAAGGACAGTAGTGATAGAGGGAAGGTTGATACCTTCGGGGGTTTCATATTGACGACCGAACTCTGTAGTTACAGCGGTCATTTCTTGTAGTTCTATGGGAGAGTGTTTAAACATAATATAATCCAATTCAATTTATACCCCCATTATAACAGGCGTATTCTTTAATGTCAAGGCTTATTTTGGAAATGTCTGATAAAAGTCCCCGACGGGCACAGGACTGTGGAATGTACTTTTATAAGTTAGACGGTAAAATGTGGTGTGAGCTTTCATGGTCACTAAACTGTTGCGGCATTTAGATTTAAACTATGCGCGTATTGAGAGATTCAACAGTTTCCACATTGTCTTAACAGTACTAGTCCTGTACCCGTTAGGGATTTTGGTGGAGTTAAACGGGATCGAACCGTTGACCTCCTGCGTGCAAGGCAGGCGCTCTCCCAGCTGAGCTATAACCCCGAATCTTAATGGTTCGGTTAGACTACTATATATACGTTTCGTATCTTAACAATCAGGATGATTCTCTACACACTGACCACTAGGTAATGATGTAGGTACATATCTACTTAGATTATCATCATACAGAGATACTTCAATGAATTTCACCAATTGGTCAATCTCTTCAGCAGTCAATCCTAATGGACGGAATCTATAGTCTAGTTTACCTTCCGGAATATCCGCTTGGGCGACACCTGCGTTCTTATACTCTACAACTTCACGTACACTCGCGAACGACGCACCATGACCCATAAAGTTAGAATCTGTCAGATTGTATAGTGGTGGAATTTTGAATTGATAGTCTTCAAACTCGTCTTGAGTAAACCCACCGCGACCTTTACGAACCGCATCGTTGATGGCATCTGCGTTTGCTATATTATCATTCACATCTAAGTCACTGAAACCGACCGCCATGAACATCTGTTCCTTAGTAGCATATTGTGGGGAACTAAGAGCAGGCCCTTGGTGACATCCCGCACAGTCACCTTTACCAAAGAACACTTGAGCACCCTTCAGTTCAGTCTCGGACAACGCATCCTCATCACCACGCAACCATTTCTGGAATGGTGCTTCATTGGACAAGATAGTACGTTCAAATGCGGCAATAGATTGTGCGGCAGTGACAAGTAAGTCATCTCCACCTATTTCCATAACAAGTTCTTGGTACTCGGGTAATGTTGTAAGCAGAGAATCATCACCAACGTTTAGACGATGTACACCAAGACCCGCGACTGCTTGTGTTTCTAGTCCAGACCACTGTCGGGCGTTATTCTCTTTAGGAGTATTCGGAGTAGATAGTATAGACTCATCAACACCTATATTGACAATACCATCAACCGCATTACCGAACTGACCGTTCCATAACATCACCTCTTGGTAAGCAGTGTTCATTGCGGTAGGAGACGCGAGAGGTTGTACGTCAGCGAGAGCCCCCAAGACATTAACACGGTTCGAACCATTACCGACACCACCTTCACCCACACCTTGAGCAATACCGGACTTGAATCCGGATCTAGCGTTGTGACAAGATGCGCACGAAAATGTTGCCTCATGGTCTTCGCTAGCACCAAGAGTCATAGCAGTTTCATGGAACAATAATTTACCCAATTTAACCTTTTCCTCGGTTATAGGATTCATCACATCTTGAGGAATGTTACTATAGTCGTCACTCATAGGAAGTACGAGGTCACTGACTATGATTAGCTCGCGCAGTTTTGCGCTCTCTATCTGTACGGGTGTTTGGGCGGGAGGAGTTGTAGTAGAAGGAACTTCAATGAACTCGGGCATTTCAGTACCTCCACCACAGGCGGATAGAAGTACGGATGTTACTGTCACTAACATTAGGTTTTTCATAATATACTCACAATATAAACAATAATATAAACAAATGGCGGAGAGTGTAGGATTCGAACCTACGGAACCTTTCAGTTCGTCTGATTTCAAGTCAGGTGCATTCGACCACTCTGCCAACTCTCCATTTGTAGCTATAATAACATAATATAGGATGCCTGTCAAGGCATTAAATATGTTATTCCGTCTTCGACCGAGTTATTCCCAATCCTATTGACTTCCGGACTTGCCATGCTCTCTCTGGGCACCACTCATTCAGTTATTTAAACAGGGGAATAAGACCCTGTGAGCGAGTTTAGAGTCGTCGTCGCGACTGTTCTATTATAGATCTTTTCGAAACATATGGTGGATACAAATAACCACCACACAAAATATAATAGCTACTTCTAAATAGTTCACTATAAACCTCTTAAAATGAGGGGCCCGAAGACCCCTCGTCACAACTAAGCATACAAATCAAAATCTTCTACAGTGTCAAAATATGATTCAATTGAAATCACACTCCTATCCAGTTCGAGTTCTTGAGTAAAGGTATATGCCGAATGGGGAGATATAAAAGTTCTCACCATCGGTTCAGCCGAGCTACCATCACGAACGTATCGTACGATAATAATATCCATCGTAGTCTCCTTGGTTAGCGATTGTTGACGTATGCAATTCAAATCGAGGGGATACAAATATAGATGGCGAGGAATAATATACGGTTGTATTTATATATTATTATATACCAAAAATTCTCTAATGAGCGCTGAACCTAACATTACCATCATAACCGCGTTCAGTATAATCAATGCGCGGTCTTTCCAGATAATAGATACCCACATCCACAGTGCGGTACCCAACACACCGACCGCAAGGTCGTATGTTCTAAACTCAGGGCCTGCCAATCTGAACATTACTGATACTATAATAAATAATGTTGCTGCCCACTTAACATACCAATCTAGTGGATATGTTCCGTTTTTACTTTCTTCACGTGTTGTCATAATATAATCCTTAAATGGTACGAGTGAGAGGACTTGAACCTCCACGTCTTGCGACAATGGCACCTAAAGCCATCGTGTCTACCAATTCCACCACACTCGCATTATTTGTTTCTACCACACCAAGTATCCGTTTGACTATGACAGTTAGGACACAACAATCTCAGGTTATCTAAACTGTGGTCAAACCTATTACCGTCTATATGGTCTAACTGTAGAGTGATAGGATTACCATTCCACTCATCACCTATGCCACAAGAAGTGCAATTATACACTAATATTCCTTCTTTGACAAGTCTTTTCTTCAACCTGTTAGTGTTATATTGCGGATGTTTTCCATCAAGAATATCTTGAGTGGTAAACTCAACACCCTTGAAAGGTTTACTTACACCCTTACCACCTTGGTTGGTCTTATATAAACCCAACTCAAGTGCTCTTCTTTTGAATGACATGAAGGGCATGTCGAGTTTCTTTGCCGCTTCTGCCATACTGTTACTACTTGATATCGCGTCTTGTAATGTCATCGATAAATCTCCTGTTATAGAAGTATTTATACGTTTACCATTCTTAACGTCTACCACTCGCATTCTGGCTCCGAAGGTTGGGATCGAACCAACGACCAATTGATTAACAGTCAACTGCTCTACCGCTGAGCTACTTCGGAATTTCTTCTTTCTTACTAAGAACGCTATTATACTACACTATGAGTTATTTGTCAACTATCTAAATCAGATAAATCAACAAAACCTTGTTCTAACCATTTTCTCTCAATTGGGGTTAACTTTATACGTTCTACTTCAGACGCTTCCAATTCTAGACTATGGTTACGATAACCTTTCCTGAGAAATATCCACATATACCTCAAATAGAATCTAAGTACACCGTATCGTTTTATCTGGTAACAATGCTCCAATTCATGTCTGAACAAAGTCTCTAGTGCCAATTGATTATTCATAGTATTAGCACCAATACTCATGGTAGTGAATTTTCTCGGTCTCATTATGATATAAGGATATAACACAACTCCTCGATACCGTGAGGGCCAAGGAAAGATAGAACCATCTTCTTCACGATATACTATACGGAATTTCATTACGCTGCGTTTAACTCAGTAATGGCTTGCTGAGTGAATCCTCGTTTAACCAGTTCATTACGGAACTTTGCTTTAATCTTAGGAGTCCTACATCTAGAATACTCTTCGATAAGTTCAGGTGTCTGAAGTGTTTTCACGAAGAATCTCTCGGTAGTAAATTTACCGGTAGTGCGATTGTGGTGGACGACATCGTCTTTATACTTAATAGGCATTTCAGTGTTCTCAGTTAATAAGTGGCGTCCCGTAGGGGAGTCGAACCCCTGTTACCGCCGTGAAAGGGCGGTGTCCTAGGCCTCTAGACGAACGGGACTTAGTTAATGTAATTTTTCTATCATTATGGTAAGTTCGCCAGCATTACCACTGACGTATATAGCAGCGTCACTTATATCTACATGAACACTGTTATATTGATAGTCTGCGCAGACCTCTTCTACTGCTCGGTCTATCGCACTATCAGGACAAGTATAACATCCCACTATCCAACCCATATGGTCATATATGATATAGACATGCCGTTCAGACGATTCGTCTATTTCATGAGCAAGACCTAGTGGAGTGTTAAAATATTCCATACGATTATATAGGGAAATTATAGCGTCTCCAAATAAAATATATGGTCACCTATCCCACCGATGAGTATCATACTTTCATTCCAGAAAGGGTCAACATAATCAGTATGATAGTGAGTAGCACCCTCAGTCAATCCTCTATACTTACCTACCGAAAGCATTTGTGTCGCAACAGATAATGAACGATACCACGCATCCATTTCACTGGGGGTGTCTGTCTTACCATCACAATACCATGAAAACTGACACTTATTGCGAACTGGGTAACCTTCCCACAAACGTGCTTGGTGTACCACTTCGCATACTGTATCAGGGAATCGATTAGACTCAACCCTATTGAGTACTACATCAGCAACCGCATACTGACCAGCAAGACTCTCTGAACGTGCTTCGTGGTAGATATTCATCGCGAGACATCTAACGTCTGGTTGGATATCAGTATACGAAGTGGGAGCAGATTCACTGATTACTGGAAGAGTGATTAGACCTACTAGTGACATTGACGCAACTATTAACTTCATGTTCATTATATGTACCTCTTGAAGATATAATTATGCGTTTCTGAAATAAGATAGAACATAGCAGGAATAGAGGCAAAAACAACAGCTGTATCAGCAACACCAAACGTATTTCTCTGATATACCGCAGCACTTACGACTAAGATACTTAGAATACAAAACACAATAGATTTCATGTGGTCTCCTTTAGTTAATGGTACATTATACACGAGACCCGAAACTTTGTCAAGGCATTTTAAAGCAAAAAAAAGAGACCGCTAGGGTCTCTTCTTAAACTACCAGTAAACCGGCTATTTCTTCTGCTGTGCGATCCACTTCTTCGCTATAGGGTTTTCTATAGGCGACTTAGTAAACCTAGTAGCATCACGGTATGCGCGTACAGTCTCTTGTTTGTAGTCTTTACCTTCAGAGTTGTCCACAACTAGAAAGTTCTTCTTACCGAACATCTGTTGGAACTTACCAATATTACGTTGTACTGCTTTCCAGTATTTGGTTGCCTCTGCTGCGCCGATAGTACGTTCGCGTTCAGCGTCTCGTTTAACAGCAGTGTCCACATCAGTGTTCACAAAGACCATTGCGACATCATAACCAATCTCACGTAACGAAGCTGCCTGTTTAGCAATCTTGTCGGGGTCTTTACCCGTACCATCGATAACGAGACCAAGACGACCTTTAATGTACATCGCCTGTTTGGTACCTGTTAGTGCCTTCGCTTTACCGCGAAGTTCTTGTCCTTGAACAGAGAAGATATTATCGGGATTCATTTCCATCCCAGCCTTCTTCATTGCTGCTTCGAATGCGTCATCAGAGTTAACAACTTTATAACCCATTGAGGTCAATCCAGTCTTACCTACGATAAATGATTTACCAGAGCCTGGCCCACCCGCAAGAAAGATTGCCTTGAAGATCGCGGGGTCATTGACCCCTTCTTGTAAGTAAGTATTGAATGATTTTACCACGGTTGAAGTGCCCATAACTGTAATGCTGACTCTACAAGGTCTGCTTTCTTAGTAGGTAGACGATCTGCCGGAAAACCAAGACTCTGTCGTTTCAGTTGAATAAAGACTTTTAGTTCTTTAACAGTCATGGCATTCAACAATGCTCGTTCTGCTTCTTTCGCTTCTTCAGACGGGCCGGTAAGTACAGTTCGAGTATTCTCACCTCTCTTACTTAACCACACTCCGACTAGCACAGCGACTATTACAAAAAGACCGATTGTTAACGTAGTATCACTCATAATTTTTTGCCTATATTAATTAATGTTAGGTTATTTTACTTTATTTATACAAATAGTAAGTTTAAGTTTCAATACTATCAAATTCTGCTAACATGAGATCTGACCATACATGCTGAGTCTTCTCGCCCGGATGACCAAACTCTTTAACGTCCTGAAGTTTTTTGGCGGTAACATACATACATGGGCCTTTACCTAGTCCGTATCTACTTCTTGGTCTTAGAGCACCTAGAGCATCCTTCACCCACCTATTGTACATTGGAGTATCTCCGATAAACCCCACGTTGTGGTCGGGGCAGACCCCGACCTTCGGGTCTTTGAGGTTAAGAACTCCGAGCAAGTTAGACCAACTGCGATAGTGGAAAACTCCCTGTATGAGTTTAATACCAAGTGCGTCACACATCACTTCCATAGTCTTCATCATGGTAAGGTGGTGCATGATGTCTGTACGGGAATCATAAGCTTCGTTATAATAGTGTGCTAATATGTCCCGTTTCTTTTTAGTTCCAATAGTAGCGGTACGTACCGGAGAGTACTGAGTAGCATTCTCCGGTCGGTTTAGTCCAACAACGTTCTCACGAGACATTCGCATATATTCGACAACTTCTGCCCGTTGCCATGCCGACCATATCACAACCATGTGAGTCGGATTCTCTAACTCAGGATTGTGAAGGTGATCGGTTACAGCACGGAATATTCTGTCATTAGATGAACCACATACACCTAAGTTGACATAATCCATATTCAGTTTTTTCGCAAGAATAGAAGTCCATGTTTTGTCCCAATGTTCAGGTGGGTTACGGTCGAACCCCTCTAACTCATCTCCCCATACAAAGCTACAACCAGCAGTCAACAACATGTAATACTGTCCCTAATTAGTAATTAATTTATGAGAGTATTTATACTACTTCAGAATCGTGCTCTAAGTCATGTATGTACAGTTGAATCAACGAGTAGTGTAACACTTTAATAATGTCCTTACGCCACTCTTTAGGAGTCTCACCCTTCTTACCATAACGTTTTAAATACTTCTTAGCGTTACCGATACAAAACCCTGTTCCATGCCCATCGTCAATAATATCTTCGGTCGCCTGAATCTTACCGCCGGCATAGTGTTGGTTATAAGTTGAATCAATGTACAACCGTAATTCATCGAGTAACTGACCTTCACGGAACTTATATGGTGTAGACTTCTTATCGGCATCAAGGAGAGCGACTAGTTTGTCGTATCCAATGGATTCTTTAGGGGCCCTTACACCAAACCCAGCCTTATCCCACCCTGCGGGAGTTGCGTCATTCAATCGACTAGCAAGTTCTTGTTCTGAATAATGACTCATATGAACAACTCCTCGTACAAATCAAAGACCTCATTAGTTTCAGAACGAGCTTCATCTAGATTTCGTTTATGATAGATGTTGGCAATCTTACGAAAGTGTTTCTTATCAATCTCGTACTTTTCAGCAGTAACGTCGACGATATCTTTCATCAACTCACGTTCCGCTTCGATACGTAACATGCTATCGGACATTTCTCTTACCGCCGCAGCGACTTTATCTTTATCTGCTAAAATCATTATAGTATAATCCCACTAGTTGCTCGTGTATATTCCTTAGAAAAGTCTTGATTTGTTTCAGTAACAAACACATACTGTTGGAATGCCACAGACCTAGTGTCTTCATCACTAGTCATACAAATACCACGGGCAAAACCAACACCCTGATCACCATGAATTAACATACGTGGGTCTTTTAGTGTTACCACTCCATTGGAGTTCATAGATTCAAACTTACCTACATATTCGCCACTTACCGTGACTACTGTTACCACATCATTTAATTTCATTCTTCACTCTCAATTTCATCAATTAACATATCACGCATCGCTCTCGCTTGCGCATCTTCAGGGTTATTCACACTACCACCATTAACAAACTTATATGCTAGTGTAATGCGTTGACATCCTGCGTAAGCAGCGTGCCAACAGTGTAAATCTTCTTCTTCTCCAGAACCAAAATAATAGTGTCTAGCTTGCCATCCAGGCACATCTTGGATACGAACTATTTCGTCAGTCTTCTTATCATAGTACTCAAAGTAACCATCACCAGTCTCAGACCAAGTGAATAGTATTTGATAAGCGTTCGCATCATAGTTAGTATGCCATCCGACAAAACCGCCTGGCGGGTAATAGGAGAGTAATGCGGACGTGTGTGCTCCAATCTCCGCAGCGAAGTCATACTTGACCTTCTGCATAAAGTCTCCCCACATTTCCTTATCTTCACGTACCATCTTAGAGATAGGTTGCGCAAAGTAACGGTCGGGTGGGCCTACTAACTCAGGGTATCTAGATAGACAATCATCAAGATACTCACGAGACGTATAGTAAATACCTTTGTTGATATCTTCAACTTCGTGGTATGTCCAATACTTCTCATTATTGTAAGAAGGTTTTGATAACATCTCTTGCGAGAAACCATCGAGAACCTTTAACAACTCTTTATTCCTAATAACAACTTCGCTCATAAATCACTTCTTGTTTAACGTAAAACTTCCATCGATTAATTGTTTCCATTGTAACACATCGCCCACCTTCAAGTCAAGGGCTTCCATGAGTTCATCAGAGAATTCTATAGCAAGCTCTCCATCTTCCACTTCAACTATAGGGCAGGTGAATATATTTTTATCTTCCGCGTCGCTCATTTTCAAATCGTTCATTGGCTGTTTTAATATCCTCGTCAGTTAACACATCATAGTTCGTTAAGTAATTTATAGTGTTGGCAATACCGCTCGCTAATCCAGACCGTCTACCTATCCTATAGGCAATAGCAATAACTGCCAACGCAATTACGGTGTGTAGTATTGGATCCATTATAGGATTCCTTATAGTTTGAAGTCAGAAAAATTAGATCTCTCCGTTAACAGTCTCTGGCCAGATGCGCTATTATCGAACGCTGGGCCATTGTCCTCTTCTTTATTTAGAGGCGAATCATTCTGGTCAACATCATACAATCGCATCTTACTTCTATCTACACCGATAACGAATCTCTGGTTCGCACCAAGGTCGTTATATCGGTTCTTTAACTGTTTCACTAATATCTGATTTGACGCTTTAAGTTCGTCATTCACTATGAGCGCAAACATAAGGTCTGCGGTCGCAGGCAATCCAAAAGACTCAGACGTATCTTCCAATCCGACATCATCATTATTGTAACCACCACGAGTAGTTTGTGTCGCCGACACGACAGGCACGTCAAACTCGACAGCAAGTCCACGTAACTCTTCAGCAATTGACTTGATGTAACTATAAGAGTTGATTGACCCACCCATACCCTTCATACGCGCACTTGAACAAATGTTCAGATAGTCAATGAAAATAATATCAGGTATCATATTACGTTTAAGTTTTAGCTCATTCAGTAACGCACGGAAGTGATTAGCATGAGCGGAACCAGTTGGATACTCTTTAATGATTAACTTACCATTAGTCTTAGTAGCAATATTCTGAACCTTCTTAGTAAATGAATCTTTACTGAGATGTTCTAATTGATCAATAGGGACATTCAGTAAGTTCGCATCAATACGTTCTGCGATACGTTCTTCGGACATCTCCATAGTGATGTATAGGACGTTCTTACCCTGAGACAGAGCAGAAGCTGCCATATGGCACATGAACAGAGACTTACCAACACCAGTACCCGCAAGAGCGATGTTCAATGTCTTCTTAGGTAGACCGCCTTTAGTAATACGATTGAAATAGTCTAAATCAAATTCTAGACGTTCTTCTTCCAAGTGGTAGAAATCAAAACGTTCATCAGCGTTATCAATATAGTCGTGACCAATGTTAGTATCGAACGATACGGACAGGGCTTTAGACAGTACATCAGGAATAGCATTCTTACCCAACTCAGCGTGTTTGCCGTCGATGATAGAGATAGACTCCATGACAGCATTAAACACCGCACGGTCTTGACACCACTTCTCAGTGCGCTCAAGTAACCACTCTAAGTTTTCCTCAGAGTAATTGAAGATGTCCGGAAGGATATCCATAGCATGACGGTACTGCTCGTCAGTGAGACGGTCAGTACTGTCCAGTTCAATCTTGAAAGCTTCCTTAGATGGAAGACGATTGAACTTAGCAATAAACTTAGTAAACTCTTTGAAGAGTGCCTGATAGACACCCTCAAAGTAGTCAGGATTTATAAACGCTGCGACCTTACGTGTGTAAGGATCATTAGTCAATAGATTCCGTAGAATCGTCTGTTGTAGATTGATTTCCGTCACTTGCTGCTCCAATTGAACCATCTTTAATTGCTAGTTCTATTACATCAATTAATATATCTGTGCAAAACTGCTGCAACTCTTCATTTACGAGATTGACCGTCTCAGGATAGCGTGTGGAGACGACATCAAAATTAAACTTTAATTGAGTCTCTTCACCTTCACCATCAAGTTGTACATTTTTATAACGGATTCTACTCCCATCAAATGGAGCACGTAGAATCATTACTTCCCACGTTTGACTATCGTCCTGCGCGTACGCAGGCACTAATTCGTAATCAACACCTTGACTAGGTTTATCTAAATCTAACGCTCTCATTCAATTATCTCCTTTAACGCATCAAGTGTATCTAAGTTGATGGGGCTATTATACCCTATTTGATAGGTCTTGGCAAGGAATTCTTTGAAATCACTTTCAGAAAAGATAGGTTCCCAGAATTCTTCGGTTAGAGTGTCCTTGGTACGAAACTTCTTATCTTCTGCTTCGGTGCCATGACAACGCGAATACCAACCATTACTTGGTTTGATAACATATCCACCAGCCAAGGCAACCTCGAGCAGACCAGACCACTTCTGTACACCACCTTCCCAAGATACGCCAATCGGAATCTTCGACTGTTCTTTCACATATCGAGACTTCTCAACCTTGATGATGAAGTTGTAACCAGTGATTTCCATGCCAGTCTTTTCTTGTTGACGGCCAATAATCCAAATGTTATCAGCTGAGTAATAGATGCCAGTGCCGCCACTAACCACATCTTTCGGAAACAGACCAATCTCTTTATAAGTGTGATTGATTGCCAACATTGGAATGTTCTTCATCGCAAGATACGGAGTACACATTCTGAACAGACCCTTCAGTGCCTTCGCACGTGACATGTCCGCAACACCTTTCTCGCTCAAGGCATCGTCCAGTTCTTTCTTAGACGCAAGGTTACCAATAGAGTCAATGACAATGATTACATCGTCATCACGGTCTAGTTCTTCAAGCTGACTAATCAAGTCGAACTTCAAGTCTTCGACGTGTTTGATAGGCGTGTGTAACACACGAGAGGTATCAATACCAAACTGCTCGAAGTATGATTGAGGCGATCCAAACTCTGAATCATAGAACAACATAACCGCATCTTTCTTCGCTTTCAGGTAAGCACCTGCCATCAACAATGCGAATGAAGTCTTAAAGTGTTTAGACGGGCCTGCCAGAACCGTAAGGCCTGGAGCAATACCACCATCTACTGAACCAGACAACGCGACGTTCACCATAGGAACGTCGGTCGCAACCATATCTTTTGCCGTAAAGAATTTACTCGTACTGAGAACTTCAGTCTCTTTAATCTTAGAGTTCTTCTTTAGTTTGTCCATTATACTCATTAATCTTTTGCCTCACCAAAGTTAGCGAATGTGATGTTATTAACCTTTTCTCTTTCATCAAGGTCGTATTGTACACGATAACGAGTGTTTATGTCAAGTACTTTCTCAAGTAAGTCAAAAGATATTTCTTGGTCATCCACCTTATGGGCAGAGAACTTTAAGAAAGCATTCGTATCTTTAGGAAGACACGCACCACCGAAACCTCGTTTACCATCAAAGCCAGGCACACGAGTGTGGCCCATACCAACACGTTCGTCCAGTCCTGCCGCACGAGTAATGATGTTATAAGAACATCCATATAGATTAACCAAGTCATATAACTGATTAAAGAATGTTACCTTCGTAGCAAGATAGGAGTTGATTGTATACTTAACGAATGATGCCTCGAATGCGGTCATACGGTGATAGTCATTAGACTCACAACCACTGAAGATATCATAGATTTCAATCAGTTCTTGAGTTGCCTGTGGAGAACCACCCATGACGTGGAACTTGGCAGTAACGAAGTCAGCCTTAGCGTTCTTCTCTGTCAGGAACTCAGGATTATAACAGAATCGGTCTACTTGACGACGATCCATAGTATTGTATAGTCGCTGGACTACATCCGGAGTGATCGTAGATTTAACTACGACCAATGCGTTAGTGTGATAAAGAGTCTTCAGTACAGCATTTTCCACGATAGTAGAGTCTACAGTTCCGTTGTCATTAGATGGAGTCGGAGCACACACAAATACACATTGTGGGTCGAACTCTTTTAGATCATCTACCGATGTATTGTACTTCGGGTCAATTAGTTTGAAAGCAACCATCGGATGAGTAAACGCATACTCAACCGCTTGGCCAACAAAACCGTGACCTACGATTGCCACACGAAAAGGATTCGCTGGACTTAGTGGAGCATCATTATTTGACATTATTTAATCCCATTATAAGTTTTGTACCATTCATAAAAACGTTCAACACCTTCGGCGATACTTACCTTGGGTTGATATCCTAGAGCCTCTAACTTAGAAGTATTAGACCAAGTCTCTAGAGTATCCGCTGGATGTTTAGGTGCGAGGTTTTTAATTGCCTCTTTACCTACATTCTTTTCAATTTGCGTGATGAATTCCATAAGTTCGACTTGTTCACCACGACCGATGTTGAAAATCTCTCCCGATTCAATCTCAGGATGATTTAAAACGCACTCGATACCATCTAGGATATCTTCCACGAAGGTAAAGTCTCGCTTCATGTTCCCGTAATTATACACGGTAATCTCTTCCCCGTCAAGGATTTTATTTGTAAAATCAAATAAAGCCATATCAGGACGACCCCAAGGGCCATATACAGTGAAGAATCGTAGACCGACAGTGTTGAGTCCTGACGATTGGAACTGACATTCGTTTGCCCACTTGGTGTAACCATATGCGTTCAACTGTTTACCGGTCTCTTGACCTTCAGTCCAAGGTACCTGAGAACCCGCGTACACACAAGACGTTGACGCATAAATGATACGAGTGTCGGGAAGGTATTTCTTACACACATCAATAAGATTCTGAGTAGCATCAATGTTGTTACGGTGATACTGTTTCTCTTTACCCATTGAGTCACGTACGCCCGCGTGAGCAGCGAGATGGATGATAACATCTGGAGAAAATTCACGCAATAACGCTTCAGTCTTGATGTCGTCCGCGAGGTCACAGTTCCAGATAAACAGGTCAAAGTGAGTCATGCGGTCTATTTTGAGTTTCGGGTCATACAGGTGACGATTGAAATTATCGATACCTTTTACTTCATACCCATTGTTTTGTAAACGTCCAGCGAGTTGTGAACCTATGAATCCGGCAGCGCCGGTTACAAGTATTTTCTTCATTGTTTAACCATTCCTATAAATGTATTCTAATGCTCGATCAGCCTCTACCAACAGAGGCCTACTAGCATACCAGTTTCCAGTATCGTTGTCGAACTCACGAATTAGGTCTGCGAGTTGGGTGGCGGTGAGGGGATATCCTTTCGCATATGCGTTACCCGCAATTGACAACATAATGCTGTACATCTTACCATACCACCCAGTGTCGCTAATTTGTTGATACTCCGCACCCAGTCTTCGAGGCCAGAACGGGCAGTCACGATATGATGACCATCTGAAGTCAGTATTATTTAGACCGTCCTTACGATGTTGAATTACGGCAGATGCCAAGTGTGGAGGTAGTCTATCTAGAAAAGAATTACCAGTCTTCTCGTGATAAGGATGTTTAGCAATCAACTCTGACACATTCAGAGCAGCTCCTTTATTCTCAAAGAAGAACGACCACGCGTTAGGATATACCGCAGGGATATAGTACATACGCGCAAGGTCTTTAGTCTGTGGGTCACCGATCTCACCCAGTTCAGTGTTGAGTGCGTACCAGAACGCTTTGATGCGCTCGGTCTCAACCGTCTCGTCTAATCGAAAGACAATGCGAAACTTAGGATAGTTATCTACGTCTTTCGGATGAGTCGGCTCACGTGAACTTGCTGTATTGTAGACCACATAATCATACTGACCGAAGTCTTCACGTAATGCGTCTTCTAGGGCACTAAGAGAACCGGTAGGATAATTATGATCGTCCACATCAACACAGCACCAACCACCCCAACGTAGAGTATTGCGGTTAGCGCGAGTCGTGCCGTCCTCGAAAACAGCAGGAGTAATAAGAGCAGAACTGTTAGCACCACCTTTTTGTCCCTCTTTAGTCGAGAGTGCTTTCAGTAAACCAACGAAGGCATCCCAAGTATCAAAAGATTGCTTGCGATGAGTCTTGTTGTCGAACTGATTTTTAAATATAGTTAATTCGTAATTCATGTGACCATTATACCATAATATAGAGTGCCTGTCAACCGAAGAAATCCTCTAGTGACGACGGAGGTTCCGCGTCCCAACCAACCGCATCAAGAATGGGAGTAAGTGGGTCTAGGAAACTTTTAGTAAACATCAGGTCATAATCGATATGAGTATGTAGACGCAACTCTTTTGGCATATTAAGTGGGTATGATATAACATTCTGACCCAAGTAATTAGGAACTTTCAGATAAACGAACTTAATCTTCTCGCCCGTCTGGACTTCCTGATACTTCTGTGTCAGACCGTGAGTCTTCAATGCGGCATTGTAACACAACGCACCGCGCACATGAATCGGAGTACCTTTCTTGAAGATAGTCTTGCGGTCTACCCATTTGTTCAGGGCAGATATACCACGAGGGAATGAAATATCTTCGGGTGGTAAGGTTCTGAAATGGGACTTAAAGTCTCGAATGTACTGTTGTGTGTCTGATTCGGTACCTTCTACGATAACCCGAAAGATTTCCTTGAACTTGTCACGCACGACCGAAGGAGTCGATGACTTGATTGCCTCGATACCCATCATCTTGAGTTTAGGTTCTGCGTATTGGACACCCTCGTTGTTATGGACGTTCAGGATGTAACGTTTCTTAGCCATCCAGATACCACGGTCAGCGATAACTTCACGTCCCATCTCCATACGATTACTATATGCGCCAGTAATCTTCGCCATCTCTGCGTAAGATGTTTCCAGAACTTTCTCAAAGTGTTCGGAACAAATCTTGTCTAGGAATTTAACAGGGTCTTTAGGAGCAAACTTATCAACCAAGGCACCCATACGAATATAAACAGAGTCGGTATCAATTGCCACAACGTAGTCTTCATCTGTTTTAAGGAGGTTTTGCATTTCATTGTTAACGGCTCTCTCTGCCCATTTGATTGCGAGTTGACCCGCAATAGTAATTGATTCCGCAACTCGCTGATCAAAATATCTAAAATAGCGATTCCCAAGGGCGCCATAAAGTGAATTCATAAGAATCTTGATGGCGGCCTGTTTATTGTTCAGAGAGGTAATCTTATACTGGAGCGCCTTAGATGGATTATGTTGATACTCTTGTTGAAGTTCCAACATCTCTTTCTTGACTACCCGACGTTCCGAATAGTATTGTTCGATGATTGAAGGAACAACACCTTTTCGGTCGTGCGAGAATCTAACACCAGTAGGCGCAATAGAATGACAGAGTTTAGAATAATCAAAGTCGTCACTATACATAGTACCGTCTAGTATTTTATCCACAGACATATTTGGAACAATACCATCCAAAACAGTCTCGGGGGACATGTTGTACTGTACAATGATGTTAGGATACAGAGAGTTCAAATCGAAAGAGGTTACCCAGTCGTGCGAACCGACTTGAGGTTCTTTCACGTAACCACCGGCAAATGCGGACTTAGGTTTATCTGTCTTAGGTGGAACCACAATCTGTTTCGCGTTCAGCATACGATAGATGATGCTGTCCCAGATATTAGTAGTACCTAGGGTATCACCGTAGTTGGCACCTGCCTTATATGCCATAGTCAGGATAAGGGAGATGAGGTCGAGTTTCTCGTCCAACGCATGAACGAGTTCAACATCCTTAATGTTATAGTCGATGAACTTCTGGTAATCTTCTTTGTAGAGATTAAACAGGGTACCGTGTTCTTCGTAGTCGATTTTACGCTCACCGAGTTCGATAGTCGCGATGTGGTCGAGACGATACGATTCTTGTTGGGTATATGTGAACTTCTTGTAAACATCCAAGTAATCGAGATGCTCAATACCCTCAAGGATATATTCTTGAACCTTCTTACCGAAGTATTCCCGATTGCGCTCGCGGATGATACCCCAAGGCGATAGTTTAGAAAGTAGTGTTTCGTCACCAAATAGATTACGCGTACGGTTGATGATGTACGGAATATCAAATCCCATAGTGTTCCAACCAGTAATTACGTCGGGAGTATGGCGACTCCAGTGGTCAATAAACTTACGCAACAAATCCATCTCGTTATCGCATTTGATATACAAGACATCTTTACGTGTGACCACATAGTCATTCAGACCCCACACCCAGTAGACACCGTCGTTCTTGCGTAACGTAATAGAGATGACAGGATGTTCGGCCTTACTAGGTTCAGGGAACCCCGCGTCAGACGCAACCTCAATATCGAAGTTGGTGACTTCTACCGAAGAACGGTCGAACTCGATATCGGTCGGGAATTTTTTAGCGATGTACTGAAACACCATGTTATTCATACCGTACACATTGACGTTAGAAACGTCACGATACAGTTTATCAAACTCGGTCGCCTCAGACATAGAGTCGAAAGTCACGGGCGCGACATTCTGACCGTCTAGGGTTTTCCAAGGTGAGGTTTTGTCACTATTGACAAATAGAGTGGGTTTAAACGCAATCTTTTTCTTGACGCGTTCGCCATTTTTGTATCCGCGATACAGCAAGTTATTGCCGCGACGGACAACTGAGGTATAGAATTCTTTAGTATTTTTTATCATGTGGCCATTATAGGTTAATATGAACGCTGTGTCAAGAGAAAAAATCGGAAAGGGTAGCAGTATTGTTCTGTTCGTACCAGTCTCTACAAATGTCCATCACTCGCTGACGACGTTTGTAATTAATCTCACCATTATCTAGTAGTGTTTCAAATAACTTGTCTATCCCGCCACCTAGTTGTAGGTTGATGTGGGGTTTGACCTTACCAAGAACTTTTTCGATCTCAAACTCTTCTCGAATTATATTCTTCTGTTTTGGTTTGTTGAGTTCTTCCCACGAGAACTTCATAAAGAACTCGCGTACGCGTGGATCTAGATACGGAGTAACATGAACCTTACCATGTTTCTCTGCTAGATTAGTGTGTTGTTTTAGTCCTGCGCAGTCACCGTCGAGGTAGGCATTACGGAACTCATTCCAGTTGACTCTCTTCTGGTTGTTTTCTTTACAGTACTTGACATAGTTGCGCTTCTTTTTAAAAGAAGAGTATCTAATCATTGCTTTCTTAGAACACCCGAAGTATGCGTCAGCACCCCATCCAGTGATACAGTATTCCTCTGTCATGTTTTCATAACAATAGAGGAAGGGAAACACTGCGGCTTCGTAGTGGGATTTCTTGCGACAACCATGTTTGACTAGTCGGTGCCAGTCTTCAACTAGGTTATCAGTAGGGACAATAATAGTGGTGAACTCCCACCCCATGATTTCTGCGACTTCCTTTGCCTTCGCGTGGTCATAAGATGGTTGTCCTTCGAGATGGAAACTATACGCGTGTACAGTCTTCCCAGCATCCTGTGCAGCGATTGCCACACTGATACTGTCAACACCACCAGAAAGAAGTACCGCAACTTTATCATGCGGCACCTTTCCTGCTATGTGGTCAGAGAGAATTTCTCTAATCATCAATTACCCCATATGGCTCTTAATATAACTACCATTTAAAATATCCTTATCCCACTCACTCATAGGTCGTCTAGCAACATCTAGAAGTGTGCCCATTCCCATTAAATCAGTACCCTGAACTCGACAATGATTAAACTTAGTATTAGGTTTGCGATAATCGTAGTGTTTCACAACAGGGAGACCATCAAGACTCATCAATAGGTCGGTACACGTATGACCATTCCATGTCTGGTCTAGATATTGAACAGTCGCATCATTCTTGAATAACATATATTGGATGTACGGCTGGTCTGTTATATAATAACTCGCATCTATACCAGAATCCTGAATAACCTCAACATAGTCTTTAAGGTCGAACCACCCTTCCGTACGTGCGCGTATACGCATCTTCTTCGAATATATCACAACACCACTGTTTAACGCAATAGGTAATTGCCCATCTATACTAGGAAACTCAACACCCAACTTAGTTCTCACCAAGTTATCCCATTCTATAAGTTCAATGCGTTTGTGGTCTGGCATAGGATTATCCAGTACCCACAATTCAGGTACCATACCAACATCCATATTCTCATTGAATGCGTCGAATATATTATATTGTAGTTTCTCTGCGGGAAATATATCTAAGTCAGCAAACAGAACTTTATCATATTCATCGAACATAGGGTCGAATATAGGTTTTAGTGCTGAAAAGAAGTAACCCTTATCACCTACCGAATAGTTAAAATGTTTTGATAAGAAGTCAGGGTTATGTTCAAATATGTAATGAACACCTATACGTCTAGCATACTCCTCCATCATGCGACGACCCAACAAGATATCTGCTCTTAAATCACCATCCCAGTACTGGTAAATGACATTCATGTGGTAGAATCTTGGTTGATCTGAAACTTGCGGTATACCCCAGTTTTATTCAGACTAACATGATTGAAGTTAGACACATTACCATGTAATTGGATATTCGCGTGACCAAATTTAAGGAATCTATCGGACGCAACACATAGACACTGGAACATGAAAGTTGCGCGACCAGAGTTACTCATAGACCACGACTGTTCTTTGAAGAACTCAAAGAAATCGGTAGTTAAAGCAAAACTATCTTGTCCTAGAATTTCGTCTTTCAAGCAGTCTAGAAACTGAATCGCAGTGTCTTCTTCACCAATCTCCGACATGAGAGATGCCCAAGAAGCAAAGTTTCTTCGGTAGGGGGAATATTCTGAAACGCTATCAAAGAAATCGTCTATAATATCATTACCTCTCTTCACTATACCGGAATAACTTTTCCAATATTCAATGGCATTTGACATGTTAAGGGAAGGGAGACCCTTACGTTTTACCGCATCGCCCAGAGTAGTTATCTCACTAGCCTTTGCCTTTGGATACTTGCGTTGAATCTCATCACCGGCAGTACGCTTACGAGCTTCGGTTCCTTTGGTAAAGGTGTCAGGCATAACTCCCAGTATAACCGGAACTAATACCGTTATACCTAACTTTATCACAGCGATCAATCTATGCTGGAACTCAGTTATGTTACCATCGGTGTTGAATGTTAAAGCACCACCATCCCACAACCAACCTTCTCTCTCAATATTCCTAACAAGATTATTGACTTGATTCTTTTTAATAAGTCTATTATCATAGTTATGGTTGTCAAGAATGTATTGGGCGACTGTTGGAGTTAATAACAGCTGGGTAACCCCTTTTGTTTCTGATTTGGGATCAAACCCCAATTTTTCTACTCTTAAAGTCATATTTCGAATCCTCTATTTTATGACGTTTATATAATAGTACTATTACTTTATCGCAATAGCACCCACAAACAGGTGATTCATCCAGAACGGTTGAATCTTTGTTGAATCAAAACCAACTGAGGTCAGTAGACTAGTCAGGTCATTCCAAGTCATCGGTTTCAACATAGTTCGGAGAATCTTCTCTTTCTCCATAATATCTTCATAGGTAAAGTGCTGTGCCTTGTACTCATAAAACGTAGAGGTCATCATATCTTGGATACGTGAGTTCTCCGCATAAGTCTTCTCGGCAAAGATAAACGCACCACCTTCGTTGAGTCCGTCATAGATGTTCTGTAGTACTTTCTTTCTCCATAAAGGTTGCATAAACTGTAACGTAAAGATAGATGTCACAAGAGAACAGTTGGCGAAGTTGTGGTGGATGATGTTTTTGTTTTGAAAACAGACGTGATGACCACCTTCGTTAAGTCTTGTCTGTCGCGCAGTCATATCGTCTTGAAATACCGGAGCATACTCAACACCACAGTAATGTGCGTTAGGGGCAGTAGTATGATTCTGTTCAACCATTGCTTCGATAGTCTTACCTGTACTACATCCAATGTCAACGACCTTAGTATCGTTCTCTACAAAGTAACGTGATAGGTTTACCACGTCATCATGGAGCGTGGAGTAGTGACGAATCGAAGCATCGATGTGATTATCGAAACCTTCTTCGCGGTGACCAAACGTAAAGTCTTTATACTTCTCTCTATCTTTCATTATACACCTTCAATACGTTCTCATAAACGCTCTCTGCGACTGCTTTCATCATTAGTGGAGGAACCATACGACCAACACGTTCTGCCTTCTGGTTCCACTTACCCGTGAGTTTAAAATCATCAGGAAGTGACATTATACGCTTTAATTCACCTAGTGTCAACTTTCTTGGTTCACTCCAGTGAAATGCGCCGGCAGTAGTGTCACCATTACCCATTGCGGTAAGAGTAGGAGCAGGAGCTTCGAGAGATACACGTTTAAGGTTGAAGTGATGTCCTTTAGGATGATAGTCACCACCAGTCAAGACCTTATCAGGGAACCTTGGCATTAGAGATCCCGTGTCTTTCCAGTAGGCGGTTCTCTCGAACTTCTCGGTCAGGTATTTGACTTCTTCCTCGTCATACTCCAAACCAAGGAGAGCATCCTTCAGTGGAATTGTGGTGTTAGATGGTGTAGGGAATAAGTGATTCATTGTCAAGAAATGTAGACCAACCTTGTCAGCAACATCTTGTCTCACGGCAATGAAGATTACACGTGAACGAGTTTGCGATACACCATAGTAACGAGCATCTAGTACTTCCGACACAACCTCGTAACCAATATTCTCAAACTCATTTAGAATACGTGCGTAGTATTCCTTAGCCTCACCAATAGTAAGACCTTTAACGTTCTCCGCGATAATAACCTTGGGTTGAATATCGTTAGCAACACGAAGGAACTCGAAGAACAGGTCTTCAATATTCTCGACAATTTTACCATCAGAGTATTTTTTAGTTTGTCCCCATCCATCAGAATGTTTGCCATCCGATGAATGGGAAAGTTTCCCTGCGACAGAGAATGCTGAACACGGGGGTGACCCGTCAAGAATGTCCAGTTCACCTTTCTTGAGACCGACAAGGTCTAGAAAGTCTTGACCAGACAATTCTTTGATATCGTTGGGGACGATAGGAGTGGTAGGATAGTTATCTTTGTAGGTGTTACGTGCTTCTTCGACAAACTCATTGATCGCGAGAATATCACCACCGGCAAGACGATAACCAGTGGATGAACCGCCACCACCCGCAAAGGTGGAGACTACGTTAAATTTCTTTTGAGATGCTGCGTCGTAAACATCTTGTAATGTATAGGGGGTGTAAGTCATAATATACCTTCAGTTGTATAAGTTGCATTATACAGTATTTAGCGTAGTATGTCAACTAGAATATAGCACATACAGTCATTCAATTCATGCTGATATTATACATGACTCTGAAGGGTTTGTCAATCAATTATTGCGAAAAACTTGTGTCGTGTCCAAGGTTCATTAATATGAGTCTCATTATAACCGTGATGGTCTTGAGTAACTAACAACCTCTTAGAGATGACTTGAGTGGTAGGTGTAAGAATACCTTTACCATTCTTGTCAAGCATATTGAACGGTTCGCCAATGTCGCGACAAAAGGTCAAAGTATCACACCCATGCCATGGATGTATAGCAGTATCAGATAACCCCAGATAGTTTACTTCAGGTAGTGCCAGATGAGACGTGGTGTACGTTCTAAACAATCTCTGTAGGGTACAGTACGGGCCGCAGTTGATTGGAAAATTATTATTAACAAGAGTATGATTCGCCCAATGAGCAAACCGTCTATCTAGGGAATACATCCCCATAAACAAACCTATGTTGGCGTAAAGCATACTGTCCGACGCCTTCGCGAGAGATTTAAACACCTCGTATCGCTCAGGAATCAGATAGGTATCATGTTCTATAACCCAAAACTTCTCACCGGACTCTGCTTGTTGTCTCATGAGTTCCCAATGAGAACACATTCCTGCCTTCTCTGTAGGAGAGTGATCGTCCTTCGCGTTACCAGAATGTAGGTCGACTCCCATGAGACTAGCCTTCCAGTTGTAACGGTCTACATGTTCTTGAAACGTATCAGACTCAGGAGTGATAGCATCAAACACTTCTATACCATCAATAAACCCATCGTCAATAGCACATTGAAAAGACTTCCGAGAAATCTCAGCATACTCTTCTGACCTTTCATTACCCTTGATTACTATCTGTCTTACTTTCAAGAAATTCTCCTTTTGATAAACTCTTCCTGATTACCACTTCTTAACCTACAATGAACAAACTTAGTAGTTGGGGTTCTCATATCATTCCAGATTTCAGACACATTATTAAAAAGCTTCACGCTGTCTGTCCATATATGACCATTCCAGTCCTGACTTAACAATTGTATGTCAGCATTATTCTTATGTAACATATACTGAAGATATGGTTGAGCGGTCAGAAAATATTCATCAGGCATTCTATTTTCAAAGTCATTTAACCTAGGTGCCTTATCAATCATCCACTCTACGTATTCAGGTAGGTCAAACCAGTTCCTCGCTTTCTCTCTGATTTGTTTTGAATACAACACGACTCCGCTGTTAAATGATACATCAACAACAGCAACTTCTTCCTTCCATTCTTTTAGTTTCTTTAGTTTAGTCGGAGGAATTCTATCATGGAAGGTTTCTTCGACGACTCCGACTTCACCCGTGAGTTCATCAAATATATTATCAGTCAGTCCCTCGATAGGAAGAACATCAACGTCCGCGTAAAGAATTTTGTCGTATTGGTCAAACCGAGGGTCTAGTAAGGGTTTCAGTGAACCGAAGTACACGTCATTATTTTGGATACGATTACCAGTAGTGTATTGGTAATGTGTTTGTAAGAAATCGGTATTATGCTCGAACATGTATTCAACACCGACAGTCTTAGCATATTCTGTCATAAGATGAACGCCCGCTTCTACTTCAGGGGTGATATCACCATCGAAATATTGATATATAAGATTCATTCATCAGTTTCCATAATTAAAAAAAGGGAGACATTGCTGTCCCCCTTATTTAGTTAAGCAAGTAAGGTTAGACAATACATAATGGTATAGCCACTAAGTACCGCAGCACAGATAACACCGATTTGGTCAATACGACTGTTATACGATTTTCTCTTTTGCATTTTTTGTTTCCTCGTTAGAATTGATTGATATCTTACGAGGCTTCTGACTATCAGGTATTACGACTTCCAATTTTATGGCAAGTAACCCATTCCTGAAATCAGCTCCAGTTACTTCAACATACTCCGACAGACGGAATTGTTTCTCAAACTTCTTAGTTGAGATACCCTTGTGAATATATTCCCTACCACGGTCTTCATGCTTACCTCGAACGGTAAGTGTGCGGTTCTGTATTACGATATCGATTTCATCTTCACCGAAACCGGCACATGCTAATTCGATAAGGTAATTGTTACCCCCAGTAGTAATAATATTATGTGGGGGAAAGTTATCGCCCGAGTTGCGTGAGACGCGGTCTAGGTCTTGAAACATAGAATCGAATCCTACGAATGCTGAGCGAGGGAATAGTGATTTTGTTGCTGTGTTTGTCATGTAATGACTCCTTAATTAAAAGCAAGTATAATAGGATACCCGAACCATTCGGCATATCCTGAGTCGCTATTTATACAAATAACAACCTTAGTAGTATTTCGACGGACAAGGGTCACCTTCAACTCCGAAGGAGAAGGAGACTCGTGATTCTCGTGGAATTACTTGATGATGCGTACCTCGGGGGAGGTACACGTACATACCCGGCTTAAAATCAAAAGGTTCATTGTTATTGACACCTTCTACTTTTAAACCGACAGTGCTGATCACTTGGACGAGAAAAACGTCCATAGAGTCTTTATGCCAAGGGTATGACCCACTCGCACGACCAAATCCACTAAACGCGATGTTAGTGATTTTATTGGCGTGTAGGGTGAATACGTCTTGCATCTCTTCATAAATGTTCTTAGCAAACTCCGGAGCACTTCCGCGAGAATGAAACTTATTTAATCCGATACGCATTTTGTCTGAGTTGCGATCATATAGATCGTCTGGATGCGAGTCCATCATCTTCATGAACTCATTCCAGCTGTAGGTATCTTCCATATTAAACGGAAGACTACCCACAAACGGAATTTTATTTTTTATATTGTCGTCACGGTTTTCAAAAATATCATAATAATCTGACATGATTTAGGTATTCCAAATAATTAATTATTACCTATATTGTACTTAGGCTGTAATGTCCAGTTGGCCTTATCTTGGTACGATATAATTTTAATCTGCCTCATCGGAGCGCAGTCTTTAGCAACTTCTTTATTCACTATGGCAACAAGACCCCAGTCCTGTAATAGAGTTGCTATGGTATTGCGACGTTCTACATCGCCTTCCTCAAGATTACTTTTCTTCCCATCTAGTAAAAACAGTTCTTTAAAATGAACTATGAAGTATCTACCCTGCTTATGTAGGATATGACAAGATTGGAATAGAGTATTGTCGCGACGGGATGCGACACCTATTCTGGTCAAAGTTTCTCTAACTTTGAGGAAGTCATCTGGCTCAGCCAACGTTATTTCTAACATCATATCTAAGTTCCATTTAACGAGATTTTTCTCTTCCACCTTTATACACCTTATTTTTTATTACGCTGATCTGTTCATCAGTCAATAATGATAGAGCCTGCCTGGCCTTTTCATTACTGTATCCATAATATTCTTTTATTAATTGAATGGCATCAGTCTGACTTGCTTTATTCCACTTAGAAAATCTCTTTCTTTTCCTAACAATATTTATAAGAAAGTCATTCTGAAGTCGCACACTAATATGATGTAATCTGTTCATTTCGTTGGCAAGAATTACGGTATCTGAGAAGTAGGATAGAGACCTATTAATCAGATAACTGTTATAATATGTATCATTATCCGCGTCTCCGACCAACAAATTCTTCTTGGTGTCATTAATGCTTTTTACGAAGTCAAAGGGACTTAATTTTTTAGATTCGGTCATCTATCTTACACCATCCTCTTCTAAAGTCTTTTTCATATAACGTATTAATTCTAGCAATCTGGTCTGCAGTCATGATACCATCGTATACTTTCATAGTACTAGCGTTGTCATGAATGTTTAGTCTATCCGCAGACAACCCCAGAGCAGAGGACTCATTTATCAGCACTAGTAATCTATTTAGTTCACTGATATCTACGACAATATCGTAGTCTTCCGGAACGCCCATGTACCATGACTGAGTATAGAAGTGATTATTTTTAACAGAACCATCTTCCATAGATATAATAACTTTTTCAATGTCACTATCCAATGAAGGAAGTTCATTACCACGGCCACTGCGAATGTGGCGGGCCTGGTTCGCTACGATGTACTCACACGCAGATTTGAATCTATCAATTGGATCTCTTCGAACCGCAAGTCTAAAACTATCCTTACGGAAGGGAATATCGAATTGGTCTCCTTCTTTGCGGACTTTATCTAGTCTACCCGCACGACCAATATACTCATCGTGACCTCTATGAATTCTATATAATTCTTTTAGGGTAGACATACCGTTCTTGGGGCAAAGTCTCACATCAACATTATTAGGAAAATATAATACGTTATCGGCGGGAGACATTTCATATAGTGAAGTATTTTGCATTATGCTTTTATTTCCACGTTTGCCATGACCTCAGTGAGGCAGGCGACTAGGTTAAGTTCGTGATCTTGAACAAACGCATTCTTATATTGATAATCACCAAGTATCAGCACTAATTGTGGAATACTATTGGGCACAACATAATCATACATTTTATCGTATATGCCACGGAAAATCGCAGCAGGTTCTATATCTATATTATTTACGACCCAAGAACGCATACTCTTAAAGTTTTTATCTCGAATAGCCTTGAATAACGCAGTATATGGGTCAGAGACTTGCTTAGCTGCTGTTAGCGGGATGTTCAGAGTGCCAGAGATAGAACCACGCTGCATCTCATTGATGACCCTGCGCCAGTCAGGAGCGTGCCGCATGATGAGGTTTGCGATCACGTTATTATCAAACTGAACGTTCTCTTCTTTGAGAATATGTTGGGCGCGAGACATGAATTGCCCACACAACTGAACCATAACTGTTTTGTTAAAATTGAACTGGTATTTGGAACATCTAGAGTGAAGAGGTTCGATAATACGGTTCTCGAAGTTACAAGTCATAATAAAACGACAGTTCTTAGAAAACTCTTCGATGAACCCACGGAGAGCAGGTTGGGTCGATTGGGGATTGAGGTAGTCCGCCTCATCTAGGATGACAACTTTGTAACCACCCTGTAAGGATACCGAGGAAGCAAACTGTTTAATCTTACCACGTAGGGTATCAATGTTACCTTCTTCCGACCCGTTCACAATGATGTAATCTACGTCCAGTTCTTCACAGATAGCACGTGCGACAGTAGTCTTACCAGTACCAGCGGTACCAGTGAACATCATATTAGGAATCTCGCCACCATCGACGATTTTCTGGAAGGTGGTCTTCAGTTCTGTAGGAAGGATTGTTTCTGAAACTTTTGATGGGCGATACTTCTCAACCCAAAGGAATTCTTTGCTCATGTGTTACTCCATAATAAAATAAATGTATCTTTCAACGAGAGCTATTATACTACAATAACTCTCTCATGTAAATAGGTATTAATCAAATAAGTTAAATAAATCTAAAGATTCCCACGGCCAGTAGGTGTAACCAAAATGTCCCCACCTCGCGGTCTCTTTTAAGTTTATGGAAAAGAGATCGAAACGGTCAATGATTCCTTTGGGTGTCAGGTCAACAGTATCCAGAACCAATTTTACGAGGTCTTCGCGCACTTGTCCGTCCGCATAGATGTATAAACTAGTGGGTTCTTTCACACCAATAGCATAACTCAACTGAACGGTACAGTTACTCACACCAAAAGAATGAACAATATTCTTTGCGATGTAACGTGCCATATATGCGCCAGAACGGTCAACCTTGGTACAGTCTTTACCACTAAACGCACCACCACCATGTGGACAGTACCCACCATAGGTGTCTACAATAATCTTTCGACCAGTAACACCAGCATCACCATCAGGGCCGCCAATGATAAACTGACCTGTGGGATTAATAAGATATTCAGTTTGGTTATCGACCCAATCACCGAGACATTTTTTGATAAGTTCTTTTATATTAGTTCGTACAATCTCTATATCTTGCTTTGCGGTATGTTGCGCACTACAAACGACTTTAGACACTCGAAGAGGTTTACCTGTTTCAGCATAATCGACAGAGACCTGAGACTTGATGTCGGGGCCATACTTTGAATACGCACTAACACTTTCTATTATCTTTTTACTGAGACTAATTGCGAGAGGCATATAGGTATCGGTCTCTGTACACGCATAACCAAACATTAGTCCTTGGTCACCCGCACCGAAGTCATCAGTACCTAGAGCGATGTCAGCAGATTGACCGTGTAGTTCATTGTAAACCTTTAAGTTTCTCCAATGGAAACCATCTTGTTCGTAACCAATTTCATACACAACGTCTCGAACAATCTGTTCAATACGTTTCTTGTCAAACTTATCGCTCTTATATTCTCCAGCAAGGACTACCATGTTAGTAGTTACAAGGGTTTCGACCGCAGCGCGATGGGAGGGGTTTTTATCTATCAGGTAGGTTGCTACAGCATCAGATATGATGTCAGCAATTTTATCGGGGTGGCCACTACTAACGCTTTCACTAGTAAAAGTGTAACTCATAATAAATTCTCATAATATATAAAATGGAGCCGCCTATCCGATTCGAACGGATCACCTGCTGATTACAAGTCAGCTGCTCTACCAAATGAGCTAAGGCGGCATTTACTTTCTAACTATTAGTATATAGTCAGAGTTTAACTATCAATGTTACCAGTATAGCAAGTAGTAACATATTAGTCGTAAAGATTTCTATCGCTAGTATTGTGTGATACCAAACCCAACGAGTCTTGTAAGCATTCTCGACGGTAATATCGTCGGGGTCTGCATCGGTCATTGGTGTTGAGGTTATTCCTCTTAAAAATTTAAACATCGTTACGCCGTATGAGAGTTACTTTAGCATTATGGTTTTCCGTTTTAGCAGGCCCTTTACTAGGAAAGTACCTACAGTAGTTTACAATAGAATATAGACCGTCGTGTTCAGCATTAAACTTTCTAAACGTACTAGCGACAGAATCAGTTTCAGTGTCGTCTAGGACTATAAAAGGTACTTTAAGTTGATGACATAAATTAAGGTCGTTCATAGCACATTCTTTACTATGACCACCATCAACAAATACCACGTCTAGACCTTTAGGAAAGTTGTCTACAGTCATTGTCAATGAATCTATTTTAGTGAATTCAAATCTATCACCAAATAGTTCTTTAGTTAACACGGCATTAGGTTCGGTGTAATCATGAAACCCTATGTCGTAAGAATGTACTTTAAGATTAGGAAACAAAGTGAGTAGCAAATTACTACTATGTCCTGCGTTAAATCCTATCTCAGCAATACTCTTAAAGTTAGTTAACTTCTGAACACCATACCAGAACTGAAATAATCTGGTTTGAGGTTTCATATAGCCTTCAGTTATCTTTCGTGTTTCTAGATAGGGGAAAGATATTGCCTCTAACTCGTCATATGTGTATTTAGTACGATCTTTTAAATAATCAGTCATTTCTTCTTTTTTCACTATAATGACGCACTATGTATATTCGAGTAAATGCGACAACAGAAAACCAACAAGTAATTATGTTAGAAATCCAGAACGGACTGGTTATCTCCCACTCACCTACAATCAACCACAAAAAGAAAATGTTGAGGGGGTAATTTATCATCGCCCCCGTCAACACATGTATCGCAGCTTCTTTAGCTATATAGGGATTTAGTTTAAACAACTATTTCTCAAAACATCTACTAGATTCTCGGGAGAAGAAACACTGTACGGGTCAAGTGGACAGTCATCCATACAACCATCTTCAGGTAAGAAATTCGTGACAACCATGTCATTAACTACCATAGAATATCTCCAAGAACGTTCACCAAATCCTAGATTACGTTTAGATACAGACATTCCAAGACTGAGAGCAAAGTCACCATTACCATCTGGTAACATCTTAATATTCTTGATACCTAACTTTTCTGCCCACTGAAACATACTGAAGGCATCATTGACAGATGTACAATATATTTCATCAATACCTAAGTCCATAAACTCTTGGTACATATGTTCGTAAGAAGGTAACTGTTCGTTAGAACACGTAGGAGTAAATGCGCCTGGCAGTCCGAAGATTACTACACGTTTACCACCGATCAGTTCAGATAGATTTTTGCGCACCCAAACAAATGGGTTGTCTCCACCTATAGAGTCATCACGTTCTCTGAGATGAAATGTCACGTCAGTTAAAAACGGGTCAAACATATTTTACTCCAATAAAAGTGATGGTGTGGGGTGATCATAATAAACATATATTCAATCAAATCAATGGGGGCAAAGAAATATTGCCCACACCATCAAAAGGGTTACAAATTATTTCTTAGCAGGTTTACTGCTGGATTCTTCGATAGCGGCAGCTGCGGCTGCTTGAGCAATACGCTCATACAACGCGACTACTTGAACACCTTGGTCACGTAGTTGACCGATAGTGGTGAGTTCTTCACCTTTAAAGGCACCACGGGTTACGATGGTATCAATAACTGCGATACACGAACGTGCTACGCGGTTTGCTAAATCATTAAGTTGTGCTTGTTCTGGGGTCATTATTTTGCTCCTGTTGATGAATTTTCTACTGCAATAAAGTATTCGATTTCTGATTGAAGAGACTTGAATTTAGAAATGAGACGATTGCTCACACCAACCTCGTAGTCTTCACCAATCAATTTAAGGTTATTCACACCAATAACATAATTAAACTCAGAACCTTCGGGGTACGTACCCTCTACGGTAATTGAGAATGAATTAGATGATTGGGATGTCTTGGACTTACCGTCGACGACGATCTCAATAGCACCATTACTTGGTCGTATATTAATCTCTTCGTGACCTAGCGCTGAGGCGGCACGTTTGATTTTAGACAAAGTATCGTTAGTGAGAACGAACTTGACTTCAGCATCTGGCATCTGAATATCTTTCTTAGGTGCCGTCAGCATTTCTGGGTCGCAATAGAAATACTTGACTGAAGATAGTCCGCTTCCATCCCGTATAGAACAGTTCTTTTCATCGAACTCGATTCTTGGATTGTCTACAAGATTTAGTACTGACAAAAACTCAGACAAATCATAGATACCAAAGTCAGTCGGGAAAGACTCTTCTATTACAGCAGTTACAACCAAGTTCTTCTTGATTGACATAGTTTTTAAAATGTTGCCTTTAGCGACAACGATGTTGGGGTTAATGTTTGCGAAGTTTCGCAAGATGTCGATTGTTCTACTAGTTAATTCCATTGAATGTTTCCTCGTTCAAGATGTAGCCATTATATATTAAATGGGGGTGAGTGTCAAGTAATTTCTTTCATTTTACTGAAGTTTTTGTCTTTATAGAATGTCAACTTACGTTCGAAGTGAGCATCCTCAAGTTCAGCCTTGTGTGATATAACGAACACGTTAGTGTCCTCTTTCAGGGTTTCGATAATCTTCATTAGGTTATCTACACCCTCACCGTCAAGTGACGAGTCAAACGTCTCATCTAGTACCAACAAGTTAGTCGACACCGAGTTCTTCATCTTAGCAATGGTACGCCAAGTGAACAACAGAGATAAATCGATGCGCTGTTTCTCGCCCTCAGAGAATGAGTCGTAAGAAAACGCATCACGATAACGTGACCGAATAGTCTCGTTAAAACTTTCATCCAGTTCAAAGTGAACGAAGAAGTCCAATATTTGGAGGTACTGGTTCGTTAACTGATTGATTACTGGAATATATTGCTTAATAATTTTAGTCTTGATACCAGTATCACGCAGTAGTTCACTCGCAATTCTATTGTAAGCAGACTTCTCGCTCAACACATACTTGGTATCGGTAAGAGAATGACTCTCTCCTTCGAGGGTTTCTAGGTCTCTGTTGGCCTGACTCTGGTCACCATCACTATCTACCATACCATCCATATCAACACGGATACGGTCGATATCACGGTGAAGTCTTTCAATAGTCTGCTGATTGTGATGAAGTTTATTCTGGTCATTCATACACAACTGTAACTGTTCTTCTAGAGAATCAATTTCCGACTGATATTCAGTCAGTTTTTCTTTCGCCTTATCCATAGCATGTTTTAGTTCTTTCGCCTTGGATGTAGCAGCGTCCTTCTTAGATGTGCGCAAGTCTTCCGCAATATCTTGGTCACATGTAGGACAGTGTTCGTTCTCATCAAAGAACTTAGCATCCTTAACTACAGTCTTTACTTGGGCATTAAACTGAGCATAGTACTGGTCTAGTTGCTGTTTATTTCCACGTATAGACGCTAATTGTGTAGTAACAGTCGGCAGTAAAGCGTTTACAGTTTTAGATAGTACCGAATTGTTATCATTAATAATTCGAATCTCGTCCTGTAACTCAATAATATGAGACTCTTTCTCTTTACGATGCGCAGTGTTAATGGCTGTCAGATCACGGATATATTTTCTCTGAGCAGAAATCTTAGTCTTAACGACTTCTATCTGGTGAGAATTACCTTCAATCTCAGTTTTAAGGTGAGATATCTTTTCTTTTAGAATGGTGTTCATCTTAGAGAAGATGTTAATATCCAAAAGGTCTTCGATAACATCACGACGACTGGTAGAGTTAAGTTGCATAAATGGAACAAACGAAGACGAACCGAGAACCACAATCTGGTGAAAACTCTTATGAGACATTTGTAAAACGTTCTTCTCAAGAATTTCCTGATATTCCCTAGCGTGTGAACTCTGGTTAATCATAACATCATCCTTCCAGATTTCAAACTTGGCTGGTTTGATACCACGGACGACACGATACTCCATACCATTTACGGAGAACTGTACTTCAACAGAACAATCTTTATTATTGATTGTGTTGATTAACTGGTTCTTAGTAATTTTACGGTGGGGCTTACCGAACAACGCAAACGACAGTGCGTCCAGCATAGTAGATTTACCCGCACCATTCTGACCAACAACTAGATTGGTAGACGCTTTTAATAAATCAATCTCATTAAAGTAGTTACCCGTCGAAAGAAAATTCTTCCATTTAAGTGTTTGAAACTTAATCATACTATTTCTACGCTCTGTGCCTCAATCATTAATTCACCCAATACAGACTTAATGCGATCTTTATCTAAGTCAGTATCTACATCTTGGATATAATTATACACTAAAGTTTCGGTATCGTCAATAGTTATATCAGCATCATCGACGTTTTCTCCACGGAATTCTTTGAAGTCTTCAGCAATCTTCAACTCATAAATCTTTTGGTTGTTGATGCGGTCGATGAATCGTTCGAACTTTTTCATGTCAGTACGATTTGCCACCATCACTTTCACAAACTTATTATCGAGGTAAGACAAATCTTCGAAGTGATTTACTGTGTCCTCATTATAATGTAACTTGTGGTATAGTGTCATGGGGTTCTGTACAGGAGTTAACTTACCAGTATCAGTATCAAATATATGGAAGTATTTGGGGTCATGCGCATCATTCCAGAAGAATTCCATCTGAGCACCCAAGTAATGGATATGCCCGTTGTTAGACTTGGTATGAAAGTGACCTGACATTACTAAGTCAAAGCGTTGTAGTGGAGCAGGATTCATACCATGCTGACACATAAGACCCTTATCCATCTCAAACCCAGCCAACTCGAAGTGACCACCGCAAATACTAGACTTAGTGTTCGCAAGGAATTTAAGTATATTTTTCTCATTCTCAGGATTAATCCAAGGGACAAGCGCGATAGTTGTATCACCGTACTTCATGTCAATAGGTTCTTCAACTATATTAATCTCATTCATATAGTGACCCATCAACTCCTTCAACGAATTGAGACGATTGGTGTTTTTAAAATAAGTATCATGGTTGCCTGGGATGATATCCATAGTGATACCAAGTTCCCGCAATCGATCAAGGAAGATGCGTCTATTATGATTCAGAGCTTTGATGTTGATAGTTTTACGGTTATCATAGTAATCTCCCAAATGGAGAATCTGGGAGATGCCGTGTTCTTGTAAGTATGGGAAAAATACATCCGAGTAGAATCTTTCCTGATACTCCATAAAGATGTCCGAAGAATTCCTGACACCACAGTGTGTATCATTCAGTATTGCGATTAACAATTCTAATAACCTCTCAAATATGTTTCATTAAATATACATTGTACAATATAAGACACACTCATGTGACATGTGTGTAATCTAGAAGCCATTATATCAGATTGACCGCGTACTGTCAAGTACTTTAATCAAAGAAATCTGAGAGGTCTGAGTCAACATGTACCGCACGTCGTTTACGCATTTTCTTTTCTTCTTTTGCGTAAATCTTAAACTCTTGATCCGCAGATTTGACGGTGTCAATACGCAGGCGCAGAGTGTCGACTAAAGTGGATGGGGAATCCATGACGGAACCACCATTGTAAGAATCATTGTTATTGCTATCAACGAATTGGTCTATACCCGCTTCGGATATGAACTTCATCTTAATATCTTGTTGCTTCTTCTCTTTTTGGATTCGTCGTAGAAACGCATACCAAGATATCTGAGTGAAGTATGCGAACGCGTTCGGTTTACCAGAACGAGTGGCAGCTTCAATATCATAGTTTTCAATTGCTTTAAGACAGTTCTCTACCGCATCCATTACCATTTCTTCACGGTAAGTGTAACGGACAAAGTTTGCTTTGTGTGATAGACCTTCTGATATGCGTAGGAAACATTTAGCAATGTAATCAGTGACCACCGGAATAGATTCACCCTTATCCTTGGCATATTTTACTTGCGTACAATAATCTACTACAGACTCAGAGAACTCTCTGTTATTGACGTAATGTGGTTTTTCTTTTGGTTTCATTCATATATTCCTATTAACAATACACGTATTATACACGAGACCCGGCAGGGTGTCAAGGGTTAATACCATCTTTCATACCAATCAATGGGTCTTTCATAGCGACTCGTTTACGTAGGTCACTAGTGGAGAAACGATGGTCTCTCCTATTAAAGTATATCTCTATACCCCGTGCGGCACAAGTCGCACGTCCAGTGAAGGTCTTGTCTTTATACTCACTACCGATAATTCGTACATCAATATCAACCATCTTGAGAATGTCTTCTAGGTCTGTTTCTGTCTGATAGGGAATGATTTCGTCAACGTACTTAACTGCGGAGAGTTGTGTGTGTCTTTCGACTAATGTTTGTACAGGAGAGTTTTTATTTTCTCTGTCTTTGGAGGGGTCTACTTGTATAGCACAAATGAGGTAATCACATTGTGTTTTCGCTTCGCGTAACATTGATATGTGGCCAGCGTGTAATAAATCAAAGGTGGAGGCGGTAAAACCAACTTTCATAACATAATCTCATATAATAAAAATAAAACTTGACACGGCGTCGTTTATAGTGTATAATCTACTTGTTGTCCGGAGGGGAGAATATAGCTAATGTTTCACTAGTCCTGAAGTATCAGAATCAATCAGTGAGTAGTTCTCCATATGATTGAACCACTCTTCGTCAGTCATATCATCTTGAAGGTCATCATCAGTAACAGTGCTATACGAATTCATCGAGTCAACTGCTATTGCGTACTGTTGAAGCATATCTTTAGAAGGTGTACATAAAGCAACAACCTTACTGTTCATCAATAATATAACATCCAATGGACTGTCTTGGTACGTCATCAAACTACGGAAGACAAAATATCTCTGACCATCCGAACCCATTCTATCCTCAAGGGTAAGACAATTTCTTACTGCTATAGAATCAACTTGCTCATCTAATACGTCACAAATAACCTCTTCACCGGTAGACAGTTTAAGTTGTTTGATCGAAGACTGTATCATCATATAATCCCTTTATAGGTTTAAGGTCAATGGGATATATCTTGTAGGAAAATCCTTCCTTAGTATATATCTTAATCCTTTCGGCACTATGTTTCAGAGTAAAATTCTTATGGCTGCCCACATGGAGGTCATCAGCAACATCGAAAAGCTTAGTAGTCCTACCATCGTCAGACTGACGAAGGCCCCTTCCAATTGATTGTAGTACCTTGACTTGGGACTTAGATGGGGTCGCGAATATAATATTATGCAAATTGCGGATGTTGATGCCAGTGCTGAAAGTACCGAGAGAAGCAACAATAATTGAATCATTCTGAGTTTCTACAATCCCTCTTATTTGTTCACGATCAGCAGCACCTACTTCACCGGAGACATAAAATACTTTACGATCTTCTCCGACCATGCTCCTGATCATCTCATACAATACCTTACCATGTTTCTCAACGAATTGGAACATGACTAAGGTATTTCCTTTTTGGTCTATTGCAAGCTTACTTATAAACTTATTACGTGGTTCATATTGGACGATGTAATCCAGTTCATCTTGATACTTCATATCTTTTATCATATTACACGCATCACTATGGTAGCGCAATAAGAGAATAGATATATCAAGATCGGCAAGCTGTTTACTTTTCTGTAATTTCACGGTGCTAGTCACCGTAAAAGTCGGCCCGAATAAACCTTCTAACACCAATTTGTTAGTTTCCGTACCATCCAGTGTTCCTGTGAGACCAAAGCGATATTTCGCCTCAGTACACTTGTCCATCATAGTAGAGAGAGACTTTGCTTTGAAAAGATGTACTTCATCCCCAAAGACAGTTTCAAACTGTTCAAACCACTCATGGTCAAATCTATAGATTGACTGCCACGTTGATATGATAATACGTTTGTCAGTGACTTTCTCTTTACCTGAGTAAATACGATGACAGTACTGACCTACATCATATCCGTAGTCTTCGAAGTCTTTATACATCTGTTCTACTAGAGATGTAGTAGGAACAATTACCAGTATATTACCTTGAGTAGCTTCTAGAGCATAACGCATTAGGTTATAGATGATAAATGACTTACCGCTACCGGTGGGAGATAATAGAATAGAACGGTAGTTTTCTATACCGTGAGCAATTGCTTTATATTGATAGTCTCTTGGTTCGTATGGACTATCCAGTGACGCTAGAAACTTAACTAGAGTTGGGTGATCGATGTCGTCCTTTGCGCTAGGTATACCATAGACTTCGTGCTCAAGTATCTCTAACTTATAGAATCTATCCGCGCAGAAACGACGTAGATGACTATAAAGTCCTACGTTAAGTTGTTTAGAAACCATGTTATAGAGACGGATTTTTCCATCCCAGCGACGTGCTTTAAACGCGGGAGTCCACTTGGCGCCAGGCACCATGAAGGAGAAATACTCACGGAGTTCTGCTTCTTGAGCAGGGTGCGACTCAACCGCGAAGTAACTGTGGTTGACCATCCTGATTCGAATCTTGTTGTCTACGCTCATATATAAGTTTCGCTAATTCCACTATATCTAAATTGGGGTAGTGCCCTACGTCTTTTAGCATCCCCGCTTTAATTAAATCATCTTCTTCAAACATCTATTTATCTCTCTCTTAACTCGCGATTATTGGTAGGTTTGATATTAACCACCTGCCTCAAATTGGCGCCACTTAATCATGTTACCAATTGTCTGGTGTCTCCATTTTAAAGTATCCACTATATTACTTAGAGTTTCAATAAGTGTCTTATAGTACGCAATCCGTTCCTCAGACTTTTGAATTTCTGGGTCTGCGTCGTAGTATAAATCCATATCACCTTTGAGTATACGAAGACCATTGAAGGGGTCTAAGTCCCAACCAGTAGCACGTAGTTCATCTTCGTCCATCTTACCGTTGTAGTACTTAAACTTTTTAAGTAAAAGAGTCTTCTGAGAGTTCTCACAACGTTTGAGCTGTAACTTTGCGAGTGCGTGATATTGTAGATACTTTGCGTGTAACGACGGTGTGTGTCTAGAGACTTCGTCTAGTTGATGCTGAGGTATAGTACAGTCTTCTGACCATTCTTTGAGAACGGTTTCCAAATCAATCATTATATAGTACCTTTTTAATGGGGGAATGCTGTATTATATCACACTTCGGTAATATAGTCAATCATATCCTTCCAATAATCATAATCATGTCCTAGGACGTAGGACAGTGTCATTCTGTAACAGTTTGTTTTTGCCGCATGGTACACTACATCACCTGAACCGTACGCGCCAAAGTACCCTGCTTTCATGTTCCATCCCTTCTCATCCTGAATGGTAATCACTTCACCTGTTGTAGGTTCTACATACTTGAACCATCCATCACCATCCTGAGACCATGTGAAAATTACGTTGAACATCGCTGCGTTGGCGTTATTGTGCCAGCATATAAATCCTTTAGGTGGATATAGTTGTGATAGGGCAGAAGAATATAATCCGAGTTCTTCCTTTAATCTCTTATCCAGAGCAATGTACGTTTTACGGTACTCTTCTGGATGAGTTCCTTGATAGTGGTCTGGTTTTATAGGGTGTGAGTAACCATGCTCGGCAGCACCATTGTGGTTCTCCCCCAGCGCTATAATTCGACGCATTTCCTTGTCTGAAGTATATTGGTCTGCCGCATTTTCTAAGCCAGGGCTCAATACCTCACAACATTCTTCTGGTCTGTACAAATCTCTATAGGTGTAACGAAAATCTTCAAGAATTGCCAATACATTCGAATTCTTGATTTCGTACTTTTTCAAACTCATAATATAGTAAATTCCGTAAATCTAAACACAGCATCAAAAGTTAATACTGGAACATCACCTGAAGTAGAATTGAATTCGATTGCGCCAATACTTGTAGGTACACAATCCTTATACTTAATGCGAACGTTTCCGTTATTGTGGCTTGTTAGGATAATTAATGTTATATCATTATATAGTGCCGATGTTTCGTTCTCAGTTACAGTTCTTTCCATCCACGATTGCATTTCTTTATATGCGGACATATCTTCGTCCAGAATAAGATTAACCGACAATTCTGAATAAGTAAGTTTTGATCCCGACATGGGCATTCCCATCAACCTAGGGATAGGAACTTCTATTGTATTTACAATAGAGCCTGGGTGCTGTACTGACAGCGCGAAGTATTCTAGACTAGAGTATTTCTCTTTGTCTATAATGATTTTAAACCCAGTGGGTTGTAGAAAATTTTTATTAATGCTCATGACATATCCTCGGACGACTCGCATGTATTTATACGAGAATTAAGTACCATCCTTGGTCGGTATACTCCTTACTTTGTTTCTTCGGGTGCTGTCGCAGCTGTCCCCGTCTTATCAGCAACATCTTTAATCACGTTAGACGTTACATCCAAAACACCGGCAGTGATACCAAAGACATCGGAACTGACACCTTTAATAATACCACCCGTACCATCAATAGTTGACTCGACGGTTGAACAAGCAGACAGAGCCAATGCGAACGCAATTGCGATTATACGCATAGTAATCTCCTATCCTGTAATTCCGAGGGTGGTCTCCTACCCACTCATGTGCAGTACGTACCACTTGATACGTAGAACATCTTCCTTACATATATTTATACGCATAAAAAAACCCCCATCCGAAGATGAGGGTTTAAAAGTGGTAGGTTAACCCTACTCTATTTTTTATTCATTATTGCTTATGCAGCAGGGGTGTTACCCATGATGTTAGCAACGTTGAATCGACGGTAGTACTGGTTAGTACCAGCAAGCGCTAGACCATCGGCAGGTGCAGCACCTACGAATGGGTTAGACGCCATACCATAACGAGTCTTGAACCCGATACGTGGCTGGAAGTCATTCTCGCCGACAGCTTTAACCATCTGGAGAGGTACGTATGGGCAGTAGAAAATACCTGCGTCATATGCGTTAGTACCTTTATAACCTACAGTGATGTAGTCTGAAGAGGCATATGGGTCGATATAGACCTTAGTGCGACCGTTAAGAACACCAGCAAAAGTGTTACCAGTATCGTCAACCTGAAGACCAGTAGACATAGCAGGTGTGTAGTCAAGCATACCAGAGGCAGCAAGAGCAGTAGCAACATCTGAAGAACAGATTACTACGTTACCTTTACCACGACGAGTTTCTTTAGCAATTGCGTTCGCTTCGCGATCCAACTGAACTACTAGACCCTTGAACTTCTCTGCAGACCAACGGCCGTCAGCATCAGTTTCTAGATCGAATGTGCCTGGAACGATAACGTTTGAAGTAGTCGCGCCTTGCTTCGCTTGGCTGTTAATTGTGTGAATAACTTCACGGTTGATTTCAGCAAGAATCTCAGTAGAAAGAATGTTAGCAAGTTCTGTTTCAGCATCCAAACCGTGGATTGCTTTCAAATCTTGTGCTAGTTCTAGAGAGTATTCAGCCTTCAACGCACGAGACTTAGCAGTTACAGTTGCTTTCTCGATTGTGAAACCCATTTCTGCGAATGAACCTGAAGGTTGACCTTCAACGTCAACGCCGCCACGACCAAGAGCTTCACCAGCTGCGGTAGTAGTACCTTTACCGGCAGGGTGAGTGCCCGCGCCAGAGAAACCAGTATCAGCTTCGCCGAATAGTGCTTCAGGGTTAGTAGTAGCTCCGCCGTCGTAACGTGACTTCATCGCGAAGATAAGACCAGTTGGGCCTGACATTGGCTGTACGCCACATACGTCATATGCCATTAGGTTAGGCATTGCACGACGTACTAGAGAGATCAATACTGGATCCCACTTAGATACAGAACCAGTGTTGGCTCCGCCAGATGCGTCTTCGGTCATGAAACCAGAGTAAGCAACACGCTCTTCCATCATTGCTTTTTCTTGGTTTTCTAGGATAGCAGCGGTTACTGCTTTACGGTGGTGATCGTGGATCGCGCCCGCAGACTCTTCGTTAAGAACTGGAGCCCATTTTTCGATAAGAGTATCAAAAGATTGCATTTTAGTATTCCTTATTTTTTAGAGGTTTTTCGTAGAGCAGAGATGTAGCCTTCCATCATGGAAGATACTTCAACTTCTTCATCAGCGTCAGCGGATGCTGATTCGGTGATTGGCTCTGGGATTTCTTTAGAAAAGTATGATTGCTTGATAGTAGCGATTTTCTTAACGAAGCTTGCTTCGTCTTCAAAGTCTACGTTCTCAACGAGTTCTTTTAACTTTTCTGCTTGGGTGTCCGCAAGGTCACGTGAAGCTTCAGCAATAAGAGTATTACGCTTGTAAGTTTCAAGTTCTTCTGCGAGTTGAATTGCGTCACCAGTTGTTGCGTTTAGTTTTTCTTCTAACTCGTCAACTTGTAATGCTAATTCGTCAACTAGGTCAACCTTGGATTCTGGAACGTCAACATAAGATTCTACGAATAGATCTCTCATTGATGACATAAAGTTTTCTGCGATTTCGGTACGTAGACCACTTTGAATCGCTAACTTGTTGTCTTCCATCCAAGTTTCAACTACATAGTTTAGGTAAGAATCTACTTTTGTTACGAGGTCAGTCTTAATAGACTCAACTTCTTCAGATAATTCTTCTGTGTATTGTTCTTCAAGACGCGTTACTTCTTCTGACAACTTTGTTTTAACAGCTGCTTCGAAAATAAGTGCGGTCTTTTCCTTGAACTCTTCAGATAGAGTTGCTTCACCTTCGACAATAGCACGTAATTGTGATTGAGTGTCGTTTTCTTGTGCAACATCTTCATCCAGATCTACACCGGCTTGTTCACATACTTTGGCATATGCTGCTTGCAAGTCACCTTTCTTCATTTTTGAAGCGGTTTGGTACATTGCGTTCAACATTCCTGCCTTGGTTTTTGGAAGCGATGTTTTGGATGTAGCGTCCGCAGCCTTATCTACCGATGCGATTGACTCAGGTTCGGATACTGGTGTAGCCTCTGCCTTACCCTTCGCTTTAGGTGCTTGTGCTTCGTCCAGAGTTTCCTCCACGATTTCGTTAGTATCAACAATGCTATCGCGGATTTCAACTTCGACTTCTTTTTTAAGATTAGTCATAGTGACTCCTTATAGTTTAGATTTGATTAACGAGAGGAAATTCTTAAACTCACGCATCTGCACTTCAGGTCGATATGCAGCGGGTGTTGCTTTGATTTCAGTCTCTATCTCTTCAATTGCTTGAGGCTCAAGAATTCCATTATTCCAAACCCAGTCTACACCTTCCATAATACCATTAACAAAAGCATTTGGTGCACTTGGGTCTTGTACGATATCTACTGTACTAAGAATAAAGTCTTCTCCGACATAATTTATGCCATTTTTGCTCACAAGACTTCCCATACCACGAGTTGACACTCCTAGTTGAACACCACCAGCAAGAAGACCTTTTACAATCTTACCCATAGGAGTGTCCAATATTTGCGCCCTTCCGATTACATCATTGCCTTCAAAGTGAAGGTCAGTGATTAAATGCGAAACTTTATCCAAGTTAACAGTTGGGCCTTCCGGATGATTTAACTCACCGACTGCTCTCTTCTTGCTAACTTGTTCGGTAACGTACTTATTTACAGCACGTTCCATAATTGCTTTGGGGTAAATTCGCCCATTACGGTTTTTTGAATCTGCTTGTGCGAACACACCCTCGATGACATAATTCTTTTCGCCATTCTCCTTGGCTTCCACGATACACTGTAAATCGTGGCTGTCATTAAATTCGGTAATCAGCTTCATTTTAATTTTCCTAAGTCTATGAGGACTTGTTTAGCAGTTGACTCTGCTTCCTTCTGCGTCTTGAAAGCATCTACGTAGTCTCCATCAATATTCAACTCAAACCCTTTTTTGGTCTGATTAATTACTACCGGATAACCACCCATCTTCTTACTGAAGACTTTTTTAGATGATTCTCTAATTTGTTGAAATGATTTCATCTTTTACTCTTTTCCTATTATTTATACAAAAATAAAACTTAAACGTAAATTTTCTTTGTACTTCCCCACATTTGTTCAGCATATATCTTATCATTACCCATATAAGGAGTGGAACGAATAGAATAATGCCTCGGGATAGTATAATAGGAAGGCCAGATAGTTAATTTATGTTTCTCTTTATCAGGTACAAACTGTGAGAGAAATTCATTACCGGTAGACTGCCACGGTTTTAAACTAAGCTCTTCTACTTTCAATTCATGTAAGGTATCTATCAATAACTTAACTAAGGTATTCCCCGCGTTACATGCCTGTATAGGGGATATCCAGTTCGGTGCTATATGTTCATCCCTGTCATTTTCATATACGGTGTACGCATAATCTGACGGGCTGGTGAACACTTCATCCATATTCTCATAGCATATAGCGTCTGCGGGTGGTAAGAAACCACCGTCCTCATATAATAATTCATAACGAATTAAATCTGCGACACCTGCCCAAACTTCTTTGGAATAGTACTCATCCATGAGATGTTGATTATACCACGTGCGTGACTTGTACATCTCATCGGTGAATATACTATAGTCCCAATCGGGGTGTTTCTCTTTCCACGTATTCATCCATTGGATGGGGGGTTTAAAAGGCCCAATCCAAATGTGAACCATCTTCTTAGTTAGATTCATGTTAGAATCAGTCTTCGTCAGACTCGGTTTCGTCGTCTAAATCATCTTCTAGATCATCGTCTAGGTCATCACCGTCTAATTCTTCTTCATCATTGAATATCCGTCCTGCGACTGCGATTTTCTCTGCGTCTAAAGACGACTGTACTTTATCCGCGAGCATATCGTTGAATATACTTTCTGCGGAACGGAAGTCTCCACCTTGTAGAGCATTGACAAAGTCCATGCCTGGCTCTTCGATATCTTCATTTACTACGGTTGTTACTTCAGTCATATTATATCTCCAAATCATCCGCGTCGTCAGAGTTGGCATTTTCTGCTTCAACTTCTTTACGCATATTTTCTATATCGTCATCATTCATCATCATGACATTCTTCATTACCCACTCACGTGAGAAATATTCACCTACATATTGTGAAACCTGATCCATAGTCTGTAGACGTTCACGCAACAACTCAGCATCCTTCATCTCAGTGAAGTGATTATCCCTGTTATAGTCTACTTGAATCTCACGTTTCCATAGTTCCCAATCCTGTTCTGTACAGATACCTTTAAGAAGAAGTTGTTTCTTCAGAATATCAATGAACAGATGAGAGAACTTTTTACGCAGACGGTCAATGAACTTCTGAAATTTAACTTCATCTCGACCAATCTCTGTAGAACGACCTAAACTAAATTGCGCCTCTTGTTCGAGTCTATTTAGAGGAACATTAAGTGACCTATATAACTTCTTCTGGAAGTATATAATGTCGTCAATCTGTCCTAGGTTTTCACCGCCAGGTAGTGTACTAATCTCAGTACCACGACCACCTTCGCGACGAGGTAACCAGAAATCTTCGAGCATAGACATATGTTTACGGTCATCTTTAATTTCACCGCTACTCGCGTCATAGACTACTTTGTTTCTATAACGTGACATAATATCTTTGATATGTTGTTCAGCTTTACCCTTCGGTAAGTTGCCCACGTCAATATAGAAGATACGACGTTCAGGCGCACGTGCCATACGATAGATGACTAGAGAGTCTTCCATCATACGTAACTGATTAACTGGTTTGACTGCTTTATGTAAATATGATAACACACGCTTCTTCGAGGAGTCTAATAGACCCGACGTGACATAATTTACTGAGTCTGGAGTAAGTTTTACTCCGTTAGTACCACCGGCACGTTCTTGATAGATGTAGAAGTCCAGAGTTTTATCTACGATCTTAGCACCAGTCTTCTCATCTTTCTTGTACTTTACTTCTTTTACCTTCCTCATCTTAGTAGCATCGATAGGTCGAATTTCTACAATACCCGCTTTTAAATTGGACTCGTTTACCACTAAATGGTGGTACAAACGTCCATCTACATACCACGAACGGAAGATGTCGTGTCCATGTTCTTCAAAATTCAACATAGAACAAATGTTGTTGAACTCTTCGGTAATGGTTTTTTTAATGCTGTCTGTTGTTTTGACTTTGTCTAAATTAATACTTACAGCTGATTCTAACTCGCCGCCAACAATACCCTCATTAATAATATCTTCAATAGCAGCATCACATTCTGGATGTTCCGCAATAGTACGATATTTTTTAATAAGTTCTTGGTTGTCTTTGGCTCCAGTTCCTTCTAGGTCTACATATTGACCAAAATAAGAACCAGACGCTGACACATAGCCCGCGCCATCTTCATCGACTGCGGGAACTATTGATTGCGCCTTTTTGGCTTCAGGTTTCTCAACTTTCTTTAATTCAAAACCAAACGCTTTAAAAAAACTATTATCTGCCATATATCCTCACGATAAGAAAAGTGGGGAGTATTCTCCCCACGATACACTTACTTATACCATTATTAACTAGTCGTATTAGATTCCCAATACTGGACTTGAAACTCAACTGTAAACTCTTCGATTGCTTCGTTATCATAACTAACTTCAATTGATGAAACGTTAGTCGGAAAACATCCACGAAGGTTATAAGTTTTTACAGTAGAACCATCTTTATCTAACTGCTCAACAATGAGGTCAGATTGATATAAGACTGGGTTGGTGATACCAGTATTTGAACTATGTGCGTTCATACCGTTCATCCAACGTTCCATAGAATTTCGAACCTCGAAACCAGTGTCGTTTAAGACAGTGATTGTCCAAGTTTCGAATGTCCGATCCCCTGCTATCTTAAGCATACGACCACGAAAAGGAACTTCTACAAATCCCATTGTCGATGCTGGCAACTGAGCACCCTTACACATAAACGATGTAAGTTCTGCGTCTCCGCCAGCATAGGCAGGAAAGTTTAATGTAGCTTTGAAAAGGTTGGTACGAGCACCACCACCTTTCAGTTTTGCTTTAAAATCATCGACTCTTAGTGACATTATATATCTCCTTAAACTGTGCCAACGACTTCTTCAAACTCGACACCTGATCTAACTGCTACGAAGTTTAATGTTACGTAGTTGATAGAACGTGCTGGTTTGATGAAGACTGTTGCTACGAATTCGTTACGATCAACGACTGCTGATGTATTGTTTGTTTCATCACAAACAACACGGAAGTCAGTGATACCGCGACGACCCTGAATCTCACGTAGGAACGGTTCTACGATGTTAACAAATTCTGCGCGAGTAAACTCATCGTTGAATTCGAACATTGCGTTTTTACCCGCCTCTGCGATTGAACGTTCAATCACCAAGAACAAACGACGTACGTTGATACGGTCGAATGCTGATGGACGTGATAGGTGAGTCTTATCACCGAATAGTACAGTACCTTGGCCAGGCAAGCTGACGATTGGATTTACTTTTGCGCTATATAATGTATCACGTTGTGCCTTGGTTGGATTGAAGACAAGAGATGTTACACCAAAGTATTGACCACGACGTGAACCAGCTGGTGAGAACCAAGGTGCTGAATCTCTATCTGCTGCTGCCATGATACCTGCGGTAGATGATGCCGCCGCGATAGTCTCGTACTTGTCCTGATACTTGTTGTATACCTTTAACCAGTTACCGTCACAAATGAGGTAATCGCTGTCGGGTAATCCATTAGACCAAGCTATAATGTCGTCCATGCTTGATGCTTTGACTGCGTCCCCATAAGGAGATGCTACCGCAACACAATCTCTACGTGTTTTGGCCAAAGCTGCTACCTCAACATCAATCCCGTCATTTGCTCCGCGAGAAGGTGCTACTAAGAAATCTACTGTAATTGAATCTACGTCTGCGTACTGGTCGAATGCGCGAATATAGTCCGCCTTACCATGTACACCGTTAGCTCCACCTGACAAGGTGAATGTCACAACACTAGTTGTTAAAGTACCAATGCTAGACGCCCAAACCCAATCGGATTTGTTATTGATAACATCCAATACATTGTTCGCTGAACCGTCTGGTAGTTTTGCGCCTTCAACAGTTGATAAGTACTCGTGAGTCTCAACAACTTCACCGTCGACTAAGATCACGACGTGAACTTCATTACCTACTGGCGCAGAAGAAAACTTGCTTGCGTAAGTCCATTGGGCAAATGCTGCAGGAGGGCAAACTTGAACACTAATGAGGTTACCACGGTCGCCAGGATAGCGTGCTATAATCTTGTAAAAATCCAAATCTTGCTGTTCGTAATCTTCAGCATTAAGTACTTGGATACCAGTAGGTAGTGGTTGGTCATATAACCATGTTGCTACGATTTCTGGATGTGGAGTTACCACTCCATCACCGTCAGCTTCAGGGGTATATACTAACCGACTGTTACCAGTTAGCGGAGGAGTTGTTAATGTCAACTCACCATCAGCCGAAGTGCCGACAGCATGAACTACGGCTCCGGTGGCGTCAAGAACATTAGTTTTCCATGTGCTATCAATTACAGGGTTTAACGCATTATCTCCGACGCGGAAGGGTAATTCATAGAAATACACTTCGCCTTCGGTGACATACCGCAAAGTTAGATCGCTACCACCGGCAACAACTTCTGTCCCGCCTGCCGAACCTTCAGCAACAGCGTTAGTGTCTCCATCGCTTACAATACGCGTAACGTATGCAGTTGATGAATATTTGAGGAATTGCGCAACAGACAAAAAGTCTGAGGCGGCCGCGCCTCCTTGTACAGGTGACCCAAATTTAAGTGCCAACTCTGCTTCGTTAGAAACGATAGTTGGTTTAAGTGCGGGGCCCCAGTTAAATTCTCCAGCGAATGCGCCAGTAGTACTAGACGTAGCAGGAACAACGCCTGTTAGATCGACTTCGCGTACTGTAACATTTGGAGACTCTGACGATTTAAGAGCCATAATAGTTTCCTTTTCGATTAAGGTATAATAAGTTTATCATAATACGGATTTTTTTCTCAATACTTCTATTTATATTATTTTTAAATCTACCATTCTTCGGGAGTAAACTGCTGTGCTGATATGTCATGCCAACCCGCATTATAGGGATCTGTCAGGTCAAGTTCGGTACTATATGATGAGCCATCATCAATAATTCCGAATGGGGGTATGTCGTCTTCAATCTCTTTCATTCGTTGTTCAAATAGCATTGTTCTAAAATCAACATCCGCAACATTGCCAAAAGATTGTGAGCTAACAAAGTATCCAAACATCACAAGGTTCATCATTAAGTCATCATGGTTACCGTCACTCGCTTCGAAAGACAACCCCTTAGATATAAAGGTTGATATTTCCATGATAGTATTTTCATCGTAAATATCTAGTTTATGATTTTCGATGATGTCCTTGATTGCCGAACATCCAATTCGTTTGACTTTTTTGTCCATACGAATACCAATAGAATCTGCCTTGATTGCTGACTCTAGATGGATGTTCTCATACTCTAAGTCTTGATATAGACCAACACACACGACCATACCTTGGTCATTGTTCTCTACGACAACATACGCTTCGTTGTATACGGTAGCATATTTATATATTATGTTGGGATAAAGAATTGGGGATATTCGGTTATTGCGATACACGCATACCTGTTTGAATGGTTGTACTGAAACATCAAATATAGTAAATGTAGAATAATCTTGTCCACGCCCTTGACAAACATCAACGGTCATGATATACTGGTGATCTATAATGGGTTCTTCATATACTGATACGTCCCCGCCTTCCAATCGACGAACTGGTTGACGCGCACGTAAATCTAGAAGTATCTGACCCTCAATGAGAGTATTACCCGTACCGAAGAACGTATTACCAAATTCTTGGTCAAACTGTAAGGAGGAGGTGTTTGCTATAGTTTGCGCTTTCCACTTCTCGTCTCGGCCAGGGACATCCCACCAATCTACACGAAACGGTTTGTAGGCATTAACACCCTGTACAGCACCTTCCCATATCTTTTGGAAAGTATTACCAATACCGTTTGCGGTACTTGTTATGATAACTTTTGTGTCCTTACCGGACGAAATTACAGGATAGGTTGATGTATAGAACTCTGCCGCATTCTCTACGAACGCAAACTCGTCTAGGAACAGAAGGTTAACCGACATACCACGAATAGAAGAACCAGAGGTTGCTGCGGCAATGATACGAGAGTTATTAGAGAACTCTATTGACCCTTTGTTAAGTGCTTTACAGCCAGGCTGTAGGAAGAACGGGAGGTTCTCTAACATGAGTGTTACACGAGATAACATCTCACGCGCCGTCGCGCCTTTGTTAGCAAGAACCGCAATAGTCTTTTCTGGATGAAATACGGCATACCATAAAATATACCCTACCGAACTAATTGATTTACCAGATTGCCTACAAGCGAGAACGATAGAAAATCTATTATCATTAAAGTGATTAAACATATTTTCTTGATAATCATATAGATCGAAAGGTACTAGACCTTTATCAAGATGAACTACCTTAACATACTTCCTACAGAAATACGCGGGGTCTTTCATACACTTCTGGTATTCTCGAAGTTTCTTCTTATCCCACTCCTCTGAGACACCGTCACGTTTTACTTGAGGGTTTCCGAGATAGGAGTTCTTAGTGAAAGATGCCATTATGAATCGTCCTGATCAATCACCTTTTCATTACCACCCAATAACATGCGCTGAAGGTCTGTAGTAGAACCTACAAATAAATTGTTATTAGTAGTTATTGCGTCTGCGGGTCTATCGTCTTTTAAAAGTTCTTTCTGCTTCTTGTTCAAATCCATTAACTTATCGTTAACGTCAGCGATACCTTTAATCATACCAGCCAGAACTTCAAATGCTCGGGGGTGCTCACTTTCGCGAGCTACCTCAATCATCAACTCTAAAGACTCACGACCCTTTTCAATAAGGTCGTAGTAAGTTTCACGAGAGTATTCATAGTCTTGTTCATGTACAAAATTACGTTTCTCTTCTTTGTTAGATACCGTTGGGACTTTGCTCATCATTAATCTCTATAGTAAATCCATAGTCACTATCAGGACTCACGTCAATTGGGTCTGTAGTAATTCTTATATTACTCAAGAACGGGTTTAAATCATCATTGGAAAGCATGTGTATATTAGTGTTAACTTCTCTAATAAGCGTGCCTTCCTTCACTGGCCCGTAGAAATTAGTTTTCATCTCAAAGTTAAGATTATATATAATTGTTCTACGTTGCTCTAATGGGCCTTCATAATCATCTTGAAAATCTACACCAGTGAGAGTGACCGGAATATCTTCGACTATATCGGGTAAATCGCTGAATGGTTTTACCGAGAGCGTGTATTGCGGAGCAAAGTATGGTATAATTTGTTCAACCACTTGTAACGCATCATCTTGCGATTTAGCATAAACTGCTAATTGAAACGACAATATATACGGAACACCTGTGTATAAATCTTTTCTTTCACCAATAGGTGCCGCATTAAACGTATTCATTTTAGGTAACTGACGCTGCGGGTCATAATTAATACCAATTATCTCGAAGGACATTCTAGGTAACTTAATGGCGACGCGACGTTCAGCCTCTTCACCTTGCGACATCTCTTCGAGTCTCTCTAAGAAACTCCTCTTCGGAGCATAAGATAATGGTACTTTGACTTGTGATAAGACTTTACCGTTAGAGTCTGTTCTCAAAACATGTATGTCATTAAACAGAGAACCAAATATAGATACAGAAGTCCTTACTCGCTTGTTATAAAAATAAGTACCTAACATTATGAAACATCTCCGAAGGGGTTCGATTCTGAAAAGTCTAGGAAATCATTTTCGAAATCATCAAATATTTTATTCTGTGATAGAGGTTGTATTTCGTTTACATTATCCCCAATGGTTCCCTGTACCGGCATATACACCGCACCAGACTCCGCAAATACTTCTCGGTCATCAGACCACATGTGGTATTGTCCGTCATCAGCACCCGTGTGCGCGATAGATAGCACACGTGTTTGACTGTTCCACGCAGTAACTTCACCGCCAAGTTCAAAATCGTCAAACGTCTGGAATACGTATTCTCCGGTCTCGTAGAAACCACCTTGGTTAGAATCTGGTTCAGCCATAGTCATATGATACTGATAGGCGTGTTCTTTTTCTACGATATCAATTGCGTCAATACCAGTGTCAAAGTCTTCATCAGAGAACTCAAACAACTCACACTGCATACGGAAGAGTGGTAACTGGGATAACTGATAGAAAGGAGTTTCAGTCTCAACTTTCTTGACCTCGAACAAAGACTGAGATAGAGGTAAGAATATAACATCACCCTCCCTTGGTCTGAATTTCTTGTCTGATAGTTTATCACCAATTAATTCCTGCCATCGCCGACGAGCAATCACAAATGTTGCTTGATCGCGTAACTCGATACCAAACTTGGTGAACAGGTCTCCCTCTCCGTCAAATCCGTCAGTATTCTCTATGAAAACCTCTACCTTATAGGCGTCAGAGAACTGGGACTGAATGCTGTCCAGAAAGATATCTTCCCTCTCTACAACTTCTCGGGGTAGATAATAAATGTCCTGACCATAGAATTTAATAGACTCTATAATTAAGTCTTCGTATAAACTCTGTTCTGGTCTGTGATTTTGACTTATATATGGATTAGTTGCCATGGGTTACCCTACAAAAAAGATTGGGCCTTCGTCTTCCTCTTCACGGAATTTCTCCATGATTTTTTCGATGTCTTGTAGAGCATCTTCATAGATTTGACGAGCGTTTACAGTGACACCGCCTGGCAATGTCATTCCATCAAACTTAATCAAGTTAGTACCCCACTGTCTCTTAATGAGCGCAGTACAATATGATTTGAGAAAACGATGATTCCAAAGAGAGTTATATTCTGTTATTGAATCGTCTGGGTCTCTAATACCATATACCTCAAATACGATATAATCCCCCGCAGTAAGTTTGCTTTTACCTATAGTTAGATTTATTCTATTATATTGTCTATCGAATAAAATCTCTGGTTGTCCAGTTAACTTCATGTCCAACAACGATAAGTGTTGCTGCATCTGTTCGTACTGAGCAAGGTCTCCCAAGATGCCATTTCCGGCAACAAAGTCTGACATGGTAAATTTCATGTACTGCCATGCGTCACTGAACCATCCATTCTGTGAACCGTTAAAGGACATGGGGAGCATACGAACTACACTTATCATATCCAAATTGTCAGGAAAATCGATAGATTGATTGTCGATATCTTCCTGAGTCAATTGATGCTTCAAGTAAAAGCGTTTACTTCCATCTGGATGAAATTCACGAAACCACTGAAGTGCTTCGTCTACACGGTCATCCAATTGTTCTTCATCTATATTGACTTCTACTACTGGGTGCCCTAATGCACGCAAGCAATAGTCCATCAAATCATCTCGGTTAGTTACATACATGAGGTGCGTCCTAAAGTTATTCTAGTTCTATTTATACGTTTTATAGCGCACATAAAAAAAGGGACACCGAAGTGTCCCCTTTCGCATACTACTTATTAGTAATATTAGTTTACAATAACACCATTGATATCATAGATGTCAATACGGTAGTGAGAAGGAGCTTGTCCACCCAAACCGTTCGCGTTAGTAGATGATGCTACGTGTAGAGATGAAGCAGTTTCCGCTTCGTCAATCTTGATTTCACCAGTGGTTGAATTGTAAGTGATACATAGACCACCAGACAATACCGACTTAGTACGTTCCGGAGTCCAGTACTTGTTAGTACCTTCACTTAGGTCATCAGTGTCCCAATTTTCGATAGCACCTACTTTAGTATTTAAAGTAGAGATACTAGCATTGTTAGAACTGACCAATCCTTGTAACGTTCCATCAGCAGATTGGAAAGCAGCAACAATCTCTGTCAATGAATCCAAAGCAGCTGGATCAGTGTTAGAGACAATACTGTTAATCTGATTCTGAAGTGAATTATCACCAGCAACACGTAACGCAACTTCTGTGTTAATGTTATTCTGGAGAGTAGTATCACCGGCAGCACGAACAACCAATTCGGCAGCAAGACCGACCTGTAGGTCACTATCAGCAGCCGCACGAGTTGATGCTTCTGTATCAATGTTACCCTGTAAGAGGATATCCGCAGCAGAACGAGCTGATGCTTCCGAAGTAATCGCAGTATCGTTGACACCTTCCGCAGCAGTAGCACGAGTGATTTCGTTACTGATTGAAGTGACAGCAGTATTTAATTCACCGTGTAGTTCGTTGATAGCAACTGCTAGTGAAGCAGCAGTAGTATCAAGAGCAGTACCTATACCAGTGAATGTCTGTAACGAATCAACATTACCTTCTTCAGTAGACAGACGACCACCCTGAACAGCTACTGTAGATGCTGTGGCAGATGCGAGTCCCTGAACCACTGCCATATCTGAGTCTAAAGTATCTACACGACCGTCAATAACATTAATCGCTGAAGAGTTTCCACTCATCAATGACTGTAAATTACCGTCAGCAGCCTCAAACGCAGCAACAACTTCTACTATAGTATCTAGAGCAGGAATTGTACCGGTAGTGATTGCGTTAACCGCATTCTGTACAGAAGTAATTGCCGCTTGTAGGTTGTTATCACCTGTGATACGAGCAGTATTAGCATTCGCAACATCAGTGATTAGACCTGATACAGCGTTTGCGCGTGAAGTAACTTCTGCTGTAATCTGACTCTGTAGATCACTGTCAGCACTTTCGCGAGCAAGTTGTTCCGCATCAATATTACTCTGGAGAGTAGTATCAGCAGACGCACGGGTTGATGCTTCAGATGAAATTGCTGTCGCATTAACACCTTCCGCAGCAGTAGCACGAGTAACTTCTGCCGTGATATTACCTTGAAGTACACTATCAGCAGACGCACGGGTTGATGCTTCAGTAGACGCACCAGAACTTAGAGTATGAATCTGTCCCTGTAGGTCATTGTCTAGAGCAGTAACCGCAGATGCGATATCTGCCGCAACAGCTGATTTTGCTTTAGCATCAGTAAAGTACTCATTAGAACCTTCCACTAGGTCGCTAGTAGATAGCGCAATCTTAGTGTAAGAAGAACCGTCGAATACTTCCCACTGATCTGAGGTTTCATTCCATCGAATCTGAGCAGCAGCTTCGTCACCACGCATTACGCGGAAACCAGCATTCTCAGTCGGAGTACCAGAAGTAACATTTGAGTTCAAGTCAATGATGTTATCTGCTAATGAGATAGTCTCAGAGTTAACTGTAGTTACAGTACCTTGAACAGATAAATTACCTTGAACATCAACGTCGCCTAAGAAAGACTTATTACCTACGTGATCAGCAGCAATCTTACTATCAACATATCCTTTGTTAGCAGCTTCGCCGTCTGTTTGTGGAACCGCAACATTAAAGATGCAGTTACCATTCATTTCAACGTCACCGCCGAATTGAGTAGCAGCGCCACCAACAGTTGTGATTGTTTTGCCAGAAGACAGGATAAAATTAGATTTAACCTGAATAGATTCTGAACCAGCGTTTAGATCAATTACACCACCACCGGAAGTACCGAATGATAGGTTCTGACCTGAGTCCGCGTACATTGTGATTGTACCGCTGTTGTCCTCAAGGATTTTAGTACCGTTGATGTATAATGAGCCAGGGCCGATATACACATCACGCCATACTTTGTCCGGAGAACCAAGACTATACGTGTCATCTAGAGAAGGAACCAAATTCTGCCCGATAGATGTACCATCAATAGAGATAGTACCACCAGATACACTAACACCGTCACCAGCAACTAGGTTAGTTGAAAACTCACCGGTTGATTGGTTATAAGACAATCCAGTACCAGCTTGTACCGACGCACGTGCCTTGGCAGTAGTGAAGTACTCATTAGAACCTTGTGGAATATCAGTAGTAGAATATCCTTCTACCGCAGTTATACGAGAACTTAACGCGGTATCAGCAGCGGCACGAGTATTCGCTTCAGCGTCAACAGTGCTACTAACAATAGAAACCGCATATGCGTTCGCTGCCACTTTGGCAGCATCTGCCTTAGTAGTTGCGTCTGCGGATGCCGTAGTTTCCGCCGCCAGTTGGGCAGCGTCTGCTTTAGAAGTCGCGTCTGCGGATGAGGTAGCGATTGCTGCAAGGACATCACTGTCACGAGCAGATTCTTCCGCACTAAATGATGCAGCAACATCAGATGCGTTTGCCTTGAGAGCAAGAGCAGCAGTAGTCGCAGTATCGTCAGCTTTAGTTGCGATAGACGCAGTAATTGATGACGCAAAGTTCGCGTCGTCACCCAAGGCAGCTGCCAACTCGTTAAGAGTATCTAGTGCGCCAGGAGCAGAAGCAACCAATGCGGCAACTTCAGTATCAGTATATGCGTTTGCAGCAGCTTCAGCAGCGTCTGCTTTAGTAGTTGCGTCAGCAGATGCTGCAGAGATTGCTTCTGATTTAGCAGTATTAATTGCTGAAGTTAGAGTTGTAGTATCTCCGGTCTGCGCACTTTTTACAGTAGCAACTTCAGATACTAGTTCGTTAATTGCCGGAACAACATTAGTCGCGACAGTTGAAAGTGAAGCACCACCTTTGACAAATGTTTCTAGGACACCAATATCGGAATCTAAGCCACTAATGTCAGCAGGAGTTGCGACTCCACTCGCCAGAGTGTTATTAATTGTAGTAATAGCAGATGCGTTAGCAGCAACAGTTCCGGTTAAAGTACTGTCCGCAGCTTCAAAAGCAGCAACAATCTCTTGTAAAGTATCCAGAGATTCCGGAGAACTCCCAAGAATTGTAGTTACCTGTGCCTGCAAATCAGCCAAGTCGCCTGCGGTTAGTGACGCAACTGCGGTAGCAATCGCATCCGCACTAACGTTACCGTTCGCATCAATGATAGTAATATCATCGATAGACAGTTCACCGATTATGTTAACGCCATTCTGAATTCTAAATTTTTTGTTCGAAGACATTTTATTACCTTTGTTTTAGAATTTTTATTTGCGGAGGGGGACGAATCCCCCTCCACCTAGGGTTAAAGTTATTATGCGTCGACGTATGTAGCAGATACAGAAACTACAGAACCAGCTGATACAGAAGTGTATAATAGTTCAACAGTAGAACCAGTAACACGTATATCAGTATCACCTAGTAATGCCGCACCAGTGTATACGATACCGTATTCAGTGATGAAAGCGTCAGTTCCGTTGTGAATAACTAGACATTCGCGTGTTTCGAACTCACTACCATTTGCGACAGTAACGATGTACTTAGCAGTTCGGTAGTTTGCTGAGTTGAATGAAGAAACTACTGTAGCAGAAGTTCCTACAACAATATCATTGCCTTGTTCGAAGACTTTGATGTTATCAGCAAGAGTTTCTAGACCAACAGACTTAGGATCTAGTACACCAACCGAGTTAGTAGACTGAGCGATAACTACCGCTTGTGTACCAACAGGAATCGCTGCGTTGAAACTGATTGTCTGTGCTTCAGAGTCGATGTTATAGTGTACAGATGGATCCTGTACAACACCACCAACAAATACCATCGCGTTAGCTTCTAGAGTTGCGAAGTTTAATGCGAATGTAGTCTGAGCACCGTCACCACTAATAGTCTGACGTTGAGCATTGTTAAACGCCAGCTGTGTTGGGTCAACAAGTTCGATACCAGAACCATCAGTCTTAACACGAGCAACAAAACCTTCCTTACCAGTGATAGTTGAATCTGTAACATCAGTTAGTTCAACGAATGCCTTAGCAGTGTTTAAAGAGAACACACCGTTTGTTACAGAAACATTACCTTCACCAGAAACGTCAGTGACGGATACTGCCGCGTGAACGCGAGCATTTGTGAAGTAAAGGTTAGTACCATTCGGATCTTCTAGAAGGTCGCTAGTATCAAACTGAGAGATATGCTGTGCAGCAAGACCCGCGTCCAACTGACCTTTGTTAACTGCGTCAGCATAAACCGTACCGTCTGCAAGACCACCGACCTTGTTACCGGACATGTCTAGATCGCCAGACATCGCATCGCCAGACTTAGAAACCTTACCGTTAATGTTTGTCTGAAGAAGAGTGTCAGCAGCAGCGAACTCACCACGAATCGCAGAACCCTGTGCCGCACGTGCGGTAAGTTCCGCAGCAAGACCTGAAGCGTTAGTTGCGATATCAGTTTGGTTCTGAGATACTAGACCAGTAAGAGTACCGTCAGCAGCCTGGAAGGCAGCTACGATTTCAGTTAACGAATCCAGAGCAGCAGAATCAGTGTTGGCTTTAATAAAGTCGATCTGAGACTGTAAGTTAGCATCGGCACTTTGACGTGAATTAGATTCAGTCACAATCGAAGCAGCGTTAATAGAAACGTTAGATGTCAATACACCTTCAGCAGCAAGAGCACGTGATACTTCCGCGTCAAGACTAACCTGTAGGTCAGAGTCGCCTGCGATTCTAGCAGCAATTTCGTTGTTGATTGAAGTAGTGTTTGCGCCTTCAGCAGCAAGAGCACGAGTCTGTTCCGCTTTAAGAGCAGCATCCAATTTACTATCAGCATCTTTCAATGTAACAGCAGTGTCTAGGAAGTTAGTACCACTTGGAGCAACATAGTTACCGTTAGCAGCAAGACCAGCACCTGACTGAGTCGCAGTCATTTCAGTTTCAAGTACAGTAGCACGTGAACTTAGAGTAGCGTCAGCACTTAGACGGGCAGTTACTTCAGCATCGATTGCGGATTGTAATACGGCATCAGCGTTCGTGCGATCAACTACTTCGTCACCAACAATAGTGTCTGCGTAAATCTTAGCAGCTGCTTCAGCGTTGTTCGCTTTAGTAGTTGCGTCGACAGAGGCAGATGAAAGAACAACCGCATCCGCAGCAATGTAAGCAGAAGTTATGGCAGTATCGGCAGCAGCAAATTCTGAACGGATGGCAGTTTCCTGACCAAGCGCACGAGAAGATTCAGCTGAGATAGCAGCAGCGTTTGAAAGGATGTCCGCTTCCGCAGAATCTACGCGAGCCTCAATAGCATTAATTTCACCGTGTAGTTCGTTCGAAGAACCAACAGCAGTTTGTGAAGTTGTAGCGAATACGCCAGAACCCATCTTAGATTCTAGTGAGTCGATGTCACCTTCGTTAACTGTTAAACGACCTGCCTGTAGAGCTTGTTCAGCTTCAACAGCATTCATTTCGCCTTCTAGAACTGTGACTTGACCTTCAACAGCAGTCATCTCACCTTGTAGTGTAGAAACTTTACCAGCTTCAACATCTAGTTCAGAGTGGATTTCATTGATAGCAGCAGATAGGTTAGTAGCAGTAGTACCTAGAGTGGCAACGCCAACTTTAGATTCTAGACCGTCAATGTCACCTTCGTTAACTGTTAGACGACCACCTTGTGCTAATTGCACAGACTCAAGAGTAGTAGCACGACCTTCAAGAGCAGTTGAGCGTGACTCTAAATCAGTAGCGCGTACTTCAACAGCATCGATGTCACTTTCAGCAGCAGTCAAACGACCAGAGTTGTTATTGATAATGTTCTGGATGTCTGAATCAGCACCTTCGAACGCAGCAACGATTTCTTGAAGTGTATCAAGAGTTTCTGGAGAAGTACCGATGATAGCATCAACACGACCGGTTACTGTGTTAACGTCAGTGCGTAGACCAGACTCAATGCCAGTAGCACGAACGATTTCTGCAGCAAGACCAGATGCGTTAACACCTTCTGCGGCAGTAGCACGAGCGATTTCAACAGAAAGATCAGAGTCAACACCAGAGATTGATAGGGCATTCGCGTCAACGTCAGTACGTAGAGCAACATCGCCAGCAGCACGTAATCCAGCTTCAGTTGCGATTGAAGTTGCGTTAACACCTTCCGCAGCAGTAGCACGAGCGATTTCTGCAGCAAGACCAGATGCGTTGACAGCTTCAGCAGCAAGAGCACGAGTAGTCTCGACACTAATTGCGGCAGCGTTAGCAGCACCAGTAACAGTGTTTGCGTCTACATCAACACGTAGTCCACTTTCGACACCAGATGCGCGAGTTACTTCGTTAGAGATTGCGGTTGCGTTAGCAACTTCTGCCGCAGTAGCACGAGTAGTTTCCGCTAGGATTGCTGATGCGTTAACACCTTCCGCAGCAGTAGCACGAGTGATTTCTGCAGCAAGACCTGCCTGAACACTTGCGTCTCCAGATACACGTAGAGCAGTCTCAGCAAGGATGTCTGCTTCAACAGTATCCATCTCACCTTGAAGAGTTGAAACATCACCTTCTAATGCAGATGCGCGTAGAGACAATGCGTTATCAGCTGCCAAACGAGTTGCTGCTTCAGCAGAAACCTTTGTGTCAGTGTAAGTAGATGCTTGAGATTTAGCAGTTGCGATACGAGCAGTAAGAGTATTACCAACAGTACCATCAACAGATGCGTCACCGATAAGTGCGGTGTCTTGTGCGTCTGCGTGAACGATAGCGGCAGCTTCAGCAGCGTCTGCTTTAGAAGTCGCATCTGTTTGGGCAGATACAAGAGTTGCGGCATCACCGGCAATTCGAGCAGTTGCTTCAGCAGTAATATTAGATTGTAAAGTAGTATCAGCACCTGAGCGAGTTGATGCTTCAGTTGTGATATTAGTTTGTAGTACTGAGTCCGCAGATGCGCGAACACCAGCTTCAGCATTAATTGCTACAGTGTTTGACGCGATCAACGCAGACATATCAGAGTCAGCAGATACGAACGCAGCAACGATTTCAGTCAATGAATCAAGAGCGGCGGGATCGGTGTTAGCAATAACATTGTCCAATTTCGCTTCGATTCGACTTTCTTCACCAGTCGCACGACTAGTCTCTGTAGAGATTGCGGAAGCATTAACGCCTTCAGCAGCAGTAGCACGAGCGATTTCTGCGTCTAGACCTGATTGAAGGTCACTATCGGCAAGAGCAAATTCACTACGAATAGCAGATTCTTGACCCTGCGCACGAGTTGTTTCAGTAGCAACTGCTGAACTAACACGATCAGTAACAGTATTACCTGAAGAACCGTCGACAGATGCGTCACCGATTAGTAGGTTGTCATTTGCTTTAGCAGATACAAGAGTTGCAGCATCACCATTAGTAATCAATGAAGTCATGTCAACGCGGACTGAAGTGTCAGCAGCGGCACGAGCAGTGATTTCTGCTTGAAGGTTAGTAGCGTTAGCAGCTTCTGCTCCAGTCGCACGAACGATTTCCGCAGCAAGACCAGATGCGTTAACTTGTTCTGCTTGACCAGCGCGAGAAATTTCTGCGGCAAGATCAGTTTCTAGTGAACTTACATCACCTTCAGCAACAGTCAAACGAGCGTCAAGAGCACCATCGGCAGCCAAACGAGTTGCCGCTTCACTAGTGATTGAAGACTGTAGACCAGCTTCAACGCCAGTTGCGCGAGTTACTTCACTAGCGATAGCAGTTGCGTTAGCAGTCTCAGCAGCAGTGGCGCGAGCGACTTCACCCGAGATAGCACTAGAGTTAGCAATAGTAGACGCGGTCAATACACTATCAGCGTTTTGGAAAGCAACAACAATTTCTGCTAGAGAGTTAAGTGCGTCAGAATCAGTATTTGTTAGAATGTTATCAATACGAACTGATAAGGCAGCGTCAGCTGTCTGGTATGCGGATTCGATTGCGTTTTCGCGAACAGTTGCGCGATTTGTTTCTGTTGAAATAGCAGTTGCGTTAGCAACTTCAGCAGCGGTAGCACGATTTGTTTCAGTTACGATTGAAGTTGCGTTAACACCTTCAGCAGCAGTAGCACGAGCAGTTTCTACAGCAACAGCAGAAGCAATATCTGCGGCAACAGCGTCTTGAGCGCGTTGCGGTGTAAAGTACTGTTTGGAACCTTCTGCCAAGTCGTCAGTATCAAAGCTTCCGAAGAATGCCGCAGTACTAATTTTCTTAAGCGAGTCAGAACCTACATCGTATAGCAGCGTAAAGCAATCTGCAGGATTGGCCATTCCGGTAAGAAGGGTTTGTCCCGTAACAGCACTTGAGTCTAGTTTGGTACTAATTATAGACCGATCTGCTAATGCTGGTGATTTAATTTGTCTAAATGACATTGAGTAATCTCCATGAGGTTTTAGTTAGGATTGTGTTTAAACGTTTAATAATATACTAACGAAATTTAATATAAATGTCCGTCCCTTGCGGGGGGATTTCACTGAACTGAATGACATCACCAATAGTGTCATATGTCTCAACATGGTGTTGAAGAACATCATTCACCCAAACATCTACAAGATCCGCCCTAGAAGGAGCAGCATTTAATGTAAATATCGCGGTTTCACCGTCAGCAATAATATGTTGTGCTTCAGGTATGATTGAGTTGTCATTGGTGGAAGAAGAAGTACCTTCGATAAGTTCGAATATCTCCGTCTCTGAGCCAGGCGATTCTTCAACTTTAGATTTTTTCTGAGATGCTAGATTAAATAAGCTCTCAGCAAATACCCTGTTAAAAGATTTTCCGTTGATCATAGTGATGTGTCATCTATTTTATTAGAGTTAATATATGATGTTATTTATAATAAATAGATTTTCTGATATGAAGTTCTAGTTAACTAAAGTTCCATTTATATCGTAAATATTAACTCTATAATATGAACCATGTTGCCCGTCGAGTTGGTCTGCATCTGTCGCAGTGTCCGCATTACCTTGTAGATTACCTACAAAAGTCGCAGCTGTAACAGATGAGAAGGTTACATCATCCGAACTGTCAATACCGAATTCACCTGTAGATGGGTTGAATGATAACCCATTAGACACAGATAATGATTGTCTTACACGTTCTTCTGTAAGGTATAAGTTATTAACGCCTTCTTCTATAACATCTGTTGTGGCGTTAGCGTCTAACTTTTGATTAATCCAGTTTTGTACTGTTCCGATAAAGTCGGAGTCGTCACCTAAGGCTGCCGATATTTCATTCAAAGTATCAAGTACTTGAGGCGCGCCATCGATAAGATTTGATATAGCAATACTAATTGCGCTGTCGGTGTATGTTACCGCAGCGGCGTCTGCCGTTATTAAGGCGGCAGATATAGCAGAGTTAGTGTAGTTCTCTAAAACCAGTTGAATGTTTGATACTGAACTGTCGGTATAAACGTTTGCTGAGTTTAGTGTTAGTAAGACTGCCGAGTCTGTATATAGTTCAGTATAATCTTTAGCTAATTGAAGATTTATAACATCTTGACTTTCTGCGTAGTCATTTGCTGATTGTAATGTAATCGCATCATTTGAAGACGCATAAGATTTTGCTAATACTAGAGTGTCAGAGTCTTGTTCTACAGCATAAGATTTAGCAGCGAGCAATACGACCGATGCCGCAGAGTCTGCCGCAGAGTGCGCGTACAACTCGCTATAGGTCTTAGTCGCAATAGTATTATCTACTGAGATGACACCTGTCGCAGAGCTGTAGTCAATACCAGAACCCCCTGACAAGGCCTCCAGTACATTCTGTGGTATTACAGATACGGGTACTGGAAAATTAGACCGTACAGGAGATGTACCACCAAACTGAAAATCATATGTAGTGTTAACATTACCAGTAATTTCATTACCATAGTATTTTATTACTACACGGTCAGTTGCGGTGAAATCAGTTGCTGGTAATAACGCATCTGCGTAAAACTCACCATAAGTATCTAGAGAAATTTTGCTTGTGGTTGATGAAGTAGATAATAAAGTCTCTACACCAGCAGCACTTCTTTTATATACTTCGAAATAGAATGATGCTGAACCGCCAGAGCCATCTGGATTAACTCTCACGTTACCAACAGTATGAATGTTAATAACACCAGTGTTACCTATTAATACACCCTGTTCCGTAGCAAGTGACGCAATCAACTGATCGGCCCCAGATATGGTTCCAGTGTTGATATCTACAGCAACGGCATTAAAATCTGAGTCACCGATAGAAGTGACCATCTTCGTGTATATACCGTCAACAGCAATAGTAGTGGTCGTTGGATATAATACAATAGAGGCGTTAAGGGCAGAAATGTCTAGTTTGGTACTATGTAGTTCATCAATCGCATCCTGAACGTTGGTAGCAATCATGTCACTATCAGGTACATAAGATACGGAGGCAGCACTTATATTCAGTGCTTCAACAAATCCAGTGTCAACCTCAGTATTGATGGTATTAATAACATCCGCTAGAGTAACAACAGATTCGCCATTAAGACGGAAGTCGCCGAATATATTTACTCCAGCACTATCAACATCAATACGGTCACTATCGCGGTATTGGATCTTTAAATCCCCACCGTTGTAACCAAGATGTTTTAAAATCGTGTTGGTACCATTATGATAGAACTTAGTCTCTTCATCGGTACCAACGGTAAACGAAAATCCATCGTCTAGTATGAGGTCTGCGTCAATGGACGCACCGTCTGAGTTATATGCCGCAACTTGAACTACTTGATCTACGCCAATAGGAAAGGCGAAGGTTATAGAGGAACCATCAGCTGCTGTATAGTCTATACCTTGGTGTAGTAAAACACCGTTGAGGTATACTTGAATTCTTCGGGGGGAAGCAAGGTCGTATGAAAGATAATTTCCGTAATCGTCTGCTCCGGAGAGCGTCAATAGCGTTCCGTCAGACGTGTAGATATACGTATTGAAAGTACTTACTAAGCCGGATCGTGCGTCACCACCGACTTCAATAACCTGTTCAATACCATCGTACTGTCTTTTTAAGTACAGTTTACCATCTGCGGTGTTTACTGCTAACTCACCGAGGTTCAACTGCTCTATCGTTGGGACGTTGCCTGCGACAGCACTTCGTCTTAAACGAATATCTACGTTACGTGCCAATGTTGGCTTCCTCTTTCACTCGACCTTATATAAGGCGACTAGCTAAAACCATAAAATATATGATCTACTTAATGCTTATTTATATCAATAAGTTCCACCGTCTAAATGCGTAATGGTTACCGCGCCTGCGTTTAACGCAAACTGGGCAGAGTCGAAAGATGCGACACCCGCATTAGAGTTTGTTGCTAATTCCGCAGCAATGATTAATTCATTGGTTTCATCGGAATATGTTAGATCAATACCTTCGCCAGCAGTTAAGAGGTTAGCAACTTTATCATCGATGAATTCACCGATCTCTACATCATTAATAGATAGTGGAGCAAGAACATTAAGTCCTTTGTCGATATCTATCTGGTCTTTGGATGCGTTGTATACTATTGATACATCAGCACCCGCAATAAAGATACCAGCACCATCAGCTTCTGCTGGGGTGGATGCTTCATCAGCAAGAGTAAGTGTAAGGTCATTAACCGACATTACTGTCGAGTTAATTATTGTCTGGGTACCTTGAACAACAAGGTCACCACGGATTACTAATGTACCACCGTCCGAATCTGTCGGAGCAGGGTCAATGTATAGGGTGTTGGAACTATCAGTAGAAGATAGTGTGTTACCTGTTAGTTTTAGGTTACCAACTTCTATTGAATTGAGGTCAAGAACATTAGGTTCTAGTGAAACATTGACAGTGTTTGTTGCTGTGTCATATGCTACATTGACGTTATCAGAACCACTAAACGTTAGGTCTGAATCCAACAGAGAAATACTGTCGCCATTTACTGTTAGGTTAGTACCAATATTTACAGTACTAGCCGCAGTAATACGACCGTCTGAATCAACAGTAAAGGTTGGGATTTCAGTCTGAGAACCGTAGTCTCCCGCAGTAACTCCAGTGGGTACCAGACTAACTGTTAACGAGTTAGCATCTGAGTCCGCAAGGGTAGTAATACCACGACCACCGGCAAAGGTGATTGCTTCGGTTGCTAGGAAAATACTACCAGAACCACTGTCACCAGAGAATAAGAAGTTAGACCCCAACTCTTGCGCAGATAGTATCCCGTCAACGTATGCTTTGTTTGTTACATGACTGGGATCAGTTGGGGTTCCTACCTTTAAAAAGTCTACCGCACCGTCTGAGTCGACGATGAGCGCTTTGTTAGGTAAGTTACTACCATACTGCGCAGCACCTTCACCGTGTAATAGGTTGACGTAATACGCACCACCTATGACGGTATGGTTGACCGCATCTTCGTTTGTTTCTGTGCCAGTGCCAATATATAATCGATCACCACCATTCGCCCCATTATTTGCTAGATATGAATAGGCGAGTTCACCCTGTGCGAGGACAGATGGATTCCCCGCTACACCGGAACGTTTAATTCTTATTATTGACGCCATTTAGTATTGACCCCCATTGATCACTTGTTTGTCTAAAAGTTTTTGAGCGTGCCACTTTTCATCAGTGCCGTGGTACACTAGAACATCTCCATCCTCTGGATGTGGAGATTCAAAATTAATGTCAGAAAGTCCACCGATACTACTTCCAGTAGCAGTGACTCTCTGTACAGGTCTACCTAAAGTAACTCTTTTAACTTGAGTACCAGAACTAGTGGAGGCACTCGTATTAATATGAGTTGTGCCGCCATTAGATATAGAAACTTTGCGAATAGGCATGTATGTTTACCTTGTTACCGAAGGAGATACTTTAATTTTCCCCTCTAAAATACGCTCTACTACGGGATATCCGTTCGCATCGATATAGGTTATTTCGACATCATACACGTACCTACCACGGGTAGATAGGGCATCAGTCTGCTCATTTGTGAGGGATAATACTAGGATACCGTCGGATGACGGGTCAGCGACCATCGCAGAGAACTCGATAGTGTCTTCGTCTTTACTGTTGAAGTTCCGCTTCATTTTGGCGGATACAGTATAAGCACTTAAATCTTTCACAGAACCATCAGCTTCAGTAAGCTCTATCTGAAAAGCAATATCTGTGCCTTGGTCTATTGTAAAATCTTCGTAAGCTGCCATCCCTAAAACCTCAGATTGTATTAGTAAAATTATCTAGTACTATTTATAACAATCTGAAGCCTTAAGAATTAGCAAACATGATTTATTCAGCAGACGCAATGTCTTCCAATACTAGATCACGTAGAGCATCTGAACCATCAGTAGTATCAAATACATAAGATACTGTACAACGCCAGTCAGTATCGGCAGCAGCTGCGTGATAAAGAAGGGTTTCTGGTTCACGGTAGTGTCCGAAGTATGCGGCTTTACAAGTCCACACGCCGGGCTTGTCTTGGCAACGAACAACTTCCTTAGTTTCAGGATGAATGTAATCAAAGTAACCAGAACCATCTCCAGAATAAGAGAAGATTAGGTTGAAGCCCGGAGCGTTAGCATTATTGTGCCAAGAGATATATCCGCCTGGCGGGTATACTGCGCACAATGCGTTATGTTTAACTGATAAGAAGTTCATCATCCTATCATTCAACTCACCTAGGTGTCTAGTGAGGTCTCTTTTAAAGATAGGGTCAGCATCACCCTCAAACATTGAGTGAGCCCGTTCGGATAACTTGAAGTTATATCCTACTAGTTGGTCAGGGAACCCTTCATGAGCAGTCTTCTGGTCAAGAATTTCGTTCATATATGGCGCGCCGACGTAGTAACTACGCTGGCGAATATGTTCTGCTCCAGTCAAGTGGCAGTTCTTTTCAAAACCAGCCCAAGTATGAAGTTTAGCATATTCCCCAAGTATCTCCAGAAGTTCTGGATTATTAACGTCGATATGCTTTAGATATTGGTCGTTTACCTGTGTCATACGATTGGTGTGTCCTTATTTAAACCAGCAGAGAAGTGACGTAAAATCACGGGCCCTGTCTCAGGTTTAGTTCTTGCCCAGTTGAAGGCATTGTAATAATTCCATCTCAAGTCGTCATCGAAGATACCAACTTTGAGATCCTTATATTTTTCTTCTTTCTCGGTCAACCACCAGAGGGAGAACTGATCCCAAGACTTTAGAGAATCAATATAACCTTCGGGCCACCAAGTATCATTCATTTGCTTGTATGTTAAATCCCACCAATCCTGCATAAATTCGCGGACGATTGGTTTAGTCATATCATACAAACATACCCCACCACAAAGAGTAAATTTAGCCATACCTTCTGGTGTGGAGAAATCACGTTCCGCATAAATGTAGTCGCGATCATCAGTCAGTTCAGAGAATACCACATCGTAGTCTTTCATCTCATCCCATACCTTGATGATGTCTTCGTGCTCACATTCCATGTCAGCATCAATATACATTGTTATGTCATATGGCGAACGTGCCATACCCCATAACTTAGCACGATAATGGTTGTCGCAGATAATAACATCATCGGCAACATCATAACCACGTTCGTCAATATATTTTTCTTCTGTCACGAGACAGATTTTACAATCCTCATAGAAGTCTCTTAGACTTTCTGCGAGGTTAAGAGCATACAAATAAAAGTTAGGTTTATTTGATGCTACAATTACGAACCCTTTGGTCTTCTCCATTACTCAGTCCCTTCCAGAGATTCCTGTAGAATGAGAATAGAGTACAAGTCTACTTCGATACGAGACTTCGCACGACGTAACTTTCCTTTTAATTTGCGGTTCTTAGAGGCTTTAATCTCATCAACCTCAAATGCTTCTAATTTATAATTGAAGAGTTTCTCTAACTTACGCGCCTTCTGGTGTTCTAGTTCGCGCTGCTTTTCTTCTTCTTGCTCGGCATTTTTGCGTGTTACCCGATTAGTTGTTTCTTTATCAATGTTATCTTCACCTACAGACCCGATGACTTCATCAAACAACTCATTTGGATTACCGTCTTTATCTACACGGTTCAGTAACATTACTTGCCTTGTTACTCTTCCAACATCATCTTCCATTTCTAGGATACAGTTCAACTTATCTTTTGCGTCTGTTTCCCAAAAAGCATTGTCCATCCACTTTCTGTAACTCATCTATTCATTCTCCAAAAGGGGTATTAAATTCAATTCAGTATTATATATGATAAAAATAAGTGGGCCATTTCTGACCCACCCAATTTATTAACCATTATACACTAATATCAGTCTGTTGTCAAATATTATGCGGTTCTTACATATAAAGTATATGCTTCAACTGTCGAGTAAGACGATTGAATTGTGGTACCAACATAATCACCAACAAATGCGCGAGAGTAATTACCAGCAAAGTCTCTTGAGTAATTACCAGTGAAGTCACGAGCATAGTCACCAGTGAAGTCGCCAGCATATGATGATGTACGAACCCGAGTGTAATCAGCAGAGTATGCTGAAGTACGTAGTCGCGAGTAAGCAGACACTCGAACTCGGCTGAAAGTATCAGTTGAGTTACGAGTATATTCACCTAAGAATCCACGAGTGTAATTACCAATGAAGTTACCGGCGTAAGCAGAAACACGGTTACGGATATAGTTGCCCGCAAATGTTCTTGCGTAGTTACCAGTAAAGTCACCTACGAATTCAGTTGTGTACGCACCGGCATATTCGCCAGCAAATGTTCTTGCGTAGTTACCTGCGAAATCGCCTGCGAAATCACGAGTATAGTTACCAGCGTAGTCTCGTGAGTAGTTACCCGCAAATGTTCTTGCGTAAGTACCAGCGTATTCACCCGCAAAATTGCGTGAGTAAACACCAGTGTATTGACCAGAGAATCCACGTGAGTAAGTACCAGTATATTCACCAACGAATCCACGTGAGTAAGTACCAGCGTATTCGCCTACAAAACCACGTGAGTAAGTACCAGTATATTCACCAACGAATCCACGTGAGTAAGTACCAGCGTACGACGATGGACGTGTACGGGAATAAGTCTCTACACGAGTTCTTGAGAAGTCACGAGCATAGTTACCAACATAAGAAGTAGCATACGCACCAGTGTATTCACCCGCAAAATTACGTGAGTAAGTACCAGCATAAGCAGAAACACGAGTACGGGCATAAGCAGAAACACGAGTTCTCGCGAAATCACGACTATAGTTACCAGTATAAGAGGTAGCATATACGCCAGTATATTGTCCAGAGAAACCGCGTGAGTAAGTACCAGCATATTCGCCAGCGAAACCACGAGAGTAAACTCCAGTATATTGACCAGAGAAGTCACGTGCGTAGTTACCGACGTAGTTACCCACAAAGTCACCGACGTAATTACCGGCAAAGTTACCCGCGTAGTTACGAGCATATTCGCCAGCAAATGTTCTTGCGTAGTTACCCGCAAAGTCACCGGCAAAGTCAGTTATACGATCACGAGTGTATGCGCTACCACGAGTACGGGCATAAGCAGAAACACGAGTACGGGCATAAGCAGAAACACGACTACGTGTAGATGTACGAGTATATTCACCAACGAAGTCACCAGCAAAGTCACCTGCGAAGGCACGAGCATAGTTACCAACGTAGTCGCCAGTGAAAGTAGTTGCGTAGTTACCAATATAGTTACCGGCATAGTCACCCGCAAAGCCGCGAGCATAGTTGCCAACGAAGTCACCAGTGAAAGTAGTTGCGTAGTTACCGACGAAGTTTCCTGCGAAGTTAGTTACACGATCACGAGCAAAGTCACCAACATAGTTAGTAACACGTGTACGAGCAAAGTCACCAACATAGTTAGTAACACGTGTACGAGCAAAGTCACCAACATAGTTAGTGATGCGTGTACGAGTAAAGTCACCCACGTAAGGAGTAACACGTGTACGAGAGTATGCTGATGGACGAGTACGTGTTGATGTACGTGTTGATGTACGAGCATATTCACCAACGAAGTCACCAACGTAATTACCGACGAAGTCTCTTGCGTAGTTACCAACGAAGTCGCCAGCATAACCACGAGCATAGTCACCAATGTAGTCGCCAGCGTAGTATCCAACACGAGTATAATAGCCGGTAGCAGTAAAATCAGTCACGCGGTCACGTGTGTAATCTTCATTCGCAGCACGAGCACGTGTGTAATCTAATGTTGCGGCACGAGCACGTGTGTAATCTAATGTTGCGGCACGATCACGTGTATATGTTTCTGTTGCGGCACGAGCACGTGTGTAATCAACGGTACGCGTATAGTTACCGGTATACACTGGGGTACGAGTATAGTACTCTGCTGCAGATACGAGACGGGTACGAGTATAATCAACTGTTGCTGTTGATGTACGAGTATAAGAAGTAATGAAGTACCCTGTTACACGCGTGTAGTACACAGTCAGGGTGTAGAACTGCCAATATCCTTGATATCGCGCATAAGTTCCGGCAGTGCGTGAGTAAGCCGCCGTCGCCGCGCTTGAACGACTATAGTTACCAATATAAGATGTCGTACTAGTATAGTTACCCATATAAGATATCATGGTATTGTATGGGTTTGAATAACGGACATAGTCTCCGATAAATGAGGGAGCACGAGTGTATGTATCAACTCTAGTATAGTTACCAGTATATGTTACGGGACGACTATAGTTACCAGTGTATGTTACGCCACGAGTATAGTTACCAGTGTATGTTACGCCACGAGTATAGTTACCAGTGTATGTTACAGGTCGGAGATAGTTACCGACAAAGTTTCCTGCGTAATACAATACACGAGTATAAGCTAGCGTACGAGTTGAAGTCTGAATTGCATTACGAGCGTAAGCTGAGTAACGAGTACGTGTAGAAGTACGTGCGTAAGCAGAACCACGGGTACGAGTATAATCAGTTATGCGAGTACGGGCATAATTACCTACGAAGTCACCAGCATAGTCGCCGACATAGTTTCGGGCATAATCACCTACAAAGTCACCAGTAAAGGTAGTAGCATAATTACCTACGAAGTCACCAGTAAAGGTAGTCGCGTAGTTACCTACGAAGTCGCCAGTAAAGGTAGTCGCGTAGTTACCTACGAAGTCACCAGTAAAGGTAGTAGCATAATTACCTACAAAGTTACCCGCAAAGTTAGTTACACGATCACGAGCAAAGTCACCAATATAGTTAGTGATGCGTGTTCTGGCGTAAGCTGAATAACGAGTTCGTGTTGAAGTTATGGTAGAATCGCGAGTAAAGTCACCAACATAGTTAGTGATGCGTGTTCTGGCGTAAGCTGAGTAACGAGTACGAGCAGATGTACGAGTAGATGTACGAGCATAGTTACCAACGAAGTCGCCAGCAAAAGCACGAGCATAGTCTCCGACAAAATTTCTAGCATAGTCTCCGACAAAATTTCTAGCATAGTTACCGACGAAGTTACCGGCAAAGTTAGTTACACGATTGCGAACATAAGCAGATACGCGAGCTCTTGAGTAAATACCAGCGAAATTAGTTACACGGTCACGAGTATAGTCAGTGATACGAGTTCTTGTGTAATCAGCAGAGTATGCTGAAGTACGAGTTCTCGAATAAACACCAGAATAAGTTGAAACACGGTTACGAGCATATGTTCCGGCGTAAGCAGAAACACGATTACGTGAATAAGTACCTGAGAACGTTGAACCACGAGCACGAGTAAACTCTCCGGTGTAGTTTCCTACAAAACCGCGAGTATAGTTACCGGCAAAGTTACGAGCATATGTTCCGGCGTAAGCAGAAACACGTGTACGACCATATGTTCCTGAGAACGATGAAGGACGTGTACGAGTAAACGCACCAGCATACTGGCCAGAGAATGAACGAGAATAGTTACCTACAAAGTCTCGAGCATATGTGCCTGAGTAAGTAGAAACACGTGTACGAGCATAAACACCAGAATAAGCAGAAGAACGTGTACGAGCATATGTGCCTGCGTAAGCAGAAACACGGTTACGCGAGTATGTTCCCGCATAAGAACTTACACGGTTACGCGAGTATGTTCCTGAATATGAGGAAACACGAGTACGAGCATATGTGCCTGCGTAAGTTGATACACGGCCGCGAGTATAGGATGACGGACGAGTACGTGTAAACACACCAGTGAAATTAGTAATACGGTTACGAGCGAATGTAGACACACGTGCGCGGGCATAGTAACCAGTAAAGTTACCAACAAATCCCTGTAACCTAACACGAGTGTAGGTTGACTGACGGTTCAATACATATTCGCCAGTAAATGTACGAGAGAAGTTAGTTATGCGGTCACGTGAATAAGTTGACTGACGGTCACGAGAGTAATTACCCGTGAAATCTCCAACATATTCTCCAGCGAAGTTGCGGCTATAGTTGCCAGCAAAGTCACGAGTATAATTGCCGACATAGTTGCCAGCGAAGTCTTGAGTACTAACGCGAGTAGAAACCCTACTAAATGTTGAGTTACGGTCACGAGTATAAGAAGAAATACGAGCACGAGTATAAGCACTATTACGTGTTCTAGCATATGAAACTTCTGCGGTATTTCTTTTAGTGTTTAGTGCGGTACCTACAGCCTTCCAAGTGCCTGGGGCAGTTGGTACACCTTGTGAAGATGAACGCAATTGATAAGAACCAATGTTGCCTGCGGTTGCGCGTAGTGTTTTAATTCTCTGACCAAGAGTGAACTGGATTTGATCATCAGTCATTTCTCGGAAACCAGTGAAGTTACCGCTGACATCATATGATGTTGAAACTGGACGAACCGCAGCAATTGCGGTCATATTGTTTCTTATATAGATACTGTATTGAGTTTCGGTTCCATCTCCCCTTGTATCCTTGAATACGTTAGGAATAAACTGAATATAGTCTACGCCAGGCGAAGATGCTGCTAATCTGAAAGTACCTACGTAATCATTTTGAGCAAGATTACTTAGAACTCGATTAGCAAGATTATTCAAATCACCATCTACCATTTCGTAGAAGCCGGGATTTGAGGTATCGTAGTATCCTACTGGACGGACAAAGTTCGCACCTACTTCATTCGCGGTTCCACCATTTTGATATAACGTAGTAGTGGTAGAACCGGAAGTGATTTGAGAAGCAGGGTGCGTACCCGTTGCTTCATTGAAAAAAGTATCAATAAATGTACCAATACTCATATCACCGGTCAAAGTAATTTGACCCGTATCACTTGAAGGAGAAGATGCTAGTGCTTGTCCCACCGCATACGCAAGATAGTTCTCTTCCGTAGGAGTGAATTCCTGTAGGTCACCATTCGAATTTTTAATTTTTAATGGGATGCTCGATGCTGACACAATTATCGCTCTCTTTTTGTTAAGTTGAAATTAATTGCTAATAACACTGTTATTTATAAGATTATGAAATGTGTAAACCCACTTATCATCCCATAATTTTAAGACTTTCTCGTATTTATAAGAATTCTTTTGTACGGGTTGATAAGTGGGTTTATCTAGATTCGTATAATAAGTTAAACTTCTTGAGGCCAAACAACTTTATCTACGGAGTCTACTACGGTTAGGTCTACTGTATCAGTGATATCTCTTAACGCTTGACGGTAATCAATGTATTGTTGTCGTTTTTCAGCTGAAAGTGGAGCATCAGGTAGCATAGCCCAATCAGTATGGAGAAGTTTAATATCTCTTTGAGCGCGAATCTCGCCCTTGATAACTTCTTTGTCCCATGTCCACTTCGCGGGTGTTACACTTCTATCCCAGAATGAATGATAATTAGGTCGACGGTCAACAGTCAACCATTCGTCCAATTCGTCATCCCATACATGAGTGTTTACAAATTCTTCTAATGCTACACTACCGGCACATTCATAGATACGGTGAATTATATGACCATTACGGTCAGTAACACCATCTTCGGGATAAATGCCATTATCTAAATCCGTTCTTTTAATCACTCCATTTTCATCGTGAAGTGCTACTATAGGGCTAACCCCTCTTTCATTGTCGCTCATGTTATATTTTCTCCAATTTAAATTATGTTATTCTACGCCAAGGTGGGTTTTACCCACAACATAGGGGGCGAGGGATTGCGTATAAGTTCTTCCACTGTAACCACCGATGTATGATACATTATAGGATCCACTACCCGATGAATGCTCATATATGTGACCGACGAAGCTGCTACCCCCGTAGAAGATTTGAGTGCCGGGCGAGCCTGAGTTGCTGAACAATATAGAGAAGGTTCTTGTATAGCCTGTTACACTAGTAAACTCTAGTTGCGCTGCGCTAATCCATTCTTCTGCACTATAAGGAGCAGTTATATAAATACCATGACCAAGCGGATACATGTAAGATTGGTATTTATCAATGTAAACTTCACCTTCATCGGTAGTTTGAAACATACGACTATCGAAAGAAGTTACATATGCGCCAGTTTTACAGACTAAACCGAAGTTACCCGATTTAGGTAGTGTCGCCATATCTTCTAGTACAGCGTAGTTCACTCCCGTAACGCCGGGCGACCCACCGCTATTTACAGGGAAGAAGGAGATTGAAAAAACATCACCATATAACCAAGTTTTAGTGGCGCTTATCTCGATTTTGCTACCCAAAGGTAGTGTTCCGATGTTAAATAGTACTAACTGTCCCGCCTTAACGGTAAGACCGGTGTTAAATGCTATATACCCTTTACTTACAGTAACAGTTCCACGACCAACTTCATTACTATCAAATAGGATATCTTCATCGGGATTCTTTATTTGTAAACCATATGCCATTATATTATACCCTATATCTTGTAAGCAAGATAACCGATTGTAGATGCTGCGGATAGATTAGTAATAGTAAAAGTTCCGGCAGATATATTTTTTTCAACAGAGTGAGAGAACTCTGCATATGGAGCAGTTCCGCATAATGTATACGCATAACGTAAGCCTGGAGCGTCTATAGTTATAGATTCTCCATTATTTAAATACACACTACCTGAAGTAATAACACGGACGAACGTGTCCATCTGGTCAGCATCAAATGATAGATAACCGCCTGCGGTATAACATTTTAAACCGTAACTCATCCCTACAACTCCATAACAGGTACCCTACTAGAGTGTAACCTGTTTTCGTTTTTTAATTTTGTTATTTCTTTCGCAAGTTCTTTCATCCAGTTTAAAAAACCTAGACCATTATTCTTTGCGCTTTCTACTGTGGCAATTCCAGACAATCTTGAATCATACATGTATGTCGGTTTTGTCTCGTCATGAACCACCATAGTCAACTCACCCTTTTCGTGAGCATCTTTTAATTCTAAGTATTGGAGAGTATCCTCACCAACCACTAAATTCTTAAACCTATATGGAATAACCTTTCTAGACATAAATGTTATTCGTGTAGCAATAGCATCCATACCCATTCCGTATTCTAAGTCCTTGATATATGATTGAAACGCTCGAATCTCCAAATCTGGAGTATGCATCCCATTTCTTAACATCAAGTCTACTACCATCTCTCCCTTACCTAGTTCACTCCAGTCAGATACTTCGGCGAACTGTCCATATTTAGACGTGAGTTCTTTGGGGTTGAGACTCAATCTACTGTCATCTAACGCCCTAGCTATGGAATTTTTATCTCCGAATCCTATAGAGAGAGCATTACTTAACGCTAATACGTCAGGTGCGTCATCTCTATTCAACAACTCAGTATAACACCTTACACCCCTTCGTGTCAAGTAGTCATCACCATCAACTAATACCGCATAAGGAACTCCGTCTTTTTCGAATATATCTAAAAAACTATTCTTTCCAGTTGCGGCAGTACCATCACTCTCTGTTATCATGTGACGGATATTGTTATCTTCGCAGTACGACTTTGCTTGTTCTGAAAACGTACTGTCTAACGTATTAATTATTACTGTAGTATTGTCTTTAGGTAACGTATCAAATTGTCTAGCTAAAGAATACAAATTATGACTTGACAAAACATAAAACATCGTGTATAATCTACTTGTTGTCCGGAGGGGAGAATATACTAGCCTAAGAATCCCATTATAACTCTCCTTGTGTTATTACCATCATAGATGCTGATAACGTTATTAGTGAGTTCCATTCTTTCACCAGTTTGGCTAGTACCTATATCTAGTGATCCTGTAACTTTGGCATTCGATAATAATACTTCATTACCATCAATCGTGAATGGTTGAACTTCATTGTTATTTGCGTTAACAAATCTGAAAGTGTCAGCAGTAAGTGTGAAGTCAGCAGTTGCGCCATCATTTCCAAACTTAATACCCGCAACTCGTGGATTAGCTTCTGTTCCCGCAAGAAGGTCTAGTGTCCACAATGCGGTAGTAGTACCAGCACTATCAACAAACGCAGAGAACTCTTGTCTTACTGCGGCAATATCAGAATCAATCGCGGCATTTAAGTCTGTTATCAGTTCTGATCGAACCGAAGTCACACGGTCGTCTACTGTCTCAATCTGAGTAACAAGATCACTAGTTGCTTGAGCAACCGCAGTTGTTGTGATATTACCTTGTAAATCTCTAATGAAAACAGCATTGTCTAGTTGTAGAGTTTTTGCTGAAAGCGATGTAACCTGACCACCATTATATGATACAGAAGTCGCGAGAAGTTCTCGTGCGTCAGTCTCCGCATCTATTCTAGCACCAAGATCAGAATCTAATATAATTAAGTCGGTTTGTAACTCAACGACCTTACCCGCTTCAACAACTAACTTGTCACTGTCCGCATCAAGTCGAGCATATAAATCCTCAAGACCTGCTGCCAATGCTGCTTCAATTTGTTCTGGGGTAAACTCAATACCACCGGCAATAAACTGATCCAAAGTTAGACCAATTGAATCCAATCTCGATATAGTGGTAACAATACCATCACTGTTCACGTCGGTACGTGTTGTTAACTGACTTATACCTGAAGTGTTTAACTGAATTAAGTCGCCAAGGTCACTGTTAGCTAAAAGTAAACTGGATTCCACTGAGTCGATAGCACCAGCAAGAATATGTATCTCATCACTGTTCGCATTGACTCTTGATATGAGAGTATTGGTGGCATTCGCAATTGCGTCCGCAAGTAGGTCAGAGTCCACACCATCCAGAACCAAGTTTTCGATGGATGCGTTAGTCTCCGTGATAGCTTGCGATAAACTAGTTATCCCATCACTATTAACATCAACTCGTGATGTCAACTGAAGTAGTCCACTTGCGTTCGCTGCGATATCAGAATCCAGATAACTTACATCAACGCTAAGGTCGAACTGGTCTAGATATTCTTGGTTAATGACCGATAGAAAGTAATCTGAGTCAAGGATACCATTAACAATAGTAGTGAGCTCATTAACATCAATAGAGCTACTATCTACTAACTGAAAGTTGTCATTAATTTTTAAAATCGCAGCGTTAATATTATCTGCTAGATTAATTAACTGTATATTACTCATTGGTTGCCTTACCCTCTATTAGTCGAAAAAGTAATTCTTTTATTTCTGACACATCTTGCTTTAAACCCACAACTTCTTTTGAAAGCGTGTTGATAGTGTCATCCTTTTCTTTTATTACTTTTTGCTGTGCCCTTGCTCTGGTTATTTCGGTTCTGTTTGTATTTAGGATGGCCCCTGATCGACCATCCTTTACTAAGTTATTATACCCTTCAACCCGCAAACGTTGCGACATTATATTACCAACGCAATAGCGCGAAGGTCGGTTATCGTCGGTGATTTAGATGAGTTCGTTGCTGACATAACAATCTTGATCTGGAAGACGTTAAACGCATCAGCTTCTACGGTGTACTCATAATCACGATATGTTTCTGGGTCATCATCAGTAGGTAGAGGTGAATCTATAGTCACCTGATTCCAACCAATAACCGGAACACCTTCGCCATCAACTTCGTACATCGCGTCTTCGGTTAATGAAGTTCTGACATATACATCAAACTCCACACCAACATCACGATGCGCAGCGAATATGATTTTAAGCCCCACCGAAGATTCATCAACCGCAACTGGTTTGGTGATGTGTTGAGCAGCGTCCGATCCGTCAATAACATTCTCTAATGTAATCAATGATACACGTTGTAAGTCTACGACTGGAGACACTTTAGAGTCACCAGTAGTTAGGTTTAGCGTGAGAGATAACGTATCCGCAGCATTCGCTTGTGTTGCTATGACCGCCGGATAATCGTTCACGTTCAATTCGTTCAACACCACTTGATGAGACTTAGTAGTATAGTCTAGTTTCTGTGGTCTAGTTGTACGAGTGGTACCATAAGAATCTCCTAATGTTTTTTCAATAGTAGAATCAATTGAAGTCATGTTAGGGATGAGAGTCTGTACCTGTGGTATAAACTGGTCGAACATTACCTGTTGGGACGCAACAACATTAGAACCACCGCCTACCGCAGACGCAGTCGCAGCGACACCCGTGTTGATAGTGTAACCTGCCCAAGTAGGATTGATTACATTGTGGTATCCATTAATTGAATCAGCAATAACACCACCTACCGCACTCGCTACACCTGAAATCAGCACACCGTCATTATTAGAGAATCCGTGTCCTTCGTGATGTACGAATACAATTGAAGACCCTAGGGTAGTTTCGAATGGATTAATGTCCAATGTAACTTTAGGTAGTTCACTATTCTTCAGTTCCAGTACACCGGCACTTTCAAAGTCCGCACGGTATAAGTTAAACATCAAATCTTTAGTCTGATCGGGAGTCCAAGTAGAACCGTTCTGCGACAAGAACAACGAACCTAATGTAGGCTGACGTGATACTCGTGCTGAACGACTTTGCCCGACGACATATTCGTATGTTTGCGCAGTGTATACATTGTATTCTACTGACTCCGCAAGAAGTACTAAAGCATACTCTTCGCCAGAAGTCAAGTAAATTGGTTCATCGAACTCAATAGTAGTTTTCCCTGCTACAACATCTGACATCTCAGTTGTGTTATCAAAAGGAACAACATTAATATTCGAAGGATTGATAAACTTAACAGAGCCTGGGACAATACGTGAAGTAGGAACGCCGTTCTCTACTGGACGAATTTGTACTTGCATTGGAATAACAGAGTCCTTACTCTCTACAAATATGTCTACCTTAGTAATAAAGAGTCCGTTTGGATTCTCTACTTGGTCTACAATAAATGTCTGTGCGAGAGGATCTCTCCAATAAGTAGTCTCTATAAGTCGAGTACTACGTACAGTTCTCTGTACTGTTTCTAAAGTACCGACTGCCGTGTACCCTGCGCGACTTACCGCAGTTGCTACTGACTCATCTGAGTTGTTGACATCTAACAATTTAAATTCTTGTCTTCCTGTACGGAAATTAATTGTCGGAGTATTAGGTAAGAAGAAACTGCCCGCTAACTCACCTTCTGAGTTTGTAGTAAGAATAGACTTACCACCTAGAGCAGTAGGGTATTCGGTCGCACTAATGTACTCACTACCATATTCTGTAGGATCGTCCGAGAAGTTAGTGAATGTTGGTTCTTGACGAACCCAATCGTTAACAACTTTGTTTCCAAATACTGGATACATTTGAGTGTTAGGACGTAAACCTTGAACTCGGAAGTTAATCTTACGTGAACGCATGAACGGAATAATTTCGATGTTCATTACGCGTCGACCAATATACTCAGTAATAGTTCTAGATGTTGTCGAAGACTGTACTCTGAACCGACGACGAGTGAAGAACGAAGGGAGATACGTGTTAATCCGACGAACTACTCGCTGCATAATGTCTGGTAAGAACTTAGTCTCGACCCACTCATCCGTTGATGGTGATAGAACCAAGTGACCGTTTTGAGTGATTACCGCAAACGGGTTAATATTCATTATACCAGTAGCCAACTCTTGACTAATCATAGCAACGTCAGTAAACGGTAGTGTTACAATGTCACCTTTTCTAGTGATAGTGTTAGTCAAGTCGGTTGCGTCGTACTTTAAACGTACTGCTTGTTCACGGAATGATGCCCCCATCAATCCTTCAGGATCTACCGATGCTCGGTAGTCTGGATGTTCTATATCAGAGTAATCGAATGTATTAAAGTTGTCCGCAATAAACCCTGCTTTGGTTCTATTAAGACCCTGCGCATCAAGTACATCCAGAGAGTTTGTGTTGCTCTCTAGGAAACTCAGAGAGGTGATTTCATAAAGGTTCTCTATACCTTCTTCAAGTTTACCGATGTCTTTCATCGTATAACGCTTGTTAGAAATCTTTGTTGTGATTACATCACTAGTTTGGTGACTATATGCCCCCAATTCAACCTTAAATAATGGTAGCGCACCTACTGGAACGATAGGTTCTTTTGGTTGTTCTGACGCCTGACCACTAATAACCTGAAGTTCCCCGAATCCAATATCTCCTCGACTATCAGTCGCATTTACGACCAACATATCGATACGTGGACTGTAATATGAAACTGAAGGCACTGTTATAGAAGACGCATTCTGTGGTAAAGGTGTTACTGTAAATGTGCTGGAAGTAGCGACCGATGGTCTAAAGTCTAAACTATCACCTAGTTTTACTACAGAACCATTGGTTAGCGTGTGTGATGGAATATCTTGTATATCCATACCAGTGTAAGATTTAGCACAAAAGAAACCACCCGATGAGCTAGAGTGTTGGAAGTGTGAGAAGATTACTTGAATCTCTACATTAACACCAGTCGGGGTTGAGTAGCCAGGCTTAACATACAATCGTGTCATGTCATAGTAGTTATCACGTTGTCCACCATCGAAGTCAACTTGATATGTGATATCATCAGCATCTTCCCAAGCGGTACTATTAGATGATCTTACCTTAACAGATTCTAAAGATACCCCGTCAATTACACCTAGGTCTATGGGTCGTATTGCCCAAGACGCGTCTGGTCGAGTCGCTACGACTGTTAGAGACTGTAATGATTTAGTTCTAGGTGCTGCGGTTATCTCTTCATAACTAATTATATCATACGAAGTACTTGGTGTCAATCCAGTAATATTATTACTTTCAATAACAACATCAGTACGAACAGGGCCATTAGTCTCCGCAATCAACCACTGACTGAACTCGACACTGTTCGCTGGCATGGAAATAGTACCACTGCCATTTGAAGTTAGTCTATAAAATTTCTGAGCAGTGTAAACGATATTTGAAATAGTATCAGGTTTAGCAGCAACACTAGGTAGAGGGAATAATAGATTATTATCCGCAGTACCATAGACACCACTAAGATTTGAATTACTGGTCAATGGTATTTCATTACCACTAGATGCTTCTACTAAATGAGTTACATTAGAGAAGTTATATTGAATCTGCGTCGAAGGATTTTTATTCATTCTGATGTTGAATATATATGCGCGATATCCAACTTGGTCTAATTGTAATCCTCGTAGGTTAGCATAACCAAGAAGAATATTACCTTCGTCTCTGAGTTCTAATCGACCGAATGTGCTGATATCACCTAAACCCTGAGAACCAACGTCATCTAGGTCTACGTATATCCAGTTACCAAAAATAGCAGGAACGTTCTCATTAAGTTTTACGCGTAGAGCAGAGTCTCCAGTTGTTTTAGGTACCTGAAGAGTAGATGCGCCTACGTCCAAACGATAACCGTCCACGTAAGCAATACCTTCTGACACATCTACATTAAAAGTATTGGCGTCTTTGTTTTCAAAGATTGCGGTAAAGTCTGCTACTACGTAATCGCCCGACTCTTCTTTTGTGCGTTGTGCCAGTAAAGAGTTGATGCGGTTGTACGCATCAAAGGAATTAACTTCTCGTGTAATAACACCGTTAACCACACGTGCGATAAATACGAAGTTTTCTTCTTCTAGTACTTTATCTCGTGTAGTAGGAATAAGTTTAATCTTGTAACGATCTGCGCCAGGAGCACTGACATCGGGTAACTGTCCTTGGTTGTCAAAAAGACTATCATCTTCAGCTGAAGAAACGATAGACTGCTGGACTAGAAATCCTAGGTCTGCGGTTGGGGTTCCACTATACTTGTCAATGAAAGCACTACCGCCTTCTACATAGACGAAGTGTCCCTGAACAAAGAAGTCTCCTTCCGCAAGATGTGCCTTAGTGGCCTTACCCGCGCATGGGTGTTCTGCTGTATTGCTAGCAACAACCATGTTGATTCCAGTAGTAGTACCATCAGAAAAACGCAAACTCTGTGATGCGAGAACACGTGGAGCAACAGAATCGTCAAGAACCTGTGCGTTCAAAGTGTCCGTGTATTTAACATACAGTGTTATTGGATCATTATTCTCACTGTCCACGATTTCTAAAACTGTGAATACTACAGAACCGTTGGTGACTTCCCTGCCGACGATATCAGTGTAGATGCTGGAGGGACTTAACCGGATATACTCTAATGAGTTATCAACAGTCGCGCCGCCTGGATTTACCATCGCACCTTCTTTGAAGATGTTTCTACCAAATCTAGCAATTTCTTCATGAATCATTCGTTGCGATTCGGTTAACTCACGTGCTTGAAGAGCACGTCCCGAGTTGAAAAGGACACGGTAGTATCCATCTTCTTTTTTATAGAAGTCTCGGTAAGTCTCTTTAAATGTTTGGTTTGTAAAATCTGCCATGATGAATCCTAAACGGTAATTACTATTTTAATGTCTTCTTGCTGTTCTTCATCGCGACGAATACGTGCGCGATTCTCTATGTATTTAACTACACCAGAAAACCTATCAATTTGACTTCCTTGTTGAACATAATCAATTTGACCAGTTAAGACTACACCAGCTTGAGTGACAGATTCGTTATCTTCAAAGGGTACAAATCCAGTAGATTCGTTATGATGATAGTATACAATGTTATCTATAGATTCATCAACCCATGCCTTAGCACCAGATGTCGCACCGGTAATTATCTTTCCAGCTTCAAAAGGTGATGACGATACTAAATGTAAAGTAGACATTGTTCTTGCTGAAGTGCCAGCGAATAAATTGTTGTTAATGTCGATAGGGTCTTTGATAAGACCAATCTGACGGAAAGAGTTTCCTACTACAAACGTTCCGCTGACCGAACCATCAGGTTTAATATTGGTCATTACTGAACTTGTTTTTAAATCGTCTACTGGATTAAATCCTAGACCATTCCTTGTAGTAATTACTGTTCGGGTGACCACGTTTATACCATCACCGACAATTTTTACAGATGCGTGATTATAACCCTCACCGAAATTTGTCATAGCAATCTTAGTTATAACACCTTCAGGTGAGATTGAAGCAGTTGCGGTAGCACCAGTACCGTCACCATAGATGATTACGTCGGGGGCACTGGTAAAACCAGAACCTCCTGCCGATACCTTAATACCAATAATCTGACCGCCTATGGCAGCTGCCTTAACATTAAACTGTAAGTCCTCTATTGAGTCTCCACCAGCAAGACTGCTTTCTGCTTCTTGTACCGGAAGGTGATTCGATGATAAGAACTGGTAAATACGCTCTGGGGTAATGGAGTACAGGAATTTCCAAGTATAACCGTCAGGTGTAGTGAAAGGTTGAGTATAGTCCGCGACATTCAGTAAACCATAGTTGGGTTCTACTGTCGACTGTCGTGATGAGCCATCTTCTAGTCTACCTTGTACCACACAAACGTATACTTCTTTGGCGTCATTCATGACATACCAAGGTGTCCAAGGTTCAACAATGTCAGACGCAATTGTGTCGTCCCAAGCAGAGTACACTGAACCGTAAGACCAGTTGACCCTTTTAGCGACAAAAGTAGCATCCTCAACCTTCTTAATTGATTGAAGATTGTTGCGAAACTCTCGCTCTTCTGCGGGACTATCTACCGGAGCAATTACCGTGTCTAGTTCGTTGAAGGTATCGCTTTTTCCGATACCAATGTAGTAGGTCGACTCACTACCTTTGATATCAGTCAAAAGGTCGTTCGCCAAGTCTCTACTCATCGTCTGTCTTACTATAGCTGGCATTGTTATTCTTTCCTGTTAGAAATTATATTCTTTATTTATACGTATCTTAGCCAGTGGTTCCCAAGAATTTGTTCAACCAGTGCTGTTTCTGTACATGATTCATTAATAAGTCCTGATATATGATGGGAAGTTCGTACGGACTACTCCTCCACCTAGGGACATACTTGAGTGCTTCAGCTCGTAGAGGTTCTAAGTATTCATCGTAACTGTGGACTTTCTGAGCACTACCTTCGGTTGTTCTATCAATACAATACATGTCACTAGACATAGTTAGGAAGTAACAAAGATTTCCTTTTTGATGCTCACCTAGTAGTTTGTATGTGTATGCGTGGTCTTCTCCATTACCTATATCTTCGCTGAGTCTCTGCTTAGCGGACTTGCGACTTTGTAGTATAATGAAGTCCACCGAGACCGGTCTGTCTTCTGTGAACAAGTGACTGACACGTGGGCCCAGTTCCGCATTAGGGGTACACATAGAAGTTCCCCATACGCTTGCGTGATACTTTTCATTGACCCACCAATAATGTCCAGACTGTAATTCCCAATCACATATACAGTCACATGGTACCACACCAAGAACATCAATATAAATATAATGGTTTACATGATTCCATAACGACTGTAAATAAGAAGGATATAGAAAATCATCCCCATCAATCTGAGAAACATACTCGCAATCACTTTCTAAGAACACGTCGAGACATGCGTTCTTACCTTTGCCAGGCTTTCCATTACTCTCTGTGTTTACTACACGAAACGGTTGATCTATTTGTAGAACTTGTTCATAATAACCTTCACGATTACTATTCACTACTATCACAACTTCCCATTCTACTGGAGTTATTTTAATAACTTGTTGTACTGAACGTATCAGTCTCTCTAACTTTGGAATATCATTAGAGGTCAACAAAGTGGTCATTAATTTCATTATTCTGCCTCAAAGAAGAATGTTTGAAATAAACGTCCGTCAGTCTTGTCCTTTCCAAAGCCGGGCAGTACACTACGGTGATAATACTGTGAATCATATATTACCAGTCGGTTGTATACATTCTTTGCTTCAGCAACTATCTCCCAATCGCTTTCATCATGAGCAAAGTTATTAAAATCAACAATCTGTTCGGGAGAGTGTTTCATAATACCCGTTGGGCCGTGACGATATATCGCCGTACCTGATTCTAATGGGGCATCCGGTGTGAGATACAATACTGCTGCGTATGACATTGCGTCGTGGTGAATCCACGTTTTGTCGAGTGCGGTAGTGAACTGAAAGGAGGTGTTGTAATTATCTAACGGGAATTGGGTTATAGTCTTTCCCGTTAGTTTTTCGAATGTTGCTTTAGTCGAGTCAATATATCCACCATTATTCGTACATGGTTTTGTTCGAAGGCCTGGGTAGTTTCCTGAGACATTGAAATCTTGACTGAGCGCAAATTCCCTGACTGCGTCTGGGTCTGCGTAAAAATCATCTATAATTAAAAACATAATTTACCTGATATAAAATATACCTCCCGAAGGAGGTATGTTGTTCATTATAATTCGCCTAGTTTTACTCGCAATTTGTTATTAGCGTCGTAAATCAATATTGAGGAGGATGTAAATGCGATACGTTCTCCAGTACTAGCAGTATTTAGGATACCACTAAGATCGATTAATCCGTCTCCTGCTCCAGAAGTACGAGTACCTGCGGTTATTTCCACGAAGGTAGAGTCAGTAGTTGTGTCAATACGGTTTACGGTTGCTCGCCAAATACGACCAGTTCCTACATGCCACCAGATATCACCTATGAATACTGTGTTAACTGTTCGGAAAGAACGTATGGCAGCAGAAGCTGTAGCATTGATATTAGCGGGAAGAGTTGTTGAGGTATTAAATAGAACCGCATTACCAAATCCACCTACTGGGCCTTGAGAACCAGTTACTCCTGAAGTACCTTGTCCACCCTGAACACCGACAGCACCTTGGGCACCTTGGTCACCCTGAGCACCAATAGCACCTTGAGGGCCTGCGTTACCTTGAGCACCCGCATTACCTTGAGCACCTACCTGACCTTGAGCACCTTGTGCGCCAGCATTACCTTGAGCACCTACCTGACCTTGAGCACCTACCTGACCTTGAGCACCTTGTGCGCCAGCATTACCTTGAGCACCTGTGAAACCTTGAGCACCTACCTGACCTTGAGCACCTTGAGGGCCTGCGTTACCTTGAGCACCTGTGAAACCTTGAGCACCAGCAGCACCCTGTGATCCCTGCGCACCGGCATTACCTTGAGCACCTGTGAAACCTTGGGCACCAGTCTCACCCTGAGAACCTTGTGCTCCTGCGTTACCTTGCGCGCCTTTTATTCCTTGTCCACCTTGAGGGCCTTGTCCGCCCTGCGCACCAGCATTACCTTGAGCACCAACATTACCTTGTGCGCCAGTCTCACCCTGTGATCCCTGTGCGCCAGCATTACCTTGAGCACCAACATTACCTTGTGCGCCAGTCTCACCCTGAGAACCTTGAGAACCCGCATTACCTTGAGCACCTACAATACCCTGAGAACCTTGAGGGCCTGCGCTACCTTGTGCGCCAGCATTACCTTGTGCTCCTGCGTTACCTTGAGCACCAATAATACCCTGAGCACCTTGTGCGCCAGCATTACCTTGGGCACCTTTTATTCCTTGCGCACCTTGTTCGCCTTGAGCACCTTGTGTTCCTGCGTTACCTTGTGCTCCAACAATACCTTGGATACCTTGTTCGCCTTG
>Ga0102903_1000004_pt1 | contig 195719 bp, 202 predicted proteins | sample Colrivmet1555C02_FD_78497 | JGI IMG/M metagenome (GOLD analysis project Ga0102903, IMG submission 78497) | Estuarine microbial communities from the Columbia River estuary - metaG 1555C-02 | ecosystem: Environmental > Aquatic > Marine > Intertidal zone > Estuary | place: USA: Columbia River... | reverse complement strand
TGTGACGATGATCTCGGGTCGACCATGCTTTCGCATTGCTTTCTTGAGGAATTTCAATGCAGCTTTTTTGTCACGTGTCTTGGTAACGAAGCTTTCCAGCACCTCACCCTCGTGGTCGACAGCTCGCCAGAGGTAGTGCCTCTCCCCGTTGATCTTCACGAAGACTTCGTCCAAGTGCCATTGCCAACGGCTCGACTGCATCCCCTCGATCCGGCGTTTCCGGATCTCGTTGGCAAAAATCGAGCCGAACCGCCGCCACCAGAAGCGGACGGTTTCATGGCTTATGTCGACGCCCCGTTCATGCAGAATATCCTCGACATTCCTCAGTGACAGTGGGAACCGAACGCACAGCATCATTGCAAGGCGTATGATCTCGGGGCCCGTCTTGAAGTATTTGAAGGGGGCGCGTTTGGTCATGCCCGGACGCTACCCGACGCCCTGCCCCGCCTCAAGAGAAGTTCCTTTGACAAGACCAGATCGCGGCCTCGAAGAAGAAGGGGCTCTGGATGGGCGGCGTGCCACCCCTGGGCTACGATCCCCATCCAGATCCGAAGACCCGCGGCCTCGTCATCAACGCCGAAGAAGCGGAAACAGTGCGGACGGTCTTCGCCCTCTACGACGACCTCGGCTGCCTGAATGCCGTCATGCGCCGGGCCAGTGATCTGGGCCTGCGCTCCAAGCTGCACCACTTCAAATCCGGGCGCGTCCAGGGCGGTAATCCGTTCTCGCGCGGCCAGATCTACGCATTGCTGCGCAACCCGATCTACATCGGCAAGATCCGCCACAAGACCCGGATCTGGGATGGGCAGCATGAACCCATTCTCGATGAAGCGGTTTGGGAGCGGATCCACGAAAAGCTACAGGCCGCCGGTGCACGACCGAGGGGGCGGAAGACTGCAGCTCGGCAGGTCGGTGCCACGCCTGTTGCACCACTCACCGGGAAGCTGCGTGATGAAACCGGAGATCGACTGACCCCGACGCATACACGGCGTCATGGATGGCAGATCCGGTACTATGTCTCGAACCGGTTGATCTCCGGCGGCACGGATCCCGGTGGATGGCGGCTCCCAGCTCAGGCGCTGGAGCAGGCGGTGGCGGACGTCATTAGTCGGCATCTCGTCGAGCTCGCCCGCCACCACCGGATCTGCGCAGAGGCGAACCTGCAGCAGGGCGACGCCGTCAGGGACATTATGCACCATCTCGCTAGTCAGCTTGCTGCAGGCACGCCCGGTCTGCTCACCGGTCTTCTGGCCGAGGGGCACATCAGGAAGAACCGTATAGACCTGAGGCTGCAGGCCAAGGCGCTCGCCGAGACATTGGATTTAGAGCCCGAAGCTATCGATCCGTCGGCCTTAACCATCGAGGCCCCCTTCGCCCTGCGGCGCCGGGGCGTGGAGGGCAAGATCATCGTCGGCGACCGGGAGCCAAAGCCCGATCGCACCCTGCTGCGCGCCCTCTCGCAGGCCCATGACTGGGTAGCCGATCTGCGCGGAGGCAAGCCCCTCGGCGAGATCGCCGCCGCAACACGGCATTCCGAATCCTACATCCGCACCCGGGCGCAGCTGGCGTTCCTCGCGCCTGCCATCCAGGGCGCTATACTCGATGGGCGCCAGCCTGCCGACCTGACCCTCGAACGGATCATCCGCAAACCGGTGCCGCTGGACTGGGACACGCAGGCCAGGTTGTACGGGTTCGCACTTGATCCGCGACATCCCTGATTTGCGCGCGCCGTTCCCTGTTCCTGCGGAAAACTTCCCTGATCATCGCGAAAAAGCTCCCTGTTAATTTGCGTAGGGAAATTGTCTGCAAGCCCCTGATAACGCTCTCGGATTCACGCTCGAAATCAGGGCAAGAGGCCGAATTCAGGAAAAATTCCCTGCAAATTCCCTGTTAGCAGGGAAATTCGGGCCCAACCGAAGCGCGTGTTGCGGCCTCCGGAGACGGCGCCGGGAAATCGGGCTGATACAGGGATGGGTGGTCGTCTCTCTTACGAATGGCCCTCGCCAACCCCGCGAAAAAACAGGACAAAACAGGGAAAGAAGGACTGCGCTGACAGAGACAGGGGTGGGTGGCGGACAGTGAGGGATTCGAACCCTCGAGACGGTTCCCCGCCTACACACTTTCCAGGCGTGCGCCTTCGACCACTCGGCCAACTGTCCGTTCCGGCGCCGTTTACTCATATTGCGCAGGGTATTGCAAGGGCTGGTTCGCCTCAGTTGTGATCCGTTGTCACCAGGCGCGAATCCGTCTCATACTGGCGCAAAGGATGAGCAGCAAATGACCAAACCCAACCCGACACCTTCGACACCCTACACGCGCGTTCAAACCGGCGCCCTGATCATCATCGCCTTCGCAGTGGTGCTTTTCCTGCTGGTGCAGGCTCGGTTCATGCTCATCTCGCTCGCCACCGCGATTGTCCTCTTCTCGCTCACCTCGGACGTTATCAATTTCATCGCCCGCCAAAGGATCGGCCCCTTCCGCATCCCCAACTGGCTGGCCTCGATCGTCGCGCTTGCCCTCATATCCACCGCACTCCTGAGCGCCACATCGATCCTGCTGGCACAGATCAACACCGTCCTAGTGACCTCGCTTTCCTACGCGGAACGCGCACCCTCCGCCCTGGCATCCCTCTTCAGCTGGATGGGTGAAGACACCGAGCAGGCCATCCTGAACTCACTCAGAACGATCGACGTCTCGGCTTATATCCGTGGCGCCGCCGGTCAGGCGAGCAACCTGACACAAGCCACAGTTCTGGTGATCCTCTTCGTGGGCTTCCTCTTCGCCGAACGCATCTGGTTCTCGACCAAGCTCCGCGCCCTCTTCCCCGATCACGAAAGGGCCGACAGGGCCGGAAAAATCGTCGCCTCGATTATCCACCGGGTGAACTACTACCTGCTCGTCAAGACGGTCGTCAGCATCATCACCGGCCTGATGGTCTATCTCGTGGCCATCTTCTTCGACCTCAACCTCGCCGTCGCCATCGGCGTCTTGACCTTCGTCCTGAATTATATCCCCAACGTCGGCTCCATCGTCGCCACCGGCCTTGTCGCCCTCGTGGCTTTCGTCCAAACCGGCGATCCGACGACGACCACGATCATCTTCCTCCTCTGCGGCGTGATCCAGTTCGTCAACGGCAACGTCATCGACCCGATGATGATGGGGCGCGCCCTGCGCCTGTCGTCCTTCGGCATCATCATCTCGCTCGCCTTCTGGGGCGCGGTCTGGGGCATCCCGGGAATGTTCCTGTCGGTGCCCATCATGGTGATGCTGCTCGTGGTCTGCAGCCACATCCCCGCGCTCCGCCCCATCGCTATCCTGCTCTCGCGCGAGGGCCTGCCTGACAACGAGACTCTCAAGACAAAATAGCCGCTTCTTTTGGCTGTAAATACTCCGGGGGAGCGCCGCCCAGGCGCGGGGGCAGAGCCCCCTACCCCTCAAGATGCAGATAGACCCGCCGGTTCTGCTTGCCCTTCTTCTCGATCTTGCCAAGGCTCACCCGGCCAATCTCGCCGGTCCGGGCCACATGGGTGCCGCCGCAGGGCTGAAGATCGACCGTGCCCGCCGCATCCGCGATCCGCACAAGCCGCACCCGCCCCGCTCCGCGCGGCGGCTGGACCGACATGGTTTTCACCAGCCCGGGATTGGCATCCAGATCGGCATCGGTGATCCACTCGGTCGTCACCGCGAGATCACGCGCGATCAGAGCGTTCAGCTCCGCCTCAAGCGCCTCCTTGTCCTCGGGGCTTTCCGGCATATCGAAATCGAGCCGCCCCTTGTCGGCCGCGATCGAGCCACCGGTGACAGGAAGCGGGATCACCACTGACAAGAGATGCAGCGCGGTATGGACGCGCATATGCCGATGCCGGATCTCCCAGTCGATCTCCTGACGGACACCCGCGCCAACCGGTGGCAGGCTCGCCCCCTCGACAGGGACCAAAACGATCGCACCCCCTTCGCCCTTCACCGCCGTCGAAATCTCCGCAGAGCCGCCATCCCACGCGATCCGGCCCGCGTCGCCCGGCTGCCCGCCCGAGGTCGCGTAAAAGATGCTCCGGTCCAGAACCATCCCGCCCTCGTCGGTCAAAGCAACGACGCGCCCTTCCGCCTCGCGGGCATAGGCATCTTCGATAAAAAGCGTCTCGGTCATGTCTCATCCTTGCCAAAGGCGCCCTTGAGCGCCTCGGGATTGCGCAGCCAGATATCCCGCTGTGCAAACGGGATCTCGATCCCTTCCTCGGCAAAGCGCCTGGCGATCTGGTGGTTCATCTCCGACCGAACCTGCCCGACATAGTTCACATCCCGCAAGATGGCGCGGATCTCGAAATTGAGGCTGTCCGCCCCGAAGGTCTGGAACATGACATTGGGCGCAGGTGTCGCCAGAACCATCGGATGCGCCTCGGCGATCTCGCGCAGGATTTGCGTCACCTTCTCGGTATCGGTCCCATAGGCCACACCCACCGGCACAATCACCCGTCCGATCAGATTGCCGCGCGTCCAGTTGATCACCTGACCGCTGACCAGATCGGCGTTCGGCACGATCACGTCAGACCGATCGAAGGTTTCGATCCGGGTCGAGCGTACCGAGATATCGCGCACATAGCCCATCTGCCCGCCGACCTCGATCCAGTCGCCCTCCGAAATCGGGCGCTCGATCAAAAGGATGATCCCCGAGACAAAGTTCGACACGATGTTCTGCAGGCCAAAACCGATGCCCACCGAAAGCGCACCGGCAACGATGGCGAGGTTCGACAGGTCGATCCCCGCCGAGGTGATCGCGGCCAGCCCGGCCAGAAAGATACCGATATAGCCAAAGCCCGAAACGATGGCGTTCTGCGCGCCGATATCCATTCGCGTGCGCGGCAGGACTGTGGTGCGAAGCGTCCCTTGCACCAGCCGCGTCGCCATATAGCCGATGGCAAAGACAATCGCGAAAGTGATGAAATCCGTGGGCGAAATCCGCGACTCGCCCACCGAGAAGCCTTCGCGGAACTTCTGCCAAACCTCGACCAGATCGACCACCTTCGCGCCCCAGATAAGCGCAATCACCGGCAGAGACAGGAGGAGAAGGCCGATGCCCACAAGAACCGGCGTCAACGCCTCGCCGGCCTTCTCCTCGGCGCGGGTCATCACCGCGAAAGCCTCGGTGAAGAGGCGGTGCAGCAACAGGACCAGTGCCAGCAGTGCCAGCGACATGACGGCCGGCATCAGAAGCGAACCGGAAGCCGCCGAATAGCCCGCCGCCGAAAGGGCCGGCCCAGCCACGGCCAGCACCATGCAAATCCGCCCGACGACCGAAAGCGCCCTGTCGCGGAAGGTTTGCCCTTCCTCGCCTACGCTCCGGTTGCGCACGAAAACCCCGCCAATCCGGAACAGGAACCAGCCGACAAGGATATTGACCGGCAAGAGAACGACCGGGCCGGCAACCGAGGTATTGTCCGCCACCGAGATCAGCACCTGCAGAAGCGTGGCCGCCGCCAGCGACCAGCCAAGGCCCAAGAGCGCGCGCCGCCCCTTGGGGCCGGCCTGTTCGTCAAAGGACAGGATTTCGCCGAAACTCGAGCTGCCGCTGAAGAACTGCCAGCCCATCCAGCGCCCGACGATCACGAAAAGGCTCGCCTCGGGCAGCGCCTCGATCAGCATCGTGGTGCGGAAGCCCAGCACATCGAAGGCCTTGGCGCTGGCGACGACCGCCAGGATACCGAGGTAGGGCAGCACGATCTCGCCCAGTGAGACGAGAAACGTCCAGATCTGTGCGCCACGGCGCTCGCGGCGCTTGATCGCGCTCTGAAGTGCTGTGATCCACTTCTCTTCTCGCCACAGAAGCGCAATTGCGACCGCCGCATAGCCGAGGGTCAGTGGCAGGTTATGCCAGATATCGCCCCGCGCCAGATCGGAGCGGAACGAGGTCGTCGTTTCCGACCACATCGCCTTGACGCCGGTCCAGACGGCCATGACGCCGGGCATCCAGTTGTCGGGGTTCAGGGGCGATGGTCCACGGGTGGTCATCCGCGCCGTCTCGCGCTCGCGGATCAGGCGGTCGATCTCGCTGATGAGGCCGCTTGCCTGCGCATAGGCTTCGGTGGCAAGGACCACCGGCGCGCGCAGGCGCATGAGCTGGGCTTCAAGCTCCGACCGGCGGGCGGTAATCGAAGGGTCTTCGAGGCCGTTCTCGGGCTTGGCGCCAAGGGCCGTGATCTGAGCGCGCACGGTGGCGATCCGCTGGGCATTCACGCTCTCGCCCGCAAGGAACTGATCCCGCCAGCCGACAAGCTCGGCCCGCATCCGTTCAAGCGCGAAGATCGACGCCACGCCGCTTTCTGCCGCGCGTTCGGTGCGGGTGGCGACCCGGTGCCATTCCTCGAAATCAATGCTGTTTGAAGTCGTAGCAGTACCGGGGAGTTGCGGCCCGATCCCCTGCGCGACCGGTAGTGCGGGCAGAAGAGCCAACACGAGCGCGAGGAATAGGCGGCGCACCTCCTTCATGCCATATCCTCAAAGACCTTAGGCAGATCCGCCGGTCGCCGATCGAGCCATTGGGGGACCGGCAGACCTTTGGATTTGAGGAATTCGGGATTGTAGAGCTTGGACTGATAGCGCGTGCCATAGTCGCAGAGCACCGTGACGATCGTGTGCCCAGGCCCCATCTCGCGGGCCATCCGTATCGCCCCGGCGATATTGACACCAGAAGAGCCGCCAAGGCAGAGGCCTTCCTGTGCGGCCAGATCGAAAATTACTGGCAGAGCTTCGGCATCGGGGATGTTGAAGCACATGTCCGGGGCAAAGCCTTCGAGGTTGGCGGTGATCCGCCCCTGCCCGATGCCTTCGGTGATCGACCCGCCCTGCGCCTTGTGCTCGCCCGCGGTGTAATAGTTGTAGAGCGTCGCGCCGTCTGGATCGGCCAGCGCGACCTTCACGCCCTTGGGCTGAAGCGCCATGCCGACGCCTGCGAGCGTCCCGCCCGATCCGACCGCGCAAATAAAGCCATCGACCCTGCCGCCGGTCTGTTCCCAGATTTCCGGCCCCGTAGTCTCGATATGCGCCTGACGGTTCGCCACGTTATCGAACTGGTTGGCCCAGATCGCGCCGTTGGGCTCGGTCTTGGCAAGCGCGGCGGCGAGGCGGCCGGAATAGCGGACATAGTTGTTCGGATTGCGATAGGGCGCGGCCGGAACCTCGACAAGCTCGGCCCCTGCCAGCCGGATCATGTCTTTCTTTTCCTGGCTTTGCGTCTCGGGGATGACGATCACCGTCCGAAATCCCATCGACGCCCCCACCAGCGCAAGGCCGATGCCGGTGTTCCCGGCGGTACCTTCGACGATGGTGCCACCGGGCTTCAGATCCCCCCGCGCAATGGCATCGCGGATGATGAACAGCGCCGCGCGGTCCTTGACCGACTGGCCGGGGCTCATGAACTCGGCCTTGCCAAGGATCGTGCATCCGGTCGCCTCGGACGCAGCCCGGAGCTTGATCAGAGGCGTGTTGGCGATGGCGGCGGCGAGGTCGGAGTGGATGGTCATTCAAGGGCCTTTCGCTTTGCCTACTGTGTAGGGTCGCGCCTTGGGGAACTCAACCCATCCGGCCCAGCGACAGGCGGTTTCTGTCGAGCCATAGCAGCATCGTGATCAGGGGGCCGGTCGCGATCTCTCCGCTGTCGATCAATGCCAGCGCCCGCTCGCGCGACAGGACATGAACGCGCAGATCCTCATGTTCATCGGCCACGCCGCCCGTATAGCTGCGCTCACCACCCAGATCGGCCAGACCTATGAAACAATGGAAAAAGTCGGTGCTGGCTCCCGGCGAGGGGTAGAAGCCAAACATCGGCTGAAGCTCGATCTCCGTCAGCCCCGCTTCTTCCTCGGTCTCGCGCAGCGCCGCTTCGACAGGGGTTTCCAGAACGTCGATTATCCCTGCCACGGGCTCGAGCATATGCGGATTGGCATCGGAGCGCAGGAGCGGGCCGACCCGAACCTGCTCGACCAGAAGAACCCGATCCGTCAGCGGATCGTAGGGCAGGACGAGCGCCGCATCGACGCCGATAAAAGCCTCGCGACTGAGGGGGCCAGTCATGGCACCGTCGTAGCGGCGGTGGTTCACCTCGACCTGCCGAAAGCGAAAGAAATCGCCCGACATGGCCTTGCCGCTGATTTCACTACTGAGGTGGCCTGCCCTTACATCTGCCGGTGCCGGACTGTGACGGCCGCGCACCCGCGCCTCGGCCCGATGCCAGATCATTTCCCAGCGCGCCGACAGCGCCTCGGCAGAAAGCGGTGGGTAATAGGAGGCCAGCTCGGTATTCGCCTCGATGGTCATCTCGCCCCATGCAGCTTCCCATCGGTGGATGCTCCACGGCTCTTGGGTGGGATGTTGATCGGCGGGCGGCTCATACACCTGCGCCTCGACCACGCGCCCGTCGGACAGACGCACCACAAGGGTTTTGGGATGATAGCCGAAGGGAATTTCATAAGCGTCGAGCCGCGCGATCTGGGCGGCGGTCAGGCCGCTCCAGAATTGCCCTTTCGCTATTCCGCCCTCTTGCTGCACCAGCATCGGCAATTCGCTGTCTTTCACCCGCAAGACGGCGTGATCGGCCAAGGTCGCTTCCTGCATCGACCCGCCGCCGGGGCCTGCGACAAGCTCGAACACGCGCGGGTGAAGGAGTGTTCCGTAGAGAAACAGGCCCATCTACGGGTATCTTTGGGCAAAGAAATCGGTCACCAGCCCGCAGATAAGGCTGCCAATCACAAGAAAGGCGATTACCTCGAACGACGCTATCGTTCTGAGATATTCAACAGCCAATTCGAAAACGGAAACTACGGCGTCGACCGGACCATCATACATCTTGCGAATTGATCTTTCGACCATCTCGATCGAGGAATAGATGAATAGCCCCCAAACCACCATCGAAACCATCGCTGTCAGGCTGTAACCAATCGCGTTGCGATAGCCATTGCCCGACCGGCTTCCGGCAACGACCCAGCCTGCAAGAAGGCCGATCAAGGCATTCCCCGGCATGAACCAGCCAAAATTGGTGCCCTCCGGAAAGCGGGGGATGATCAGATAGGTAACCAGCGCCCCCAGCCCCGCAAACAGGATGGCCGCAACGAGTTTTCCGGCTGTGGGCATCTGTCCTCCTTTACGGCGGGACCAGCCTAGGCGGGCCGGCGCACGGTGATCTGCGTTACGTCACAGTTTCCGGCATGGAAGGTGCCTGCGCAAGTGGTGAGATAGAAATCCCACATCCGCTTGAACCGCGGGTCAAAACCCATGGCGCTGATCTGTTCCCATTTTTCGTTGAAAGTCTCATGCCAACGCCGCAGCGTCTGGCTGTAGCTCTCGCCAAACTCCATCGAGCCCACCACTTCGAGGCCCCGCCCCTTGGCCTGCTCGCGCAGGATCGTCGGGCTCGGGAGCATACCGCCCGGAAATATGTATTTCTGGATGAAATCGACGCCTTTGCGGTAGGCCTCCCACCGCTTGTCGGCGAGTGTAATCACCTGCAGCGTTGCCTGCGCGCCGGGCTTGAGGCACTCGCGGACCTTGTCGAAATAGACCGGCCAGTATTTCTCGCCCACCGCCTCGAACATCTCGATCGAGGCGATGCCGTCATAGCGGCCGGTTTCGTCGCGGTAATCCTGAAGCTTGAATGTCACTTTCTCGGATAAACCCGCCTTTTCAATGCGTTCCACAGCATACTTATACTGCTCCTGACTGATCGTCAGGCAGGTCACATTCAGCCCCCGCGTCCCTGCCGCATATTCGGCAAAGCCGCCCCAGCCGCAGCCGATCTCAAGCACATGGTCGCCCTCCTTGACCCCCATCTGATCGACCATCGCCTCGTATTTCTGGGTTTGGGCTTTCTCGAGGCTCTCCTGTCCGGTTTTAAAGAGCGCGCTCGAATAGGTCATCGTGTCGTCAAGCCAGAGCCGGTAGAAATCATTACCCAGATCATAGTGATAGCTGATGTTCTTCTTCGCCTGTTTCTTGGAGTTGGACTGAAGCCAGAACCGCAGGTTTTCCCAAGCGCGAACAAGGGCATACCCGACGAAATTGTCTGACACCGTGTCGTTTTGATCGTGGACGAAATCCATGAACGCCTGAAGGTCTGGTGTTGTCCACCAGCCATCGAGATAGGCCTCGCTGAACCCGAGGTCTCCTTCTCGAATCAAACGGGTAAAGGTTTCGGGATGTTTCACTTCCAGAACGGCCTGATAGCCGGGTTCCGCGCCTTCGGCACGAAACGTGCGGCCGTCTTCAAGAACGAAATCCATTCGCCCACGACGAAGATTGCACACTACATCAAACACAGGACCGAAATAACGAGGCAGGTCCTTTTGCCCCTTCGTAGTCGTCAGGATCATCCCTACTCCCGCAGCAGCCAAATTAAGGAAATATTAACGGCTCAATTTTGCCTGTCACCCGTTTCCTCGTCTGTGGCGCCTGTTTGCGGGTGTCCAAAAGTATACGGTGACACCCGAAAGACGGATCAAAGAACGCTGTCGATTACCTTGATAAGTTTGCCAATTTCGCCTTCCGAGGTGTAATGGACGAAACTCATCCGCAAGACACCCCGCTCCAGATCGACGCCCAGAGCGGTCAGCGGGCGGACGGCATAGAAATCCCCACCACCGGCCATGATTCCATGCGGCCCAAGCGCGGCCGCTGTGGCTTCGGCATCCCTATCGCCATCCAACGCAACAGCCACGGTCGGTGCTCGCCCTTCGGCTTCGCGGGGGCCGAGGAGCCGGACCGAGTTCTTGGAAGCAAGGTAATCCAGAAGCGGCTGAAGGAGTTTCACCTCATGCGCCCGCATCAGATCATGGGCAAAGCCACCCGCTGCCGCGCCGCTGGCAGGGCCGCCGTGATGGGCGCTGAGCGCCTCGAAATAATCGGCCATGCCGGCGCTCGCGGCAATCTGGGCGTGGTCGGGGCCGGCAGGGGTGAAGCGTTTGTAAAGCGTGCCACCGTTGAAATAGTGCCCCTGATTGGGAAGCTCGGCGCCAAAGCCCTCGCGGATCACCATGATCCCCTGATGCGGCCCATAGGTCTTGTAGGCCGAGAAAAGATAGACGTCGCAACCAAGGTCGCCCACGTTGGGAAACCCGTGCGGCGCGTAGCTGACGCCATCGACCACCACGAAAGCCCCCGCCGCATGGGCGCGGGCGGTAATCGCCTGCACATCGTTGATCTCGGCCACCACGTTCGAACAATGCGGGAAGCAGACCAGCCGCACCGCGCCATCGGCCAGAAGCTCGCCCAACCTTTCGGGATCAAGACTGCCGGTCTCGGTGTCGATCTGCCATTCGCGGACCTCGATCCCCTCCTCCGCCAACCGCCGCCACACGCCGCTGTTGGCCTCGTGGTCCTGATTGGTGACAACGATCGCCTCACCCGGCTTGAGCCAACGGCGCACGGCATTGGCAAGGACATAGGTGTTCTGGCTCGTGGAAGGGCCGAACGACAGCTCGTGGGTCTTCACCCCCAGCATCGCCGCGAGCCTGCGCCGCGCTTCGTCCATCTCCTCGCCCGCAAGGCGGCTTGCCGTATAGGGCGCATAGGGCTGCACCTTGCGCTCGGTGTAATAGCGCGTCAGCCGGTCGATCACTTGGCGGCAGGTATAGGAGCCACCGGCATTCTCGAAAAACGCCTGCCCCTGCAAGGGCGCGGCCGAGAATGCGGGGAACTGGGAACGCACCCAGTCGATATCGAGAGATTTGGTCATCAGAGCCTCGTTTCAGTCATCGCCTCGGGAAAGCCCAGCACAGACCGGGGCAATCCCAACCTGGCAGGTCTTCCAGCCGAGCCGACGCCACAAAGGCTCCGGCAGCCCGGGCCGGCAAAGGCCGCCCCGAACGCTCTTTGGTTAGGGGGCAGCCGCCCCCAAGTCAATCGCCTCAGGCGTTGACGTCAACGACCACGCGGCCCTTGACCTGACCTTTGAGGATCGCGCGGCCAAGCCCCGGCAAATCACCGAGGGTCGCGGGCTGGATCATCGCTTCGAGCTTGTCCATCGGCAGATCGGAGGCGATCCGCTCCCAGGCGCGAACGCGGTTTGCATAGGGCTGCATCACCGAGTCGATGCCCAGTAGGTTGACCCCGCGCAGGATGAACGGCGTGATGAGCGCCCCGTCGATCGCCGCTCCGCCCGCGAGGCCGATGGCGGCAACGGAGGTGCCATATTTCATCTGCTTGAGCACACGGCCCAGCATCGCACCCGCGACAGCATCGACGCAACCGGCCCAGACCTCGGCCTCGAGCGGCTTCTTCGTCACCTCGGTCAACTCGTCCCGCGCAACGATCTGGGTCGCGCCAAGGCTCCTCAGATAATCCGCCGTATCCGGCCGCCCCGTCACAGCGGCGACCTCGTGGCCGAGCTTGGCCAGAATGGCAGTGGCCACCGAACCCACACCACCGGCGGCACCCGTCACCAGAACCGGCCCGTCACCCGGCGTCAGCCCGTGATCCTCAAGCCCGATCACCGCCAGCATCGCCGTCAGACCGGCGGTCCCCACCGCCATCGCCTGCCGCGTGCTCAGCCCCTCGGGCAGCGGCACCAGCATATCGGCCTTCACCCGCGCCTTCTGGGCATAGCCGCCCCAGCGGTTCTCGCCCACGCGCCAGCCGGTCAGCACAACCTTGTCGCCCGCCTTGTAGCGGGGATCTTCCGAGGCCTCGACCGTGCCCGCGAAATCAATGCCCGGAACGTGCGGGTAATTGCGGACAAGCCCCCCGCCCGGCCCGATGCAAAGCCCGTCCTTGTAGTTCACCGTCGAATAATCGACCGCGACCAGAACCTCGCCCTCGGGCAGATCGGCAACGCCAACCTGTTCCACCGCCGCGCTGGTTTTCCCCTCGTCGTCCTTGCGAACGACCAATGCGTTGAAGCTCATGTCCTGTCCTCTCTATTTCGGTCCGCGCCAGTCGATCTGGCAGATCTCGGCGCTGCGCCCGTCAAAATCCCAGACACGGCCATAGGCGCGCACCTTGCCTTTGCCAGCCTTGGCCACGGTGATATCCGGGCCCATCCAGTATTCGGTGTTGGTCACAACGATATCCTGCCCGCCATGGCCCGGCACCGGGGTGATCTCGCCCTGAATGGCCTTGCCCACCATCAGACGGCGGGTCTTGCCTTCGGTCTCGAAGATCACCGGCGCACGCTCGGCACCCAGAAACTCGCTGACCAAGACCTTGAAGAGGCCCGTGGTCCCGCGCGCTTTGCCCGAGAAGATGTTGATGAGCCCCTCATAGGCCGCATAGGAGGCCCGCTCGTCGATATAGGCGGCCGCCTTCCAGTTGCCGCGCCCCATCTTGCCGGGGATCTCGAGAAGAAGGCCCACATTCAGACCGCTCAGATCCTCATCGCCATAATGGCCGCTGTCGATACGGATGCCCGCCCAGCCCATGCAATAGCCCTCGGTCGGCGGGTGATCGCCAAGGCTGATCACACAAGGGCAAAAGACGGTGCAATTGCAGTTGAGGATCAATTCGCCCTTGATCGCCCAAGGCACGGTGCCCGTGGTTGGCGCTGCGGCCGGATGGCGGCTCGATATCTTGGCCGGAGCGGCAATCTTGTCGGAAGCCATGGAATGTCCTTTCGTTCAGAAGATCAGTGTATAGGCGGCAGCCGCCAGAAGCGCAAAGCCCGCAGGCCGCGTCAACGGGCGCCCCAGATCGGGAAGTTTCTCAAGCGTCATGAAAAGCGTCGCCGCCCCCATCCACAAAAGGTTCATGGTGCCGCCGACAAAGCCCAGAAGCATCAGCGCCCAGCAGCAGCCAAGGCAGACCGCCCCGAGCTCGAGCCCCATCTTGAACGCGGGCCCCGCGCCGGGCCGCCAGCGTTCCATGAAAAAGGTCATCGGCATCCGGCATTTCGACAGGCACGCAGCCTTCAGAACTGAAAACTGGTATAGCCCCGCCCCCGCCAGCAAACATGCCGTCAGAATGGGCGACAGGCTCGCGCCAACCGGCGACAAAAGCCCCCGCGTCGCCAGAAACCACTGAAGCCCCGTCCCCAGAACCGAGGCGCCGCCCCAGACCACGAGATAGCCGCCAACGAGCGCCGCCAATCCGCGCGCATCCCCCGCCCCGGCAGACCGCAAATCATCATAGGTCCGCGCCGCAGGCACAAAAGTCGGCAGCATCATTGCCGACGACATCAGCGCCCACATCAGAAACAACGCCACCGGGCTCGCCTCGGCCGCTGAAAGACACAAGGTCTCCCAATAACTCGCCGGCATATCGCGAAGCTCCGCCCCCGGCATCGACGCCGCCATCAAGGCCACAGCAACCCAGCTCAGCAGGATCACAAGATAGAACCCCAACCACGCCAAGCCCCGCCGCGAAAGCGGTCGGCCCAATATGGCGATAGCGCGGTCCATGCTCCCTCCCTGCAACCCGTTCGCCCAAACCCTCTTATCTGCCCCGAAAAATGTCAAACTACCTTCACCCGACAAATTCCGGCCCTCAGCCCTTCTTTTGGCTCAAAATACTCCGGGGGAGACGCCCGGAACGGGCGGCGGGGGCAGAGCCCCCCTTGCACCCCTCTTGCTCCCGCCGCGCCGCGCGCCTATCTAGGAGATGTCTCGCAAGAGACTATGGACATAAACGCGCCTGTAATAAGCGGATCGGACCCGGGGGCGGTACCCGGCGGCTCCACCAAAAACCCTTCATTGGGGGCAGAGGGGGCCGAAACAGGATCGACGAACGTGTAAAGAGGATGGCTTTGTCCCGGTGAGCTACCACCGTTATCGGTGCAAAACGTACAGTTGCCAATGACAACCGTGCTCCGGTCGCTCTCGCCGCTTAATGCGGTGCGAAAAGCCGAAATCTAAGCCCTTGCGCCTAGCAGCGTAAGGCGGGGTTCGCAGGCACCTGGCAACAGAAGCCTGCACTTTTGCACCATCACCCTTGATTAGCCGCCGACCTCGTGCCCAATGGCGGCATGAGTTTCTCCGAGTTCTTTCGCGCATTCGCGCGTATCGGCCTTCTGTCTTTCGGTGGGCCTGCGGCGCAGATCGCGCTCATGCACCGTGAGTTGGTGGACGAGCGGAAATGGTTGACCGAGGCCGAATTCCTGCGCGCGCTGTCCTTCTGCATGATGCTCCCCGGCCCCGAGGCGATGCAGCTTGCCACCTATGCTGGATGGAAACTGCGCGGGGTTGTGGGCGGGATTATCGCGGGGCTGCTCTTCGTCTTGCCGGGGGCTGCGGTCATCGCCGCGTTGGCGCTCCTCTACCTCTCCTTCGGGGATCAACCGCTTGTCCGCGCCGCCTTTGTTGGCGTCAAAGCGGCGGTCATCGCCATCGTCCTCGAGGCGCTCTTGCGGATTTCGAAACGCGCGCTCAAGGGGCGGCTTCACACCGTGCTGGCCGCCGCAGCCTTCGTCGCGCTGGCCATGTTTCACCTGCCCTTCCCTCTGGTGATCGTAATTGCCGGCCTGATCGGTGCCCTCGCCGCTCCACAGACAGACGCCGCGGCCCTGCCCGCCCCCGCGCCGGGCCGAGCGCTCCGGGTCGCCGCCATCGCCGGTGCGCTTTGGGCTGCCCCCCTGCTCGCCGCCAAAGCCACGGGCGCAACCTTCCTCACCGAGATCGGCGTCTTCTTCTCCAAACTCGCCGTAGTCACCTTCGGCGGCGCCTACGCGGTCCTCGCCTATATGGCGCAGGACGTGGTCACAGGCCGTGGCTGGCTCACGCCCCTTCAAATGGTCGATGCGCTCGGCCTTGCCGAGACAACCCCCGGCCCCCTGATCCTTGTCACCCAGTTCGTCGCCATGCTGGCAGGTGACGCGCAGGGCGGCATCCCGCTTGCCCTCTTGGCCGGAGCCATGACCCTCTGGGTCACCTTCGTCCCCTGCTTCCTCTGGATATTCGCGGGCGCCCCCTACATCGACTGGCTTGCGGGCAAGCCGCGCCTTTCGGCCGCGCTTTCAGGCATCACCGCCGCCGTGGTCGGGGTGATCCTCAACCTCTCGCTCTGGTTCGCACTCCATGTGGGCTTCCGTTCCGTGGGAGAAGCCACCCTCGGCCCAATTCACCTTCCCCTGCCCGATCCCGCCAGCGCCGATAGGCTGGCGATCCTTCTGGCGGTGCTGGCAAGCTACCTGCTCCTCCTGCGCCATTGGGGCCTTGGAAAAGTGCTGGCCCTCTCCGCGGCCCTTGGCCTCGTGCTCGGCGGCTGGGGCGGACTCGCCTGATCCCCCCCATCGCCCCTTTCATCCGGGGACGAATCTCTTATTGTGAGGGCAGCCACTGGGAGGCCCGCCTTGAACCGCTCGATCGACTACGGAAACCTGATGCACCGGGCCATGCGCGGCCTCATTCAGGAGGTCCTCGCCGGCGTTGCCAAAACCGGCCTGCCCGGCAAGCACCATTTTTTCATCACCTTCGACACGCTGCACCCGGACGTCGAGCTCGCCGACTGGCTGGCCGACCGCTATCCCACCGAGATGACCATCGTCATCCAGCACTGGTTCGACAATCTCGAGGTGACGGACGAAGGCTTTGCCATCACTCTGAACTTCGGCAACAACCCCGAGCCGATGTATATCCCCTACGACGCGATCAAGACCTTCGTTGATCCCTCGGTCGAATTCGGCCTGCGCTTTGAAACGCAGGACGAAGCCGGCGACGAGGAAGAGGACGAAGACGAAGCCGCCGAGGTAGATGAGGCTCCGATGGAGGAGATGGCCGAGGACGAGGCCGACAAGCCGCGCGAGGCCGAGGTCGTCCGGCTCGACAGCTTCCGCAAATAGCCGCAGGCTGCGCCAGACCCGTTGCGCTGCGTCCAGCTGGGCGCTAAACGGCATACAATTGCATACCACAGGATCGGACCATGACCCAGACCCGCACCGAGACCGACAGCTTTGGCCCCCTCGAGGTTCCCGCCGACAAGTATTGGGGCGCCCAGACCCAGCGCTCGATCATCAACTTCCCGATCGGCTGGGAGCGCCAGCCGGTGCCGATCATCCGCGCCCTTGGCGTCATCAAGAAAGCCTGCGCGCAGGTCAACAAGGCGCAGGGCGATCTCGACGCGACGCTGGCGGATGCGATCTGTGCCGCCGCGACCGAAGTGATCGACGGCAAGTTCGACGACAACTTCCCCCTTGTCGTCTGGCAGACCGGCTCGGGCACGCAATCGAACATGAACGCCAACGAGGTGATCTCGAACCGCGCGATCGAGATGCTGGGCGGCGTGATGGGCTCGAAAAAGCCGGTCCACCCGAACGACCATTGCAACATGGGCCAGTCGTCGAACGACACCTTCCCGACCGCGATGCACGTGGCCATCGCCATGCACGCCCGCGACGTTCTGATCCCCGGCCTTGAGAAGCTCGCCGGCGCGCTCTGGGCCAAATCGGCCGAGTTCAGGGACATCATCAAGATCGGCCGCACCCATACTCAAGACGCGACCCCTCTGACCCTTGGGCAGGAGTTTTCGGGCTATGCCACGCAGGTCGACAAGGGCATCCGCCGGATCGACGCCTGCCTCGGCGATATCTACGAGCTGGCCCAAGGCGGGACCGCCGTTGGCACCGGCCTGAATACCAAGAAAGGCTTTGACGTCCGCGTCGCCGCGGCGATTGCCGAGATCACCGGCCTGCCCTTCGTCACCGCGCCCAACAAGTTCGAGGCGCTGGCAGCGCATGACGCGATGGTGATGTTCTCGGGCGCGCTCAAGACTGTTGCCGCCGCCCTCTTCAAGATCGCCAACGATATGCGCCTTCTGGGCTCTGGCCCGCGCTCGGGCCTTGGCGAGCTGATCCTGCCGGAAAACGAACCCGGCTCGTCGATCATGCCGGGCAAGGTCAACCCGACGCAGGCCGAGGCGCTGACCATGGTCTGCGCCCATGTGATGGGCAACGACGCCGCGGTGGGCTTTGCCGGCTCGCAGGGCCATTTCGAGCTCAATGTCTATAACCCGATGATGAGCTATAACGTCCTGCAATCCATGCAGCTTCTGGGCGATGCGGCCTCGTCGTTTACCGACAACATGGTGGTCGGCACGCAGGCCAACACCGCGCGGATCGACAAGCTGATGAAGGAAAGCCTGATGCTGGTGACGGCACTGGCCCCGACCATCGGCTATGACAATGCCACCAAGGTCGCCAAGACGGCGCACAAGAACGGCACCACGCTGCGCGACGAGGCGATTGCGCTGGGTTTTGTCGATGGCGAGACCTTCGACAAGATCGTCCGCCCCGAAGACATGATCGGCCCGCGGTAGTGCCGCCGCGCCCTGCCGCCTACGTTCTCAAGACCCCGCCACAGGGGTTTGCGGCAGGTCGCTCCTATGTGGCGCAAGAAAGGGTGATGTACGGCGGCAAGACTATTGCTGCTGGAGACCGGCTGTATGTCATCGCGTCCGAGCATTTTGGAGGGTCGGGCCTTACCGCACGGGCGCGGGTGACAAGCGTCCGGCACGTCGAAGGAATTGTGTGGCAGTTGGCCTTCAAGGTCGATGCTCTGGCGAAGGCCCAGATCGGCCGCGACGACCTACGCCGGATCATGCCCGATCTCGAAGCACCCGGCGCACCGGAAATCGCTTTCAAATTCTACCGTCAGGCGACAAACAAGACTGCGGGCGTTTCCGCTGAAACCGCCGACTGGCTCGAAGGACACTTCTCGTGACGACGCCGATCAACCTCAACAAGGTTCGCAAGGAGAAAAGCCGCGCCGAGGCCAAGGCTCAGGCCGATGCCAATGCGGCCAAGTTCGGCCGCACCAAGGCGCAGCGCCTTCTCGAGACCGCCCGCGAAGACCTCGCGGCGCGGCGGCTCGATCAGTTGAAATTCGACGACGAATGAGCGGCCGCCCTGTCAAGCGCTCTCTGACGCTCAAGGGGCACCGCACCTCTGTCTCGCTCGAAGACGAATTCTGGAAGGCGTTCCGCGCGGCGGCCGAGGAAGAGGGCCGGACCCTCAACTCCCTCGCTGCCGAGATCGACGCGGGCCGAGGCGATATTGGCCTTGCCTCGGCGATCCGCGTCTGGGTCTTGCAGCGGCTTCAGCGGCGCTCGCTGGGATAGATCGACTCGCGGATCGTCCGCATATCGATGCGTTCAAGCTTGGAATCAAGGAGACTCGGAAAGGCCTGAACCGGCTTCGGCGTCAGATGGTAATCAAAGAGTTCGTCGAGGCCATAATAGGTCCGACGCAGCCCGAGTTTGAAAAGCCAATTCGCGGCCGTGTAATGAACTCTGCGCCAATACCCCACCTGGGTGCGACGTTTACGAATGTACGACATAACATCAATCCAACTTGGCGGCCCCCACCGCAATTGGGATTGATACAAAATTTGGCTCCGATTGCGCCTCAAAATTGCCCCATTCTGACAAGTCTTTCTTGGGGTGCGATCCTTAACGATCTGTAAATGTTCACTTTTGCAAAAATTGCGCGCCACATTTCGTCCACATTTTGGGAAACGTGCCCGCCGGAGGCCGCCGCGATTGCAGAAATATTCGCGACAATCAGAAAATGAGCATCCAATTGTTCTGGCGAGACACTAGGCGCGGTTCGAATCGCGTGGTGTCATGGTCAGCCATATCCCCTCTTTCGCACGAACTGTCAGATGCGCGACCGGCTGAGGCACCCGGCCCTCCACCGGTGCGAACGAGAAGGCTCCAACCAGTTTCGACAGCATGACGACCCCCTCGACCATCGCAAAGCCAGCGCCGGTGCAGACACGGGGACCGCTGGAAAATGGCATATAGGCATCGCGGGCCGATGTGCGGCCAGCCTCGCTCTGCCAACGGGCCGGATCGAAGGCGTCTGGATTGTCCCAAAGCCTCTCATGCCGCTGCAGATGCCAAGGCGACAAAACGATCTGAGCCCCCGCAGCGACATGGCGTGCCCGGAATTCTTCGGGCTTGACCGTTTCACGCACCATCATCGGCACCGGCGGATACAGCCGAAGGGCTTCGCGAAAGACATCGCGAGTGACCTTCAGGTTGGACAATGAGGAAAACTTGGGGCCCAGGCCCGCCGCCTCGCTGGCAACCTTCTCTTGCCACTCGGGATGGGTCGCCAGAAGATAGAGCGCCCAAGACAGGGCCGATGCACTGGTCTCGTGACCCGCAAGAAAGAAGATCGCGACCTGATCGACCATCTCCCGCAAATCAAAACGCTCGCCCGTTTCAGGATCTGCTGTGGTCATGATCTTTGTGGCAAGGTCGTTCGGAGCGGTGCCCCTCGCAATCTCGGCAAGGCGCGCGGCCGTCAACTCATAGATAAGGCTGCGAATCCGCGCCGCAGTCATCTTGGCGTCCCGCCGGAAAAGTCTCGGAATCCACCTCGGCAGCGGTAAAAACGCCCCAAGATTGAGGATCGGCTGAGCGCGTTGATGGGCGCGAAAGGCGGCGAAGACCTCGCTCGCGGTCTGATGTTCTATAGGTATGGAAAAGAGCGTTCGGAAGATGATGTCGGCGGCGGCGTGGCTGGCCTCGGCCTCGATCTCGACCGTCCCATTTCCTATCGCGCCAAGACGCACGACCGCCGCATCGGCAGCCGCCAGCATCGCCGGATAGGTATCCCGAAGCCGCCCACCTTCGAAGGCCGGGTCGATGATCCGCCGCTGACGCTTCCATTGCGCGCCATTGGTCACAAAGACCGATTGCCCGAGCAAAAGCCGCAACCCTTCCGTCACTCGCTTGGACTTGGGAAAATCATCCGGCCGCTCGTTCAAAACCTGCCGGATCAACGCCGGATCGTTGATCATGTATGAGCGAAAGAACGGCGTGCGAAACTCGGCCATCCAGGCGCGGTAGAGGTGCTCGGGCTGTGCCGACAGGATGTCTTGCCGGAAGAGGCGCAGATACCGCCAAAGCGAAACACGGCGTGCACGGGCGGCAGGTTTGGGCGGGATCATGGCGTCATCTCTCGATAGCCCGATGTCGGCGTTACGATACGGCTTTTTGACGGCAGGCGCCCCTTGAACCGATCAGCCAAAGTTTGTGGCCCGGCTGTGATCCGGAAGTAATCATAGTCGCCGGGTCGATCGAAGGCGCAGAGATACTGGAAATGCAGCCGGAAAAAGCGCCAGCGCAACGCCCGCCAGCGTGAGGGGCTGAGGGTCTGGGTAAAGGCCGCCGAAAGAACGAGTGGCCAACGCTGATCGTCAGGAGCAACGCCCGAAACCGCCACCGGATCGCAAAGCGCAAAGGCGCAGCCATCGCCGGGGGCTGTTACATCGACCCAAGAGATCCCCTCCTGCGCCGAGAGGAGGTGAAGGTCGGCACGAAGTTCGTGAGCGTCTGGAAGGAAGGATACCATCGGAACAACCTGACCGAGGGTGAGGAGCGCCAAAGGCGGTTGTGCCGCAGGCAGTCGCCCCTCCCGAAAAAGCTGCGCCAGCGCCGAGATGGCCAGATGGGCGCCCGAGGAATGACCGACGACCAGAACCTCGTCCGCATCGCCCTCGGTCAGGGCCAAAAGGATGTGATTGGCAAACTCGGATATCCGGGCGCACTGCTTGGGCGGATGCGCGCCGCGCCAGCGGGCCGAGAAGGCATAGTCGTGCATCAGGTAATAGGCGAAAATTCGGTGATCGAGGCGCTTGAAGAGGCGCAGAAGAGAGACGGCGGCGATCACGCCCACGCCCACCGACAGCCAGCCAATGACAAGCCCGTCCAACCCCGCGAGGCGCAAGATCCAAAACAGAGCCCGCGCCGCCAGCCATCCCGCGAAACCGGAGAGGGCCAGCTGCCCCAAGAGCATCCCCACCGGATAAAGCGCCGCGATCACCGGCCCTTTCCGCAGGCGCATGAGCCGGCGGAGCGCACCAGTCGAGATATAGATCCACAGGGTCCGTATGAGCTGAAGATAGGTCGCGGGAATGGACTGGGCCATGCTGGACTGAACGATGTCGGACCAGACGAGCACATCGACCTCGGCTTCAACCTCGCCCCCCTCAATCCGCGCCTGAACGCTCCAGCCATAGGTGCCACCCGCCTCGCGCGGGCGCAGCGCCAGATCATAGCCGCTGATCGCCCCCTGCGCGGCGCCTTCCTTGCGGTAAAGCTCGCGATAGCGGCGCGGGGGAATCGGATCGTAGCCGGGGATATAGATCACCCGCCTGCGCCTCACCTGCCCTGCTGTCTCACTCACGCCCGATGCCCGCCTTGTCCTATTGCTGGCAAGACTAGCGCGGAAGCGGCGAAAGGCCAGCCCCTAGCCGAGCGCGGCCAGACCGGGGAGCGTTTCGAGAAGCCAGTAGCTCAGCGCGCTGAACTGGCCGGTGATCATCAGAAGGCCAACGGTCCATAAAAGGAGGCCCGAGACCTTCTCGATCCGGTCCATATGCCGCTTCATCCATCCCATGACCCCCTTGAGGCTGGGGAAGAAGGCCGCGACCGCGAGGAAGGGAATGCCAAGGCCGGCAGCATAGGCGGCCAGAAGCACGGTCCCCCGTGTCACGCTGCCCTCGGAAGCGGCAAGGCCAAGGATCGCCCCAAGGATCGGGCCAAGGCACGGCGTCCAGCCGAAAGCAAAGGCAAGGCCTAGGAGATAGGCGCCGAAAGCTGAACCGCCTTGGTTGCCTGCGTCGAGCCGTGCCTCGCGGTCGAGGAATCGGATGCGGAAGACCCCAAGGAAATGCGCGCCGAACACCATGATGAGGATGCCCGCACCAAAAAGGAACCAGTCCTGCCATTGCAGGAAGAGCCGGCCCACCGCCGAGAAAGCAAAGCCCAACAGCAGGAAAACGGTCGACAGGCCCAGAACGAAGAAGGACGCCGACAAAAGCGCCCGCCGCCGTGCGCGGCCCGAATGGTCCATCTCCGCGATGCTTACCCCGCCCATATAGGCCAGATAGGGCGGCACGATGGGCAGGACGCAGGGCGAGAGGAAGGACAAGAGCCCCGCCGTCAGGGCAATCAGCATGGCCGGCAAGAGAGAGGCGTCGAGAAGGGTCGCGGTGTCGAGCATGGGCAAATCCTTTGCGCCTCACATATGCGAGGGATTGCACAAGGTCACGCCGGAAATGCCGGCCTCACGAGAGGGTGAGGCAATAGAAAACGCCGCCCCCGTTTTCGCGAGGGCGGCGTGAATATTGTGTCGGTTCCTTAGCGGCCGAGCGACCACCAGCCTTTGCGCTTGGGCTTCGAGGGATCTTCCGGCGCCTCGGGGGCCGGTTCGGCCTTGGGCTTTGCCTTGGGTTCCGGTGCGGGTTCGGCAGCCGGAGCGTCCGCGGGGGCCTCGGTCGGAACCTCGACCTCGGCCGCCTTCTTGGCCGGAGTCTTGCGGGCCCGCGTGGTCTTGGGCTTGGCAGGGGCTTTCTCGGCGGCTTCCTCAGCAGCGGGCTCGGCGGCGGGCGCTTCTTCGGCCTTCACCTCGGCGTCTTTGGCCTTCTTGGCCGGTGCCTTGCGGGTCCGGGTCGACTTGGGCTTGGCGGGGGCCTTCTCCTCGACGGTCGGTTCTGGCGAGGCCTCGGCTTCAACGGCGGCCTCCGCCACCGGAGCCTCCTCGGCCTTGGGCTTGCGGCTACGGCTGCGCGAGCGGGTCGACTTGGCCTTGGCGGGAGCTTCTGCCTCGGCGGCGGGAGCTTCCTCGGCGGCGGCTACTGCCGGAGCCGCAGCCTCTTCGGTCTCGTCACCTTCAGCATCCTCGCCTTCGGCCTCGTCGCTGTCATCGCCCTGATCGGCAGCGCCCTCTTGCCCTTCGGCAGATCCGTTCCCGCCCCGACGACGACGACGGCGGCGGCGGCGCTTCTTGGGCTTATCGCCCCCCTCATCGGAAGCAGCAGGCGTGGCCGCCTCGGCCTCTTCGGCTTCATCGGCTTCGTCCTCGACGACCAGATCGTCCTCGTCCTCTTCGATCACGATGGTCGATGCAGTGATCGGCGCGGCTTCGGGCACAACGCGGGTCGCGGTCTTGAACTTCTCGATGGCGAAATCGGGCGAGACCAACGTCACGTCGCATTCGATCCGAACGGCCATGCCGTAGCGGGCCTCGATGGCGGCGATATGCTCGCGCTTCTGGTTCATCAGGAAGTTGGCGATGCCGACAGGCGCCCGCACCAGGACCTCTTTCGAACGTCCGCGCACGCCTTCTTCCTCAAGCTGGCGCAGGATCGAGAGGGCCACGTTGTCGTCCGACCGCAGAAGGCCCGTGCCATGGCAATGCGGGCAAGGCTGGGTCGTGGCCTCGAGCATACCGGGGCGCAGGCGCTGGCGGCTCATCTCCAGAAGGCCAAAGCCCGAAATACGGCCCACCTGAATGCGGGCGCGGTCGGTCTTGAGCTTGTCTTTCAGGCGCTTCTCGACGGCGGTGTTGTTCTTGCGCTCGTCCATGTCGATGAAGTCGATGACAATCAGACCGGCCAGATCGCGCAGGCGCAGCTGGCGGGCCACCTCGTCGGCGGCTTCGAGGTTGGTCTTGAGCGCGGTCTGCTCGATCGAGCCTTCCTTGGTGGCGCGGCCTGAGTTCACGTCGATCGCCACAAGCGCCTCGGTCACGCCGATGACGATATAGCCGCCCGAGGGGAGCTGAACGGTCGGGTTGAACATTCCCGAGAGATAGCCCTCGACCTGATAGCGCGCGAAAAGCGGCAACTGCTCGGCATAGGGTTTCACGTTCTTGGCGTGGGACGGCATGATCATCTTCATGAAGTCCTTGGCCGACCGATATCCGGCCTCGCCCGCGACGATCACTTCGTCGATCTCTTTGGAATAAAGATCGCGGATCGTGCGTTTGATGAGGTCGCCCTCTTCATAGATCTTGGCCGGCGCGGTGGATTTCAGCGTCAGTTCGCGGATCTGCTCCCAGAGGCGCTGGAGGTATTCATAGTCGCGCTTGATCTCGGCCTTGGTGCGCTGGCTTCCGGCGGTGCGGATAATCAGGCCCGCGCCATCGGGCACCTCGATCTCGGCGGCGATTTCCTTGAGCTTCTTGCGGTCGGCGGCGTTGGTGATCTTGCGGCTGATGCCGCCGCCGCGGGCGGTGTTGGGCATCAAGACGCAGTAGCGGCCAGCGAGAGAGAGATAGGTGGTCAGGGCCGCGCCTTTGTTGCCGCGCTCTTCCTTGACGACCTGCACCAGCATGATCTGGCGAACCTTGACGACTTCCTGAATCTTGTAGCGCTTGGCGCGCGGCTTGCGGACCGGGCGCACCTCTTCGCTGTCGTCCTCTTCGGCGACGCTTTCGATGGTGTCGTCCTTTTCAACGGTCTCGACGATGCCGTCGTCTTCGTCGTCTTCGCCCGCCGGAGTTTCAACCGGCGTTTCCGCCACGGTCTCCATCGGGCTCAGGGCCTCGCCCTCGCCCGCATCTTCCGCGCCGTTGATCTCTTCGGCATCGTCGTCGAAATCGACAACCTCCATGCCCGAGATGCTCACATCATCGCGGTCAACGTCTGCGGTGGCGACAATATCGCCCGACTCGCGGCTTGCAGCGGTCGACTTCGAGCGCGAGCGCGAGCGGCGCGAACGGCTCACCTTGCGGGGTTTGTCGCTTTCCTCGTCCTCGGCATCGCTCTCGTCGCGCAGGCTTTCCGCATAGGCGCGTTCTTCAGCGATCAGCGCCTCGCGGTCAGCGACCGGGATCTGATAGTAATCGGGATGGATTTCCGAGAAAGCCAGAAAGCCGTGCCGGTTGCCACCGTAATCAACGAAGGCGGCCTGCAGCGACGGCTCTACGCGCGTAACCTTGGCGAGGTAGATATTGCCAGCGAGCTGGCGCTTCGACTGGCTTTCGAAATCAAATTCTTCGACTTTGTTTCCGTCCGCCACAACAACGCGGGTTTCTTCCGCGTGCGTGGCGTCGATCAGCATTTTCTTTGCCATTTTGTCCATTCACACACCTAGCCCCAGCGCGCCCCGGTGGAGCGGCTGTGGATACGGCGTGATTTATCTGAGCGTGATGCGTATGGGCAGGGGCGAGGCCCGAAGGGGCCTCTTGCGTCCATCCTGTCGCCAAAGCGCTTCTCATCGCGTTTGCACTCCGACCCCGCGAACGGGGCCCGTTCATCTGCCCGGACGCGTCTGAAACCTCGCGCAGCCCAGGGCAATTCTCCGGCCCCGAGGGGCCAAATCCTCTGTTTCAGTGCCCGGCGCGCTATGGCCGGTCCTTCTCCGAAACAGTGAAACTCACCGGACGATCCCGCACGCCATCGTGCGAACGCCCGTAGTCCCTACATAAGGGGGAATGGGGGGCGGAGACAATGGGCAAGTTTCGCGTGGGGTTGTCGAAGGGCAAATCAACCGCAGATTGCGTTGATCACAGATAATCCGACCGCTGCAGGTTATACTTGGCCATCTTCTCGTTCAGTGTCCGGCGCGGCAGGCACAGCTCGTCCATCACCGCCACGATCGAGCCCTTGTGGCGGCGCATGGTGTTGTCGATCAGCATCCGTTCGAAGGCTTCGACAAATTCCTTGAGAGGCTTGCCCTCGGTTGTCATCGCGGGCCGCGCGTCATCGGAATCGGCCATAAGGAGCGAGGCAATCGTGCCGGTGCCACGGCGGCTTTGCAGCACAGCGCGTTCGGCCACATTGATCAGCTGGCGCACATTGCCCGGCCACGGGGCCTGCAAGAGCTGCGCCGCTTCCTGAGCGCTGACCTGCGGCGCATCGCAGCCATATTCCTCGGCGAACTGATCGCTGAGCGCGGCAAAAAGCGTCAACACATCCTCGCCCCGCTGGCGCAAAGGCGGCACGATGATCCGCATGGCGGCGAGGCGATAGAAGAGATCGGGGCGCAGCACGCTTTCGCAGGTCTTGTCCTGTTCCTGAAGGTTGCAGATCGCCACGATGCGGGTTTCGGGCGGGTTGCCCTGGTCGTTGATCGCGGTCATCAGGCGGGCCTGAAGCACCGGGCTCAGCGCCTCGATATCTTCCAGCACCAGCGTGCCCCCCCGCGCCTCTTCGATGGCGGGGATCGGCTCGTCGTCATGGGCGGGGCCAAAGAGGCGGCGATTGAGGGCGTCCTCGTCGAAGGCCGAACAGGCGATCAGCACGAATTTTTTGGAAGCCCGCGCACCTACCGCGTGCAGGGCATGGGCCACCAGCGTCTTGCCGGTGCCCGTCTCGCCCTCGATCAGCACATGGCCATCGGCCTGCCCGATATCGAGAATATCCTCGCGCAGCCGCTCCATCGCGGCGCTCGAACCGATGAGCTTTTTCATCAGTGACGAGCCGTCCGACAATTCCTTCCGCAAGGCGCGGCTGTCGAGCGTCAGGCGGCGGGCCTGCGTGGCCTTCTTGGCAAGCTCTGTCATCCGGTCGGGATTGAACGGCTTTTCAAGGAAATCATAGGCGCCGATCCGCATCGCCTCGACCGCCATCGGCACATCGCCGTGGCCGGTGATCATGATGACCGGCAGGGTCGAATCCACGCCCTTGAGTTTCCGCAGAAACTGCATCCCGTCCATGCCGGGCATCTTGATGTCGGAAACGACAATGCCGGGATAATCGGGGCTGAGACCCTTGAGCGCGTCCTCGGCGCTGGCAAAGGTTTCCGTGTCAAACCCTGACAGCGCCAGCCACTGGCTGATCGACTGCCGCATATCCTTTTCGTCATCGACGATTGCGATCTTCATCGCTTTGCTCATCGCCCTACTCCGCTGCCTCGACGTCTTCTTTATAAATAGGGAGCTGGACTTCAAATACAGCCCCCCCTTCAGGCGCGTTATGGGCGGTAAGCCGCCCACCGAGGTCATTCACGATCCCCGACGAAATCGCCAAGCCAAGGCCAACCCCGTCGCCGGGCTGTTTGGTCGTGTAGAAGGGCTCGAACAGCGCATCGAGATCGTCAATACCGGGGCCGTTGTCGCGAACACTGAGACGAACGGTGTCGCCCACGGTCAGGAGAACATCGACGCTCGGATCATCCTCGCCTTTCGTCGCATCAAGGGCATTTCTCAGGAGGTTGATGATCACCTGCTCAAGCCGCATCCGATCGCCGAGGATCATCGCCGGTTCGGTCGGCAGGGTGCGGGTGATCGCCACATCCCGCGTCCTGAGTTGCGGTTCCATCATGGCCAGCGCCGAGGTCACCGCCTCGCGGGTATCGACCGGCGCGAAACTGTCGGCGCCTTTGCGGGCATAGGATTTGAGCTGGCGGGTGATCGCGCCCATTCGCTCGATCAGGTCGTCGATCCGCTGGAAGGACGACACCGCCTCATCCATCCGCCGCCGCTGCACCAGAAGCCGCGCACCCGCCAGATAGGTCTTCATGGCAGCCAAAGGCTGGTTCAATTCATGGCTGACGGCCGCCGACATCTCGCCAAGTGCGGCGAGCTTGGAGGATTGAGCAAGGCTCTGCTCGGCCACCTGAAGCGTCCTTTCAACGCGCTCACGCTCGGCGATTTCCCTTTGAAGCCTGAGATTTAGAGCTCGAAGCTGCGCCGATTCCTGCTGTGAGAAAAGAAGGCGGGTCGTTGCCTTTCGCGACGAAACCCAGAAAACCAGAGCCAGCAACAGCGCAAAACCCATGATCTCGAGCGCCAGAACGCCATTCACTTTCTCGCGGATCGACGTGTAGGTGGTGAATGTCACCATCCGCCAGCCTTGGAACGGCACGCGGGTTTCCTGTCGCAAGACCGCTTCACCCTGCAGATAGGCATCGGCAGAAACCGTGGTCCAATCCTGTGTGGCGCGGATCGCTCGTTCGATTGCCGAAGGGGCCGACTGGCGCGACAGCGCGGCAGCCTCCTCAAGCCCGTTCCAACGCGGCTCGGTCGACAGAACAATCGCTCCGGTGCTGTCGGTGACGAATACCGCGTCGGAAACACCCGCCCAGCCCGAAACCAGCCGCTGCAAATCGACCTCGACCGTCAGCACGCCTAAGGGCGTGCCGCCCTCGTCGATCCGGCGGGAATAGACGAAGGAAAAGGCGCCCGTCTCGGTCTGAAACAGCGTGAATACCGTCACATTGGAGCGAAGCGCATTGATGAAATACGGATCTCCACGATGCAATTCGCCGATGTGGCTCCGGTCGGTCGCGGCAACGGTGCGTCCGCCGCTGTCGAGCAGCATCAGAGAGGCGGCGCCGATTTCATCGACATAGCTCAGAAGTCGCTGGCTAGACGCGGTAAACTCGTTGTTCTTGAGAGCCCCGATCAACTCGGCATCCCGCGCCAATAGTTGTGGCACGATGGAGTTGCGCTGCAACTCGCTGATCAGGTTGCCCACATAGAGCGTCATCCTGACCTCGGCGCGGCTGCGTGTCGTCTCGGTATAACGCTCGGTCAACAGCTGATTGGTCAGAACTATCACGCCAATCGCCATCACGATGATGACGAAATTCAAAAGCCGCCAGATCCAGCGGCCCCAACCGCCCTGCTGGGGCGAAGTGGCGTCGATATCGCTCATGGTGTCAGACTAGGGCCGCCCTCTGGAACCCACAAGCGCGGCGAAGGACAGCCGGCCTCAGGCGGCGGTCATTTGCGCAAGGAGGCTCTTGAACAGGGCTCTGCCATCGGTGCTGCCTTGCGCAGGATCAACCGCTCTTTCGGGGTGCGGCATCATCCCAAGAACGCGGCGGTTGTCTGACAAGACACCGGCAATATCGGCAATCGCACCGTTGGGGTTATCGACATAGGTGAAAGCGATGCGGTCCTCGCCCTTCAAACGCGCGAGCGTATCCTGATCGACGAAATAGTTGCCGTCATGGTGGGCGATCGGCACGTCGATCTCGGCGCCCTTGGCATAGCCGCTGGTGAAGGCACTGTCGGTGGTTGCGACCTTCAGCTTCAAAGACTTGCAAACGAACTTCAGGCCCGCGTTCCGCATGAGCGCGCCGGGGAGAAGGCCGGTTTCGGTCAACACCTGAAAGCCATTGCAGACGCCGAGTACGAATCCGCCACGATTGGCGTGCGCGATCACCGCTTGCGAGACGGGAGACTGCGCGGCGATCGCTCCGCAGCGCAGGTAATCGCCAAACGAAAACCCACCCGGCACCGCCACCAAATCAACACCTGCCGGAAGCTTCGCGTCCTTGTGCCAGACCATGGTCACATCCGCGCCCGCCTGACGCAGGGCCACAGCCATGTCGCGATCACAGTTGGAACCGGGGAAGACGATGACGGCAGCTTTCATGGCGCGCTCCGGATGATGTGGCCTGCCCCGCCCATAAACCGAATCCACCCCGAGGCAAAGGCCGATTGACTGAGGTAAGTTGCCTTTCCGCGCGGCAAAACGCCCGACTTCGGTCCGATAGAACAAAATCTCACCACAATGAATCCTCGACACGGCCCGAGGCGCGCCCTTGGAAAACCGGCTTTCCCACCGAAGGTGGCGACCAACGGATCAAGGGTGCGAGAATGATTTCGATTAGTTTATGGGCGCGCGGCGACAATTCTACGGCCAACAACGCTTCTATCAACTCGCTCAACACCTCTCAGGTTCCGGTAACCGAACTGACATTCGTTGCGGTCCCCGGCGCCAGCGCCCCAAATGATCCTTATGGCGACATCCTGCTCGATCCTAACAATGGCAGCGTTGATCCCGACACGCAGGTGATCATCAACGGCGTTCAGATGGACTTTACCGTCGAGTTTTCGGGCAATCTGCCCATGAGCAAGAAGTTCACCGACCTCGCGGTCGGAGACAAAGAAGTGGTTGTGATTTCGGCCGGTGGCGAGCGCTACTATTTCCTCACCGATGGCAGCGGAACCTTTGAAGTCATGGAAGCGCTCCCGTCTGGTTCGATACCGATTTCCGGCGTCTCGACACATACGGTCGTGGTCTGCTTTGCAGGCGGCACCCAGATCGCGACTCCGGCAGGGGAGCGCCGCGTTGAAACGTTGAAGGTCGGCGATCTCGTGATAACGGCTGACGGCGACATAAAGCCCATCCGTTGGATCGGTGCGCGGTCGGCGACCGTTTCGGAAATGCTTCTGAAGAAAGAGCTCCGCCCTGTCGTGATTCCTGCCGGCGCCTTTGGGCCCAACCTGCCTCACAGTGATCTGCGGCTGTCGCGTCAGCACCGGCTCGCTGTCGAAGGCTGGCAGGTTGAGATGCTGTTCGGAACGGAAAGGGCTCTGGTTCGCGCCGGCCATCTGGACGGAGCAGGCATCCGGTCGGTTTTGCCAAAAGAGGCGATCACCTATTATCACATCCTGCTTGACCAACATGACTTGCTCGTTGCCAACGGCCTCGCGAGTGAGAGCTTCCAGCCCGGACCGGTCGGCCTTTGCGCCCTTGACGAGGCCGCGCGCGAGGAGCTTGAACAGCTTGATCCTGCCCTTCTCGGTCTCTCCGAGATTGCGGCGGCGCCGAGCCTCAAGGCCCATGAGTCCGCGCTCCTCATGGCTCATATCCTGCCGCGAACCGACACAGTTCGGGCCAGCACCGCTCTCCGCCTCGCCGCCTAAAGCCTAGCGGCTGAAATCGGTAATCACAGCGACACCCGGCGGGGTCGGCCCGTTGAACGCCTCCAATTCGCGCGAGGCTTCGGAGAGTGCGATGCGGCGGGTGACAAGGGGCGTCAGATCAACCCGTCCCGATGAAATGAGCGCCAGTAGGCTCGGGTAACGCCATGCGGGCATCCCCCGGGTTCCGAAAAGCGCCAGCTGGCCGGAATAGACCGCATCCATCGGGATCGGCATGGTCAGGTGTTCGCCCGCGGGCATGCCCACCTGCACCATCCGCCCGAGTTTTCTCAGCGATTTCAGTGCGGGAACCGTTGTGGCCGGAATGCCGAGCGCTTCCAAGGCCACATCCGCGCCACCTCCGGTAAGCCTGCGAACCGCTACCGCTGGGTCTTCCCGAGAAGCATCGACAACCGCATCCGCGCCGAGCGACAGCGCGAAATCGAGCTTCTCCCGCACCACATCCACAACGACCACTCGCGCCCCAAGCGCCCGCCCGAGGATCAGCGCCGAAGCTCCAACCCCGCCGCCGCCAAACACCGCAAGCCATTCGCCCGCGGCAAGGGCCGCCCGCCCCGTCAGCGCGTGCCACGCGGTTGTCGCGCGGCAGCCAAGGGCCGCGGCATGGGCGGGGTCCATGCCTTCGGGAAGAGCCGTCAGGTTGTGATCGGCGTGCGGCACGGCGATTTTTTCGGCAAAGCTGCCCGCCTGCGTGAAGCCCGGTATCGCCTGATCGGCACAGATTGTTTGATGCCCAGCGGCACAATCGGGGCACTGCCCGCACGCCAGGATGAAAGGCGCGATCACCCGGTCGCCCACTTTCCAGCGGCCCACCCGCGCGCCCGTGGCAATCACCTCACCGCAATATTCATGGCCGGGAATATGCGGCAATGGCATCGGATCCGAACCGTTCCAAGCGTGCCAGTCCGACCGGCACACGCCACAGGCCAGAACGCGCAACACAACACCATCCTGCGGGCATTCAGGATCGGGAAGCTCCTGAATTTTCAAAGGGGCGTTGAACTCAGTCAGAACGGCGGCGCGCATGAGGGACTTCCGGTTGTGCAGATCGCTGCAACCCTAGCCGCAAGATGACGAAACGCTAGCCCTTGCGGGCGGAAACCAGCTCAAAACCGACAAGCGCGACCACCACGACCACGAAACCCGATGTTTGCAGCACAGTCAACCGCTCACCTACAATTGTCACCGCAAAGACGATCATGAAGACCAGTTCGAGAATGGAAAGCACCGAAGCCTCGGTCGCCCCGAGGATCTTTGCCGCGACGAAGAACAAGAGATACCCCAAGGTGAAGCCAAGCGCCGCGATAAGAACGTAAAGCCACGCAAAGGCACTCTGAGGATAGACCGACTCGCCGGCCAGCCCCAGTGCCGGCAGGGCCAAGGCCAATGCGATGAAATAGACCACTCCCCAAAGGTTCATGTGCAGATTGGCCCTGACCGTGCCCAAGGCGGCTGTTGTCGCGGTCGTCGTCAAGATCACGGTGGTGATCCCGACAGAAGATAGGAGCGCGAGCCCAAGGCCCGTATAATTCAGTTGATCGAGGCTCTCTCGCCGCAACCCGAGCGCCAAGGCCACTCCGACGAATGCAAGCGCGATCAGGATGATTTCGGCAAGACTGAGCCGGGTCGTCCCCCGAACGTGATTCACGACTGCAACAAAGATGGGATAGGTGAAGAAAATGACACTGGCGACAGTCACGTCGATATAGGCCACCGCGCCCATCCCGCCTCCTGCCGCCATCAAGAGCGCGACGCCCGCCGCGGCGGTCTTGGGGACGAGCTTTCGCGGCACCAGCAGTTTCTCTCGCCTCGCCCATAGGAAAAGAGCAAGGCCGATCGCACCGATAGCAGACCGAAGCACCAAAAGGCCCAGCGGGCTGACACCTTCACCGTAGGCGAGTTTCGCAGCATTGGGCATGATGCCGATGCAAACGGCGCCAAGCATCAAAACGATCAGCCCCAACCGCCTGGCCCGAGGGGCAGGCGAACCGTTCAAGGACATGGCACATACCAACCCACACCGCTACCTAACGGCGTCAGGCTACATCAGATTGCCGAGTTTCCAAAGAACCCTGTGGGCAATCAGGCGATGTCGATCGTGTAGCTTTCGATGACCGTATTCGCGAGAAGCTTCTCGCACATCTCGGTGACGCGCGCCTTGGCACCCGCCGCATCAGTATCGGCCAGATCGAGCTCGATCACCTTGCCCTGCCGCACGCCCTCGACACCGCCAAACCCGAGCGCGCCAAGCGCATGGCGCACAGCCTCGCCCTGAGGGTCGAGAACACCGTTTTTCAGCATGACATGAACACGGGCTTTCATCGGTGGTATCCTTCGGGTCTTAGTTGATCAGGGTCGGTTTGCTGCGCGGGTGGGTGACGTTCGACGGCAGGACGCCCAAGCGCCGCGCCACTTCGGTATAGGCGTCGGTCAGATTGCCAAGGTCACGGCGGAACACGTCTTTGTCGAGCTTTTGGCCGGTCTCGATATCCCACAGGCGGCAGCTGTCGGGGCTGATCTCGTCGGCGACGACGAGGCGGTGATAATCGTTGTCCCAGATCCGGCCGATCTCGATCTTGAAGTCGATCAGACGGATGCCGACACCATGCATGACGCCAGACATGAAATCGTTGACCCGCAGGGCGATGGAAACGATGTCGTCAAGGTCCTGCTGGCTGGCCCAGCCAAAGGCGACGACATATTCCTCGGGCACCAGCGGGTCGCCGAGCGCATCGTTCTTGTAGCTGAACTCGACGATCGGACGTGGCAGTTGCGTGCCCTCTTCCATGCCCAAACGCTTGGCCATCGACCCCGCGGCATAGTTTCGCACGATCACCTCGAGCGGGATGATCTCGACCTGACGGATCAGCTGCTCGCGCATATTCAGGCGCTTGATGAAGTGGGTCGGCACACCGATTCCCTGAAGGCCGGTCATGAAGAACTCGGACAGACGGTTGTTCAAAACGCCCTTGCCGTCGATCGTCGCCTTCTTGGCGCCGTTCCCGGCGGTGGCATCATCCTTGAAATACTGAACAAGCGTTCCCGGCTCGGGGCCTTCATAAAGAACCTTCGCCTTGCCTTCGTAGATCTTCTTGCGACGGGCCATGCCTACCTCTCGCCCACACGCGCGGCTCCGCCATAGAGCCTCACAGACGTGCGTCATGAGGGCCTCATAGTCCAAGCCCCCCTTGCGGGCAAGCGCATCCGCGGGCATATCAGGACTAACAGCAATTTCAGAGTAAGGACCAAAGCCCCATGTCCACTTTCGACGATCGCGAACACGCCTTCGAAGCCAAATACGCACTCGACGCCGAGATGCAGTTCAAAGCCGCCGCCCGGCGCGACAAGCTGGTGGGCCTTTGGGCGGCTGGCCTGATGGGCAAGTCGGAAGAGGACGCAAAGGCCTATGCCGCCGATGTCGTGCGCGAAGACCTCAAGCACGCGGGCGACGAGGACGTCTACGAAAAGCTGGCGGCCGATCTTGGCGGCCTTGCAGACGAGGCAACCATTCGTGGCAAGATGAAAGAGCTTCACCTCGTTGCCAAGGATCAGATCATGAAGGAAGTTGGCTGATCGCAACGCATTAGCCCGACTTCTGGAGCAATTCGCGGCGCTCGGCACAAGCCGGGCGCCGATTTTTTTGCCCCTTAACCCGAGCTTCACCCGAGCCGGCTAGCCTTACCCCCGGTGGTGAAAGGGGAGTATTGGATGGAAATCGGGAACCGACGCGTCTTTGGCGCACGCATTTGGCATCTTTGGCCGGTTGCCGCCTTGGGCGCCGGTATCTGGATTCTCGCAAAACGGCTTGAGGGTGTCGAAATCTCCCATGTTCTTGATGCCGTCGTCGCTGTCTCGCCGCTCGGCTGGATGGGCGCGATTGCGGCAACATGGCTCAGCTTGGCGGCAGTCGGACAGTACGATGCCATCCTGCACCGTGTTTTGAAAACCGGTGTTTCACCAAGGATTGCCCGACGAACCGGACTGATCGCGATCTCGATCGCCCAAACGGCCGGCTTCGGGACGCTGGTCTCGGCGCTGGTCAGATGGCGTTCCTTGCCCAATTGGTCGCTTTGGGAAGCGGCGCGGTTTTCACTACGGGTCAGCCTCTCGTTTTTGTTCCTTTGGTCTTTGTTGGCGGCACTTGCCGTCGCGTTTTGGGCCGACGCACCAAAGACGGCCGTTTGGGCCGCGGCTGGGGCGCTGATCGTATTCGGGGTCGTCGCCGGCGCACCGCCCCTTCGCGGGTTTGTCTTTAAGCTGATCCCGGAAGGGGCTTTCTTACCACTCTTTACCGCGGCGCTTGTCGACACGGTTTTTGCCGCGGTCGCCCTCGCCTGCCTATTGCCCGGCACTTCTGACGTCGGGCTGGCGATCTATCCGATCTATCTGCTCGCCCTGGGCGCAGCCCTCGCGACCGGCGCACCGGGCGGGCTCGGAGCATTTGAACTCGTCCTTCTCGCCCTTCTGCCACACCCCGACCAAGCAGCTTTGATCGGCGCGATATTGGCTTTTCGGATCATCTATTACCTGTTTCCGGCCTTTCTTGGGCTTGCAGGTCTGTTGCGTTCCGCAGTCCCTCTTGTGCATGAGCCTCGCAATCCTGACGCACCCGCCGAATGGGGGCTCGTCGCCCAAGGCGCCTCGATCCTGCGCGCAGGATCCACTCAGTGGCTGTGCCGTGAACGGCTGGGCCTGGGCATAGCCATCGGTCCCGCGATAGGGCCCGTGGACCTCAGGGCATTTTCAAAGCTCATGCGCCGCGCCGGCCTGACCCCGGTTCTCTACAAAGCCGGAAAAGCCGAAGCATCGGCTGCCCGCTCCCTTGGCTGGCAGGTCTTGAAGGTTGCGGAAGAGGCGGTCATCGAACCTCGGCACTGGAACGTGGACGGGCCCTCACGACGCCAACTCAGGCGCCACCTGCGGCACGCCGAGCAGGCAGGCATCCGTATCAAGACCCCGAGACATGCGTTGCCGCTCTCCGATATGGCGGAGGTCAACGCCGACTGGACAAGGAAGAACCGACGCGAGCGCGGCTTCAGCATGGGACGTTTTGCGCCTGAACTGCTGTATCGGCAGCGTGTATTTCTGGCCTATTCGTCCGATCGCCTCATTGCCTTTGCCAGCTTCCATACCGGCGCGCAGGATTGGTCTCTTGATCTGGTCCGGCATATCGACGGTATACCCGACGGGACAATGCATCTTCTGTTGGCCTCGGCCATCGAAGCCTGCCGCGCCGAAGACGTTGATCGCCTGTCCCTGGCCGCGGTGCCGGCAGCGGGAGGCAATCTTGCGCGGCTTGTCCCGAGCAAAGCGCTCTTGCCGGGGCTACGGCGGTTCAAGCAGAGCTTTGCCCCGAGATGGGAGCCGCGCTACCTCTGTGTCAAAGGGTCGATCCCCCAGGCACGCGCGGCCGTGACCATTGCAGCAGCTATTCATTATCCAGGGCCGCTCCCTCCGCGTGTGCGTCCTCACAGCACGAAAACGGAAATTCGATTTGAATTGCCGGTCACATCATGCGATGCCGACGAGTGGAACCCCCAGCCCGGGCAGGCGTCCGCCCTGCCCCAGATCACAGGCCCCGCTCATGACCGACGCCCTCTCCCGCCTTCTTGACAACCGTGACTGGCTTTTGGCCGATGGTGCAACCGGGACCAACCTCTTCAATATGGGGCTGAGCTCGGGCGATGCGCCGGAAATGTGGAACATCGACCACCCCGACCGGATCCGGGCACTTTACGAAGGCGCCGTTCAGGCCGGCAGCGACCTGTTCCTGACCAACAGCTTCGGCGCCAATGCCTCACGGCTGAAACTGCACGGCGCCGAGGGCCGCGTCCGCGAGTTGAACCGCGTTGCCGCGGAGTTGGGCCGAGAGGTAGCCGACGCCGCCGGACGCCCCGTGATCGTTGCTGGTTCCGTCGGCCCGACTGGCGAGATCATGGAACCGATGGGCAGCCTCACTTACGACAGCGCAGTCGAGATCTTCCACGAACAGGCCGAGGGCCTCAAGGAAGGCGGCGCGGACGTCCTCTGGGTCGAGACAATTTCATCCGCCGACGAATTTCGCGCGGCGGCCGAAGCCTTTTCCCGCGCCAAAATGCCCTGGTGCGGAACAATGAGCTTTGACACCTCGGGCCGGACAATGATGGGCCTGACCTCGGCCGACATGGCCAAGATGATATCGAAGCTGCCCTACCAGCCCCTCGCCTTCGGGGCAAATTGCGGCGTCGGTGCCTCGGATCTGCTGCGCACGCTTCTGGGATTTGCGGCCGCAGCTCCCGAGTTACCGCTCATCGCCAAGGGCAACGCCGGAATACCCAAATATCACGACGGTCATATCCACTATGACGGCACACCCGACCTCATGGCAGACTATGCTATTCTGGCGCGCGATGCCGGTGCGAAGATCATCGGCGGCTGCTGCGGAACGACCCCCGAACACCTCAAATATATGCGCGATGCACTGGAATCGACACCGCCTGGCCCGCGTCCCTCTCTTGAGATTATTGCCGATAAGATCGGCCCCTTCTCCTCGGCCAGCGATGGCACCGGCGACGATGCAGGCCCCACCCGCGAGCGCAGCGGGCGCCGCCGTCGTTTGTAGCGGGGGGCTTTCCGCCCCCCAGTCCGCTTCGCGGCCTTCCCCCCGAGGATATTTATAGGCCTCTGAGAGACCAGACAGTTTCTCGGAGGCCCAGAAATATCCCGGGGGACGGCACGAAGTGCCGGGGGGCAGCGCCCCCTCCTGCCATTCAGAAAAGTGGCAACTGATCTCCCAGCCGCGGTGGCGGGCAAAAGAGATCTGTCCTCAAAGATGGCAACCTCCGGTCGAGGCCATGGCGCCGGAGCGCCAGATCGAACCGCGCCCGCGTCAGTTCCGCCCAAGGCCCCTGACCGCGCATCCTCTGACCCCACTCAGGATCATAGTCCCGCCCGCCGTGCAATTCGCGCACTCTCCCCATGACCCGTTCGGCACGGTCCGGCATATGTGTCGCGAGCCAATCGCGAAACAAGGGCGCGACCTCACGAGGGAGACGCAGAACAATCGAAGATGCTGCCTGCGCTCCTGCATCGGCTCCGGCCGCAACGAGTGCTTCAAGCTCATGGTCGGTCAACGCGGGGATCACCGGCGACACCATGATCCGCACGCCGATCCCCGCCTCCGAAAGCCTGCGGATCGTGTCCAGTCGCCGCGCGGGTGCCGGAGCCCGAGGCTCCAGCAAACGGCATAGCCTCGGATCTAGCGTCGTCACGGAAATTCCAACTCGCACAAGGCCCTTCGTCGCCATCGGCGCCAGGATATCGATGTCTCGCTCGATCAAAGCGCCCTTTGTGACAATCGCCACCGGGTGATTGAACTCGGCAAGAACCGCGAGGATGCTGCGCATGATCCGCCGGTCTTTCTCGATCGGCTGATAGGGATCGGTATTGGTTCCGATCGCAATCGTCTTCGGACAATAGCCTTTCGCCGAAAGCTCCGCCCGCAAGACGTCGGCTGCTTCGGGTCGTGCGACCAGTCGGGTCTCGAAGTCGAGCCCCGGCGAAAGGCCGAGGTAGGCGTGGCTTGGGCGGGCAAAGCAATAGATGCAGCCATGCTCACAGCCGCGATAGGGATTGATAGAGCGGTCAAAGGAAATGTCGGGTGAGGTGTTCCGGGTAATGACCTTACGCGGCCGCTCATCCCGAACCTCGGTCCGCAGAACGGGAAGGTCGTCGTCATTCTCCCATCCGTCATCCAGCCTCTCGCGCTGGTAGGGTTCAAACCGGTTCGGCGCGTTCGATCCGGCCGCCCGCCCGGGGGTTCGGACGCCGTTGGCATGATCGTGGTGTGTCGTCGGGCGCGCCATAAATGAGAACATACAGCGAACACTCAAGCGGTTGCCAGCGATTTCCGACCCTTGAGACGACATAGAAAACCGTCACAGCACCTTGCGGCGACTATTCCATTGACCTCGCGTCGGTTCAGGGGCAGGCAGTGTCGCAATCCGCTCAGACCGACGCGCGATATCCAATCACATCCGGTTTAAATCCCGCCGCTTTTCAAGTGAGTTGCCCAATGTCAGACGAAGACGACATCATCCTCTCCGAACTCAACGACGAAGACCTCGTCGCGCAGATGTTCGACGATCTTTACGATGGCCTGCGCGAAGAGATCGAAGAAGGCGTGAATATCCTCATCGAGCGCGGCTGGGCGCCCTATCGCGTTCTGACTGAAGCGCTCGTCGGCGGCATGACCATCGTCGGCGCCGACTTTCGCGATGGCATCCTCTTTGTCCCCGAGGTTCTTCTCGCCGCCAACGCGATGAAGGGCGGCATGGCGATCCTCAAGCCGCTTCTGGCCGAAACCGGTGCGCCGCGCGTCGGCAAGATGGTCATCGGCACCGTCAAGGGCGACATCCACGACATCGGCAAGAATCTTGTCGGCATGATGATGGAAGGCGCAGGCTTCGAGGTTGTCGACCTCGGCATCAACAACGCCGTCGAGAAATACCTCGAGGCGCTGGAGCGTGAAGGCGCCGATATCCTCGGCATGTCGGCGCTTCTGACCACCACCATGCCCTATATGAAGGTCGTCATCGACACGCTCGTCGAAAAGGGGATGCGCGAGGATTACATCGTTCTTGTTGGCGGCGCGCCGCTCAACGAAGAATTTGGACGCGCGATTGGCGCCGACGCCTACTGCCGCGATGCGGCGGTCGCTGTCGAAACCGCCAAGACCCTCGTTGCCCGCAAGCACAATCAGGGCGCCCGCGCCTGACGCAGGCGAGAGTTTTGAAGCAAAGCCCCGTGGCCAGACCGGCGCGCGGGGCTTTCTTTTTGCCTGTCCCTTTCCCATATTCCGTTCAGGAGGTGTGCCATGCCGCTTGACCGTCTTGTTCTTATCCTTGTGATCGTTCTTGCCGCCGCTGGCGGCACGATCTGGATCGCGATGCTTTTTTTCGCATCGTCTCAAATTTCTCCCTTAGTCGCCGTTCTGACCGCGCTGCCTGTCGCGCTTGGCCTCTATGTGGTCTGGCGGGTGATATCCGAACGGCTTTCGAACCGAGAGGATGACCATTATGACAGGATCGAGAAATAGTATGCTGATCGCCACAACCGACACGATTTCCGGCCATGAGGTTGCCGAGACTTTCGGGATTGTTCGCGGCTCGACCGTTCGCGCCAAGCATATTGGCACCGATATCGTCGCCTCCTTGCGCAACCTCGTCGGCGGCGAGATCACAGGCTATTCCTCATTGCTCGCCGGGGCGCGCGAACAGGCGATCGATCGGATGAAAGACGAGGCGCGCCGGGTGGGCGCAAATGCTGTAATTGGTTTTCGCATGGAGACTTCGACGATCATGGGCGGCGCGTCAGAAATCCTCGCCTATGGCACGGCTGTGCGGCTGAAATGAACCTCGACGACAGCGAACTGACCGAACAGGGCCTCGGGCCCCGAGGCAAGGGGCGCATCCTGCTTCTGGCCTGCGGGGCGCTGGCACATGAGATCGTGGCGCTCAAGGCGGTGAACGGCTGGGATCACCTCGATCTGCAATGCCTTCCGGCAATCTTTCACAACAGCCCCGAAAAGATCACCCCCGGCATCGAAGCGGCGGTGGCCGCGCATCGCAAGGACTATGACGAGATTTTCGTGGTCTATGCCGATTGCGGCACCGGCGGCCTTCTGGAAGCGGCCTGCAAGCGGCTTGGCGTCGAGATGCTTGAAGGGCCGCATTGCTATAGTTTCTACGAGGGCAACGCGGCCTTTGCCGCGCGGGACGAGATCACGGCCTTCTACCTGACCGATTTCCTCGTGCGCCAGTTCGATGCCTTTGTCTGGAAGCCCTTGGGGCTCGACCGGCATCCTGAGCTTCGCAGCGCATATTTCGGCAATTACACCAAGCTCGTCTATCAGGCCCAGATCGACGATCCGGCGCTGACGGAAAAGGCCAAGGCTTGCGCCGCACGGCTCGGCCTCGCCTTCGAGCGGCGGTTCACCGGCTACGGCGATCTGGCGGTGGCGCTTGGAAAGCTGGGCTAGGCGGCAGCCGCAGCAGTGGCGCGGATGCGCTCGACCATGGCCCGCAGGCCGTTCGACCGTTGCGCCGAGAGGTGATCGTTGAGGCCAAGGCGGCCAAGCTCGGCCTTGGCGTCGATCGCGGCCAAATCCCTCACAGGCACGCCCGCATAGAGCGCGTGCAACACGGCGATCAGGCCACGCACGATCATCGCGTCGCTTTCGCCCTTGAAATCAAAGATGCCGCCTTCGATCTGCGGCACAAGCCAGACCTGACTGGCGCAGCCCTCGACCTTGAAAGTGGGCGTCTTGAGGCCATCGTCCAAAGGCTCCATCGCTTTGCCGAGGTCGATCACATGGCGATACCGGTCTTCCCAGTCGTCGAGAAACTCGAAGGTCTCGGCAATCTCTTCAAAGGCTTCGGTGGCCATGATGCGTCCTCGTCGTTGCCCGCCCGACTTAAGGTTGATGGCCCCAAAGGTCCAGTGCCCGCTTCCCAAGGTCGCAGCTTTCGGCTAGCCCTAGGGAAAGTTGGGGGGAAGTCATGCTGAGAAATCTTGCGCTGATAGTGGGGATCATGGCGGCGCTGTCGGGGTGCGCCCGGGTCTCCGAATCGAAGTTCAATCCGCTCAACTGGTTCGATCGGGCGCCCGAGGTAACAGCCGAAGGCGCGATCCTGCGCAAGCCGCTGGTTCCTGCGCAGGCCGAGGTCACACTCGTCGATGCCCGCGTTCTTGTCGAAACTCTCTCTTCCGCTTCACTTGAGCCTTCCGCCAACGGCGCGATCTTGCGGGCGACCGGCATCGCGGCCAGCCAAGGCTATTTCAACGCCGAACTCGTCCTCGTCGATATCACAAGTGGCGTTCTGACCTATGATTTCCGGGTGGAGCGCCCCACTGGCTATGAGGCTGTCGGCAGTGCTTCATCCCGCCAGATCACCGTGGCGACGGTGATTGACGCGGCCTCACTGCGCGGGGTTCGCGGGGTCGTTGTTCGTGGCGCAAACGGCTCGAAGCGCCTGTCGCGCTAGGGGCTAGAGCCGAACGGTCACGACCTTTTGGCCCTTGGTCGCAAGGCCCACTTTCCCATCACAGAGCATCAGGGCCTCATCGCCAAAGACCTCGGCGCGCCAGCCGTGCAGCGCCGGCAGATCGCGTTCGCCCGCGGCGATGGCATCCAGCTCGGCCGAGGTGGCGATGAGCTTGGCTGCCACGCCTTCGTTGTCGGACTTGGCCTTGAGAAGCACGCGCAGAAGATCGGCAAGCGCCGGATTGACCTGCATCTTCTCGTGGTTCTTGTCGACCTTGGGCAACTTGTCGGCCGGCATCTCGATCCCGGCCTTCACGGCCCTCAGAATGCCCTCGGCGATATCCCCCTTGCGGGCCTCGCGCAGGAGCAGACGGGAACGGCCAAGTTCGGCCTCGTTCTGCGGCTTGGTCGAGGCCAACTCGACCAGCGCATCATCCTTGTAGACCCGCGAGCGGGGAATGTTCTTCGATTGGGCATAGCTTTCGCGGAACGCGGCCAGCTCTTTCACCAGCGCCATGAAGCGCCCCGAATGGTTGCGCGTCTTGACCCGTTGCCAGGCCTCTTCGGGATGGGATTCATAGGTCGAAGGATCGGTCAGAACCGCGAGCTCTTCGGCGACCCAGCGCTCGCGGCCGGTTTTGGCAAGGCGGGCCGCCAACACTTCGTAGATCTGGCGCAGGTGCGTTACGTCCGCCAGCGCATAGGTGGCCTGCGCCTCGGTCAGCGGGCGGCGCGACCAGTCGGTGAAGCGGTGCGATTTGTCGAGCTCGGCCTTGGCGATCTTGCGCACGAGGGTCTCGTAGCCCACCTGCTCGCCATAGCCGCAGACCATCGCCGCCACCTGCGTGTCGAACATCGGATCGGGAATGACGCCCGCATCGACGAAGAAAATCTCAAGATCCTGCCGCGCGGCGTGAAAGACCTTCACCACCGCCTTGTTGCGGAAGAGGTCATAGACCGGCTCGAGCGAGAGGCCCTCGGCCAAGGGATCGACCAGAACCGCATCGCCACCCTCGGGATCGGAATAGGCCATCTGCAGAAGGCAAAGCTTTGACCAATAGGTGCGTTCGCGCAGGAACTCGGTATCGACGGTTACATAGGGGTGCTTGGCGGCTTCGGTGCAGAAGGCGGCCAGAGCTTCGGTGGTGGTTATCATCTTCATCGGATCGGTCTTTGCTCGCGCCTCAAGGGTTGAGCGTTCTTAGGACAAGATGCCCAAATTGGAAAGACCTGCTCCCGCAAGGCAAGAACAGCGCCAGACAGGACTAGGAAGACTTGCCTCAAGACGGATTTCACACTAGAATCAAGACAATGCTGCGCACGCGCCTGGGGGGGCCCTGTTGCAGAGAGTTTCCGCCCGATGGCGACACTCGAATTCTATCTCACCGGCGATCAGCTAGGATTTTATTCTTCTGTAGGCGTTACAGGGAGAAGTTTCGGCACGAAGGTGACGCTCGATGGCGTGACGGCCTTCGGCACCTCGACCGATGTCTACAGGATTGTCGTTGACGATGTGGACCCCGGCGATACTGGCCTGAGCACTGGCCAAACCGTATCCATCTATGACAACCAGACCGGCGAACTGATCTATGCAGGGCTCTACCCGGACACCTCGCTTTACAACGGCCGCGCCTCGTCCGACACGCACTTGATGCTCGACAACGGAGATGGCACCGGCGTTGTCATCAATCTCAACGGCGTATCTGACGGCTCGATGCAACTTGGCCCGGGAGCAAAGCTCCCTCTTGGTGTCGAACTACCTTTCACCAGCCTGCCGCCAACTCCACCGACCTTCCCCTGCTTTGCCAAAGGCACTCTGATCGAGACCGATATCGGCCCCCTGCCCGTCGAAACGCTCCGCGCCGGAGACAAGGTCGCGACATTAGACAATGGGCTCCAACGCATCCGGTGGATCGGCAAACGCGAGGTTTGCGGTTTGGGTGGTGACGCCCCCATCGTTTTCGAGGCCGGCGCCCTTGGCAACTACAGGCGCCTGATGGTCTCGCCTCAGCACCGGATGCTCATGACCGACTGGCGCGCCGAGATGTATTTCGGCTCGCCCGAAGTGCTTGTCGCCGCGGTCCATCTCGCCAACGGAACGACGATCCGCCAACAGCCCCAACCGAAGATTACCTATTTCCACATGGTCTTTGACCAGCACGAGATCATTTTCGCCGAAGGTATCCGCACCGAGAGCCTGCATTTGGGGGCCGAGGCGCTGGGACGGATCGACGCCAGGTCGCGGGCCGAGATTTTGGCGCTGTTTCCCGAAGCCGCCTATCGGGACTCAGAAACCGCCCGCCCCTGCCTGCGGGCCTACGAGACTGCGCTGGTCCCTGCCCCGATGAGAACCGGCCTCCGGTCATCGGCCGCATAGCGGCGCAACACGGCCGGATAAAGCGCGTGCTCCATCGGCAAGAGCCGCGCGGCAAGGCTTTCGGGCGTATCGCCTGCCTCGATCCTGATCCGCGCCTGCCCGAGGATCGGCCCGCCATCAAGCTCGGCCGTCACCTCATGCACAGAGCAGCCATGTTCCGCATCGCCCGCCTCGAGCGCACGGGCATGGGTATGCAGCCCCTTGTAAAGCGGCAGAAGCGAGGGATGGATATTCAGCATCCGCCCCGCCCATTTGCCGGTGAAGCCGGGCGTCAGGATCCGCATAAAGCCGGCAAGGCAGACGATCTCGACCCCCGCCGCGCGCAACACGCGATCAAGCTCGGCCTCGAAATCGGCCCGATCCTTGCCAAACGGGCGATGATCCACCACGGCGGTCGGCACGCCAAGCGCCTCGGCCTTGGCAAGTCCGCCCGCCTCGGGATCGTTCGACAGAACCAGCACAGGCCGCGCCGGATGATCGCCGGTCATTGATTTCACGAGGGCGACCATGTTGGAACCGCCCCCGGAAATCAGAATACCGACGCGGCGGCTCACAAAAGCCGCCCCGTATAGGCGACCCCCTGCCCCTTCACCACGCGACCGATCGGGCGCACATCCTCTCCCTCGGCCTTCAGCACATCGGCCAAGGCCTCGGCCCGATCCGCGGCCACCACGGCGATCATGCCGATGCCAGAGTTGAAGGTCTTCAGAAGCTCGGCCTCTTCCATGTTGGCCGTTTCCGCCAACCAGCGAAACACGCCCGGAAGCTCCCAAGCGCCCAGATCAATCTCGGCCCCCAGCCCCTCGGGCAAAACCCGCGGCAGGTTCTCGGTTAGGCCACCGCCAGTGATATGCGCGAGCGCATGAACGCCGCCGGCCCTGACCGCCGCCAAAGCCTGCTTCACATAAAGCCGCGTCGGCGTCAAAAGCGCCGCCCCAAGGTTGCCCTTACCAAACGGCGAGGCGGCATCCCAGCCAAGCCCCGAAAGCTCGACCACCTTGCGCACGAAGGAATAGCCGTTGGAATGCACGCCCGACGAGGACAGCCCCAAAAGCACATCGCCCTCTTCAACCCCCGCCGGCAGATCCGCCCCGCGCTCCATCGCGCCTACGGCAAAACCCGCAAGATCGAAATCACCCGCGTGATACATCCCCGGCATCTCGGCCGTCTCGCCACCAATCAGCGCACAGCCCGACTGGGCGCAGCCCTCGGCAATGCCCTCGATGATCCGCGCGGCGGACGAGACATCGAGCTTTCCCGTGGCAAAATAATCGAGGAAAAACAGCGGCTCGGCGCCCTGACACACCAGATCGTTCACGCACATGGCAACAAGGTCGATGCCGATCGTATCGACGTTCCCGGTATCAATCGCGATCCGAAGCTTGGTGCCAACCCCGTCCGTCGCCGCCACGAGGATCGGATCGACATAACCCGCGCCCTTGAGATCAAAGAGCGCACCAAACCCGCCCAGCCCCGACATGACCCCCGGCCGCGCCGTCCGTTTTGCCGCCGGTTTGATCCGCTCCACAAGCGCGTTGCCCGCATCGATATCGACACCCGCATCCGCGTAGGTCATCCCGGTCTTGGCGCTCATCTAAATCCCCTTCGTCTGTTGCCGCCCCGATACCGCAACCGAGGCCCGCGTGCCAGTGACAACTTGACCCTCCCCCGCCGCCCGGATAGGCAAACGTCAGGCGGGCCTGTAGCTCAATGGTTAGAGCAGAGCGCTCATAACGCTTTGGTTGGGGGTTCAAGTCCCTCCGGGCCTACCACCCCTTCTTTTGGCCGAAAATACTCCCGGGGGAGTCGCCCGCAAGGGCGGCGGGGGCGGAGCCCCCTCAACGCGGGATGACAATCTCCGCCAAAAGCCCGCCCAATGCCTCGCTCTGCCCCAGCCGCAAACTGCCCCCATGCAGGCGGGCAACGTCCGCCACGATGGCCAGCCCAAGGCCCACACCCGAGCCGCGGTTCTGGTTGCGCGCGGGATCAAGCCGGGTGAAAGGCCGCATCGCTTCATCTTGCCGCGCCTCGGGAATACCGGGGCCGTCATCCTCGACACTGAAAACCACCGTCCGCTCGGTCACCCGCACGCCCACCCGCACCGCACTGCCATAGCGCAGCCCGTTGCCTATCAGATTATCGAGCGCCCGGCGCAGCGCCATTGGCCGGAGCGGCAAGGAAATCGCGCCCTCGGCAAGACTTCCCTCTGCCAAAGCCACCGCTTGCCCGGCCCTTTCGGCATCCTTAATTACCTGCGTCAAGAGCGCCGCGGGATCCGTCTCTTCTGGCTTGTCCGATGCATCCTGCCGACCAAACTCAAGGAATGCCTCAACCAGATGATGCATATCCTCCACATCCGAGATCAGAGGCGCCGCCTCTTTTTCATCCATCATGGACAGGGCGAGCCGAAGCCGGGTCAGAGGTGTTCTCAGATCATGACCTACGCCCGACAGCATCAGGCTCCGTGTCTGCACCTGCCGGTCGATCCGCGCCCGCATCTCGAGGAAGGCCGTTCCCGCAGCCCGCACTTCGGTTGCCCCAGTCGGATTAAATGGCACCACACGGCCTTTGCCAAATTCAGTGGCTGCTTCGGCCATGCGCTTGATCGGACGCAACTGGTTGCGCAGGAAGAAAAAGGAAATCAGCGTCAGGAAAGCGCCCAGCACCAACATGATGACGATCAGCTGATGGGGATTGCTGGCCGCCACGCGGGTCCGGGCGAAATTCACCGCAACGCCGCCGCGGGCCGTCTCGAGCCAGACCTTGACGCGCCAACCCACCTCCAGATCGACAACCGTGACCTCGGGCACCGCCTCCAGCAGGCGCCGCATCGCGTGGCCCGACAGGTCATACCACTGGACGACAGGCCTGACCGAGGCCGCATCCGCGCCGAAATCGACCGTCATGTTCATGGCGCGCCCGAAGCCTTCGGCAAAGGCCACGGCGGCCTCCGTATCGACTGCCTCGGCGATACCTTCGGCCAGATAGGCAAGCTCTTCGGCGACCGTCTGCGTCATCTGCCGCGTGACCCAATCATAGTGCCGCTGGATAAACACCACCGAAACAATGATCTGCACCGCCACCACCGGCATCAGCAAGATAAGCGTCGCCCGCCCATAAAGGCTGCGCGGCATGTATTGTTTGAGCCAGACGAAAAACATACCTAAAGCTAGCCGCGGAACGGAACGGAAGAAAGCGCCATGACTGACGGCAAACGCCCGGAAGCCGGAATTCTGCAAGACCTTGGCAACGGTATTGCCCGGGTTCTGGCCCCGAACCCCTCGCCCATGACCTTCTGGGGCACCAACAGCTATCTCTTGGGCGACCGGACCGTTGCGGTGATCGACCCCGGCCCCGCAAGCCCCGCACATCTTCAGGCGCTTCTTGCGGCGATTGGCGGCCGGACCGTCACCCATATCCTCGTCACCCACAGCCATGTCGATCACTCCCCCCTCGCCCGCCCGCTGGCGGAAGCCACCGGCGCGCCGGTCCTCGCCTTCGGCGACAGCCGCGCCGGCCGCGCCCCGGCGATGGATCGTCTTGCAGATCAAGGGCTTGCGGGCGGCGGCGAGGGTGTCGATCCCGATTTCGCCCCCGATATCCTTCTGGCCGATGGCGCGGTGCTCGAGGGCGAAGAATGGCGGCTCGAGGCCCTCCACACCCCCGGCCATTTCGGCAACCACCTCTGCCTGCGTCATGGCGACGACCTGTTTTCCGGCGATCACGTGATGGGCTGGGCCACCTCACTGGTCTCGCCCCCCGATGGCGATTTGACCGATTTCATGGCCTCGACCCGCCGCCTGACCGAGATCGGCGCCGCCCGCGCCCTGCCCGGTCATGGCGATCCGGTTGACGCGCTCGACGCCCGCCTGCGCTGGCTGATCGACCACCGGCTCGGCCGCGAGGCGCAGATCCTCGCGGCGCTCGCCTCGGCCCCCGCCACCTGCGAGACGCTGACCGCCGCGATCTATACCGATGTCGCCCCGGCACTCCTGCCCGCCGCGGCCCGCAACGTCTTTGCCCATCTCGTCGATATGGTGGGTCGGGGGGCCGTCACCGCAGCCCCGGAGCTCTCTGTTAATGCCACATTTTCAAGGACTTGAAGAAAAACGCGCCGCACCGCACATTTTTCCCCCTAACCCTCTGGACGCCGCACCGACCCATTGCTATACGACCCCCCGTGTTCCGGCGTAGCTCAGCGGTAGAGCAGTTGACTGTTAATCAATTGGTCGTAGGTTCGATCCCTACCGCCGGAGCCAATAATCCTAATAAATAGAGCTACCTCGACATATGATAATATGTCTGTTCTGCCGTTTGATCTGTTGCAGGTGAAAAACGACGAATGAGGCCGCAAAGGTCGCGGGACTAGGCCCCGTCCCATCGACGCAGCAGCCAATACCACTGTGCCGGATCGGCCTCTATGCGGGCCGACAGGCTGTCGTTGAAAGCCTGGGTCATGGTCACAGGGTCGGTGTGGGGAATAGGCGCCTCAAAGGCCACCTCGAAGCGGCCGCCATCACCGAGGCGAATTCCGTAGGCGGGAACCATCGGCAGGCCATATTTCAGGGCCAGCTGCGCGGCGGAAATGGATGTCATCGCCGGCAGACCCAGAAACGGGAGCCGCTCGCCCTCGGAATATTTCTCGTCCAGCAGGATCGAAATGATGCCGCCATTGCACAGATGCCGCACCATTGCCTTCATTCCCACCCTGCCGGTTGCAAGGATCGGCTTGCCGCCTGCTTCTATCCCGGCCAAGAGCCTACGTTGATAATGCGGATTTTTCTGAGGCTTGTAGACCGCTCCACTTTCCAGCCCCCGCGACTTGAGCACGGCTCGAATAGCCTCCCATTGCCCAAAGTGGCCCGAAACGATGATGGCTCCCTTGCCTTGATCACGCGCCTCTTCCAGCGCGGCGAGGCCCGGACCAGTGACCTCAAACCTGTCCAGGCGGGTCTGAAACTCGGCGCAGTGGTAAATCTCGAACAGGGTCTGCCCCATATGGCGACCGATCTCGCGCCTAAGCTTTGCGCGCTTGCCTCGCGGCATATCGGGATAGACACGCAAAACCTCTCGGTCGACCCGGCGTTGGGCCACGGGATACCACCGAAGTAGCCCGCCAACCGCAGTGCCAAGTGCGCGGGAGCGGCGCTCAAAAGAGCGCCAATGCGAGGACACGAGGGCTGACCACAGCGGGACATACCTGACGTGATTCCATGTGAATTTGACCAGACGCGTGACCATGGGCCCTATATGGCCGTTCTCGCCGCCAAACCCAATGGGCATTCACGCAAGAGATTAAATCAGGCAGCCGGGCCGAAAGATCGCGGTTTGATGCCAGGGGCGGCCGACCGTCGCCGCGCCCGCCGCCAGTCGAATTCCTTGCCCGGTGATCCGCGCCGGACTACGGTTTCCCGTAATTTCAGTCACTTGGTCCTATTTCCGATGGATTCTTTTTCTGCAGTCGATTTTCTCACTGACGGGGTCATGGGGCACGCCTCCTATATCCTGCTGATCCTGTCCTCCCTGATGCGCCGAATGTTTCTCCTGCGGGCGTTTTTCATCGCCTCTTCGATTGCGGGGATCGCCTATAGTCTTTATTGGCTCGGTGATTTTGTCGGTGTCTTCTGGGAAACCCTCCTTTTGCTCGTCAACGTCACTCAGCTTGCCCTGCTGGCGAGCAAAGACGCCCGCGCCAGATTCACCGAGGAAGAAGCCGAATTCGTTGAAAGCTGGCTGTCCGGCGGGACACCGTCCTCGCGGCGGGCACTCTTGAACATGGGTCGTTGGGAAACACTCGAGGCCGGCTCGGAGCTGACTACCCGGGGCGAGCGGCCGCATGATCTGGTCTTTCTTTCGCGCGGAGAGGCAGATGTCTCAATCGCCGGGCTTGCGCTAGCGCGGATTTCAGAGGGGCATTTCATCGGGGAAATGTCTCTTTTGGGGGACGAACTTGCCAGTGCCGATGTCCGGCTGGCCGTGTCATCGCGGGTCTGGCGGATCAACCGCAGCCGGCTTGACGAGGCCAGAATGCGCCAGCCGGATCTGTTCGGCATCATCGAGCTTGCCCTGGCTCTGTCGCTGCGCGCCAAGTTGATCGCCGCCAATGATCGGCTCGTGACCCAGGCCACGCCAGCCAATCCGGCCGCCGATGGATTGGCCAACCTGCCCGCCTGAGGCGGACTTTCGACCGACCGCGAACCGTGTGGCGCACATTTGCGGCAAATGCAGCCCGCCGCGAAGCGGCACGGCCAGCGCCGAGGAGCCGCAACCTTCCCTGGCGTCGGCCAAATGCCGGCCGGCCGGGTATCACCCGGCCTTGCGGACTCCGCTCAGCCAGAACAGAAGGCCCACGACAAAGAACGGGCTGCTGATGATCAGATTGGCGATCAGGTCGTTATCGGTGAACACAAGCCAGGGGACGATCGCGACAGCGATAAACAAAGCGCCGCCGATCCGCTCGTTCCGCCAGGCGAAAATCAGCACCGCGATCAGCACGAAGCTCGGGATGAGATGCATGAAAAGCGCGACGACGAGATCGGCGGCGGAATAGCCTTCACCGAACACATCGAGCGCAAAGCTGCTGAGAAACAGGATGCCGAGGATCGCAATCACACGCGGGGCATAGTGGAGGAGCTTGTTGTCCGATCCGGTCGTCATGGCTCTTTCCTTTCTGCTGCCACCACCTCCCACGATGGCACAGTCAGGCTAGCCAAGGCGAAACCCTCGACACAAGCCCGCCTATCGCCGCACCACTGCGGGCTTGAAAATGAGACCCTCGAACCCCACAATCAGGGGGTGAGAAAGCAACCCTTCCCGAGCCTTGGAGCCCGCCATGGATACCCGCCGCCTCAATACCGTCAGCCTTGCCCTGATCGCCGGTTCGTTCGCCTTTTCGGCCGTGCTTTTTCTCTGGCTACCCGACCAGATTCCTAGCCATTGGACTCTCGCAGGCGAGGTGGATGACACCATGAGCAGAGCTTGGGGCGCGTTCATGATGCCGCTGGTCATGCTTGGGCTCTACGGGGTGTTTCGGGCCATCCCTGCCCTTTCTCCAAAGGGATACGGGATCGATGCCGCAAACAGTGGATTTGTTGGTATCCGCATCGCAGCGCTCGCGCTATTCGCTCTTCTCAACGTTCTGATCCTGATCTCGGCACTCGGCGTGCCGATCGCGATGGATAGCGCCATTTCAATATCCGTTGGCGGCCTACTGACCGTCCTCGGCTGGTTTCTTGACCGCCTGCCCCGCAATTTCTTTGTTGGCATTCGCACACCCTGGACCATTGTCGACGCAGACAACTGGACACGAACCCACCGTTTGGGCAAATGGCTGTTCATTGCCGCTGGCCTTGCGATGATTGTCGGCGGCATCATGGGGACGAAGGCGTATGCCGTCATCGCGGTCGCCGCGCTAGTCGCGGGGCTGGTGCCGATGATCTATTCCTACCTGATCTATCGTCAGGGTCCGGGCAAAGCCTGAACTGCCACATTTACGCCACATTTCCGCCGCTCATTCGCCGGTTTCCTTCGGCATTTTCACCTTTAACGCGCATAAGACGCGATATGGCAGAGGATCTTATGGCTGGAATGAAACAGGACCAGGCTCCGATTGCACAGGCGCCGGCGGCGCGAGACGATGTTCCTCAGGGCGCGGATTTCAAGCCCGGGGACAAACCAAAAGACGACGCACATCCCGTATTTCCGGATTACGCGTCGATCTGACGAGATACGACCGCGGGCAAGGCTACTCCCTCCGGGCCCGCGCTTCTGACAGGCCAGTGGCAGCACGTTCCTCCCCCGGTAGCGCCACTGGCCCTTTTTTATGCGCCTGCCTATGCTTGGGTTCATGTCCTCGCCCATCACCTCGATCCCCAACCTCGGCCCCGCCACCGCGCGCGAATTTGCCCGCGCGGGGATCACCACGGCCGAGGAGATTCGCGAGATGGGGGCGGATGCGGCCTATACTGCGCTGTTGCGCGTGGGCGTCCGGCCGCATTTCATCGGTTATTATGTGATCGTGATGGGATTGCAGGGGCGTCCATGGAACGATTGTCAGGGGGCCGAGAAGTCCGCGCTGCGCAAGCGGTTCGACGAGATCAAGGCCGAGGCGCATGATCCGGGCCTGAGCGATCTGGAAGCGGCGCTTGATCAGATCGGGGTGGGCTATAGGCGATAGAAAAACCCGCGCCTTTTGAGGGGCGCGGGCTCATGCCTTGTCAGGTCAGTCGCGGGGATTAGCCGACGAGTTCGAGACCCGAGAAGAAGAAGGCGATTTCCTGAGCGGCGGTTTCCGGCGCGTCCGAGCCGTGGACCGAGTTTTCACCGACCGACAGGGCAAACTCGGCGCGGATGGTGCCGGCGGCTGCGTCCTTGGGGTTGGTGGCGCCCATCACTTCGCGGTTCTTGGCAATCGCGCTTTCGCCTTCAAGAACCTGAACGACGACCGGAGCCGAGGCCATGAACTCACAGAGTTCACCATAGAACGGGCGGGCGGCGTGAACTTCGTAGAACTTGCCGGCCTGCTCCATCGACAGCTTGATGCGCTTTTGCGCGACGATGCGAAGGCCCGCATCTTCGAACTTGGCGTTGATCTTGCCGGTCAGATTGCGGTTGGTGGCGTCGGGTTTGATGATCGACAGGGTGCGTTCGATAGCCATGATATGCCTCTTTCGTCGGGGCCGTCTGGCCCGATGGTTGAAAATTGGCGCTGCCCTATCATGGCCCGTGGCGCATGAAAAGCCGCGATTGACGCCCCCGCGCGCATAGGGCATCCCCCGCTCATGTTACGCATCAATGACATCTCCTATTCGGTCGAGGGCCGCCCGCTTCTCGAACATACCTCGGCGGTCATCCCCACCGGCCACAAGGTTGGCCTTGTGGGGCGCAATGGCACCGGCAAGACAACGCTGTTCCGGCTGATCCGGGGCGAGCTGACGCTGGACACCGGTTCAGTCGATCTGCCGCGCGGCTGGAAGATCGGCGGTGTGAGCCAGGAGGTGCCCGGCAACGAGGTCTCGCTGATCGACACGGTTCTGGCGGCGGATGTCGAGCGGGCGGCGCTGATGGCCGAAGCCGAACACGCCACTGACGCGCATCGCATCGCCGATATCCAGACCCGGCTAGCCGATATCGACGCCTGGTCGGCCGAAGCGCGGGCCGCCGCAATTCTCAAGGGCCTTGGTTTTACCGACGAAGAACAGCTCATGCCCTGCTCGGCCTTTTCGGGCGGCTGGCGGATGCGTGTTGCGCTGGCGGCGGTGCTGTTTTCCGAGCCCGACCTTCTGCTTCTGGACGAGCCGACCAACTATCTCGACCTCGAAGGCGCGCTGTGGCTCGAGAACTATCTCACGCGCTATCCCCACACCGTCTTGATCGTGAGCCACGACCGCGAGCTTTTGAACCGCTCGGTGGGCGGCATCCTGCACCTCGAGAACCGCCAACTGACCTACTACACCGGCGTCTACGACAGCTTCGCCCGCCAACGCGCTGCGAAGATTGCGCTTTTGTCGTCGGCTGCCAAGAAGCAAGACGCCCGCCGCGCGCACCTCCAAGCCTTCGTCGACCGTTTCAAAGCCAAGGCGTCGAAGGCCAAACAGGCCCAAAGCCGGGTCAAGATGCTTGAAAAGATGGAGACGATCCGCGTGCCCGAAGACGCCGCGCGGACGGTCTTTACCTTCCCCAGCCCCGAAGAGCTTTCGCCGCCGATCATCGCCACCGAGGATGCCGCGACCGGCTATGGCGACACCATCGTTCTTCGGCATATGAACCTGCGAATCGATCAGGACGACAGGATCGCCCTCTTGGGCCGCAACGGTGAGGGAAAATCGACCCTGTCCAAGATGTTGTCGGGCAAACTCGAGGTCATGTCAGGCCGTATGACAGCCTCGTCCAAGCTCAGGATCGGCTTTTTCGCCCAGCATCAGGTCGAGGAGCTGCGGGTCGAAGAGACGCCACTGCAACACCTGATCCGCGTGCGGCCCGAGGAATTGCAGGCCAAGCTCAGGGCACGTCTCGCGGGGTTTGGCCTCATGGCGGCTCAGGTCGAAACCGAGGTCGGCCGCTTGTCCGGCGGGCAAAAGGCCCGCCTCTCGCTTTTGCTGGCCACGATCGACGCGCCGCACCTTCTGATTCTCGACGAACCGACCAACCACCTCGACATCGAAAGCCGCGAGGCGCTTGTCGAGGCGCTGACGGCCTATACCGGAGCGGTGATTCTTGTCAGCCACGATATGCATTTGCTGTCGATGGTGGCCGACAGGCTTTGGCTTGTGAACGGCGGGCGCGTGGCACCTTATGACGACGATCTGGAAACCTATCGCAAGATGCTCTTGGCCAATGACAAGGCCAGCGGCAAGGGTCAGGACAAGGATCAGGGCAAGCCGCCCGCCAAGGCCGCCGCGCCCAAGCCCTCGCGCGATGAAATCCTCGCCCTGCGCGCCGACGTTCGCAGATGCGAAGAAAGGGTCAGCAAGATCAACGAGATGCGCGACAAACTTGCCAAGAAACTCGCCGATCCTGCGCTTTATGAAGATACCCGAATTGGCGAGCTGGAAACCTGGAACCGCAAATATGCCGAGGTGATGGACGGGCTTGGCCGCGCCGAAGCGCTCTGGTTGGGCGCTCTGGAAAAGCTCGAAGAGGCCGAGAGCCGTTAGGTTTCTCTGGCCCCGCGCCTTGGGCCGTGGCTATGGTGAGTTAAACAACCCTTGGGACCGATGACCGAACTTCCCGCCCTCATCACAGCGTTCACGACGCTTTTCATCATCATCGACCCGCCGGGGCTGGCGCCGTTGTTCCTTGCGCTGACGCAAGGGATGAGCACCGCCCAGCGCCGCGCCATTGGCCTGCGCGCCTGCCTGACGGCGGGGGGCTTGATGATCGTCTTCCTCTTCCTCGGCGAAGCGGTTCTGAATTTCATCGGCATCTCGATGCCCGCCTTCCGCATCGCGGGCGGCGTTCTTCTGTTCCTCACCGCGCTCGATATGCTGTTCCAACGCCGCCAGGCCCGCCGCAAGGAAAGCGCCGACGAGGGCGGGCAGGAACATCACGACGATCCGTCCGTCTTCCCGTTGGCGATCCCGCTGATCGTCGGCCCCGGGGCCATCACAACGATCATCCTTCTGGCCGGTCAGGCCGAGGGCGCGGCCGATTTCGCCGCCATCGGCGGGGTCATGGCGGCAAATCTTGTGCTGGTGTTCGGCACCTTCCTGATCGCCCCGTTTGTCGAGCGCGTGCTCGGCAAGGTCGGGATCAATGTGGTGACACGGCTTCTGGGGATGCTCTTGGCCGCGCTGGCGGTGCAGTTCATCCTCGATGGCCTGCGGTCCTTCGGGTTTGCCTCCTAGGACGCGGCTTTTTCGGCCTTCTTGACCCAGCGCCCACCATCCTGCGCCCAGTATTGCGCCTCGCAGCCGGCGTCGGTGAGGGCTTTCCACTGGCCCCGCGCGTGATCAAGCGCCGCCTGATCGGCCCCGTCGAAGATCACACAGACCCGTTCGAGCCCTTTGACCTCTTCGGCGCTGACATCCGCGCTCTCGACAGCCATCACGCAAACGGCCCCATTGGGGGCCTCGCCCCCAGAGGTCAGCAACACCGGTTGCTCCGCATCATGCAGCCCACCGGCCAGCCCGTGCGGCAAGAACCCTTCCTCCGGTCCGAGCCAGAGCCGCTGATCGAGCTGACCCAAAAACTCCGCACTCCGGCCCCTGACAGCGATCCGCCAACCCGCGCCCAACGCACGCGCCAAAAGCTGAGGCAGCGCCGCCTCGAGCGGGGTCTCGGTCAGCTGATAGAAAAAGGCGGCTCCCATGGGCTCTTTCCGGCTCTTGCGCCCCGATGGGCGGCATTCCACGCATTGCTAACGGGTGGGGGGCAGCTTGGCCAGATTGGAGTTCAACCCCACCCGCAAATCCGCTAGGGTCAGGCAACGGAAAAACAGGCAACATGAGGGGGCAAGAGTGGCGCGATTCGACAGATATATGCTGTCGCAATTGATGATGCTGTTCGGCTTTTTTTCCCTCGTTCTTATTTCGATCTACTGGATCAATTCGGCCGTGCGCCTCTTTGACTGGCTGATCGGCGATGGCCAATCCGTCTGGGTCTTCCTTGAATTCTCGGCCCTGACCCTTCCGGGCGTGATCCGCATCGTCTTGCCGGTCGCCGGTTTTGCCGCGGCCGTCTATGTCACCAACCGGATGAGTTCGGATTCGGAGCTGACCATCGTGCAAGCGACCGGTTTTTCGGCATTCCGCGTAGCCCGACCAGTCATGATGTTCGCCTCGGTGGTTTTGGTGATGATGCTGGTCCTGACCGGCTTTCTTGTTCCCTTGGCCAACCGCGCCTATAGCGAGCGAAGCCTTGAGGTCTCGCAAAACAGCGCGGCGCGGCTGCTGACCGAAGGGCGCTTTCTGAGCCCGGCGGAGGGACTGACCTTCTACATTCGCGACATTACGCCCTCGGGCGAACTTCTCGACATCTTTCTGTCTGATTGGCGCAACCCTGCCGAGACCACTACCTATACGGCTGACAGGGCCTTTCTCGTGAAGGGCGAAAATGGCCCTCAACTCATTATGATCTCGGGCCTCGCCCAAAGCCTCACGCATGAGACCAATCGACTGATCATGACCCGATTTGACGATTTCGTCTATGATATCGGGGCCGTAAGCCCAAAGGAGGAAGAGCGTGCTCTGCGCCCGTCAGAACTGACACTCTTTCAACTCCTGTCAGCAAAGTCCGCGACAGCGAGTGGCACTCAACGGGTCAAGCAGCTGCGCTATGCACGAGGGCACAGCCTGATCGCTGAATCGCTCCTTGCCTTTGCCGCCACCGTTGCCGGCTTTTCGGCCCTGATCGTCGGAGGCTTTAGCCGCTTTGGTCTTTTGCGCCAGATCCTCATCGCTATCGGCATCATCGTTTGCATCAAGATTATCGAAGCCGCCATCGCCAACATTGTGCGTTTGCAGCCAGAGCTTTGGGCTCTCTACTATATCCCTGCGGTGTTGGGCCTATCGGTTGTTTGGCTGCAACTATCGATTGCCAGCGCTCCGCAGCTCCTCAGATTTCAGCGCCCTAGTGCAATCGGAGTGAAGGGATGAAGCTCCACCTTTATTTCGCACGTCGTTTTCTGGTGCTCTTCGGGGGGATTTTGGCGATCTTTCTTATCCTCCAGATCCTTTTCGATCTGATCGAACACCTCCGACTCTTTGGATCCTCTAGCGCTGGCTTTCGTCAGATCTTGGCCCTGACGCTGCTGAATGTGCCGCTCGGGCTCTACAAGCTCTTGCCACTGGTCATGATCCTCTCGACGCTTGCCCTCTTCTTATCGCTCGCCCGCACCTCAGAGCTCGTCGTCACCCGCGCCGCTGGTCGTTCCGCGCTGCGGTCTTTGATGTCGCCGGGGCTGATGGGAATGCTGATTGGCGTTCTGGCCGTTGCTCTGTTCAACCCCATCGCCGCTGGGACGTCCCGCCAATACGGAATTGCCAAGTCGGAACTGACAGGGGGTGGCAATTTCCTCGAACTTTCAGGCGACAGCCTCTGGCTGCGCCAAGGGACAAGCAAGGGACAGACTGTCATTCATGCCTCAAGCGCAAATCCCGACGGGACGGTCTTGAACGATGTGACGTTCATCACTTTCACCTTTGCCGATGGTCCGGTGCGCCGGGTCAAAGCCGACACCGCGACCCTGGTTCCGGGTGCGTGGGAGACGACAAATGCCAAGGTCTGGCCCTTGACTGCCACCGACAATCCCGAAGTTGACGCGCTCGAATTCGAGACCTTCTCGGTTCCCTCAACACTGACCCCCAGCCAGATCCGCGACAGCTTTGCCTCGCCAAGCTCGATTTCCATCTGGAATCTCCCTGCGTTCATCGACCGGCTGACGACCGCAGGCTTCTCGTCGCGGCGGCATGAAGTCTACTTACAAACCGAACTGGCGCAGCCCATCTTCCTTTTGGCGATGCTGCTTATTGGGGCGGGCTTTACGATGCGCCACCAACGAGGCGGAAGGACCGGAATGATGGTTCTGTCGGCGATCCTACTCTGCTTTGGCCTCTATTTTCTTCGCAACTTTGCAGCGATACTAGGTGAGAACGGGCAGATCCCCGTTGCCTTGGCGGCCTGGGCACCACCGTTGGCGGGGATCGGATTGTCTCTTGGATTTCTCCTCCACACGGAGGACGGATGATGCGATTGTTAAGAGCCATATTCACTGCGCTCCTGCCAATCCTTGCCGCCCTACCGCTCGCAGCCCAAAACGCAGCGACGCTCTTGGCCGACCAGATTTCCGTTGCCTCGACCGGCGCTCTGGAAGCGCGCGGGAATGTCGAGGCGTTCTTCGAGGGCACCCGCCTTTCCGCGTCAGGGATCGTCTATGACCCCGGTACAGATCGTATCATCTTTGAGGGGCCGATCCTGATCCGTCTGTCAGACGGAACGGTCTTTACCGCCGACCAAGCGGATCTTGGTCCCCGTCTCGAAAACGGCCTGCTTCTCGGGGCGCGCATGGTTCTGGACCGCCAGCTCCAATTTGCCGCGAACCAGATTAAACGCTCCGAAGGGCGCTACACCGAGTTGAAAACCGTTGTCGCGACCTCGTGCCAGGTCTGTGCCGGCGTGGCTCCGCTATGGGAGATCCGCGCCGCCAACGTCACCCATGACCAGACAGAGCGCCTTCTCTATTTTTCCGACGCAGTGTTTCGGATCCGCGGAATCCCTTTGTTTTGGCTCCCGTGGATGCGAATGCCTGATCCGACGCTCAAACGTGCGACAGGGTTTCTGATCCCTAGCCTGCGGTCGACCGATCTTCTTGGGGTCGGTCTTAAGACACCTTATTTCATTCCCATTGGCGACGATCGCGATCTGACGATCACCCCATATATTTCGCCTTTGACCACAACCATCGAAGCTCGGTATCGCCAAGCCTTCCGGACCGGAAAGATCGAGGTCAATGGCGCTCTGACCCAAGACGAGCTGCGCCCCGGCCAAACGCGCGGCTATATATTCACAACCGGTCAGTTTGATATGCCGCGGGACTTTCTCCTGCGCTTTGGCATTCAGGCTGCCTCAGACGAGGGCTATCTTCTGGACTACGGCCATTCGGCCGTCGACCGCCTTGGCAACTTCGTCAACTTCTCACGGTTCCGGGAAGACTTCATTACTTTGGGCCGCTTGACGGCCTATCAGGGTCTACTGCCGGACATAACGACAGAATCCACCCCCCCCGTTCTTGGCAATGCCCGCTTTGAACGCCGGCTTCGCCCCGAGCTGGTGGGTGGGCTCCTGCGTTACGGTGCGGAGATCGAAGGCCATATTCGACCATTCGAAACCGGAGGCACTTCGCGCGACGTGGCGCGGATCGGGCTTTCCGGTATGTGGCAGGACAGCTATCTTTTCGGAGCTGGTGTCATAGCCGAGGCTGATGCGGGGCTAACGCTCGACGCTTATGATACGTTTGACGATCCGGTAAACGAGGGATTTCTCGCGCGTGTCCAGCCGAAAGCAATGCTGACCCTCCGTTGGCCATTGATCCGCAGTGCAGCATCGGGTGGAACCGATGTACTGGAGCCAGTTGCCGCGATCGCGTGGTCTGAAAGTATCGGCGGCACCCCTGTCAACGAAGATGGCACCCGGTCGGAGCTCGACAGCGGCAATCTCTTCGCGCTTTCGCATTTCGCGGGGCAGGATCGGATGGAAACCGGGCCGCGCCTCGCCTTTGGCAGCACTTGGACCCATAGCGATCCGAACGGCTGGTCAGGGCGGCTGACCGTTGGTCAGATCCGGCGCATTGAAGACCCTGCCGATTTTTCAACCACTTCGGGCCTTTCGGGTCTTTCGTCCAACTGGCTGATTGCCGGTCAGATTGCGCTCCCATTGGGACTGACTTTTGATGGAAGGGCGCTGCTGAGCGAAGACGGTATCTTCGGCAAATCCGAGGGCCGGATCGGTTGGACATCAAGAAAGCTCGATCTTTCGGCTGGCTATGTCTGGCTCGACGCCGACCCGGACGAGGATCGCCTTCAAGATATAGCCGAATGGGCCTTCGATCTGGATTACAGGATCAATAGAGTCTGGACGCTCGATCTCAACGGTCGCTACGATCTGGCAGCCGACCGCCCCGCCACAGCCGGGGCTACGATCGGCTGGAACAACGAATGCGTCTCGGTCGAGCTTTCGGCCTCGCGCCGTTATGTGTATTCCACTACTGTGAGTTCATCGACAGACCTGTCGCTGGAAATCGGCCTCAATGGCTTCTCGGCCGGACGCTCCGGCACGACAACCAGCCGGGTCTGCACGAACTGAGAATGAGGGGCCTATGATCTTGCTGATCCGTCTTATGCTGCTGGCTGCAATGCTGGTGCCGATGAGTGCGCGCGCGCAGGGGCAGTTTTCGCCGGTGATCACAGTGAATGACACGGCAATTACGCCTTATGAGATCGAGCAGCGGGCTTTGCTCCTCAAGCTCTTTGGCACCACTGGCGATCTGCAAAAGGCCGCACGCGACAGCCTGATCGAAGACAGCCTGAAGGACGAGGCGCTCACCCGCGCCAACCTGATCCTCGACGCTGAAAACCTCCAGCGTGCCCTCGACGAGTTCGCGACCCGCACCAACATGCCTTATGACGCCTTCGTCGGTGTGCTCTCCCAAAACGGGATCGCCGAAGAGACCCTGCGCGACTACGTCCGGATCAACGCCGCGTGGCGGGAATACATCCGCTCGCGCTATCTCGGCCGGGTCTCGATCACCGAGGCACAGATCGACCGCGCCCTTGGCCAGACCAATAGCGGCGCCGCGATCGAGGTGCTGATCTCGGAGATCATCATCGCAGCCCCTGTTGGCTTCGAAGCGCAGGCCGCGGCCCGCGCCGAAGCGATTTCTCGGATCCGCACCACCGCCGAGTTCGAGGCGCAGGCCCAACTGGTCTCGGCCGTGCCCTCGCGCGAAAACGGCGGGCGGCTCGACTGGCTGCCAATCACCAATTTCCCGCCCCAGATGCGCGGTTTGATCCTGTCGCTTACCCCCGGCGAAGTGACCGAGCCGATTCAGATCGACGGGGGCATTGTCCTCTTTCAGATGCGGGCCGTGCGCGAGATCGCCCAAGCAAGGCCCGCGGCGTCGCTCGTTGACTACATGGAATACCGGATCCCCGGTGGGGCTTCTGCCGTCGGCAAGGCGCAAGATGTCGAGGAACTGGCCGATAGCTGCAACGACCTTTACGGCATCGCCAAGGGGGCAAGTGAGCAGGACCTGATCCGCCATACAGCCACCCCGGCTCAGATCCCCACGGATGTGGCGATTGAATTGGCCAAGCTCGATCCGGGCGAAGCCTCCTACGGGCTTACCCGCGACGACGGCCAGACGCTTCTCTTCCTCATGCTGTGCAGCCGCTCGGTTCAGGTCGATGCCGAGGTCGATCGTGATGCTGTCCGCAATCAGCTGATCGGCCAGCAATTGAATGGCTTTGCCGCGGCTCTGATTGCAGAACTGCGCGCCGCGGCAACCATCGTCGGCGAATGACCGTCGCAATCTCCTGCGGAGAGCCAGCCGGCATCGGGCCCGAGGTGGCGGCGAAGGCTTGGGCTGCGCTGAAGGACGAGGTGCCGCTTCTGTGGATCGGGGATCCGCGGCATCTGCCGGAAGGGACGGCGTGGCAAGCCGTTGAAGGGCCAGAGGCTGCAGCCTCGGTCTGCCCCCGCGCCCTGCCGGTCCTCGCCCGTGACTTCGGCTCCCACGCCACCCCCGGCACCGCCAACCCCGCCCATGCAGCGGGAGTGATCGAAGCCATCGAAGCAGGCGTCGCACTGGCGCAAGGGGGCCGCGCCTCGGCCGTCTGCACCGCGCCGATCCACAAGAAGGCGCTGGCCGATGGGGCGGGCTTTGCCTATCCCGGCCATACCGAATTTCTCGCGGCTCTGGGCGGCGTGGATCAGGTGGTGATGATGCTCGCCTCAAGCCTCCTCAAGGTCGTGCCCGCGACGATCCATATCCCGCTGGCAGATGTCCCAGAAGCGCTGACCGCCGCCCTTCTGACCGACACGATCCTCATCACCCACGCCGCCCTGCGCCGCGATTTCGGCATCGACCGCCCGCGCATCGCCGTGGCAGGGCTCAACCCCCACGCCGGCGAAGGCGGGCGCATGGGGCACGAAGAGATCGAGATGATGGCGCCTGTGATCGAGGCGCTCCGCGCCGAAGGGATCGAGATCCTCGGCCCCCTGCCCGCCGACACGATGTTCCATCCCGCCGCCCGCGCCCGCTATGACGCCGCCGTCTGCGCCTATCACGATCAGGCGCTGATCCCGATCAAGACCCTCGATTTCGACGGCGGCGTAAACGTAACCCTCGGCCTGCCCTTCGTGCGCACCTCGCCCGACCACGGCACCGCCTTCGATATCGCCGGAAAAGGCATCGCCAACCCCGCCTCGATGATCGCCGCGATCCGCATGGCGGCGCGGATGGCGGACGCGAGGGCCAAGGCATGAGCCAGATCGACGGGCTCCCCCCCTTGCGCGAGGTCATCGCGACCCATGAGCTGAGCGCCAAGAAGGCGCTTGGGCAGAACTTCCTTCTCGACCTCAACCTCACCGCCAAGATCGCCCGCTCGGCTGGCGATCTCTCCGGCTCGGATGTCCTCGAGATCGGCCCCGGTCCCGGCGGCCTGACCCGTGGCCTTCTGGCCGAGGGAGCGCGCAAGGTTCTGGCAATCGAGAAGGACGCCCGCTGCCTGCCCGCGCTGGCCGAGATTGCGGCGGCCTATCCCGGAAGGCTCGAGGTGATCGAGGGCGATGCGCTCAAGGTCGATCCCCTCGAATACCTGACCCCGCCCATCAAGATCGCCGCCAACCTGCCCTATAACGTCGGCACCGAGCTTCTCGTGCGCTGGCTCACGCCCAAGGTCTGGCCGCCGTTTTGGACCTCGCTGACGCTCATGTTTCAGCGCGAAGTGGCCGAGCGGATCGTCGCCAAACCCGGCTCCAAAGCCTATGGCCGCCTCGCCATCCTTGCCCAGTGGAGGGCCGAGGCGCGGATCGTCATCGACCTGCCGCCGCAAGCCTTCACCCCACCACCCAAGGTCTCGTCGGCCGTGGTGCACCTGACCGCCCTGCCCGCGCCGCGCTATCCGGCCGATGCGGATATCCTCAGCCGCACCGTCGCCGCCGCCTTCAACCAACGGCGCAAAATGCTGAGGGCGGCGCTCAAGGGCGTCGCGCCCGATATAGAAGATCACCTCGCCGCTGTCGGCATCCCGCCGACCGAGCGTGCCGAACAAGTGAGCCTCGAGGCCTTCTGCGCACTGGCCCGATCCCTCGAAGCCGGAAAATGAAAAGGGCCCTGAGGGGCCCTTCTTATTCTGCGGCTGTCGGCTGGTCCGACCCCTCGGCCGAAGTCGCTTCGGGCTTGGGCTTGCGCTGGCGCGGCCGGCGCTGCTTGGGCTGGCTCTCCGGCGTCTCAACGAGGCCGCTGTCGGCCAGGTCGGGCTGATCGCTGGCGGCCAGATCCACTTCCGGGCTGCTGTTCGACGCCTCTTCCTGCGCTTTCAGCCGCTCCGAGCGTTCACGATCCCGCTCGGCCTGACGGCGGCGGTTCTCTTCTTCCTGCTCCTCGCGGACTTTCTCGACCTCGCGCATCGCCTCGGCGAGCATGCGGGTATAGTGCTCGGCGTGCTGGGCAAAGTTCTCGGCGGCCACGCGGTCGTTCGAGAGCTGTGCATCGCGATGCAGCTGGTTGTATTTTTCGATGATCTGTTGCGGCGTGCCGCGCACTTTGCCATCGGGACCGGAGCTATCAAAAACCCGGTTGATGATATTTCCGCCCGTGGGGCGGTTGTTGCGGTTCTTGTTGCCCCGCGACCGTGACTTGGATGATCTCATGAACGCTCTTTCGTTCAGCTGGAACTTTGCGCTTCAGGGGCCCGGCATCATTGGCGATACTGGCGTTCCGACGATTTCTGGCGACTGATCGGGCGAGGCGGTAAGGCCTCTTGCTGCCGATATCTTCGTGTAATCATGCATCTTTCAGCGGAGCAAGTGGAAATTGCCCGAAAATGCTGCAAACTTGGTAAAAAAGGCCAAGTGCGACCCTTTTGGCCTTCATCAGGCAGGCATTCTGGCGCTGACCACACGATCGCGCCCGTCAAGATCTTGGATCACCCGTATTTCCTCGAACCCCACAAACCGGAAAAGTTCGCTCACCAACGCCCCTTGGGTTGGCCCGATCTCGACCATGAGCCGCCCGCCTGCCCGCAACAAAGGCGGCGCGGCTTCGGCAATGGCGCGATAGGCCATCAGGCCGTCGGCCCCATCGGTCAGGGCGCCATAGGGTTCCCAGTCGCGCACTTCGGGGGCAAGCCCCGCCATTTCCGACAGCGCGATATAGGGCGGGTTCGAGACTATCAAATCGAACGGCCCCTCAACACCGGACGCCCAGTCCGTGCACAGGATCGTCGCCCTTTTTCCAAGGCCAAGCGCGACGGCATTCGCGCGGGCCACATCGCAGGCCGCAGCCGACACATCGGTTCCGACACCGATTGCTCCCGGTGTCTCGGCGAGGAGGGTCAGGAGGATGCAGCCCGACCCCGTCCCCAGATCGAGGATCTTGCCCGCATGTTCCTGCAAGGCCGCCTCGATCAGAACCTCGGTCTCGGGGCGCGGGTCGAGCACATCGGCGTTGACCGCAAACTCGCGCCCATAGAACTCGCGCCGCCCAAGGAGATGCGAGACCGGCTCGCGCATCAGGCGGCGGTCGATGAAGCCTTCAAAGCGGTTTTCCTCGGTGGGTGTCAGGGCGCGGGAGGATTCAAGCGTCAGCCGGTCGCGCGCGATGCCGAGCGCCTCGGCCATCAGCGCCCGCGCATCGCCGGCGGCGTTGGGGATCTCCGCGGCGACAAGTCGGCGCGTGGCGGCCACGAGGGCGGCCTGAACGCTCATGCCTCCATCTCGGCCAGAAGCGCGGCCTGATTATCGGCGATCAGCGCGTCGATGATCTCGTCGATATCGCCCTGCATGATCTGGTCGAGCTTGTAGAGCGTCAGGTTGATCCGGTGATCGGTCATCCGGCCCTGCGGGAAGTTGTAGGTGCGGATGCGTTCCGACCGGTCGCCGGTGCCGACCTGCGCCTTGCGGTCGGCCGAGCGCTCACCGTGCAGGCGCTGGCGCTCGAGGTCGAAGAGGCGGGTTTTCAACACCTGCATCGCGATCTCGCGGTTGCGGTGCTGGGACTTTTCCGAGCTTGTGACGATAATGCCCGTGGGCAGGTGGGTTATCCGCACGGCGGAATCGGTGGTGTTGACGTGCTGGCCACCCGCGCCGGACGAGCGCATCGTGTCGATGCGGATATCATTGGCCTCGATCTTCACGTCGACATCCTCGGCCTCGGGCAGAACCGCAACGGTCGCCGCCGAAGTGTGGATGCGCCCGCCGCTTTCGGTCTCGGGCACGCGCTGGACACGGTGCACACCGGATTCAAACTTGAGCCGCGCAAAGACCCCCTCGCCCGCAACCCGCGCCACAAGCTCCTTGATGCCGCCAAGCTCGGTCTGCTGTTCTTCGATGATCTCGAACTTCCAGCCGCGCGTATCGCAATAGCGCTGATACATCCGCAGAAGATCGCCGGCGAAAAGGGCGGCTTCCTCGCCGCCGGTGCCGGGGCGGATCTCGATGATCGCGGCGCGGGAGTCGGCGGCATCCTTCGGCAGAAGCGCGAGGCGCACATCGTGCTCGGCCCCTTCCAGGGCCTCGCGCAGCTCGGGCAGCTCGTCCTCGGCCAGCGCCCGCATTTCCGGGTCTTTCAGCATCGCCTCGGCATCAGTGATATCCGAGACGATCCGACGATAGCCGTGGATCGTTTCGACCACAGGGCGCAGCTCGGCATATTCACGCGACAGGGTCGCGATCTCGGCCCCCGAAAGGCCGGTCGACATCTTCGCTTCGAGGAATTCGAAACGGGCGAGGATCTGGTCGAGTTTGTCTGCGGCTACCATGCGCCTGCCTTCCCCTATCGCCGCTTGGGCGTCAAGGGGTCGGAATGCCCGCCGCGGCGAGCCAGGCCTCGACGCGGGCGCGATTGACCCCCATATCGCCCTGCCCAAAGCGGGCGCGGCCATAGACGGTCAGGGTTTGGCCCTGAAGGCGGATCGTGGTGTAATCGGGAAAGCCCCAAAGGCGGGTGCGGGTGATGAAGGTGATCAGCCCCTCATCGGCGGAGCCTGCGAAGCGCTCGGTGCGCGGGGCGGCTTCGGCAATTTGAATCAATCGTTCGAGAATCGCCCGATCTCCATCTCGGACAGCGACAAAAGAATTGAGGCCGGCACTATCGCCAAGTGGCAAATCTGGCGGCGCCTTGTGCCAGCGGGCCGGATCAGAGGGTGCGAGGCGCACATAGAGAACAAAGGCGGCGATCAGCCCAACCAGACATATGATCCCCCACTTGACCATCAACGGACCGGAACCCCGGGAAGGATGCAGAGCATCTCGTAAAGGAGATTGGCCGCGGTCAGCGCGGTATTGCCCGAGGTATCATAGGGCGGCGAGACCTCGACGAGATCGCAACCGACGATATTGAGGCCACGCAGGCCCCGGATCAGCTGAACCGCCTGCGGCGTGGTCAGGCCGCAGATCTCGGGCGTGCCGGTGCCGGGGGCATAGGCGGGATCGAGGCTGTCGATATCATAGGTGATATAGACCGGCGTATCGCCGATCTGGGCCTTGACCCGCTCGGCCAGAGGACCAAGCGGCTGTTGCCAGATCTCCTCGGCCTGCACGACATTAAAGCCCCAGCCCCGCGCCTCGTTGAAATCCTCAGAGGTATAGCCCGTTCCCCGAAGGCCGATTTGCCATACTTTCTTGGGGTTTATGAGGCTTTCTTCATAGGCGCGGCGGAACGGGGTGCCGTGGGCGATGGCTTCGCCAAACATATGGTCGTTGATGTCGGCATGGGCATCAACGTGCACGAGCGCCACGGGCCCGTGCTTTTTCGCAATCGCCCGCAGGATCGGCAGGGTCAGCGTGTGATCGCCGCCCATGGTCATCGGCAGCGCGCCTGACGCGAGGATCGCATCGTAAGCCTTTGTAATCCTCAGAACACTGTCCTTCAGATCAAAGGTATTGATCGCCACATCACCGATATCGGCGCACTGAAGCCCATCAAAAGGTGCCGCCCCTGTCCCCATGTTATATGGGCGCAGCATGGCGCTTTCGGCGCGGATCGCCTTGGGGCCAAAGCGCGTGCCGGATCGCCAGGAGGCGCCGATATCCATCGGCACGCCCACGAACGCCACATCGAGCCCTTCGGCCGTGGAGGCCGCAGGCAGCCGCATGAAGGTATTGGGGCCGCCAAAGCGCGGCATTTCGTTTCCCCCAAGCGGCTGGTTCGGCATCAGCGTCCCTTTCGGTTCCAACAATAGAGCGTCATCAGTTCTGTCGCCACATGGGCGCCGGCGATGGCGGTCGCCCCTGTCGTATCATAGGGCGGCGACACTTCGACGATATCCCCACCCACAAGGTTGATGCCAGCAAGATCGCGCAGCATCGCCGCCGCCTGCCAGCTGGTGAGGCCACCCCAAACGGGTGTGCCCGTCCCCGGCGCGAAGGCCGGATCGAGCGCGTCGATGTCGAAGGTGATGTAGGTCGGGTTATCGCCGACCTTGGCCTTGGCCTGCGCCACAGCCCAGCCCGTGCCCTTCTCGTGCACCGCGCGGGCGTCGATATAGTCCATTCCGCAGTAGTCGTCGCATTCGGTGCGGATGCCGATCTGGATCGAGCGGGCGGGATCAACGAGGCCGAGCTTCACGGCCTTATACATGAACGTTCCGTGGTCGATCCGGCTCATGTCGTCGTCGGCCCAGAGGTCGGAATGGGCGTCGAAATGGATCACCGACATGGCCCCGTATTTCTCGGCATAGGCCTTGAGGATCGGCAGGGTGATGAAATGGTCGCCGCCGAGGGTCACGGTGCCGACATTCGCGGCAAGGATCGTGCGGATATGGTCGGTCACCAGATCAGGAAAGCTTGGCGTATAGGCGTAATCGAAAGCCACATCGCCATAGTCGATCACCGAGAATTCGCCCAAGGGATCGAAGCCCTGCCAGCCATAGGGCGGATCATAGGGCTGGAGTGTCGAGGCTTCGCGGATGGCGCGGGGGCCAAAGCGGGTGCCGGTGCGGTGCGTCACCGCCTGATCGAAGGGCACGCCGGTGATGGCGAGGTCGACGCCCGTCAGATCCTTGGTATAGGTCCGGCGCAGGAACGAGGTGGCGCCGCCAAAGGCGTTTTCAAAGGCGAGGCCGCGCCGGGCCTCGCGGGTGAACGCAAGATCGACCTGCTTTTTTGCGTCTTCAAGAGCCATGATTGGAACTCCGGTCAAAAGAGGCGCGTCGTTTCGTCGGCGGAGACGCGCGTCATCCGGCCCGCCCAGTCTGACGCGGGCGGGCGAGGAGTCAAGAATTTTTGATCAAAAGCCTAGCGCAGCGGCTGCGCCGTCTCGACAAGCTTGGCGAAGAACGAAGCCCCCACAGCCGAAATCTCGTCGTCGAAATTATAGGCCGGATGGTGCAGCCCCGCCGTATCGCCGTTGCCGATGAAGAGATAGGAGCCGGGGCGCTTTTCAAGGAAATAGGAGAAATCCTCGGCCCCCATTTCCGAGCTGCCCTCTTCGGTCACGGCATCCTCGCCCGAAATCGCGCGGGCGACATTGGCGGCGAAGGTCGTCTTGTCGGGATCGTTGATCGTGGCGGGATAGCCCACGACATAATCGAGCTTGGCTTGAACGCCGAAGCTCAGGCAATGCCCATCGACAATCTCCTTGAGGCGCTTTTGCACCATCGCCTGCACCTTCTTGTCAAAGGTGCGGATCGTGCCGTTGATGAAGGCGGTGTCGGGGATGATGTTGTCGACGGTGCCGGCATGGAACTGCGTCACCGAGACGACCAGCTCATCGAGCGGGTTGTGGTTGCGGCTGACGATGGTCTGAATCGCTTGCACCATGTTCACGCCCGCAGCTAGCGGATCGACTGTCTCATGCGGATAGGCCCCGTGGCCACCCTTGCCCTGAACGTTGATGGTGAAAGTATCGACAGCGGCCATGATCGGCCCCGGCATCGTGTAGAAATGCCCCTTGGGCGTGCCGGGGGCGTTGTGAAGGGCGTAGACTTCGGCAATGTCGAACCGGTCCAGCATGCCCTCCTGCACCATCACCTCGGCCCCGCCGCCGGTTTCCTCGGCCGGCTGGAAGATCAGCGCCACGCGCCCCTTGAAATTGCGGGTCTCGGCGAGGTAGCGGGCGGCGCCAAGAAGCATCGTCGTATGCCCGTCGTGGCCGCAGGCGTGCATCTTGCCGGGGTTCTGCGAGGCATACTCAAGCCCGGTGATCTCGGTCAGCGGCAAGGCGTCCATATCGGCGCGCAGGCCGATGGTGGGGCCATCGCCCTGCCCCTCGATGATCGCCACCACGCCCGAGGTCGCAATGCCGGTGTGGATTTCGGTAATGCCAAACTCCTTGAGCCGCTCGACCACATATTCCGCCGTCTTTTCGCAATGCATCCCCAGTTCGGGATTGCGGTGGATATGCTGGCGCCATGTCTTCATATCGTCGGCATAGGCGGTAATTCGGTTGATGACGGGCACGGCTGGACTCTCGGCTTGGGGTGAATACCTTGCGCAGAGAACCTTAAAGAAAGCCGTTTCGCAATGGATCAAAACGCCTCTGACGCCCTCATCCAAGATCAAAGCGCCGGAATCGAGCGGCTGATCGAGATCATGCGCCGCCTGCGGGATCCTGAAACGGGCTGCCCCTGGGATATCGAGCAGGATTTCTCGACCATCGCGCCCTATACGATCGAAGAGGCCTATGAGGTGGCGGATGCCATCGAACGCGGGGCCTTTGGCGAATTGCAGGGCGAATTGGGCGACCTGCTCCTCCAGTCGGTCTATCACGCTCAGATGGCGGACGAGGCGGGGCATTTCAGCTTTGCCGATGTGGTGCGGACGGTTTCCGACAAGATGGTGGCGCGGCATCCCCACGTCTTTGGCGACGAGAGCCGCGAGAAATCAGCCGAGCAGCAGACCAAGGATTGGGAGCGGATCAAATCCACTGAGCGCGCTGCCGCTGGCGAACAAGGCCCTGCCCGCACGCTCGATGGTGTGGCGATGGGATTGCCGGCGCTGATGCGGGCGGTGAAGCTGCAGAAGCGGGCGGCGCGAGTGGGCTTTGACTGGCCCTCGACGGATGAGGTTCTGGCCAAGCTCGTTGAAGAGGCGGGCGAGTTGACCGAAGCGCGGGCGAGCCTCTCGGAAGACGAGATCGAAGAGGAATTCGGCGATCTTCTCTTTGTGGTGGCGAATCTCGGCCGCCACTACGGCGTCGACCCCGAAGCCGCCCTGCGCCGCGCCAACAGCAAGTTCACCCGCCGTTTCGCCGCGATCGAGGATTCGCTTGCAGCCCGTGGCAAGACGCCCGCGCAAAGCGATCTGGCAGAGATGGACGCCCTTTGGGATGCAGCCAAGGCCGCCGAAAAGGCGAAAAAGATACCTGACTAATTAATTCAGGTATTGACCCGACTAAATTACTCGGATTTATCGGAGCCATCGAAACCACGGAGCCCGAGATGAAAACTCGCACCCTTCTTGCCACTCTCCTTGCAACCTCGACCGCCCTGCCCGCGCTGGCCGATGTCAATATCTACACCACCCGCCAGCCCGAGCTGATCCAGCCCGTGATGGACGCCTTCACCGAAGCCACCGGCATCGACGTCAATCTCGCCTATGTCTCGGAAGGCATTGTTGAGCGCCTCAAGGCCGAAGGCCGCCGCTCGCCGGCCGATCTGGTGATGACCGTCGATGTGGCGAGCCTGCAGCAGATCGTCGAGGCCGAGGTGCTCCAACCAGTCGAGAGTGCCGCTCTGGCCGATGCGATCCCCGCGCATCTGCGGAGCCCCGACAATCTCTGGTTTGGCCTCACGACCCGCGCCCGCATCGTCTATGCCAGCAAGGATCGCGTGGCCGATGGCGAGGTGACGACCTATGAAGATCTCGCTGATCCCAAGTGGCAGGGCCGCATCTGTACCCGCTCGGGGCTGCATCCCTATAACCTCGCCCTCGCCGCCGCGATGGTCGCCCACCACGGCGAGGATGAGACCCGCGTCTGGGCCGAAGGCGTCCGCGCCAACCTCGCCCGCAAGCCCGAAGGCAACGACCGCGCACAGGTCAAGGCGATTTGGGCTGGCGAATGCGATATCAGCCTCGGCAACACCTATTACATGGGCGAGATGCTCAAGGACGCCGAGCAGACCGAATGGGCCAACTCGGTGCGGATCATTTTCCCGACCTTCGAGAACGGCGGCACCCATGTGAACATCTCGGGCGTCGCCATGACGCAAGCCGCGCCCAACAAGGACGACGCGCTCAAGCTCATGGAATTCCTCGTCTCGCCTGAGGCGCAGGCGATCTATGCCGAGCTCAACAACGAATACCCCGTGCTGGAGGGCGCAAAGATCTCGGATCTCGTGGCAAGCTGGGGCAGCTTTGCCGCCGACGAGATTGATCTGACCAATCTTGCCAGCGAACGCCCGACCGCGCTCAGGATCATGGAGCTGGTGAACTTCGACGGGTAAGCCCTGACAAGAGGCGATTATGGAAAGGCCGGGCCCGTCAGGACTCGGCCTTTTCCATGAGCATCAGCCACTCTTCCTCGGCCTGCGCCACGGCATCTTGCCGCTCGGCCAGCGCCTCGGAGGCTTTGGCGAATTTCGCAGGCTGGGCGGCAAAGAGGTTGGGATCGGCCAGCAATTCTTCGAGCTTGGCAATCTCGGCGGTAAGCTTGTCGATCACGGCCGGCAGGCTTTCGAGGCGGTGCTTTTCGGTGAAGGTCAGCCCCGATTTCTTTGCGGCGGCAACGGGTTCGGGCGCCTTCTCGGGCGCCTTGGGCTTCTCGGCCGGCACCACCGGCGCCGCCTCGCCCTTCTGCGCCTGATAATCCGTCCAGCCGCCGGCATAGACGGTGGCCTTGCCATCGCCATCCATCGCCACGGTCGTCGTCGCCACGCGATCAAGGAAATCCCGGTCGTGGCTGACCAGAAGAACCGTGCCGTCATAATCGTCGAGGATCTCTTGCAAGAGGTCGAGCGTCTCGATGTCGAGGTCGTTGGTCGGCTCGTCGAGCACGAGAAGGTTGGATTCCTTTGCCATGAGCCGGGCCAGAAGAAGCCGCGCCTTTTCGCCGCCCGAAAGCGCCCGGACAGGCGCACGCGCCTGCGCCTCATCGAAAAGAAAGTCCTTCAGATAGCCGACAACGTGCCGCGGCTCGCCCCGCACCATCACCTGATCGGCCCGCCCGCCGACCCGCATTTCAGGATCGAAGGTGAGGTTCTCCCAAAGGCTCATATCGGGATCAAGCTGCGCGCGGCTTTGGTCGAAGACGGCGATGGCGAGGTTGGTGCCGAGGGTGACGGCCCCAGACTCCGGTTGAACTTCCCCCGTCAACATCTTGATAAGCGTAGTTTTACCAACGCCGTTGGGGCCAACAAATGCAATCCGGTCGCGGCGCTGAACGGTCAGGGAAAAGTTGCGGACGATATCCTTGCCGCCATAGGTCTTGGAGATCCCCTTTGCCTCGATGACCTTCTTGCCCGACATGGGCCCGCTTTCGAGCGACAGCGCCGCCGCGCCCTGACGGCGGATCATCGCGGCGCGCTCAGTGCGCAGGTCTTGCAGCGCCCGCACGCGGCCCATGTTGCGCTTGCGGCGGGCGGAAATCCCCTCGACTGCCCAACGCGCCTCGGCCTTGATCTTGCGGTCCATCTTGTGGCGGGCGATGTCTTCCTCGTCCCAGGTCTTGTCGCGCCAGGCTTCGAAATCCTCGAATCCCCGCTCATGCCGCCGCACCATTCCCCTGTCTATCCAAAGGGTTGCGCGGGTAAGCTCACGCAAGAAGGTCCGGTCGTGCGAGATCAGGACAAAGGCCGCCTTGGTGGCCCGAAGCGTGTCTTCGAGCCACTGAACAGCTGCGATATCGAGATGGTTGGTCGGCTCGTCCAACAGCATCAGCTCGGGCGCTTCGGCCATGAGCTTGGCCAGCGCCGCTCGCCGCCGCTCCCCGCCCGAAGCGGTTTGCACGGGGCGCTCAGGATCGAACCCCAAGCCTTCTGCCGCGACATTCACCCGATAGGCCTCGCCCTCGGGCAAGCCGCTCGCCGCATAATCGCCCAGCGTGGCAAAGCCCGACATATCGGGATCTTGCTCCATATAGCCCACGGTCACACCGGGCGGCACCACGCGGTCGCCCTTGTCGGCCTCGACAAGCCCCGCCATGATCTTCATCAGCGTCGATTTGCCCGAACCGTTGCGGCCCACAAGGGCCACTCGGTCGCCCTGCTGCACGACAAGCGACAGCTCGGAAAACAGGGGATTGCCGCCGAAGGTCAGCGAGATGTCGGAAAGCTGGAGAAGGGGTGCGCGCGCCATGCGCCGGAGCTACTGTGCCGCCCTCGAAACCGCAAGCCCCGGCAATGCGAGCGCCCTCAAGAGACGCTTGCGGGCGGGCGGGATACGGGCGATCTCGAGGCCGGTGAAGACGTGGAGTGTGCCGAAGCCGCGGTCGATCACCGCGTGATCCGACACCCAGCCTCCCATCGCCAGATAGCTACGCAAGAGCGGGGGCAACTGGGAAAGCCCATGCTTGGGAGCCGTTTCGCCGTCCCTCTGGGCAAGGTCGACGGTTTCCTGCGCCTGTCGACGCGGACGCCATCGCGCCGGAGCGAGGCTTTTTTGCGCCAAAAGCCCAAAGGCGGCGCGATAGGGTGCAGGGCTGTTGCCCGCAAAGCTGGTGCAGCCGAAAAGAAGGCCCACTTGGCGTTCGTCGACGATCTGCGTCAGTGCCGCCCAAGCCAACCGCAGCACATCTGGATCCCTGACCACCGGATCGATGCAAAAGCGACTGAGCTCTGCAATCGGGCCCACAAAGGCTTCTAGGCGGGACAGATCATAGAATTGCGCGGAGTAGCTCTTGCCGATTTCTGCTCCGCCTTCGAGCAGCAAGAGCCGAAAGCTCCCGACCAGCCGGCCAGTTCTGCCCTCACGCAACAGCACATGATGGCAACGATCATCAAAAGGATCGGTTTCTCGTCCGGTCTCGCGGGGAGCGGAGCCTGCGGGCGGCGGAAAGCAGCGATGGCGCAAAGCCTGTGTCTCGGCAACCTCTTCAGGCCTTGTCGCGAGACCCACGGTGTATCGGCCGGCCTCGATCATCCAGCTAACGCCTCTTTTTGTCTGTCCCGCTCCGATAAGGATCGGAACGGAAACCGCAATAGCCGGTTGACGTCAGTTGGAACCAATCAGGTCCGCAGCGCTGAAGTTGCCAATGGCTCCGAGAAGCTGTCGGATCAGGGTGCTGTCGCGAACGTTGTCCTCGGTCACTCGGCGCGACAGGATGACAACCCCACCGTCTTCAAGACCATATCGCGCCACGTTGGTGACAAGGCCTTGGGCGCTGAAGGTAATCGCCACGACTTCGCGGCTGACCTCTTCGGGCGCAGCAGCCCCGAAATGGCGGAACACGGACGAGACATAATAGATACCGCTCTCGTTCAGAACGCCGGTGATCGTCGGCGCACCGATTTTGGCCAGAACGGTCTCGCGGGTATCGACGCCAACCTCGACTTGCGCCAGATCCTCTTCGATCGGGGCATAGCCGTGCTTGCGCATGACCGGAGCGCAGGCCGCAACCAAAGCCACCAAAGCCACGAGCACAAGATTGCGACGGATCGCTGTTCGGGTCGATCTGCCCATGATCCGCATTGCTGCCCCCTTGCGTTGAATGGCCCTGCCTTTTAATCGGCTTACAGCATCGACGCCCCCAACATCAAGAATGGAAGCGCCCGTGACCCAAGCTCTGCCTAGCCAGACCATCCGTTTTGCCGATCTCCGCAACCGGAGGGACACCACATTTGAGATTTCGCCGGACGCAGGCGGCCGCCAAGCCGTGGCCGAGGCCCTCGGGATCGTCGGCATCAAGAAGCTGCGTCTTGAGGGCCGGATTGCTCCATTGGGCAAGGCTGACTGGTCGCTTGAGGCGAAGCTCGGCGCAACCGTCGTTCAAGAATGCGTCGTTACCCTCGCCCCCGTGACCACCCGGATCGACGAGGCGGTGCGCCGCAGCTACCTGTCGGAGATGCCGGATCTTGGCACCGGCGAGGTGGAAATGCCCGAGGACGACAGCGCCGAGCTTCTGCCCGACGAGATCGACCTTGCCGAGGTGATGATCGAGGCCCTGGCGCTCGCCCTGCCCCCGTTTCCACGCGCCGACGGTGTAAACATGGGCGAAGCGGTCTACACCGAACCCGGCGCCCGCCCGATGACGGAGGACGAGGCCAAACCTTTCTCTGGCCTCGCGAGCCTGCGCGATGCCCTTGAAAACAAAGACGAAGGCGGCGATAACTAGGCCCCAATGCAGCCCCAGAGAATCGGGGTTGCGCTGACAAGGAATCCCAGTATTTTCGCGGCCTCTTCCGGATCGAGGCTCGACATGCTGCGGCGGATCGCTTAAACGGCGCCGAGTCAGTTCTGGAATATGAAATCCGGGCCATGCCGCGAGGCGAAAGTGCCCCCCAATTCGAAGGTGTTGAGACATGGCCGTCCAACAGAACAAGGTTTCCAAGTCGCGCCGCAACATGCGCCGTGCCCACGACGCGCTCGTCGCGGCGAACCCCAATGAATGCACCAACTGCGGCGAACTCAAGCGCCCGCACCACGTTTGCCCGTCCTGCGGAAGCTACGACGGTCGTGACGTTGTCGCGATGGCTGCCGAGGTCGATCTGGACGAAGACGCGGCGTAAGCCGGGTCGTTCCGCACGGTCATGACCCAAGCCGTTCAGGACGCGTCCGCGACCGAGGCAAAAGCCAAGACCGTTGTGCTGTCCGTCGACGCCATGGGCGGAGACAAGGGGCCTGCAACCGTGGTTGCGGGCCTTGCGCGTTTTCTGGAAGACTCGCCCGACGCCCGCGCGATTCTGCACGGTCCCGAAGCCGAGCTGGCCCCGCTCGTCGCCAAGCGGCGTATCGGCGATCGTGTGACGATCCGCGATGCCCGCGACGTGGTGAAGATGACGGACAAGCCCTCGCAGGTTCTGCGGAGCGGCAAAGAGACCTCGATGTGGTCGACCATCGACGCCGTCAAACAGGGTGAAGCCGATGTCGCGGTGAGCTGTGGCAACACCGGTGCGCTTATGGCGATGTCGATGCTTCAGCTGCGCAAGGCCGAGGGCGTCAAGCGCCCGGCGATCGCCTGCCTCTGGCCCTCGCGCAATCCGGCGGGCTTTAACGTCATGCTTGACGTGGGCGCCGATATCCGCGCCGAGGCAGATGATCTGCTTGCCTATGCACTGATGGGCGCCTCCTACGCCCGCAACGGCCTCGGACTGCCGACACCGCGGGTTGGCCTTCTCAATGTTGGCACCGAAGAGCACAAGGGCCGCGCCGAACTGAAGGACGCGCAAGATCTGATCGTGCGCGCCGCGCCGGCCGGCGCGTTTGACTATGTCGGCTTTGTCGAGGGCGGCGATCTGCCTTCCGACCGTGTGGACGTGATCGTGACCGACGGTTTCACCGGCAATATCGCGCTGAAAACCGGCGAAGGCACGGCAACCCTGATCTCGACGCTTCTGAAGGAAGCCTTCAACAAAACGATCCTGTCGCGCATCGCCGCCCTTCTGGCGATGACCTCGCTCCTGCGCCTGCGCCGCCGGATCGATCCGCGCCGGGTCAATGGCGGGGTGTTCCTCGGGCTGAACAAGACCGTCATCAAGAGCCACGGCTCGGCCGATGAAACCGGCGTCGCGGCGGCGATCTCACTCGCCTACAAGCTGGGCGCCTCGGGCTTCAGCGAACGTGTGGCGGCACGAATTGCCTCGGCGGCCATCCTCGCGCAGGATAGCCAGACAGAAGACGCGGAAAACCGCGCCAGAGCAAAGGAAGAAGATCCGCAATGACGCTACGAGCCGTCGTCCGGGGCGTCGGGCATTACCTGCCCGAGCGCGTGGTCCCCAATTCCGAGTTTGAAAAGACGCTCGATACGTCGAACGAATGGATCGTCTCGCGCTCGGGGATCGAGCGGCGCCATTTCGCGGCAGAAGGCCAGACCACTTCGGATCTTGCGGTGCGCGCATCCAAGGCCGCGCTCGCCCACGCGGGGATGGAGGCAGACGATCTCGACGCGATCATCGTCGCCACCTCGACCGCCGACCTCACCTTCCCCTCTGCGGCGACCATGGTGCAAAGCGCCTTGGGCAACACCTCGGGCTTTGCCTTCGACGTTCAGGCCGTCTGCGCCGGTTTCGTCTATGCGCTGGCCAATGCCAATGCTCTGATCGTCTCCGGTCAGGCCAAGACCGTCCTTGTCATCGGCGCCGAGACCTTCAGCCGCATCCTCGACTGGACCGACCGAGGCACCTGCGTCCTTTTCGGCGACGGCGCGGGCGCGCTGATCCTTTCGGCCGAGGAAGGCACCGGCACCAACGCCGACCGGGGCATCCTTGCGACCGACCTCAACTCCGACGGCCGCTATCGCGACATCCTTTATGTCGACGGTGGGGTGTCGACGAAATCGACCGGCGTTCTAAGGATGGAAGGCAAGGAAGTCTTCCGCCACGCCGTTGAAAAGCTTGCCGAAACCGCCGACAAGGCGCTGTCGAAAGTGGGCCTGCACCACGAAGATATCGACTGGGTGGTGCCGCATCAGGCCAACATCCGCATCATTCAGGCCACTGCCAAGAAGCTCGGCGTCAGCATGGACAAAGTGGTTGTCACGGTGCAGGACCACGGCAATACCTCGGCCGCTTCGATCCCGCTCGCCCTCGCGGTCGGGGTCCAGAACGGCCAGATCAAAAAGGGCGATCTCGTCGTTACCGAAGCCATTGGTGGCGGCCTTGCCTGGGGCTCTGTTGTTCTGCGCTGGTAATTGCGCGCCAACTTAAATTGCGCCGGACAAGTGCCTGTTATTGACTCGGAAATTCCCGCTGGCATAGGCTCACTGAAAACAATGGGGAGTCTCATGTCCGATAAGACCCTGACCCGCATGGACCTTGCGGAAGCCGTGCATGCCGAAGTGGGCCTTTCCCGCAACGATAGTGCCAATCTCGTCGAGACGGTTCTCGACCATGTCTCCGACGCGCTTGTTGCCGGTGAAACGGTCAAGATCAGCTCGTTCGGGACATTCTCTGTCCGTGACAAAGCTGCGCGCGTGGGCCGCAACCCCAAGACCGGCGAAGAGGTTCCGATCCATCCCCGCCGTGTCCTGACCTTCCGGCCCTCGCATCTGATGAAAGACCGCGTGGCGGCCGGCAACAAGAGCTAAGGGGTTGTAGGGATGGCAAAATCCCGCGATGCCTTCCGAACCATCAGCGAGGTTTCGGACTGGCTCGACACCCCCGCGCACGTCCTGCGATTCTGGGAAAGCAAGTTCAGCCAGATCAAGCCGATCAAGCGCGCCGGAGGGCGCCGCTACTATCGGCCCGAGGATATGGAGCTTCTGGGCGGGATCAAGACCCTTCTTCACGATCAGGGCATGACCATCAAGGGCGTGCAAAAGCTCTTGCGCGAGCAAGGAATCAAACACGTCGCCGCGATGGGTCCGAGTCCGATGGACGACGACGAGGATAGGGTGATCGATTCGCCGAAGGCAGTTGATGCCGAAGAGGCGCCGCAATTTGCGGCCCCCGAAGCGCCCGGCCCTGCTCCTACCCCTGCGAAACCGCGACTTGTGGCAAAGGTCCCGGCCGATCCCGAAGACAGCGCCTTCACCGGTGCTCCGCGCTTTGCAGCCCTTCTCTCTTCAACCGATCCTGTGGCCCTGCGGCGCGTCTCGCACCAGATCGCGCCGCTGGTGGCGCGGCTCGAGGCCTTGCGCGAACGCGCCGGGGCTTCGTGAAAGAAAAGACGCAGGCCGGGCCATCGAAATGCAGCTTGAGAATAATGCTGATTTCCAGCTTGCCCTCGCACCGAAAAACAGTATGAACGGGCGCAGTCGGGCTATAGCGCAGCCTGGTAGCGCGTCCGTCTGGGGGACGGAAGGTCGCAGGTTCAAGTCCTGCTAGCCCGACCATAAAACCGCCCGTCTCGCTCTTGCGGGGCGGGCGTTTTCATAACGGCCGAGGGAGGCACGAGATGACAGGGGTTCTGCCAAGCCAGAAGATCCGCGCGTTGATCGCCGATGGCGCGATCCGGGCGGATATCCCCGTCACGCCGGCCCAGATCCAGCCTTCGAGCCTCGATCTTCGCCTCGGCACTGTTGCCTATCGCGTGCGGGCCTCCTTCCTCACGGGTGGCGGCCGCACGGTTGACGAGCGGCTTGACGAGTTCGAGATGCACCGGATCGACATCTCCAAAGGGGCGGTTTTGGAAAAGGGCTGCGTCTATGTCGTGCCGCTCATGGAATCGCTCAAGCTGCCCGAGGGCGTGCAGGCGGTGGCCAATGCCAAATCCTCGACCGGGCGGCTCGATCTTCTGACCCGCACCATCACGGATGGCGGGGTCGAGTTCGACCGCATCGCACCCGGTTATGACGGCCCGCTTTACGCGGAAATCTGCCCCCGCTCCTTCTCGGTCCTCGTGCGCCCCGGTATGCGCCTCAACCAGATCCGGTTCCGCAATGGTCATGCCGCCTTGTCTGACGACGACTTGCGCGCGCTGCACGAAGCCTCGCCGCTTGTTTCGGGCGAAGCGCTGATCGCGGATGGCCTCGGCTTTTCGGTCGATCTTGCGCCGGCAAAAGGCACCCTCGTCGGCTATCGCGCCAAGCCCCACACGGGTGTGATCGACCTCGACCTCATCGGCCACTACGCGCCTGAGGATTACTGGGAGCCGATCCACACCTCCGAAGGCCGGATCATCCTCGATCCCGGCGCCTTCTATATCCTCGTGAGCCGCGAAGCGGTGACGATCCCGCCCGAATGCGCGGCCGAGATGGCGCCCTATCTGGCGATGGTGGGCGAGTTCCGCGTCCATTACGCGGGCTTTTTCGATCCCGGCTTCGGCCATGACGCCGCGGGCGGCCAAGGATCACGCGGGGTTCTCGAAGTGCGCTGCCACGAGGCGCCCTTTGTGCTGGAGCATGGGCAGGTCGTTGGCAGGCTCGTCTATGAGCGGATGACCGAGACGCCGGATATGCTCTATGGCCGCGAAATTGCGTCGAATTATCAGGGGCAAGGGCTGAAGCTGTCGAAGCATTTCCGCAGCTAGAAAAGATTTCTCGCCCGCCCCCCTGGCGCGGCTTGACCTTCCCAAGCCGCCCTCCCACATCTCGTTCACCATGTCACATCCGGCCACGGAGCCATCTTGGATATCATTCTCATTCTGGGTGGCTTTGTCGCCCTGCTGATCGGCGGCGAGTCTTTGGTGAAAGGAGCCGTCGCGACCGCCCAGAGACTGCGCATTCCGCCTATGGTCATCGGCCTGACGCTCGTAGGTTTCGGCACCTCTACCCCCGAACTGCTGACAAGCATTCAGGCCGCACTGGACGGAGCGCCCGGCATCGCTGTCGGCAATGTTGTCGGCTCGAACATCGCCAACATCCTGTTGATCGTCGGCGTTTCGGCCCTGATCGCTCCGATCGCAGTGGGCAAGCGCGGTTTCCGGCAGGATATGGGCTTTATGATCGGGGCGACGGTTCTGTTCATGGCCATCGCAGCAACCGGGCAGCTTGGGCGCACCAGCGCCTTGGCGCTCCTTTTCGGTCTGACCTTGTTCCTTATCCTGTCCTTGCGCCGCACCGATGCCGACGCGCCGGAAATCGACACCCCGAACCTGTCAGTGCCGATTGCCCTGCTTTATTTCGCTGGTGGCCTGCTCATCACACTTCTAGGCGCGCGATTTCTCGTTAAGGGCGCCATCGGGCTTGCCGAAGATATGGGCGTCTCGCAAGCGGTGATCGGCCTTACCATCGTTGCAGTAGGAACCTCGCTGCCCGAGCTTGTCACATCGGTTCTCGCCGCACGCCGCGGCCATTCCGACGTGGCGCTCGGCAACATTGTCGGCTCCAATATCTTCAACATTTTCGGGATTCTCGGGGCGACCGCGATGGTCAAGCCGATCCCGATCCCGGCCGAGATTGTTGCCTATGACAACTGGATCATGCTCGGCGCGAGCCTTGTGCTGATCGGCGCTTGCGTCACGCATTGGCGCATCAGCCGGCGCGAGGGCGCGGTCATGCTCGGCCTATATGGCGCCTATATCGTCTCGCTGGCGCTCTAGAGGCGGCCGATCTTTCGCCCGAGCTTGATCGCCTGCCGTGCGCGCTTGGCGTTCTGGCGAGCAGCCTTGGCCTGCTGGCGCTCTTCTGGGGTCATATCCTTGGGATCCTTGCCACGGTTGGCGGCAAAGTTGATGCCCGCGTTGACGCCCTTGCGCATAAACAGCCGGACAATCATGTTGATCAGTCGGTTCAGATCCATCTCGCTGCCTCTCTGGTGGCCGGTTGCTCCGGCCTTTGCCTGACTATGGGCCAAGGCGGCGCGAATTTCCACACTTCGTGTCTAAACGAGCGATTTACGCATGAAGATCAAGATCGGTTCCAGCTCTTTGTCGCCGTAGTGCGAGCTTTGCGGATAGGGGTCAGTGTAGGCAAACCCAAGCTTTTCATAAAGCGAGGTCGCTTCCGACAGGGTCTTGGAACTATCGAGCAGCATCTCGGTCGCGCCTTCGCGCTTTGCCCTGTCCATCAGCGCCGTCATCAAGGCCTTGCCCGCGCCAAGCCCACGCGCCTTGCGGCGCACGAATACGCGCTTGATCTCGAAAGCATTGCCGCCGACAGGCCGCATGAACCCGATGCCCACAACCTCGCCCTCTTCGTCCTTGGCCACATAGGCCGCGCCCAAAGGCGGCACGAAGGTCTCGGCGTTCGAGAGGGTATCGGCCAGCAAAGGTTCGGGATCTATGTCGAGATCTGCGTTGAGCCGCAGGTCATTGCAGACGTAATTGAGATATTCACGCAGAATATCAACCTGACTTCGAACCTCGTCGACCGTGGTTATCTCTTCAACAGTGACCGGCATTTCGAGCCTCCCCAGGGCAGAGCGTCAGAAGAGTTCGGACTGGTCCTCGTCTTCCGTCTCGTCATCCTCACTGGCGGCGAGCATAGCCCCCGGCGGTGGCCTGTTGTCAAGCAAACCAGCAGCGCGGAGTTCCTTCAGGCCCGGCAGATCGCGGGCGCTTTCGAGGCCGAAGTGATCGAGGAATTCCTGCGTGACAACGAAGGTCACAGGCCGCCCCGGCGTCATCTTGCGGCGGCCGAAGCGGATCCATTCCAGCTCGATCAGCTGATCGATGGTGCCCCGGCTGACCGAGACACCGCGGATTTCCTCGATCTCAGCGCGGGTCACCGGCTGGTGATAGGCGACAATAGCAAGGGTCTCGATCGCGGCGCGGCTCAGTTTGCGAACCTCGACCGTTTCTTTTTGCATGAGGAACCCCAGGTCGGCCGCGGTGCGGATCGCCCAGGCGTCGCCCACCTTGACCACATTGATCCCCCTGCCCTCATAGCGCTTGCGCAGGTGCACGATGGCCTCAGCCGGATCGCTGCCATGCGGCATCCGGGTCTCAAGATCGCGCACCGTCACCGGCTCGGCGGTGGCGAAGAGGATGGCTTCGACCATCCGCTCCTGCTCGGCCATGGGCGGCGCTTCGAATAGGCTCTTCTCGTCTTTTTCTGCCATCAGGTCAGGTCCGTTTGCGGATTTGGATCGGAGCGAAGGTGTCGCTCTGGCGGATATCGATATGCCCCTCTCTCGCCAATTCGAGAGAGGCGGCAAAGGTGGCGGCGGTGGCCGAGCGGCGGCGGGTGGGATCTGCGGTCCAGCCGTCGGGCATATACGAGGAAATGTCGGTCCACTCACCGGCATAGCCAATGAGGCCGCGCATCCGGTCGAGCGCCTGCTCCATCGTCATCACCGCGTCGCGGTCCATCACGAAGGGGCGGAAATCGTCGCGGGTACGGATGCGGGCGTAGCCCTGCATCAGATCGAGGAGCGTGGCGGTATAGGTCACGCGGCGCACGCGGGTGACATCCTCGGTGATACCACGGGCAAAGAAATCGCGGCCCAGCTGGTCGCGCGCCATAAGCTTGGCCGCCACCTCGCGCATGGCCTGCAAGCGCTCAAGCTGGAAAGCGAGGTGGGCGGCCAGTTCCTCGCCGGATGGCCCCTCGGCCAGCGGGTCAGGTGGCAGCAGGAGGCGCGATTTGAGAAACGCCAGCCAAGCAGCCATCACGAGATAATCGGCAGCCAGTTCAAGGCGCAGTTGCTTGGCCTTCTCGACAAAGTCCAGATACTGCCGCGCCAGCGCGAGGATCGAGATCTGCCGAAGATCGACCTTCTGCGTGCGCGACAGTGTCAGCAACAGATCGAGCGGTCCCTCGAAAGCACCCACGTCGACGATCAGCGCCTCGGCGGCGAGGCGGTCGGTCACCGACAGCAGATCTTCCTGAAATTCCTCAGCCATGGGCCTCTCGCGGGGGTGCGCCCCAGTTTCGCTGGCCCGCAGGCAATGTCAACGCCCGCGAGGGGCGCGGATCGCTACTTGTTCAGAAGCGGCACACAGTCCGCACCTTCGGCGAGGAGCGCGGTGCACAAGCGGCGGGCATCAGAGAGATCGGCAAAGCCCATCGCCCGCAGACGATAGAAGGTGCGGCCGCCGAGGCTCGCTTCCTGCACGACCATCGTTTTGCCCGCCATGAAATCGGCGAACCGGCCTGTGAGCCGCGTCCACTCCGATTGCGCGATCTCGGCGCTATCGAAGGCACCAAGCTGCACCAAGGGCGTTCCAATCGGAACGGTTGTGGCGCTGCCATCCTGCGCGGCTGCATCAGTTGACGTCACTAAAGTTTCGGGTCGCGCCAGAGGGCGCAAGGAGACCGCGACACCGGGCTCGGACGCAGGCACAATATCGGCAATCACATCCAGCGGCACATCGTTGATCGACATCGCGACAGGCGCTGTCTCGCCCTCGGCGAGCGGCTCAAGCGGCGTGAGGTTGGCGGCGATCTGGTCCGCCAGTGCAAGGATTTGTTCGGCAGTGAGCGGCTCGTCCGACATTGCCTCGATCATCGGCGCGGCGAGGGTTTCCTGGGCTTGGGTTGCCAGAAGTTTGGACGCATCCGCGAGACCTACAGTTTCCACCTCCTCGGCGGCATCCATCGCCACGACCTCGCCGGCCTCGGCTGTCGGCTGAACAGCCAAATCTTCGTCCGTCAGTTGGACGACTCGCGGCGCCAGGACCAGCAGATCCTCGGGCGGGGCCGCCTCGCCTTCGGCGGCAACGGCATTGACGGAAAGGCCGGCGTTCGGCGCAATCTCACCGCCGGGATTGTCGGGCATCACCCGCATAGGCCCCTCAAGCGCCTTGACCACCGGAATGCCCGTGACGTCCCGCATGACCAGCTTGTAGCCCCAGACACCGATCCCCGCGATCAGCGCCAGCGAGACAACCGCCCCAGCCGCATTGATCATCTTCCCCGCGGATACAGGATCGCGCAGACGCTCGTCGTCCGTTGTGAATACCGCCATCTTCGCCTCTTTGCCGCCGGGTTTGCCCCGATCAGGTGTCTTGCTCAAACCCCGGCAGCGGCGCGCTTCAGCGCATCTCTTCGGCCGGAGTGACCCCAAGAATACCCAAGCCGGAGGCAATAACAACCGAAACGGCACGGATCAGGGCAATTTTCGCCTGAGATGTGGCCGGGTCACCCTCTTGCAGGAAGCGAAGCGAAGTCTCTTCGTTGCCTCGGTTCCACAGAGCGTGCAGGTCAGACGCCAATTCGTAGAGGTAAAAGGCCACGCGGTGCGGCTCGTGCCCCTTGGCGGCGATCTCGATCAGGCGCGGCCATTCGGCGATCTTCTTGGCAACGCCGATCTCTGCGGCATGGTTCAGGATCGACAGATCAGCCCCGGCCAGCGTGGCATCATCCACCGCAATGCCCGCTTCACGCGCCTTCCGAAGGACCGAGGAAACGCGGGCATGGGCATACTGGACATAAAAGACCGGATTGTCCTTCGACTGTTCGACCACCTTGTCGAAATCGAAGTCCAGCGGCGCATCGTTCTTGCGGGTGAGCATATGGAAGCGGGTGGCATCCGCGCCCGCCTGCTCGACCACATCGCGCAGGGTCACAAAAGTGCCAGCCCGCTTCGACATCTTGAAGGGCTCACCGTTCTTGAAGAGCTTTACGAGCTGAACAAGCTTGATATCAAGCGGCACGCGGTTTTTCGACAAGGCGGCGACCACCGCCTTCAGACGCTTCACATAGCCACCGTGATCGGCGCCGAAGACGTTGATGAGCTGATCGAACCCACGCTCGACCTTGTCATAGTGATAGGCGATATCGGGGGCGAAATAGGTCCAGCTGCCGTCGGATTTCTTCACCGGCCGGTCCACATCGTCGCCAAAGTCGGTCGAGCGGAAGAGCGTCTGCTCGCGCGGCTCCCAATCCTCGGGAAGCTTGCCCTTCGGCGGCTCGAGCACGCCTTCATAGATCAGCCCTTGCTTGCGCAGCTCGTCAATCGCCGCCTCGATCTTGCCGGTGCCGAAAAGCGCCTTTTCCGAGGAATAGACATCCATCTTCACGCCCAGAAGTGCCAAGTCTTCGCGGATCATCTGGAGCATCTCGGCCGTGGCAAACTCGCGCACATCCGCCAGCCAGACTTCCTCGGGCTTGTCGATCAGGCTCTCGCCGTATTTCGCCTTGAGCGCCTCGCCCACCGGGATCAGATAATCGCCCGGATACAGCCCCTCGGCGATCTGCGGCTCAAGGCCATTGGCCTCGCGGTAGCGTTCATAGGCCGACCGCGCCAGCACATCGACCTGTCCGCCGCCATCGTTGATGTAATATTCCCGCGTGACCGCATAGCCCGCGAAATCAAGAAGTGCTGCCAGCGCATCGCCGAAAACGGCGCCGCGCGTGTGGCCCACGTGCATCGGGCCGGTGGGGTTGGCCGAGACGAACTCGACGTTGACCTTCTCGCCCTTGCCCATGGTCGAGCGCCCAAAGCCGCTTTCCGTGATCGCGTGGCGCACAACGCCCTGCCACATCAGGGCCGAGAGGCGCAGGTTGAGGAAACCGGGGCCAGCCACTTCCGCCAATTCGATCCGGCCATCAGCGCCCAGACGCCCGGCCAGTGCCTCGGCAATGGCGCGCGGGTTCTGCCCCGCAGGCTTGGCCAGCACCATCGCGGCATTGGTCGCCATATCGCCGTGGGCAGCATCGCGCGGCGGCTCGACGGCCACATTGGCAAAATCGAGGCCCTCAGGCAGCTCGCCCGCGGCCACCATGGCATCAAGGCACTCGATCACGAGGGCGCGAATATCGGCAAACAGGTTCATTTGATCAATCTTTCCGGTGTCGCCCCTGCTTTAGCAGAGGATCGGCCAAGGTCAACGGGGGCAACCCTAGAGGATCGACGTCACCCGCGTCCGTTCGACGATATCCGAGCCCGTCAGACGCGCGTGTTCCTGAATGGCGAAACGGTCGGTCATGCCCGAGATATAATCCGCCACGATCCGCGCCAGTGCGGCTTCGGCCTGCGCCTCGGCCACATCCTTGCGCCACTGTTTCGGCAGTTCCTCGGGGTTCTGCATGAAAAGCGGAAAGAGATCGTTGATCACGCCGGTGACATGCTTGCGCATCTCGATCACCACCGGCGCGCGATACATCCGCTTGAAAAGGAATCCACGGATCACCTTGAGATCTTCCCAAAGCGCGGGCGTGAACTGGATCATCATCCGCCCCGCATGGCGCACCTCGGCGACAGATCGGGGATCAAGCTCGGCTAGTGTCCGGCGGCTCACGCAGATCACATCTTCAACGAGGATGCCAAAGAACCGCCGCAGCGCCTCGTGCCGGCGGCGGTAATAATTGAGATCGGGATATTTGCGATCCACCTCGGCGAAACAATCGTGCAGCACCGGTAGCTCCGCCAACTCATCCGTCGAAAAGAGCTCGGCCCTCAACCCATCGTGCAGATCATGGTTGTTATAGGCGATATCGTCAGACAAAGCCGCCACCTGCGCCTCGGCGCTGGCGTGGGTCGAAAGCTCCAGATCATGCCGCGCGTTATACTCGGCCAAAGCATAAGGCCAAGGCTCGGCCACCGGCCCGTTGTGCTTTGCGATCCCCTCGAGCGTCTCCCATGTCAGGTTGAGGCCGTCCCATTCCGCATAGTGCCGCTCAAGGCTCGTGACGATCCGCAGCGCCTGCGCGTTATGGTCAAACCCGCCATAGGGCGCCATCAGCTCATCGAGCGCATCCTCGCCCGTATGGCCGAAGGGCGTATGCCCAAGGTCATGCGCCAGCGCCACCGCCTCGGTCAGCTCGACATTAAGATCAAGCGCCGCCGCCACCGTCCGCGCCACCTGCGCCACCTCGATGGAATGCGTCAGACGCGTGCGGAAATAATCACCCTCATGCTCGACGAACACTTGGGTCTTGTGCTTCAAACGCCGGAACGCCGAGGCATGGATGATCCGGTCCCGGTCGCGTTGAAAGGGCGAACGGAACGTGCTTTCTTCCTCTGGATAAAGCCGCCCGCGGGCTGTTGCCGGGTCGGTCGCATAGGGGGCTGCCATTCTTTTTGCACCCGATTTTGCCTGTCCTGACGTCACATATAGAAGCGGGCGCCGGAATTGGACAGGGTAGAGAGGCAAAATGGAGAGTGATTCATGGCCCTAGCCCTAGTGACCGGAGCATCAAGCGGCGTTGGACGCGCCACCGTGCTTGCCCTGCGCGCCCGCGGCTGGGAGGTCTTGGCGGTGGCCCGCCGCGCGGCGCATCTCGAAGACCTCGCCTCAGACTGTGCCGCCGCGATCCACCCGCTTGACGCGGCCGACCCCAAAGCCGTCGACGCCCTCCTCGAAAGCCTCCGCGGGCGCACCCCCGATCTGATCGTCAACGCCGCTGGCGCCGGCCGTTGGCACAGGCTCGAGGATACCTCCCCCGCCGAAGCCCGCGCCATGATGGACGCCCCCTTCTTCGCCGCTTTCCTCATCACCCGCGCCTTCCTGCCCGGCATGCTGAAACGCGGCTCGGGGCAGATCATCCATGTCAACTCCCCCGCCGCCTACCAGCCTTGGCCCCATTCCGCCCTCTACGCCGCCTCGCGCGGCGCCCTGCGGTCTTTGCACGAAGCCCTGCGGCAAGACCTCGCCGGTTCGGGCGTGATGTCGTCCCATATCACCTTCGGCAAAGTCTCCTCCGATTACTTCCTCTCGAACCCCGGCACCGAAGAACGCCTGCCGAAAATCGCGAAAACCTTCCGCACCCTCAGCCCCGAGGATTGCGCCACCCTGATCCTGCGCCTCATCGACCGCCCGAAAGCCGAGGCCATCCACCCACCCCTCATGGCCTTCTATCTGACAGTCTGGCGCGTCTGGCCCGGCCTCGTCCGCTGGATCATCCGCATCACATCACCTCGCCCCTGAGCCCGTTGCGGGCCGCGCAGACACCCCCTATATTCTCTCCATCAAGGAGAGCCCCGATGAACCTGCCGCCTGCCGTGTCCCCCCGCGCCTTCGCCCGCCTCGCCGAGATCGGCGCCGCCGCCCAAGGCAAGGCCCTGCGCGTCGCGGTCGAAGGCGGCGGATGCTCGGGCTTCCAATACGAAATCACCCTCGACGAGCCGCGCGACGATGACCTCGTCCTCAAGGGCGAGGGCGAGACCGTGGTCGTCGATACCGTCTCCCTGCCCTTCCTCGCCGGCGCCACCATCGACTTCACAGACGAGCTGATCGGCGCCCGCTTCGCCATCGACAACCCCAACGCCACCTCCTCTTGCGGCTGCGGCACCTCCTTCTCGCTGTAGATCTTCTTTTGGCCCTGAAATACTCCCGCCGGAGGCGCGGGACCGCTCAAGCGGACCCGCTCTTGCGCGCCACGGCCCCCCGCGCCACAAAGGGGCAAAGGAGAGCCCCATGAAGATCGTCACCTTCAACATCAACGGCATCAAGGCCCGCGCCGAGACGCTCCTGCGCTGGCTCGATGAAAAGACCCCCGATGTGGTCCTCCTGCAAGAAATCAAGTCGGTCGACGAAAACTTCCCCGCCGAGATCTTCGAAGAACGCGGCTATAACGTCGCCACCCACGGGCAGAAGGGCTTCAACGGCGTGGCGATCCTGTCGAAATACCCGCTTGAAGATATTACCCGCGGCCTTCCCGGCGATCCCGAGGACGAACAGGCGCGCTGGATAGAGGCCACCGTGGTCGGCGACAAGGCCGTGCGCCTCTGCGGCCTCTACCTGCCCAACGGCAACCCCGCGCCGGGGCCGAAATACGACTATAAACTTGCCTGGATGGAGCGCCTGCGCGCCCGCGCCGAGGCGCTTCTGGCCGACGAGATGCCGGCGCTGATGGCGGGCGACTATAACGTGATCCCTCAGCGGGAGGACGCCAAACACCCAGAAGCCTGGACCGAAGACGCCCTCTTCCGCCCCGAAAGCCGCGCCGCCTTCCAACGGATCGTCAACTTGGGCTTTACCGAAGCCTTCCGCGCCCGCGTCCGCGGCGCGGGGCATTATTCCTTCTGGGATTATCAGGCCAACAGCTGGGAGCGGAACAACGGTATCCGCATCGACCACTTCCTCCTGACGCCGCAATGCGCCGATCTGATGAATGATTGCTGGATCGAGGCCGACGAGCGTGCGCGGTCCAAACCCTCCGACCACGTCCCCGTCTGGCTCGACCTCGCCGCCTAGGCCGTCACGTCATGGCCGTAGAGCCAATCCATCCGCTTGAGAAACTGGTTCGGTGCAACCAAACCAAGCGCCCGCAGCCCGGCATGAGCGACCTGACGGCTGATGCCTGACAGGTGATAATTCACCGCATTGCCGTTGGCCGCCGCGATCGCTTTTCGCACGCGGGTTTGACGTGCGAATTCATAGGCGGTCAGTGCCGCCCCGAGGTCGGGCACGCGATTGCATTCCCGCGCAAGCACATAGGCATCCTCGAGCGCGAGGTTTGCCCCCTGCGCGAGGAAGGGCAAGGTCGGATGCGCAGCATCCCCAAGGATGGCCGCCCGCCCCGTCTGCCAATTCGACGCAACCGGATGGCGGAAAAGCCCCCAGAGGCGCACCTCCTCGACCTTGGCCAGCATATCCCGGATCACCGCTGCACAATCGGCAAAAGCGGCCCGCAAATTCGCCGGATCGTCAGCATGGTTCCAGCCTTCATCCGTCCACCCCTGCCGCGCCTGCACCGCAACGACATTGAGCCGGCCACCCGCCAGAGGATAGGTCACGATATGCCGCCCCGGCGCCATCCAGATCCGCGCCTCGGGCGCAGCCTCCGGCGCATCAACAATTGCGCGCCAGGCCACCTGCCCCGTGAAGTAGGGTTTGTCCGCCCCGTTGAGAAGCGGGCGCAGGACGGAATGGAGCCCATCGGCTCCGACAACCAGATCGAAGGAATGTGTTTCGCCGCCTGCTATCGAAACGGTGCCCAGTTGCGGGTCAACCTCCCCGATCCGTACGCCGGTTCGGATTGCCACCCCCACCTCGCGGCAGCCTTCGGCAAGGATCTCGAGCAGATCACCGCGATGGAAAAAGCGGTAGGGAACCCCGCCGAGCCGGGACAGATCAAACCGCGCAACCTCGCGCCCTGTCAGCGCATCAGACGGCACCACCGCCGCCCCGCGCACCGAACGCGCCGCGGCTGCGGCGTCCAGACCCAGCGCCTTGAGCACGGCACCGCCATTGGGCGTGATCTGAAGCCCCGCGCCAAATTCGCGCAGTTCGGGAGCCTGTTCAAAAACTGTGACATGCGCCCCCGTCCGGGCAAAGGCCAGCGCCGCCGCCAGCCCGCCGATCCCGCCACCGACAACGGCGACCCTCCGGCCCGTATTGGCACGGGCAGCTGTGCCTTGCCGCCCGTCGCCCGTCATCTTAATCGTCGCGGTGGACCCGTTCGCGGCGCTCGTGGCGCTCTTGCGCCTCGAGGCTCATGGTTGCGATCGGCCGCGCATCGAGGCGCTTGAGGCTGATCGGCTCGCCGGTGACTTCGCAATAGCCGTATTCGCCGTTGTCGATCCGGCGCAGGGCCGAGTCGATCTTGGCCACGAGCTTGCGCTCGCGGTCGCGGGTGCGCAGCTCGAGGGCCCGGTCGGTCTCTTCGCTGGCGCGGTCGGCGATGTCGGGAATATTGCGGGTCTGATCTTTCATACCTTCGATGGTATCGCGGCTGTCCTCGAGGATATCCGCTTTCCAGCTCAACAGCTTGCGACGAAAATACTCAAGCTGCCGATCATTCATGAAAGGTTCGTCTTCGGCGGGGGTATAGTCGTCCGGCAGGAAATTCTCTGCTTTCATTTTTGGACCCTTCTTGGCGCTGCCCACTTCCGCCTGAATGTCGTCAGCCATGCAGCACACTCCTCTCCTCGCCGCCCCTTTACTCCCCTCGGCCAGCAGAGTCACCCCGTAATTTCGACCACATGCCGAGTTGATGCCGCCGCCCGGCGTGATAGGCTGGCACCTGTTGCACGCGCCCTGCAAGAAAGGCCCAAGATGCGTTTTTCCGGAACAGAAAGCTACGTCGCCACCGATGACCTGACCGTCGCCGTCAACGCCGCTGTGGCGCTCGAACGGCCGCTCCTTGTCAAGGGCGAGCCGGGCACAGGCAAAACCGAACTGGCGCGCCAAGTGGCGGCCGCCCTCGGCCTGCCGATGATCGAATGGCACATCAAATCGACCACGAAAGCGCAGCAGGGCCTTTATGAATACGATGCCGTCAGCCGTCTGCGCGACAGCCAGCTGGGCGACGAGCGCGTGCATGACGTGAAGAATTATATCAAGAAGGGCAAGCTCTGGCAGGCCTTCGAGGCCGAGGGCAAGGTTGTCTTGCTGATCGACGAGATCGACAAGGCCGATATCGAGTTTCCGAACGACCTCTTGCAGGAACTCGACCGGATGGAGTTCCACGTCTACGAAACCGGCGAGACCATCCGCGCCAAGCACCGGCCCGTGGTGATCATCACCTCGAACAACGAAAAGGAACTGCCCGACGCCTTCCTGCGCCGCTGTTTCTTCCACTACATCCGCTTCCCCGAGATGGAGGTGATGAAGCAGATCGTCGATGTGCACCACCCGGGGATCAAGGCAGCGCTGCTCACCACCGCGCTGACCCGTTTCTACGAGATCCGCGAGACGCCAGGGCTGAAGAAGAAGCCGTCGACCTCCGAGGTTCTGGATTGGCTCAAGCTGCTCCTCGCCGAGGATCTGACCCCCGATGATCTACGCAAGGATGGGACCAACGTCCTGCCCAAGCTGCACGGGGCACTTCTGAAGAACGAGCAGGACGTCCATCTCTTTGAACGCCTCGCCTTCATGGCGCGATCAGGGAGGAACTGAGGATGGGCGATCTTGTGATCCGCCCCCTTGAGGCGAAGGACCGCGAGGCGTGGGCCCGGCTTTGGACTGGCTATCTGCAATACTATGAAACCTCTGTGAAGCCAGAGGTTTACACCTCGACATTCGCGCGCCTTCTGGGCGACGACCCGCGCGATTTCAACTGCTTCGTGGCGGAGGTGGACGGCAGGCTTATCGGCCTCACCCACTATCTCTTCCACCGCCACGCCTGGCGCATCGAGGAGGTCTGCTATCTGCAAGATCTTTACGCCGACCCTGAGGTGCGCGGCACCGGCGTTGGCCGGGCGCTGATCGAGGCGGTCTATGCCGCGGCCGATGCGCACGGGGCGCCTGCGGTCTATTGGCTGACGCAGGAGTTCAACACCACCGCCCGCCAGCTCTATGACCGGATCGCCAAGGTCTCGCCGTTCATCCGCTATAACCGGACGTGATGCGCCGCGGGATCGCCCTTGCCCTGCTCATGGCTGCGGCCGCTTGCACGCCAAGCGGCGTGCCCACCGTCTCCGCCCCCGCCTTCGCCGCCCTGCCCGCCCCCGGACCGATGCGCTCGAACGCGGCAATGGCCGCCGATATCCTCGACCTGGCCTTCGCGCTGGAATCGGGGCGCGAAATTCCCCGCCTCACCCGCTTTGAAGGCCCGGTCCGCCTCCGACTGACTGGCGAAGTCCCGGCCTCCCTGCCCGCCGATCTGACCCGTCTTCTGGCGCGGCTGCGCGCCGAGGCGGGGATCGAGATCCGGCAGACCGAAGACGCGGGCGCCGAGATCGTGATCGAGGCGGTTCCCTCCGCCCAGCTGCACCGCGCCGCACCGGGAGCTGCCTGTTTCACGGTGCCCGAGGTGGAAAGCTGGGCCGCCTACGCGCGGGCTGGTTATCGTGCGCCCGATTGGGCGGGCATCACGACCCGGCGGCAGGTCACGGTTTTCCTTCCTTCGGACGCAACCGGGCAAGAGGCCAGAAGCTGCCTGCACGAGGAACTGGCGCAGGCGCTCGGGCCGCTCAATGATCTCTACCGACTGGCGGATTCGGTCTTCAACGACGACGACATGGAAGGCACGCTCACCGGCTTCGATATGCTGGCGCTGCGCGCACTCTATGCGCCCGAGCTGCACAGCGGCATGAGCCGGACCGAGGTCGCGGCGCGGCTTCCCGCCATCCTCGCGCGGCTCAACCCTGCGGGCGGCAGCGGGGCCGCGGGGCCGGTTCAGGACGATGGCAGCTGGCGGCGCGATATCGAGACCGCCCTCTCGCCCACCAACAGCCCCGCCGCCCGGATCGACGCCGCCGCAAGGGCAAGCCGCGCGAGCCAGCGCTTTGCCGCGGGTGATCCCCGCGCGGGCTTTGGCGCTTATGTCTACGGGCGGCAACTGATGACCCGCGATCCCGCCGAGGCGCGGCGCCAGCTTGAAATCGCGGCCCGCGCCTATGGGCTGAGCCGCCTGACCGAGATCCAGTCGGCCCATGTGGCGGTTCAGCTTGCGCGTCTCGATCTCGCCACCGGCGATCCCGCCACGGCCCGCAATCGCGCCCATGCCGCCAGCCCAATCGCGGCGGCCCATGAGGATGCCGCGCTCTTTGCCGAGCTTGCCTTGATCGAGGCAGAAGCGCTTGATCGTCTCGGTCTATCGAGCGAGGCCGAAGCCCTGCGGCTGGACAGCCTGCCCGCTGCGCGTTACGGCTTGGGGTCAGAAACGATCATCGGGCAGATGCGCCGCAGCATTGCTGCGTTCCGGCCCGCCAAGGAAAGCTGACGCCATGATCTATCCCCTCGCCGGCCTGATCTTCGGAGCCATCCTCGGCGCCATCCGCGCCCGCCAGCGCGGCGGCAAGACCGCCGATCTTGTGCAATGGGCGCTGGTCTTCGCGATGATCTTTGGCCTTTTGGGCCTTTTCGCGATGATCCTGATCGACCGCAGCTACCAGTAGCGCGATGTTCCTGCCCTTTTTCGACAACCTGCGAAAAGGGGGCGTGCCGGTATCCTTGCGCGAATATCTCTCGTTTCTCGAAGCGATGGGAACGGGGCTCGCGACCTATGACACCGAGGCCTTCTACTATCTCGCCCGCGCGGTGATGGTGAAGGACGAGCGCAACATCGACAAATTCGACCGCGCCTTCGCCGCGACCTTTTCTGGGCTTGAAAAGATCACCGCCGAGCAAGTGCTCGAAGCGATCGACCTGCCGAGGGACTGGCTCGAGAAGCTCGCCGAAAAGCACCTGAGCGAGGAAGAAAAGGCGCAGATCGAGGCGCTTGGCGGATTCGACAAGCTGATGGAGACCCTGCGCCAGCGTTTGGCCGAACAGAAAGGCCGCCATCAGGGCGGCTCGAAATGGGTCGGCACGGCAGGCACCTCGCCTTTCGGCGCCTATGGCTACAATCCCGAGGGCGTCCGCATCGGCCAGCACGAGAGCCGCCACCAAAGGGCGGTCAAGGTCTGGGACAAGCGCGAATTTCGCAATCTCGACGACACGATCGAGCTGGGCACCCGCAACATCAAGGTGGCGCTGAAACGCCTGCGCCGCTGGGCGCGGGACGGGGCGACGGACGAGCTTGACCTCGACGGCACGATCCGCGCCACGGCCGAGCATGGCTATCTCGACGTCCAGACGCGCCCCGAGCGGCGCAACGCGGTGAAGGTGCTTTTGTTCTTCGACGTTGGCGGCTCGATGGACCCGCATGTCCGCGTGGTCGAAGAGCTGTTCTCCGCCGCCCGCGCGGAATTCAAGCACCTCGAGCATTTCTATTTCCACAACTGCCTCTACGAAGGCATCTGGCGCGACAATGCGCGGCGCTGGAATGCACAGACACCGACTTGGGAGGTGCTGCGTACCTATGGGCCGGATTACAAATGCATCTTCGTGGGTGACGCCTCGATGAGCCCCTACGAAATTGCCTTTGCGGGCGGGGCCAACGAGCATTGGAACGAAGAGGCAGGCGAGGTCTGGCTGCGCCGCGCTTTCGATCAGTGGCCCGCGCATCTGTGGATCAATCCCACGCCCGAGCGGATGTGGGGCTATACGCAGTCAACCAAGATGATCCAGCAGCTCATCGGCCCCGAGCGGATGGTTCCGATGACGCTTGAAGGGATCGACCGTGGTATGAGGACCTTGAGTCGATGAAAGACCGTATCTCGCGCATCTGGAAGCGCCACCCTGTCCTCGCGGCGCTCTTCGCTCTTGCGGTCATCGCGATGGTGGGCTTCGGGATCCGCACCGTGAGCTTCTGGCTCTACTGGCAGAACCCCGATCATCACGAGCAGCCGATCGAAGCCTGGATGCCGCCGCGCTATGTCGGGATGAGCTATGGCATCCCGCCCGAGATCCTCGGGCCGCTTCTGGGCCTTGCCCCGGGCGAGGACCGCCACATCACGATGGGCCAGATCGCCAGCGAGCGCGGCCAGAGCCTCGAAGACCTCGCAGCCGAGATCAAGGCCGCCGCCGATGCGACGCGGGCGGCCGGAGATCGGTAATGGAGAGCTTTCTCGCCCTCGTCACCGATTATGGCGCGTGGATCCTTTTCGCGGTGACCTTTCTCAGCTGCCTTGCCATGCCGGTTCCCGCCTCGCTCATGATGCTGGCGGGCGGCGGCCTTGTCGCCTCGGGCGATCTGGGCGGCTTGCAGGCAGCAGGCGCGGCACTTGGGGGCGCGGTTCTAGGCGATCAGACCGGCTATGCCCTTGCACGGATGACCGGCGGCGGGCGCTTTGCCGGTTGGGTCAACCGCAAGCCCGCCCGCGCCAAGGCCATGAGCCGCGCCCATGAGATGACAGGCCGCTGGGGCAATCTCGGCATCTTCCTCAGCCGCTGGTTGGCGAGCCCCTTGGGGCCTTATGTCAACCTCGCCGCCGGGATCATGCGGATCGACTGGCCGCGGTTCCTTCTCTGGGGAGCCTTGGGCGAGATCGTCTGGGTCACCGGTTATATCGGCATGGGCTATGTCTTTGCCGGACAGATGACCGCCGTGGCCGAAATCGCAGGCAACGCCTCGGGATTTCTCGCCGCGGCGGCGGTGGTGGCGGGCCTCGGCGCCTATCTCTGGAAGATGGGGGCTGAGATCCCCAAAAAGAAACGCGCTGCGAAATCCTAGAAACTGTTCGGATAGAGCGACATCAGGCCCTGCACCGAGATCTCGCTTTCGAATGCCTCGGGGTGTCGGTCCATCAGATCCCTCAGATGCGTGCTGCGCTCTGCCTCTGTGAGCGGGTCAAATTCGGGGATCGAAAAGAAACGACCGAGCCATTTGAAGAAGGACCCCGAAGCGGGAGCGGTCACGGGAAAATCAGAAACGAGGGTCATTCCGGCCTCCACATTGGCTTGTTTGTGAACCGAGGCTAGGACGGGCGCAGGCCAGAGTGGTATCCGCCGCAAAATTGTGCTGTTATTCAGAAATGAAGAGCGTGTTCGACTCATGGTCCGATCTCCGCGTCTTCCTCGCGGTCATGCGCGCGGGGTCCACCCTTGCCGCCTCGAAGCAGCTTCGCCAGTCGCAACCAACTGTCGCCCGGCGCATCGACGTTTTAGAGCACGTGACCGGCCTGACGCTCTTTGAGCGCAGCACTCAAGGCCTGAAGCCTACCGAACACGCGCTCGCACTCTTGCCGCAGGCGGAAGCCGTGGAAGCCGCCGTTCTTGCCTTTGAGGCGACAGTGGACGGCCGCACCCGCAGCACAACCTCGACCATCCGCATTACGGCTATTGGTATCGCCTTCAGCCCCCGCCTTGCGGCGATCCTCGATGAGTTTAACGAGGCTTTTCCTGATGTGCGGTTCGAGTTTGTCCCAAGCGAAAAGGTGCTCGATCTCTGCGCCGGAGAGGCCGACATCGCGATCCGGCACGTCCTGTCGGTCGACGATCCCCGCCTTGTCGCGCGGCAAATCTCGGTGACCCGCACAACGCTCTATGGCAGTCAACGCTATGCGGCGAAACACGGATTGCCAAAGGGACCGGATGATTTCGCGGGCCACAGCTTTCTGCTCTATGAGCCGGGGCGCGGCGCGCGGCGCTTCAATGCTTGGCTCAATGAGCGCATCGCGCGCGATCAGGTGGCCGCAACGCTCCCTGATATTCCTTCGATGATCGTCGCGGTCCGAAGCGGGCTGGGGCTTGGGGCCCTCCCTGTGGCGATGGCTGAGGACGCGCCGGAACTGGTGCAGTGCTTCGATCCTCCTGCGGAAGGGTTGGCAAGGACATGGCTGGTGATCGGGCCGGAGGCAAACAAACGGCGCGAGGTCCGTGCTTTTGCAGATTTTCTTGCGCCGCGCTATACGGAGCGGATTGGCAATCGCTAGCGATCGGTGCCTTGCTCCTGCACTGGCTTGCCCCCATATCTAGCCCATGCTTCGCTTCGTCCCTATCCTTCTTGCTGTCATCTACGGCTACGCCTTCTGGCGGTTTTCGGTGTGGCGAACGGTCAAGGACCTCAATGCGCGCTCGAGCGAACTGATGGATCCCGCCTTGCGCGGGGTGACAGACAAGTTGGCAAAGGCGCTCGATCTGCCGAAGGTGCGGGTGTTTCTCTACGAGAACCCCGTGGTCAACGGCCTCGCGGGACCGGACGGGCGGATCTATATCACCCGCGGCTTCCTGCAAAAGCTTCACTCAGGCGAAGTCACGGCTCCGGAAATGGCTTCGGTCATCGCCCATGAGCTTGGCCATGTGGCTTTGGGCCATACCCGCCGCCGGATGATTGATTTCTCGGGCCAAAACGCGCTTCGGACGGCGATTGCCATGATCCTTGGCCGCTTTCTTCCCGGACTTGGCATGATCGTCGCCAACGCGCTCATGTCGCTCTTGACGGCCAGGCTTTCCCGTAAAGACGAATACGAGGCGGATGCCTATGCCACCGCGCTCCTCATCAAGGCCGGCATCGGATCGGCGCCGCAGGTGAGCCTTTTCCGCAAGCTCGACACGCTCACAGGCGCGGGCGGGCAAGGGCAGATTGCTTGGATGCTGAGCCACCCCGTCACCGACGACCGCATCGCCGCGATCGAGGCCAATGCCAAGAAATGGGAACTGGCCTAGCCCCGCTCGAGCGCCTTGCCCAAACGTGGCAGACGGGCCTTCTTCATCAGGCTGCGAAAGGTCCAGTCCTCGCCGGAAAGGCGGATCGCCTCGTCAAGAACCCCTCGCGCGGCGGTGCGGACTTTTGCGGGGTGAGCTTCGTGGAGCGAAAGCAGGAAAGCATCGGGATCAAGCCGCTCGAGCCCCTCTTCGGCAAGGATGTTCTTGGGGAAATCCATAGCGTTGGAGGTCAAGATGGCGTCTGCGCTCGACGAAACCGCCGCCGCCAGCACATGGATATCCGCCGGATCGGGCAGCCAGAGCCTTGCCTCAAGGCCTGCGTGCGGCGGCACGATTGCCTTGGGAAACCGCGCCTTCAAGAGCGCCACCTCGCCCCGCGCCTGCATCTCGCCCTCGGGGCCAAGCTTGGCCGCTGCCCGCGCCCATTCCTCGAGGATGCGCTCGCTCCATTTCGGCTCGAAGAGGCCTTGCGCCGCCACGGCCATGACGACCTCGCGCATCACGGTCGGGAACAGCACGCAGGCGTCGATCACCACCCTCATAGGCGGAAGAACACGGCCTTGAGATAGCCGCTCTCGGCAAGCTGCGGCATGAGCGGATGATCAGGGCCGGCAAAGCCCGTGTAGACAATCTGGCTGCGCCGCCCTGCCCGACCGATACCGCGAGCCGAGGCGGCGCGGAAGCGCGAGAGGTCGGCGGCGTGGCTGCAGGAGCACAGGCCGAGATAGCCGCCCTCTTTCACCAGAGGTGCCGCCAGACGGGCCACCCGTTCATAGGCGCGCAGACCGGCTTCGAGAGCCTGCTTGTTCGGTGCGAAAGCGGGCGGGTCGCAAACCACCACGTCGAATGTCTCGCCCTCGGCGGCAAGCGCGGTCAACACGTCGAAGGCGTCGCCTTGGCGGGTGGCGAAGCGGTCCGCCACGTCCATCGCCGCCGCGCCTTGCCCTGCATGCGCAAGAGCCGGAGCAGAGCCATCCACCGCAAGCGCGGAGGCTGCCCCACCGGCGAGCATGGCAAGGCCGAAGCCGCCGACATGGGAGAAAACGTCGAGCACCTTGGCCCCTTTGGCGAGGCTTGCCGCAAAGGCGTGGTTGGGCCGCTGGTCATAGAAGAGGCCGGTTTTCTGCCCGCCCATGACATCGGCCATATAGGTGGCGCCGTTCATCGGCACGGGGATCGGCGCTGTCGGAGCCTTGCCCATGAGCAGGCGAGTTTCCTCGGGCAGGCCCTCAAGCCCCCGCGCGCGGCCCGTGCCGTTCATGATGATTGTCGAGACACCCGTCACTTCGGCCAAAGCCGCGCCCAGATCGTCGATCCGCGCGTCGGCCCAGGCGGCGTTGGGCTGAACCACAGCCACATCTCCGAACCGGTCAATCACCACGCCGGGAAGGCCATCGGCCTCGGCATGGATCAGCCGGTAGAAGGGTTCGGCATAAAGCCGCTCGCGATGCGCCAGCGCCCGCGCGATCCGACCCGCGAACCACGCCTTGTCGATCACCGCCGCAGGATCGGCGTCCAGCATCCGGCAGATGATCTTCGAGGCGGGATTGACCGCGACAAGCCCCATCGGCCGCCGCTCGGCATCCTCAAGAACCGCCACCCCACCCGCCGGAATGGCCTTGGTGCGCCGGTCGGTGACCAGCTCATTGGCATAAACCCACGGGAACCCGTGCCGGACGGCGCGGGCATCGGCCTTGGGCATCAGGCGAACGGTCGGAAGATCGAAATGAGAAGAGGAGAGCGTCATGCCCTCCTCCTAGTCGTTTTCGGGCTCGGGCGGAAGGCCCGGTTTACCGTGCCAGACCGCCAAGTTCTTGGACGAGAACATAGCTGAGGAAATCGGTCACGCGCACGACCTCGGTCTGTCCCTCACGCTCGAGCAGAAGTGCCGCAGTGCCGCCTGGGGCGGCGAGGTCGGCCTCGATTTCGCGGGCGGCCTCAAGAACAGCACCCGTTTCAGCATCACGAACCGCGAGCGTAAAGACAATGTTATAGACACCGCCGACAGTGGCGCGGGTCTTTTCTGTCACGCCGTGAAACCGGACCAGCGTGATCTCGGCGATGACCGGAACCTCGCCGGTGAGACCCGGCTTGGCAAGCTCGACCGCGTTGTTGAAAAGGCTGGCCACCTGAGCGTGGCGATCACCCGGCGGATCACCGCGCCACACAATATCAGCGAACGGGTAGTATCTGTTGGCTTCAGAAACGATCAGATCGGCGGGAATATCCACGATTGCATCTGTGAGCGTATAATTTCGCGAGACATTCACGACCGGCGCCACGGTAAAGGGGCTTGGCCGGAAGAACGATGTCATCTGGTCCAAAACGCTACAGCCGGACAGCACAAGTCCGGCGGCCAGAACCAAAACGAAGCGCAACAATCTCATAGTTCAATGTCCCAATTGGCAATGCGCGCAGCAAAGCAGAATTCGATTACCCAGCCTTTGTGGCCAGAATGAGGAAAATTTTCCAACAATTCTGGCATTATCACTGGAATAGATGGATTCCTTCAACAGTCTACAATCAAATTTCGCGAGTTTGCTGGTTGTTAGCGCTAACGAACGGTGCTAGGAGGGGCCGACAAAACCGAGCGGGGCCAAGGATGACCTTAAATCCGACAATCGCAGACGTGACAGAGCGGATTCGCCGCCGCAGCGCGGCATCGCGGTCCAACTATCTTGCGCGGATGGCAGCCGCGGCCGAGTCTGGCCCGCGTCGAGCGCATCTGACCTGCGGAAATCAGGCCCACGCCTATGCGGCGATGGGTGCGGACAAGACGGCGCTCGCGGCTGGCCGCACCCCAAATATCGGCATCATCACCGCCTACAACGATATGCTTTCGGCGCATCAGCCCTATGAGACCTACCCTGCCCTGATCCGCGAGGCGGCCCGCAAGGCGGGTGCCACGGCGCAGGTCGCTGGCGGGGTTCCGGCGATGTGCGATGGCGTGACCCAAGGCCAGACGGGCATGGAGCTGTCGCTCTTCAGCCGCGACGTGATCGCGCTCGCTGCGGGCGTGGGCCTGTCGCACAACACATTTGACGCGACCCTCTATCTCGGCGTCTGCGACAAGATCGTTCCCGGCCTCGTCATGGCGGCAGCGACCTTCGGCTATCTTCCGGCGGTCTTCCTGCCTGCGGGTCCGATGACCTCGGGCATTCCGAACGACGAGAAGGCCAAGGTGCGCCAGAAATTCGCCGTGGGCGAAGCCACACGCGACGAGCTGATGGCCTCGGAAATGGCCTCCTATCACGGCCCCGGCACCTGCACCTTCTATGGCACCGCCAACTCCAACCAGATGCTCATGGAGTTCATGGGCCTGCACCTTCCGGGCGCGAGTTTCGTCAATCCCGGCACGCCCCTGCGAGAGGCGCTAACCATCGCCGGCGCCGAGCGGGCGCTCGAGATTACCGCGCTTGGCAACGACTACCGCCCCGCCAGCGCGATCCTTGACGAACGCAGCTTCGTCAACGGCATCGTCGGCCTGATGGCGACCGGAGGCTCGACCAACCTCGTCCTGCACCTGCCCGCCATGGCGCGGGCGGCGGGGATCGCCCTGACGCTCGAGGATTTCGCCGATATCTCGCATGTGACACCACTGATGGCAAAGGTCTATCCCAACGGCCTTGCCGACGTGAACCATTTCCATGCCGCGGGCGGCCTTGCCTATATGATCGGCGAGCTTCTCGCGGACGGCCTCTTGCACGACGATACGGTGACGGTCGCGGGCGATGGCCTTGCCCATTACACCCGCGAGCCGAAGCTTGGGCTGACTGGCCTCACCTATGTCGATGGCCCGCGCCAAAGCGCCAACGACCGCATCCTGCGCCCCGCCTCCGATCCCTTCAGCCCGACAGGTGGCGTCGTCCAGCTTGATGGCAACCTCGGGCATGGGGTCATCAAGGTCTCGGCTGTCGCGGCCGACCGCCATGTGATCGAAGCCCCCGCCCGCATCTTCCACGATCAAGACGCGGTAAAGTCCGCCTTCCAGAAGGGCGAATTTGCTTCTGACACCGTGGTCGTCGTCCGTTTCCAAGGGCCGAAATCCAACGGGATGCCCGAGTTGCACGGCCTGACGCCAATCCTCTCGGTCCTGCAAGACCGTGGCCTGCGCGTGGCGCTTGTCACCGATGGCCGGATGTCGGGCGCTTCGGGCAAGGTGCCTGCGGCGATCCACGTCAGCCCCGAGGCCGCCGATGGCGGCCCCCTTGCGCGGTTGCGCGATGGCGATATGGTTCGGCTCGATGCGGATAAAGGCACGCTTGAGGCCGTCGGCGTCGATCTGTCGGCTCGTGCGCCTGCCGAGGCCGATCTGACCGGCAACGGCACCGGCGTTGGCCGCGAGCTGTTTGACGTGTTCCGCAAGAATGTTGGCCTCGCCTCGACCGGCGCGGCCGTTGTTGTCTAACCTGAGAGAACCCGCATGACCCCCGAACACGCCTCAGATCTCGCCCGTCAGGTTTGCGAGCTTGCCCCTGTCGTCCCGGTCCTCGTGATCGACGATGCCTCCAGGGCCGAGGGCCTTGCCAAAGCGCTGATCGCGGGCGGCCTTCCGGCGCTCGAGGTGACGCTGCGCACCCCTGCCGCGCTCGAGGCGATTGCCGAGATGGCCAAGGTTGCGGGCGGGGTTGTCGGCGCCGGAACGCTCCTGACCGCCGAGGACGTCGAGGCCGCCAAACTCGCCGGCGCGGTCTTCGGGGTTTCCCCCGGCGCGACCGACCGGCTTCTCGACGCCTGCGAAGCGAACGACCTGCCGCTTTTGCCGGGTGCGGCCACCTCGACCGAAGTGATGCGGCTTCTCGAGCGCGGCTATACCATGCAGAAATTCTTCCCCGCCGAGGCCAATGGCGGCGCAAAGGCACTCAAAGCCATCGGCGCGCCGCTACCGCAGGTGAAATTCTGCCCCACGGGCGGCATCACGCTTGAAAACGCCCACGATTACCTGAGCCTGTCAAATACGATCTGCGTCGGTGGCAGCTGGGTTGCGCCGTCGGGTCTCGTCCGCGCGGGCGACTGGGCGGCGATCACCGCACTGGCGGCCGAGGCCGCGATGCTCTGAGCCCTTGTCGGAATCGTTGGCAGCGCAGAAGGTGCGGCAATAGTTTTCGGAGAAGCTGATGAGCAAAGTTCAAACGATCCGCACCTGCCTCTGGTTCGAGCGCGATGCAGAAGACGCGGCGCGTCTCTATGTCTCGCTTTTTGAGGATGCCGAAATCACCCACCGTTTCCCGATGCGTGGCGATCCCGAGGGGCGCGCCTTCCTCGTCCAATGGACGATGCTCGGCCAGAAGTTCTCCGCCATGAACGGCGGCCCCGGCTTCCCGCACAGTGCCGCCGCCTCGATCGAGGTCCATGTGGAAACGCAGGCTGAGGTCGATCGCCTCTGGGATGCGCTTACGGCCGAGGGCGGCAAGCCGGGTCGCTGCGGTTGGCTGACCGACCGGTTCGGAATCAGCTGGCAGATCATCCCCGAGGCGCTGCCGCGCCTCATGGCGTCGAAGGACAGTGCGGCGGCTCAGCGCGTCACCCAAGCGATGCTTGCAATGAGCAAACTCGATGCCGCTGCCCTCGAGGCCGCGGCAATGGGCGACTAGGCCTGCATCCGCCCCGCACGACCACCCCGGCGGCGCGGACCGGAGCCTTCCTCGAGCGCGGCCCTCAGCGTCAGCGTCATTGGATGATCAGCCGGCTCGCCTGCATGACGCGCCAGAAGCGCCCGCACCGTCTCGCGCGGGTCGGCGCCAAGCGGCACCCCGAGCGCCCAGTCGAGAAAGATCGACCGGCATTCCGGCGCGCTGATGCCCTCGATGCGATAGGCCTCTTGGATCAGCCCCTTGGGGTCGAGTTCATCCTTCATTCTAGTCCATACCCTTCGAACCGCTGGCCCCGAGCTGCCAGTCGATGATCCCGGCCGCCTCGGCGCTCCGCGTCTCGAGCGCCCGGCGCAGATCCTCGATCGTCTCAAAGCCCGTCTCCCGCAAAATAAACCGCCGCCCTGCCTCGCCAAGGGCATCCGCCTCAAGCTCGCCCCCCGTCAGAAGCCGCGCGGCGGCCTGCACCTGCCACAAAAGCTCTTCCGCGTCGGAAAGCGCCGCCGCATCTGCGGCATCGAGCCAGCCGGAAGCGACACCAGCGGCCAGTTGCGCCCCGGTCAGGCGCAACGGCGAGCCGGCAAGAAGCGCCGCTGTCTGCGACAAGAGCTCGATATCCTGAAGCCGCCCGCGCCCGATCTTGGCATCGAACACGCCGGAGGGTTGCTTGGCAGCAGCGATCCGGCCGCGCATTTCAGCCACGTCGGCCAGAATCGCTGTGCCGGCAGATTTCTCATTCAGCAGGTCTTGGCGGAACGCCTCGACCTGTTCGGCCAGTCCGATATTGCCCGCAAGTGGCCGCGCGCGGGTCAGGGCAAGATGCTCCCATGTCCAGGCCTCGCCGCTTTGATAATCGCGGAACGCGGTGATCGAGGTGGCCACCGGCCCCTGCCGCCCCGAGGGGCGCAAGCGCATATCCACCTCGTAAAGCCGCCCGTCCGACATCGGCGCCGTGACCGCCGTCACCAGCGCCTGCGTCAGGCGCGCGAAATAGGGGCGCGTCGCCAGGGGGCGCGGGCCTTCCGAGCTTTCCGCTCCGTCCGCGTCGTAGATTACGATCAGATCGAGGTCGGAGCCCGCGTTGAGCCGCTGCGATCCAAGCGATCCCATCCCCAGAACGACCGCTCCATGGCCCGGCATCGGCCCGTGCTTGCGGGCAAACTCCTCGACCACCACGGGCCAGAGACCCGCGATCACCGCCTCGGCCAGATCGGCATATTCCTGCCCGGCCTCTTCGGCGCTGATCAGCCCGCGCAGATGGTGCACGCCGATGCGGAAATGCCATTCCTTCATCCAGCGCCGCGCCATATTGAGCCGGGCCTCGTAGTCGGGCGCCTCGGACATGGCCCGCGCAAGGCGCTTTACAAGGTCATCCGTCTCCGGCCAGGGCGAAAAGAATGAACCGCCGATCACCATGTCGAACACATCGGAATTGCGCGACAGATATTGGGCGAGCGCAGGGGCGGTCCCGCAGATATCAACAACGAGGCGCGTCAGTTGCGGGTTGGCGTCAAAAAGCGAGAAGAGCTGCACCCCGGCAGGCAGGCCTGCAAGGAAGGTGTCGAACTGGCGCAGCGCTTCCTCGGGCTGGGCCGCGTCCTTCAGGCTCTCGATCACCTGCGGCAGCACCCGCTTGAAGATCTCGGCGGCGCGGGCGGTTCGCAGGGCCGGATAGTTCTGCCAGCGCTGGGTGATCTCGCGGCCGAAATCGTCTCCGCCGTTGGCCGGAGCGGACGGCGCAAAGAACCCCTCGGTCAGCTCGTGCACTTCCTCGACCCGCACCGAGATATCCTGCCGCAGCGCCCCCGCATCCGTGCCCATCAGAGCCGCCAGTCGATCCCAAGCCTCGGGTGTTGCGGGCAAGAGATGGGTCTGCTGGTCGGCGATCATCTGCACGCGATGCTCGACCTCGCGGTGAAGCCGGTAATGTTCATAGAGCCGATCGGCATGATCGAGCGGCACCCAGCCTGCATGGGCGAGCCGTTCGAGCCCCTCGCGCGTGCCGCGCACGCGGAGCGAGGGATCCCGCCCTCCGGCGATGAGCTGGCGGGTTTGGGTGAAGAACTCGATTTCGCGGATGCCGCCTCGGCCAAGCTTCATGTTGTGCCCGTCGAGCACCAATGGCCCGTGCAGCCCTTTGTGATCGCGGATGCGCAGCCGCATATCGTGAGCGTCCTGAATCGCCGCAAAATCGAGATGCTTGCGCCAGACGAAGGGGCGCATCGAGGTAAGAAACTTCGCTCCGGCCTCGCGGTCGCCCGCGCAGGGCCGCGCCTTGATGTAGGCTGCCCGCTCCCATGTGCGGCCAACGCTCTCGTAATAGCCCTCCGCCGCCCCCATCGAGATGCAGACCGGCGTGACCGCCGCATCGGGGCGCAGGCGCAGGTCGGTGCGGAAGACATAGCCCTCGCCGGTCAGGTCCGACAGCAAACCCGCCATCCGCCGCGTGACGCGGACAAAGGAGGCGCGGGCATCGTCATAGCCGTCATCGTCGAACCGGCTTTCGTCGAACAGCATGATGAGGTCGATGTCGGAGGAGTAATTAAGCTCCCCTGCCCCCATCTTGCCCATCGCCAGCGCGACCATCCCGCCAGCGGTCTCGGCATCTTCCGGCCCGAGACCCGGTATCTTGCCGCGGGCGATCTCGGCGCCGACGAGGCGACGCAGGCAGGTATCAACTGCGGCATCGGCGAAATCGGTCAGGGCCTGCGTGACCGTCTCGAGAGGCCAGACACCGCCGAGATCGGCGAGCCCTGTCAGAAGGGCTACCCGCCGTTTGGCCTGCCGCAAACCATCGGAGAGCTTGTCGAGCGGCAACTCGGTCGCGCCGGTGATCACGGCCGCCAGCGCCGCGTCGGGATCGTTCAGGGCACCCGCCAGCCAGTCCGCCTCGCGGGCAATCAGCCCGGCAAGAAACGGGCTAGACCCCGCGGCGCCTTCGACAACCTCGCGCGTTCGCGGCGGCAAGTTCGGCAGCTTCAACAGGCCTTCGGCCCCCCTGTCGGGAGCAAACGGGCGGGGGCTGCGGGTGATGCGGGATTCGAAGCTCATGCGCCCATCTGTGCAGCCTCATGAGGGATGGTCAATTGCCCCTCGGTTTGCCACTCTCGCGCGGCGAACATAGGAGAGCGACATGAGCAAGAGCCTCAAGCGCGTGATCGCGGCATTGGAGGCCGCCGGCGTCGAGGCCGCTCCAATGGAGATGGCCGCCGAAACCCGCACCGCCCAGCAGGCCGCCGATGCGGCAGGCTGCGCGCTCGACCAGATCGCCAAGTCGATCATCTTTCAGGGCGCGGTCTCGGGCGAGATCGTCCTGTTCCTGACCGCCGGTGGCAATCAGGTCGATCCTGCGAAGGCCAGCGCCCTTGCCGGCGAGGCGCTCGGGCGGGCAGACGCCGACGCGGTGCGGGCACATACAGGCTTTGCCATAGGTGGCGTTTCGCCGGTCGGCCATCTCAATCCGGTTCGGTCTTTCATGGATCCCAGACTGCTTGAGTTCGGCACGATATACGCCGCTGCGGGCACGCCCCGGCATATCTTTCCGGTGGAACCTGAAACATTGCAGCGGATCACAGGCGCCCAGGTTTCGGTTTTCACCGCGTGATCGCAGATTTTTTCTGAGAGAATCTCGGCCATCGTCAAAGGCTTGGGCCGATGCTGCACTGCAGGATGTGAAAAACATTAACATCACCTCTTGAAGCACAGGCTTGTCCCGCCGATATGTGCAATGTGAAAGACATTCACATATACTGTGACCCGCTATCTCAAACGGAGACCCAAATGACCGACGCCACACTGCACCCTCCCTCCCGCGAAGGCTATGCCCAGACGGGCTTTCTAACCCGCGCCGAGGAGTGGCTCGATGCCCGCGGCAAAGGGGCCTGGATCGCTGCAATGGTCCTTGGCTTTATCTTCTTCTGGCCCGCTGGCCTCGCGCTTCTGGCCTATATGATTTGGAGTAAACGCATGTTCAGCCGTCATCGTTCCCACGCCCGCTTCGCTGCGCGCCGCTATGCCCACACCGCCTTCACCAGCTCGGGCAACAGCGCCTTCGACGCCTACAAGACCGAAACCCTGCGCCGCCTTGAAGACGAGCAGAAGAGCTTTGAAGCCTTCCTCGACCGGTTGCGCGACGCCAAGGACAAGGCCGAGTTCGACCAGTTCATGGAAGACCGCGCCGGCAAGCCCGTGGCTGGCCCGACGACCGAAGCCTGATTTTCCCCAGCCGCGCCCCTTGAACGGGCGCGGCCCTTTTCAAGGACGCAAGACGCCCATGTATGCCTCTTCTGCCCAAACCTTTTCCCTCCCCGATCCGGCCAGCCAGCCCGAGTTTTATCAGGGCGTCGTTCTCAAGCGCGGCTTGGCCTGGGTTTTCGATGCGATCCTGATCGCGATCCTCTCGGCCCTTGTCCTGCCCTTCACGGCCTTCACCGGCATCTTCTTCTTTCCGGGACTGATGCTGGTCATGGGCTTCTTCTATCGCTGGTTCACGCTGGCGGGCGGATCGAGCACTTGGGGAATGCGCCTGATGTCGATCGAACTGCGCGAGGCCGATGGCGGCCGCTTTTCCGGCAGCAGCGCCTTCTGGCATACGGCGGGATATACCTTCTCGATCCTCGTGGCGCCTTTGCAGCTGATCTCGGTACTCTTGATGCTGGTCACCGCGCGGGGCCAAGGTCTGACCGACCACGTTCTCGGCACAGCGGCGATCAACCGGCCTCTGCGCTAGGCCGTTAATCTTCTCTAAACCATCACTTGGCGGAACGGCGGCGGGTTGCTAACCTGCCGTCGTTCAGCATTTGGAAGTCCATGCGCCATACCCTGCCGATAGCGCCCCAGTTCTACGTGACGGCACCGCAGCCCTGCCCCTATCTCGAGGGCCGGATCGAGCGCAAATTGTTCACCGCCCTGCAAGGAGAACAAGCCGAGACCTTAAACGACTCTCTGTCCAAACAGGGCTTCCGCCGGTCGCAAAACGTGCTCTACCGGCCGTCCTGCGCCGACTGTGCCGCCTGCCTCTCAGCCCGAATCCGGGTGGCCGATTTCACGCCAAGCCGCAGCCAGCGGCGGGTGATGAAGCGCAACAGCGATCTCTTGCGCCGACCGACCTCGCCTTGGGCCACCGAAGATCAATATACGCTTTTCCGCCGCTATCTCGACCACCGCCACGCGACGGGTGGCATGGCCGACATGGACCTTTTCGAATTCGCCGCGATGGTCGAAGAAACGCCGGTCCGCTCGCGGCTGATCGAGTATCTCGCGCCTGATCCGGACTTCGGCAGCGTCCTCAAGGCCGTCTGCCTGACCGATATCCTCGATGACGGGCTGTCGATGGTCTATTCCTTCTTCGACCCCGACCGCGAGGGCGACAGCCTTGGCACCCATATCATTCTCGATCACATCGAGATCGCCCGCGAGCTGGGGCTACCCTACGTCTATCTGGGCTACTGGGTGCCGGGCAGCCCGAAGATGGGCTACAAGGCCAAGTTCGATGCGCTCGAGGTCTATTCGCGCGGGCGCTGGCGTCCTATGTATAATCCGGCGGATTTCGAGGACGATGTGCATCCCCTCTCGGTAGAGCCTATTGCCGAACAGGTGGCCAAGATCGTCCTGCCCGACATCAGGCCCGCAACGCGCGCCTGAATAACAAAAAGCCCCGGCCGCTGAACGACCGGGGCTTTGTTTGATGTGCCATGGGCCTAGTTCAGAAGCGCCGGGACAATCGTCACGACCTGCGGCACCAGCGCCAAAAGCACGAGCCCCAGCACCTGAATGAGCACGAAGGGCACGATCCCGCGATAGATATGCGCGGTGGTGACTTCCTTCGGTGCCACGCCCCGCAGATAGAAGAGGGCAAAGCCGAAAGGCGGGGTCAGGAACGAGGTCTGCAGGTTCACCGCGACCATGATCGTGACCCATTTGGGATCGAAGGATCCGCCATAGATCACCGGGCCGACAATCGGGATCACGATGTAGATGATCTCGAGGAAGTCGAGCACGAAGCCCAGAACGAACAGAACCAGCATGACGATAAGGAAAGCCGTCCACTCGTTCGAGAAGCTGCGCAGGAAGTCCTGAATATAGTGCTCGCCGCCAAAGGAAATGAGCACGAGGTTCAGAAGCTGCGAGCCGATCAGGATGGTGAAAACCATCGAGGTGACCTTGGCCGTCTCGCGCACCACGGGCGCCAGAACGCTTTCCCGATAGAGATACCAGCAGCTCCAGAAGATGCCGAACATCGCATAGAGGAAGGCGCCGAAGGCGACCATGAAGGCCAGCATATCTTCAAGGGCGAGGTCCGGCTGCCCCAAGCGCATATCGAAATTCACGCCAACCAGCAGCATCACCATGATCGCCAGCGCGGTCCGGATGACGATCTGGGGCGACTTGCCGTTGTCGGCGAGCTTGCGCGCCGCGGCGAGAAGGATCGCGCCACCCGCACCCAGCGCCGCCGCCGGTGTCGGGTTGGTGATGCCGCCGAGGATTGAGCCCAGAACCGCGACGATCAGAACAAGCGGCGGGAACACGACCTTGATGATCTCGTTCTTGCCAAGTTCGGACGCCGCGGCCTTCAGGCCATGCACCGAGATCAGGAGCGGGATCGCGATCCAGAGGAAGGTGATGCCAGGCGTCGTGGTCGGCGCAACAAAGAGCGCATCGGCCAGAAGCATCAAGCCAACGCCAATCGCCCCAATCACCAAGGGCCGGCTGGAGGCGCCCGGATTGATGCCACGGCCGGACGTCAGGATCAGCGCCATCATCACCGCCATCGTGGCGATGCCGGAGCCGATCACCGGCGCGTTGGCGATCTTGTCGGCCAGCGCGGTGGCGCGCTCTTCATCGGACAGGGCGCGCGATTCCTGAACGCCACCGCCTGCCTCGATTGCCGCCTGCTCGGCCACCGCCTGATCCCAGGCTTCCTGACCATGGAGCGCGATCATCGAGGCCTGGCATTCAGCGCCGACATTTGTGCGCAGCGACGCCGAACGGGTCGCATCGGAATAGCTGTCAACGATGATCGATTGGCTGCCGACGACCCCACCTTGAATGAGCAGGAATGTCCCCACAAGGATCGCGGCGGGCGCCGCGAGAAACCAGGTCAGCTTTTCGTTGCGCGTGGTCGGGACGCCGAAATGCCCTTCCATCTGCACCGCAGGCGCCTTTGACGGGTTCAAAAGCGCATAGCCAAAGGCATAGCCGCCGTAGAGAAAGGCCAGAAGGATGCCCGGCAGCAACGCCGCCTGAAACAGCGTTCCGATCGAAACCACGGCGGGTTCGCCCAGATAGGTCAGCGCGTCGGTGCAGCCGGCAAGCGTCGCCCGGTCTTCCTGGGCGGCGGAATAGAGGTCGCCCGCAAGCGTGCCGAGAAGCACGATCACTATCGACGGCGGGATGATCTGGCCGAGCGTCCCCGAGGCGGCGATGACGCCGGTCGCCAACTCGGGCGAATAGTTGTTCCGCAGCATGGTCGGCAGCGCGAGAAGGCCCATGGTCACGACGGTCGCGCCGACGATCCCGGTCGAAGCGGCGAGGAAGGCGCCGACGACAACGATTGACACCGCAAGGCCGCCCGGAAGCGGGCCAAAGACATTGGCCATCTTGGTCAGAAGCTCGTCGGCGATGCGCGAGCGTTCAAGCGTGATCCCCATCATGACGAACATCACAACCGCAAGCAGCGTCTCGATCGACTGACCGGCGAGCACACGCTCGTTCATCCGGTTGACGATGAAGCTCACGTTGCGGTCCATCGCCACTTCCCAGCCCTGCGGAAAGACGGGCACGGCCAGCCGTGGAAGGTCTGGATAGGTAAAGACCGATATCGCGTCGGGCCTTATGCCGCTGCCGGTCAGCGCGTGATAGGCCTCAGACGAGGTATCGATCGCCTGGTGGATCAAAAGGCCCGCACTATCGAGGCCGGCGACGATCGCGAAAGAGATCATCGCAGCCCCGCCGATGGCGAAGGCCACCGGGAAGCCCGAGAGGATCGCCCCGAAGAGCGTCATGAACACGATGATTAGGCCGATCTCGACGCCATCAAGTCCGAATAGCATGGGTCTGGTCCTCGATTAGTGGATTTCGGCCACGAGTTCCGCTTGCGCGTCACCCAGCACATCTTTGTCGTGATAACGCCCGTCCCTCGCCTCGCCTTCCTTCCGCTCGAGGAAGGAGCGGTAGAAGAAAGCCACGGCGTGAATGATGACGGTTCCGGTATAGGCCAGAAGCAGCATCTTGAAGAGGAAGTAGGCGTTGAACCCGTTGGGGCTGAAGCCGATGGTCTCGACGTTCCAGCGCAGCGCGCGGGCTTTCATCACAAGCTGATCAAGCGAGTTCGAGGCCGATGGGTTGGGCACGATGAGGTGCCGCCACATGAAGAACCAGCCATAAAGCCAGACGATGAAAGCCGCCGGCAGCATGAAGACAATCGAGCCGAACATGTCGATTCCCTTCTTGGTGCGGTAGCTGACGCCCGAATAGATCAGGTCGACGCGCACATGGCCGCCCTGCACGAAGGTGTAGGTGGCGCAAAGGGCAACGATGATGGCGTTGTAGAACTTGAGGCTTTCGGACCACCAGCTCACATCGAAGGCAAAGCTGAAGCCGAAGCCGAAGGAAATCTGGCTGACCGCGAAGACGCGCTGCAAGAAGATGATCAGGATCTGAAGGATCACCATGGCCAGGCCCGCCCAGGCGGCGGTTCTGCCAATCCGGTTGGCAAAGGCCTCGAGGCCCCGGACGATGCTCCACAGAAGCGGGCGATAGAACATCCCCGCGATGGTCAACACGAGGAAGAGGTCGATGAAAACGAAGAGGAATTCCCGTGACGCGCCGAAGTAGATGAATCGCATCAAGGATTCCTTGTCCTCGACGGTGTTTTCCCAACTCAGCCAATCCAGCCACGAACGCGCATGCGTCAGCGCATAGACCAGATTGTAGAATCCCTCGATCAGGTGCGCGGCGATCCATCCAACCGGATTGCCCCCCCATGCCTCGACCAGCCCCATGACTTATCTCCGCTAGATGTCCGTGCCTCTCCCGAAGACACGGAGCTGCGTCCGACGCAGCGATAGAAGTCGGGCCGGGAGTTTCCCGGCCCGACGAAGTTCGGGTCGCCCCGGACCTAGCCGTTGTTGACGCGCGTCCGCTGACGGGTGAACACGTTGTCCGACAGATCGAGCCACTCGTGGGTTGCGGCCATCGCCGATTCCGCGCTGGCGCGGACACGGGCAAAGAGCTCGTCGCCCATGAACTCGTCGAGCGCCTCTTTCGACGCCTTGCCGAAGGCATCCCAGATCTCGTCAGAGAACTCGAGAACCTTCACACCACCTGCCTTGAGACGCTCGAGAGCGACGGCGTTGTTGGCGTTCGACTGAGCAAGCGACCAGCTGTGAACCTCGCCGGCGGCGATTTCGAAGATCTTCTGCTGCGACGGGGTCAGCGAGTCGAACACATCGCGGTTCATCGCGGTGGCAAGCGCCGAACCCGGCTCGTGGAAGCCCGAGGTGTAGTAGAACTTGCAGACTTCCTGGAAGCCCATCCGCTCGTCGGCGAAGGGACCGATCCACTCGGCACCGTCGATCGCACCCGACGACAGAGCCTGATAGATCTCGCCGCCGGCGATGGTCTGAACCGAGGCGCCGGTGCGGCCAAGAGCAAGACCGCCAAAGCCCGGCATACGGAACTTGAGACCCTGAAGGTCGGACGCCGAGTTTATCTCTTTGTTGAACCAACCGCCCGGCTGGTGGCCGGTGTTGCCAGCAAGGAACGACTTGAGGCCGAAGATCTGGCCCAGCTCGTCGTGCAGCTCTTTGCCGCCCTGGTGGTTATACCAGCTCATCATCTCCGGGCCGGTCATGCCGAAGGGCACGGCGGTGAAGTAGGCGTAAGCCGGATGCTGGTTCATGAAGTAGTAGTCGGCCGAGTGATACATATCAGCCTGGCCCGAGCTCACCGCGTCGAAGACTTCGAACGGACCCACGAGCGAGCCTGCCGGCTTTTTCTCGACGGTCAGGGCGCCATCGGTCATGGCAGTGACGAGGTCTGCAAGACGCTGAGCCGCGTCATCAAACACGGCGAAGCCCTCGGGGACCGAAGTCACCATGTTCAGCGTGCGGTTGCCCTGCGCGATGGCCGGGGCAGCGAGAGTGGTTGCGGCCGCGGCGGTACCACCGAGAGCCGAGGTCTTAAGAAATGAACGACGATCCACTGTTTTCCTCCCATAGAATTTGTCCCCACCTTGCCGGTGGGCAGATCGTTTCTAGTGGGTAGAGCCTAGTGTCCAAGTAACCTGCTTGAAAATAGGGAATTTCAGGTTGCGGCAGGTTTTCTGCGACGAAGCTGTGCACTGGGTCTGCCATCTCATCGGCGAGGACGGCAGCCAAGGGGCCACTTTCATTGACGGCATCTCCGCGGCGTCGGCTTTTTTCCATTAGTTTACCATCGGTTATCCCGAACACGACGTTGCGAGCAGGGAACTGCCCCAGCCAACAGGGTCCGATGCGGGCGCTGTGGTGCAGCATTATTATGCTGCAACTGCGTCAATTGGTCCGAAATCCAGACCAAAGGCTGCAAAAGCCAGGCCCGCCGACCCCGCCCGCGCCGATAGTGACGCTCGATTTTCGAAATCTCCGTTTTTTGACCAAACCGAGCAATATTATTTCGTAAAATCGCACCGAGGCGACATTTTCTCCGCCCGAGGCGGTTGACGCTGTTTGCTGCGCGTGCATAAGTCGCTCCGTTGGAAAAGGATGCGGCGATGCAGGGCGTACTCGGTCTAGTAGGAAAATGGCGCATGGGCCGGTAGCGGATCTCGTGATCTCCCCCTGCGCCCCCGAACAAGACCGGGGGCTTTTTTGTATCAACGGCGCGAATGAATTGAAGGACGACAGAATGACACGGCAGATGACCGGCGCAAAAATGGTGGTTCAGGCTCTGAAAGATCAGGGCGTGGACACGGTATTCGGTTATCCCGGAGGCGCCGTTCTGCCGATCTATGACGAGATATTCCAGCAAAACGACATTCATCACGTGCTTGTGCGCCACGAACAGGCCGCCGTCCATGCCGCAGAGGGCTATGCCCGCTCGACCGGCAGGCCGGGCGTGGCGCTCGTAACCTCAGGCCCCGGCGCAACCAACGCCGTCACCGGGCTTACCGACGCGCTGATGGATTCGATCCCGATCGTCGTGCTGACGGGTCAGGTTCCGACCTTCATGATCGGCGCCGACGCCTTTCAGGAGGCCGATACCGTCGGTATCACCCGGCCTTGCACCAAGCATAACTGGCTCGTGAAAGAGACCGACAAGCTCGCCTCGACCCTGCACGAAGCCTTCCACGTCGCCACCTCGGGCCGGCCCGGCCCTGTGCTGATCGACATTCCAAAGGATGTTCAGTTCGCCACCGGCACCTATACCGAGAAAAAGCAGCTCAAATCGCGGTATCAGCCCAAGGTGAAGGGCGATCTCGACGCCATCACCGATCTCGTCAAGGCGATGGAGAAGGCGAAGAAGCCGATTTTCTACACCGGCGGCGGCGTCATCAACTCGGGCCCCGCGGCCAGCCAGCTTCTGCGCGAACTGGTCGAGGCCACCGGCTTTCCGATCACCTCGACGCTGATGGGCCTAGGCGCCTATCCCGCCAGCGGCAAGTCATGGGTCGGGATGCTGGGGATGCACGGGCTTTATGAGGCCAACATGGCCATGCACGATTGCGATCTGATGATCTGTATCGGCGCCCGCTTCGACGACCGGATCACCGGCCGCGTCGATGCCTTCAGCCCGAAATCGAAAAAGGCCCACATTGATATCGACGCCTCCTCGATCAACAAGGTGATCCGCGTCGATATCCCGATCCTTGGCGATGTGGGCCATGTCCTGGAGGATATGCTCAAGATCTGGAAATCTCGAGGCCGCGTGACCGACCGCGAGGCCACCGCGAAATGGTGGAAACAGATCGACGAGTGGAAGGCTGTGAAATGCCTGAGCTATCGCAACTCGGACAAGGTCATCAAGCCGCAATACGCGCTTGAGCGCCTCGAAGCCCTGACCAAGGACAAAGACCGCTATATCTGCACCGAAGTGGGCCAGCACCAGATGTGGGCCGCCCAATACCTGACCTTTGAAGATCCCAACCGCTGGATGACCTCGGGCGGCCTTGGCACCATGGGCTATGGATTCCCCGCCTCGATTGGCGTGCAGATGGCCCATCCCGATGCCCTCGTGATCAACGTCGCGGGCGAGGCCTCGTGGCTGATGAACATGCAAGAGATGGGCACCGCGATCCAATATCGCCTGCCGGTCAAGCAGTTCATTCTGAACAACGAACGCCTCGGCATGGTCCGCCAGTGGCAGCAGCTTCTGCACGGCGAGCGCTATAGCCATTCGTGGTCTGAGGCGCTGCCCGATTTCGTCAAGCTGGCCGAGGCCTTTGGCGGCAAGGGCATCCGTTGCAGCGATCCCAAGGATCTTGATGACGCGATCATGGAAATGCTGGCCTATGACGGCCCGGTGATCTTCGATTGCCTCGTGGAAAAGCACGAAAACTGCTTCCCGATGATCCCGTCGGGCAAACCGCACAACGAAATGCTTCTGGGCGACGCCTCGACCGAAGGCGCCATTCAGGCCGGCGGCGCGGTGATGGTGTAATCGGCCCGACAAGGATTGAACGGATAGAACAATGTCTGCACTGAAAATCAAAAAAGGCGCCACCAGCCATTCGGCCTATGATCTGCGCTCCACCTTCGGCGACGAGATCGAACGGCATACGCTGGCGGTTCTCGTGGAAAACGAGCCCGGCGTTCTGGCCCGCGTGATCGGCCTTTTCTCGGGGCGCGGCTATAACATCGAGAGCCTCACCGTGGCCGAAGTCGACCACGAGGGCCACCGGAGCCGCATCACCATCGTCACCTCCGGCACGCCGCAGGTGATTACCCAGATCAAGGCCCAGCTTGGCCGGATCGTCTCGGTCAACGCCGTCCACGATCTCACCGTCGAGGGCCCCTCGGTCGAGCGCGAGCTTGGGCTGCTGAAGGTCGCGGGCAAGGGCGATGCGCGCGTCGAGGCGCTGCGGCTGGCCGATATCTTCCGCGCCAGCGTGGTCGATTCGACCCTTGAAAGCTTTGTCTTCGAGATCACCGGCACACCGGAAAAGATCGACGCCTTCGCCGATCTCATGCGCCCCCTTGGCCTTATCGAGATCGCCCGCACCGGCGTTGCCGCCCTCGCCCGCGGCGCCAACTAGGCCCCCCATGTCGCGCCGGAGCGGACCAAGGTCGCCGGCGCGCATTTTTTCGAAGGGCAAACTCACCTAGGCTGGCGCGACGCCGCCTTGGGAGGGTTTCATGGCCAAAGACCAGACTTTCGACGACTTGTCCGCCGTCCGCCGCCCGGTCGAGACGGCCAATGGCCTGCCCAACGCCCATTACATCGACCCCGCGATGTGGGATGAGGAAAAGCACGCCGTCCTCTTCGCCAACTGGGCGGGGTTGGCCGTGGCCTCCGAGGTTCCCGAGCCGGGCGATGCCAAGCCGATCGAGTTTCTCGGCATCCCCCTCCTCCTTCTCCGTGGCCGCGATGGCGTGGTGCGCGTGTTCGAAAACATCTGCCGCCACCGCGGCATGATCCTTGTCTCCGAGCCCAAGAAGATCGAAGGCGCGATCCGCTGCCCCTATCACTCGTGGTGCTATGGCACCGATGGCCGCCTCGTTTCGACCCCCCACGTCGGCGGACCGGGTCACAACACGCATGAAGCCATCGTCCGCGAGAACCTCGGCCTCAACGAGGTTCGCAGCCATATCTGGTTTGACACGGTGTTTATCAACATCGACGGCAAGGCCGATCCCTTCGAGGTGGTCCATGCCGACCTTCTCGAACGCTGGAAGGAATTTGGCCAGCCGCTGATCCACGGCGGCGCCGACAGCACCTTCACCCTTGAGGTCAAGACCAACTGGAAGCTCGCTGTCGAGAACTATTGCGAGAGCTATCACCTGCCGTGGGTGCATCCCGGCCTCAACAGCTATTCCCGCCTCGAGGACCACTACAACATCACCGAACTTGGCCTCTATTCCGGCCAAGGCTCCACCCTCTATCGCCAGATCAAGGGCGATGACGGCGCGGTTTTCCCCGATTTCGCGGGGCTTTCGTCCTTCTGGAACGAGGGCGCCGAATATGTCGCCGTCTATCCCAACGTCCTTCTCGGCGCCCAGCGCGACCATTGCTTCGCTATCATCCTTCAGCCCAACACCATCGACAGCACCTCCGAACACATCCACCTCTACTATTCCACCAAGACGACCAGCGACACGCTCCGCGCCAAGAACTCGGCCCAGTGGAAGGTGGTGTTTCAGGAGGATGTTTTCGTCGTCGAAGGGATGCAGAAGGGCCGCCATGCGCCCAACTTTGACGGCGGCCGCTTCAGCCCCGCGATGGACAGCCCCACGCATTGCTTCCACGAATGGGTGGCCCGCAAGATCGAGGCCCACCGCGAGGGGACATGAGCGATCTCGACGACAGGCTCCTCGCCGCCCATGCGGCGGGGGATCAGTGGGGGCTCGTGGGCCTCTATGCCGAGGCGGCCGATCAGGCGAACGGCGTCGATGCCGCCTGCTTTTTCCTGACGCAGGCCTATATCTATGGCCTTGAACTCGCCCACCCTTCCGTCCCTGCCCTTCACGCGCGGCTTGACGCCGAAGGCCGCGTCTAGGGCTTGCGCCCGCGCGCGGGCAAGGCCAGTGTCGCCCGAAAAGGAGACATTATGGCCCCCCGAAAGATCATTATTGATACCGACCCCGGACAGGACGACGCCGTTGCCATTCTTCTCGCGCTGGCCAGCCCGGAACTTGACGTCCTCGGCATTACAGCCGTCGCCGGCAACGTGCCCCTGCCGCTGACGCAAAAGAACGCCCGCATCGTCTGCGAACTGGCAGGCCGGCCCGAGACCCGCGTCTTCGCCGGCTGCGACGCGCCCTTGAAGCGCAAGCTCGTCACCGCCGAGCACGTCCACGGCAAGACCGGCCTCGACGGCCCGAAGATGGACGATCCGGTGATGCCCCTGCAGGATCAGCACGCGGTCGATTTCCTCATCGAGACACTGCGCGCCGAGCCGGAAAAGACCGTGACCCTCTGCCCCCTCGGGCCGCTGACGAATATCGCCACCGCCTTCCTCAAGGCGCCCGACATCATCCCCCGCGTGCAGGAAATCGTCCTGATGGGCGGGGCCTATTTCGAGGTGGGCAACATCACGCCCGCGGCCGAGTTCAACATCTATGTCGACCCCGAAGCCGCCGAGATCGTGTTCAAATCCGGCGTGCCGCTCGTCGTGATGCCGTTGGACGTCACCCATAAGGCGCTCACCACCCGCCCCCGCATCGAGGCCTTCCGGGCCCTTGGCACCAAGCCCGGCACGATGGTCGCCGAATGGACAGATTTCTTCGAGCGCTTCGATATGGAGAAATACGGCAGCCAAGGTGCGCCCCTGCACGATCCTTGCGTGATCGCCTATCTGCTCGACCCCTATCTCTTCTCCGGCCGCGAGATCAACGTCGAGATCGAGACCACCTCGGAACTGACCCTCGGCATGACGGTGGCCGATTGGTGGCGCGTTACCAAACGCCCCGCCAACTGCCTTTTCATAGGCGATATCCAGGCCGACGGCTTCTTCCGCCTGCTGACCGACCGGATCGGCCGCCTCTGATGGCGGCCCTCAACCTCTGCCGCCCCGAGGACGCCGAGCGCCTCACCGACCTCATGTCGCGCTTTGCCGGGGAATACGGGCTGGCAGGGCAGGACGAGACGAGAGGCGCCGCCGTCCAGCCCCTCCTCGAAGGATCGCCCTACGGCGCCGCCTACCTCTTCGGCCCGACCCGCGCGCCGACCGGATACCTGATCGTCACCTTCGGCTGGTCGATCGAGCTGGGCGGCATGGAAGCCTGGATCGACGAGATCTATGTCCGCACCGCCGTGCGCGGCCGCGGCCTTGCGACCGAAGCGCTCTTTGCCCTCGCGCGTGCCTTGCGCGATGCGGGAGTTGCCGCCATCCATCTTGAAGTCGACCGCGACGACCCCGCCACCCAAAAGCTCTACCGCAAATGCGGCTTCGCCCCGCGCGACCGCTGTTCCCTGATGACGATGGCGCTCTAGGCCCTCTTCGGCGGGCGGTTGATCATCACGATCCCCGCCGCCACCAGAACAAGCGCGACAACGATCACCGGCCCGATCTCTTCCCCAAGGATCAGCCAACCCAGAAGCACGGAAAAGACCGGCGACAGAAAGCTGAACGAAGCCACGCCCGAGGCCGGATAGATCGACAGAAGCCAAAGCCAGAAGATGAACCCCGCGCTCACCACCACCACGATCTGAAACGCCAGCGCCCAAAGGTGGATCGGCTCAAGATCGCGAATGAGCGGCCCGAAAAGGGGCGCAGCCAGTATCAGGATCGGCCCCGAAACCAAAACCTGTATCCAAAGCTGAACCTCCGGCCGCGCCTGCCGCAACGGCGAAGCCTTGGCCATGAGCGCAGTCACAGCCCAGCCGATCGCACCCCCTATCGCCGCAAGATCGCCCCAAAGGTTTCCCCCACTGTCCGCTCCGCGCTCCAAGAGCGCCACCGCCACCCCCGCGAGCGCCAACAACAGACCGAGCGCCTTGGTCGGCGTCACCCGGTCGTCGGGCAAAACGAAATGCGCGATCACCGCCATCCAGAGCGGCATCGAATAAAACATGATCCCGCTGCGGGCGACCGTCGTCAGATCAAGCGCGATGAAAAGAAAAAGGAACTCGGCGGCGAAGCAGACGCCTGCAATGATTCCCGCCACCAGCGCCCCTTTCGGGAAATGCAGCGGTATCCCCCGCCACCAGAGCCAGAGCCCGACACAGACCACCGCCCCGACCGACCTCAGCCCCGCAAAGAACGCCGGTTGCAACCCGGCATTCACCACCTTCACGACAACCTGATTGAACGCCAGCAAAATCGCAAAGGCGATCAGCGATCCCGCCCCGAAGGCGTCCATATGCGTCTTGCGATCCATCGGCTCACAAGACGGTGCCCCTCCCCCCAAGTCAATGCCGCTTCTTTTGGCCCCAAATACTCCGGGGGAGCGCCGAAGGCGCGGGGGCAGAGCCCCCCACTCCCAAACGAAAACGGGCCCCAAAGGGCCCGTTCGTCTCGACGCCAGACGCCGATTATTCGGTCACGACAACCTTGGTCATCACATCCGGGCGGCCGATCACCCCCCCGTTCTGGCCTTCGCCGCGCTTGATCTGGTCAACCACGTCCATCCCCGAAATCACCTCGCCGATGACCGTATACTGCCCGTTCAGGAAATAGCCCGGCTCGAACATGATGAAGAACTGGCTGTTGGCCGAGTTCGGATCATTGGCCCGCGCCATGCCGACAATGCCACGCTCGAACGGGGTCGAGGAAAACTCGGCGGGCAAATCGGGAAGGGACGAGCCCCCCATGCCCGCGAGCGACATATCACCACCGATCTTGCCGAACTCCACATCACCAGTCTGCGCCATGAAGCCGTCGATCACGCGGTGGAACACCACGCCGTCGTAAGCGCCCTGGCGGGCTAGCGCCGAGATCTGCGCGACATGGGCCGGCGCGAGGTCGTCGCGCAGGTGGATCACGATCTTGCCGTTGGCATCGCCCGAGACCGTGATCTCGAGGTTTGCCGCCAGCGCCGGAGAGGTGCTGAAAGCAAGGGCCAAGACGGCGGCGAGTTTATTCATCTGAAGCAACCTTTACTGAGATCATGCGATCGGGGTTCATCGGCGGCTCGCCGCGGGTGATCGCATCGACATGTTCCATCCCCGAAATGACCCGGCCATAGACCGTGTACTGGCCATTGAGGAAATGGTTGTCCTTGAAGTTGATAAAGAACTGGCTGTTGGCCGAGTTCGGGTTCATCGACCGGGCCGCGCCCAGCGTGCCGCGGTCGTGCGGTAGTTTGGAGAACTCGGCAGGAAGGTCGGGCAGGTCCGAACCACCCGTGCCAGCGCGGCGGATGTTGAACCCATCTTCCATATCGCCGTGCTCAACGTCGCCGGTCTGCGCCATGAAGCCGTCGATCACGCGGTGGAAGCAGACGTTGTCATAGGCGCCGGCGCGGGCCAGCTCTTTCATGCGCTCCGAATGCTTCGGCGCCACGCTGGGCAGAAGTTCGATCACCACCGGCCCGTCCTTGAGCGTGATGATGATGGTGTTCTCCGGGTCTTTGATATCGGCCACTGGGCTCTCCTTTAAGTCCTGTCTTCGGGCTGAGACATATGCCCACAGGCAGCACTTGCCAAGGGATCTAGCTTGACCCATGCCCTATAAGCGATATCGAAGGGCCGCTATCGAATATCACGGAGGATCAGATGGGTTGGAAATCGCTGGATGACATGGACCTCAAGGGCAAGCGCGTGCTGGTGCGGGTCGATATCAACGTGCCGTTCGAGAACGGACAGGTGAGCGACACCACCCGGATCGACCGCATCGTGCCAACCATCAACGACATTCTCGCCGCCGGCGGCACGCCGATCCTGATGGCCCATTTCGGCCGCCCCAAGGGCAAACCCGTTCCCGAGATGAGCCTGCGGATCACCCTGCCCGCCCTCGAGGCCGCCCTTGGCCGCCGTGTAACCTTCATCGAAAAGCCGAGCCGCGAGGCGATCAACGCCATGCCCTATGACTCGGTGGTTCTCCTTGAAAACACCCGCTTCACGCCCATGGAAGAAGCCAACGATCCGGCGATGGCCAAGTTCCTTGCCTCGCTTGGCGATGTCTATTGCAACGATGCCTTCTCGGCCGCCCACCGGGCGCACGCCTCGACCGAGGGCGTGGCGCATCTCCTGCCTTCCTGCGCGGGGCGGCTCATGGCCGAAGAGCTTGGCGCGCTCGATCAGGCGCTCGGCACGCCGCAGCGCCCCGTGGTTGCCGTGGTTGGCGGGGCCAAGGTTTCGACCAAGCTAGATCTCTTGGGCAACTTGGTGAGCAAGGTCGATCATCTGGTGATCGGCGGCGGCATGGCCAATACCTTCCTTGCAGCCCAAGGCATCAACGTGGGCAAATCGCTCTGCGAGCATGATCTGGCCGATACCGCCCGCGACATCCTCAAGAAGGCCGAAGCCGCTGGTTGCGAGGTGATCCTGCCGCGCGATATCGTCGTGGCGCGCGAGTTCAAGGCAAATGCCGCCAGCGAAACCCTCGCCCCCGATGCCTGCCCTGCCGATGCGATGATCCTCGACGCAGGTCCCGCCACGGTCGCCTATATCGCCGAGGTTCTGGAAAAGGCCAAAACCCTCGTCTGGAACGGCCCGCTCGGCGCCTTCGAGATTGCCCCCTTCGATGCCGCCACCAATGCTGCCGCTGCCAAGGCGGCGGAACTCAGCCGCGCGGGCAAGCTGATTTCCGTGGCCGGCGGCGGCGATACGGTTGCCGCGCTCAATCAGGCTGGCGCGGCCAAGGACTTTACCTATATCTCCACCGCCGGTGGCGCGTTCCTTGAATGGATGGAAGGCAAGGTCCTGCCCGGCGTGGCTGCGCTCGACGCCTGAGCCACCGTTAGCGCGACCATGATTGAATGCCTCTCGGGCAGGGGCTATGCCCTGCCTGAGACCAATCAAGGAGTGCCGCCATGCCCAACCGCGAACAGACCGAACAGCTCCGCAAAGGCGTGGGTTTTATCGCCGCACTCGACCAGTCAGGCGGCTCGACCCCCAAGGCGCTGCGGCTCTATGGCGTCGAGGAGAGCGCCTATGGCTCCGAGGCCGAGATGTTCGACCTCATTCACGCGATGCGCGCCCGTATCATCAAATCCCCCGCCTTTACCGGCGACAAGGTCGTGGGCGCGATCCTCTTTGAACAGACGATGGACCGTTCGATCGACGGTATCCCGACCGCGACCTATCTTTGGGAAAACCGCCACGTCGTCCCCTTCCTCAAGATCGACAAGGGCCTCGAGGCCGAGGTGAACGGTTGCCAGCGGCTGAAGCCGATGCCGGGGCTGGACGCGCTTTTGGTCCGCGCGGCGAAGATGGGCATCTATGGCACCAAGGAACGTTCGGTCATCAGCGCGGCGAATGCCCCCGGGATCGAGGCCGTGGTGGCCCAGCAGTTCGAAGTTGCCCGACAAGTCCTCGCCGCAGGCCTCGTCCCGATCATCGAGCCCGAAGTGACAATCTCGATCGCCGATAAGGCTGAGGCCGAAGAGATGCTCTTGGCCGCGCTCAAGCGCCATCTGGATGCGATGGAGAGCGAGGCACAGGTGATGCTCAAGCTCACCCTGCCGAGCAAGGCCAATCTATATGCCCCGCTTGTCGATCACCCGCGTGTCCTGAAGGTCGTGGCGCTTTCGGGCGGCTATAGCCGCGACGCGGCAAATGCACTTCTGGCGCAGAACCGCGGCATGATCGCTTCGTTCAGCCGCGCTCTGACCGAGGGCCTCTCGGCGCAACAATCCGACGCCGAGTTCGACGCGACCCTCGCAGGCGCAATCGACTCGATTTATCGCGCTTCGATCGCCGGATAACCCCATTTCCCCGCATTTGGGGGATTCACAAAGCGAATCGGATATGCGAATCTCTGTCTCAGCCGCCCGTCAGAGGCGGCATGAGGCAGAACATGGTTAGCAGTCCCCGCCCCAATTTGGGCCCTTTGATCTACTTCACGGCAACCTTGATGGTCGGCCTCTATTTCGCCTTTGCCGCGGTGCAGGGCGATTTCGGCGTCTTTCGCCGGGCCGAGGTCGATGCCGAGGCGGCAGCCCTCACGCAAGAGATGGGCAAGCTGCAAGCCGAGGTGGATCGGATGGAAAACCTCACCCACCGCCTTTCCGACAGCTATCTCGACCTCGACCTTCTCGACCAACAGGCCCGCGACGTGCTCGGCATGATCCGCGCCGACGAAATCGTTATCCGTTAACCAAAGATTTGCGCCCCGCGCATGGCACCTATTCCGCCTCGCGTTAGCGATTGGCGCATTGACGCTCGCTTTTCGAAACGGCATCCTCTATAGATAGTTTAACACTAAACTATTTTACTTTTGCCATATGGAGGAGTCATGGCCGCGAAGAAACCCGCGCAGACACCCAACGTTTCAGCCGAGGAATTGCTTGGCTACTACAGGGAAATGCTGCTCATTCGCCGCTTCGAGGAAAAGGCAGGCCAGCTTTACGGCATGGGCCTCATCGGCGGCTTTTGCCACCTCTACATCGGTCAGGAAGCGGTCGTTGTCGGCCTCGAGGCCTGTGCCAAGGACGGCGACAAGCGTGTGACCTCTTATCGCGATCACGGGCATATGCTCGCCTGCGGGATGGATGCCAAAGGCGTGATGGCCGAGCTCACTGGCCGGATCGGCGGCTATTCCAAGGGCAAGGGCGGCTCGATGCATATGTTCTCGAAAGAGAAGCATTTCTACGGCGGCCACGGCATCGTCGGCGCGCAGGTGCCGCTCGGTGCGGGCCTTGCCTTCTCGGACAAGTATCGCGGCAACGACAACGTGACCTTCGCCTATTTCGGCGACGGCGCCTCGAACCAGGGCCAGGTTTACGAGACCTACAACATGGCCGAGCTTTGGGATCTTCCGGTCGTCTTCGTGATCGAGAACAACCAATACGCCATGGGCACCTCGATGAAGCGCTCGACCAAATCGACCACGCTTTATGGCCGCGGCGCCGCCTACGGCATTGCCGGTGAAGAGGTTGATGGCATGTCGGTCCTCGCCGTCAAGGAAGCGGGCGAGCGCGCCGTGGCGCACTGCCGCGCGGGCAAGGGGCCCTATATCCTCGAGGTCAAGACCTACCGCTATCGCGGCCACTCCATGTCGGACCCGGCGAAATACCGGACCCGTGAAGAGGTCCAGAAGATGAAGGAAGAGCGCGACCCGATCGAACAGATCCGCTCGATCCTGCTGACCGGAAGCCACGCCAGCGAAGATGACCTCAAGGCCATCGACAAAGAGATCAAGGATATCGTGAATGAGTCGGCGGAGTTCGCCAAAACCAGCCCCGAGCCGGACCTGTCCGAGCTCTGGACCGATATCTACGCGGAGGCCAACTGATGGCGCATTTCGAGATTCACGCCATTGATGTGGCGACGGCCAAGGCCTTCTACAGCGAAGTCTTGGGCTGGACCTTTTCGGCAATGCCCGGCGGTGAGGCGGTGGACTACCAGATCATCAAGGGCAAGGGCGTCGGTGGACGAAACAAGCTGACTGGCGGCATGATGCGCCGCATGGGCGCCGCAACTCCGGCAGGCGGCGCGATCCGTGGCTGCACGCTGACATTCGAGGTTGGCGATGTCGATGCCGCCTATGCGACGGCCCTGGCGAATGGCGGGGCCGAAGCGCTCCCGCCGGCCGACTATCCCGGCTTTGGTCGCGTTGCCTATTGTGAAGACGGACAGGGCAATGTTTTCGGAATGATGACCCCCGCGAAGGGAGACAAATAACATGGCAACTGAAATCCTTATGCCGGCCCTGTCACCCACGATGGAGGAAGGCACGCTGGCGAAATGGCTGGTGAAAGAAGGCGATACGGTCAAATCCGGCGATATCCTCGCCGAGATCGAGACTGACAAGGCGACGATGGAGTTTGAGGCCGTCGATGAAGGCGTGATCGGCAAGATCCTCGTGCCGGCAGGCACCGAAGGCGTGAAGGTCAACACCCCGATCGCCATCATCGCCGGTGAAGGCGAAGACGTGAGCGCCGCACCTGTGGCCGCCACCGCCGCCACCCCTGCCGCCGCGCCCGCCGCCCCGGCAGCGCCCGCCGCACCTGCCGCACCTACCGCACCTGCCCTGGCGGCACCTGTCGCCAACACCACGCCCGACTGGCCCGAAGGCACCGAGACGCGCCAGCAAACGGTCCGCGAAGCGCTGCGCGATGCGATGGCCGAAGAGATGCGCCGGGATCCCGACGTATTTCTCATGGGCGAAGAGGTCGGCGAATACCAGGGCGCCTACAAGATCAGCCAGGGGATGCTTGAAGAGTTCGGCGCCAAACGGGTGATCGACACGCCGATCACCGAGATGGGCTTTGCCGGCATCGCCACGGGCGCTGCTTTCGGCGGGCTGAAACCTATCGTCGAATTCATGACCTTCAACTTTGCCATGCAGGCGATTGACCACATCGTCAACTCGGCCGCCAAGACGCTCTATATGTCCGGCGGCCAGATGGGCGCGCCCATGGTCTTCCGTGGCCCCAACGGCGCGGCGGCCCGCGTCGGCGCCCAGCACAGCCAGGATTATGCCGCCTGGTATGCCCAGATCCCCGGCCTCAAGGTCGTCATGCCCTACACGGCGTCCGACTATAAGGGCCTGATGAAGAGCGCGATCCGCGATCCCAATCCGGTGATCTTCCTCGAGAACGAGATCCTCTACGGCAAGAGCTTCGAGGTTCCGGTGATGGAGGATTTCACCATCCCGCTCGGCAAGGCCCGCATTGCCCGCGCTGGCACGGATGTGACCATCGTCTCCTTCGGCATCGGCATGACCTATGCGATGGACGCGGCCGAAAAACTCGCCGCCGATGGCATCAGCGCCGAGGTCGTCGATCTGCGGTCCCTGCGCCCGCTTGACTACGATACCGTGCTCGCCTCGGTGATGAAGACCAACCGCTGCGTGACGGTCGAAGAGGGCTGGCCTGTCGGCTCCATCGGCAACCACCTCTCGGCCTATATCATGACCCATGCCTTCGATTACCTCGACGCGCCGGTCCTGAACTGCACGGGCAAGGATGTTCCGATGCCCTATGCGGCCAACCTTGAGAAACACGCGCTGCTGACGACCGACGAGGTGATCGCCGCCGTCCGCCAAGTCACCTACCGCTAAGGAGAGACGCGATGCCCACAGAAATCCTGATGCCCGCGCTCTCTCCGACGATGGAGGAAGGCACGCTGGCGAAATGGCTGGTGAAAGAAGGCGATACGGTCAAATCCGGCGATATCCTCGCCGAGATCGAGACCGACAAGGCGACGATGGAGTTTGAGGCCGTCGATGAAGGCGTGATCGGCAAGATCCTCGTGCCTGCGGGCACCGAGGGCGTGAAGGTCAACGTGGCAATCGCCGTGCTGCTTGAGGATGGCGAGAGCGCCTCGGATATCAGTGCCTCGGCCCCTGCTGCTGCCGCTCCGGCTGCCGCGCCCACTGCAGCCCCCGCTGCTGCACCTGTTGCCGCTCCGGCTCCGGCAGCCCCCAAGGCCGCCTCGGGCGAGCGCATCTTCGCCTCGCCGCTGGCCCGCCGGATCGCCTCCCAGAAGGGGCTTGATCTTGGCCAGCTTGCCGGTTCCGGCCCGCGTGGCCGGATTGTGAAGGCCGATGTCGAAGGCGCGACCGCAGCACCCAAAGCGGCCCCTGCCCCGGCGGCTGCCGCCGCGGCCGCTCCGGCGATGGCCTCTGGCCCCGCGACCGACATGGTCATCCGGACCTACGAGGGCCGCCCCTTCACCGAGGTCAAGCTCGACGGGATGCGCAAGACCATTGCCGCCCGCCTCACCGAGGCCAAGCAATCGGTCCCGCATTTCTACCTGCGGCGCGATATCGAGCTTGATGCGCTCATGGCTTTCCGTGGTCAGTTGAATGCGGGCCTCGAGGCGCGTGGCGTGAAGCTTTCGGTCAATGATTTCATCATCAAGGCCTGTGCGCTGGCGCTTCAGCAGGTTCCGGCCGCCAACGCCGCTTGGGCGGGCGACCGTGTGCTGCAGTTCGAGAAATCGGATGTGGCCGTGGCCGTGGCGATCGAAGGCGGGCTTTTTACGCCGGTCCTGAAGGATGCCGAGACCAAGACCCTCTCGGCGCTGTCGACCGAGATGAAAGACCTCGCCGCCCGCGCCCGCAACCGCAAGCTTGCGCCGCATGAATATCAGGGCGGCAGCTTTGCGATTTCCAACCTCGGGATGTTCGGCATCGACAATTTCGACGCGATCATCAACCCGCCCCACGCCGCGATCCTCGCGGTCGGCGCCGGGGTGAAAAAGCCCGTGGTCAAGGCCGATGGCTCGCTCGGCGTTGCCACGGTGATGTCGGTCACGCTCTCGGTCGATCACCGGGTGATCGACGGAGCGCTCGGGGCCAATCTCCTGCAGGCGATCAAGGACAACCTTGAAAACCCGATCTCCATGCTGGCCTGAAACTAGGCTGCAGCAAAGATGTGACCCCGCGCCTCACCGGCGCGGGGTTTTTCGTTCTTGATCTGTGGCGCGCCCGTGTCACCTTGGAGCTGCGCTCACAGGAGGGGATAGATAATGGAATGGAAAGAATATCTCGCGGACACAAACGGAAATTTGGCGACCTTCCGAACCGAGCATTCCGGTGCGGTCAAAGGCTTTCTCGAGCTCTATCAAGCCACGATGCAAGACGGAGCGCTCTCGGCCAAGGTCAAGGAGCTCATGTCGCTGTCCATCGGCATCCATTCCCGCTGCACGGATTGCATCGCCTACCATACCCGCACAGCCCTTCGCGCCGGCGCGACGCGCGAAGAGGTTGTCGAGGCGATTGGGGTTGCCGTGATGATGGGGGGCGGGCCGGTCTATATGTATGCCGCCCACGCGATGGAAGCGCTCGAGGAATTCTCGGCCTGACGCCTCAGCCCTCGTCGTCGTGCAGGATCTGATCCATGACGACCGAGGGCTGATCGCAGCCGGCGTCGCCTACGATCCGCGCCGGGACACCGGCCACGGTCTTGCAGCAAGGCACGTCGTGCAAAACGACCGACCCGGCGGCGATGCGGCTGTTGTCGCCAATCTTGATATTGCCCAAAACCTTGGCGCCCGCGCCGATCAAGACACCGTTGCCGATCTTTGGGTGCCGGTCCTCGTCTTCCTTGCCGGTGCCGCCCAGCGTCACCGAATGCAGCATCGAGACATTGTCGCCCACGACCGCCGTTTCCCCGATCACGATGGAATGGGCGTGGTCGATCATGATGCCTTTGCCAATCCGGGCGGCGGGATGGATATCGATCCCAAAGACTTCGGACACCCGCATCTGGATGAAATAGGCAAAGTCCCTGCGCCCTTGCTGCCAGAGCCAGTGCGCCAAGCGATAGGCCTGAACCGCCTGATACCCTTTGAAGAACAGTAGCGGTTGGATGAGGCGATGGCAGGCCGGATCGCGATCGAGCACAGCGACAAGATCGGCACGGGCCGCTTCGGCCAGATCGGGATGCTCGGAGAAGGCCTCGTCCGCAATCTCGCGCAGGATCTGTTCCGACATCTCGTCGGAGGCGAGCTTCATCGAGATACGGTAGGCCAGCGCACGCTCAAACGAGGCATGGTGGAGGATGCCCTGATGCAGCATCGCGCCCATCAGCGGCTCGCCTCCGACGGCGTCACGCGCCTCTGTGCGGATCCGATCCCAGACGGGATCTACCTTCGCGATTTTGGTCTCTAGCTTTGCCATGGCGGGCCCCACTTTCGCGCTGTTCATAGCGCAGATAGGCAGCTTTCGCAAAGATGAAAGGCCCCTCGGCCCCGTCAGATCACCCGCGATCAGACAGAAGACGGCGAGCGCCTCGCAAAAGGCGGGGGTTGCGTGATCCGGCAAGGGCGCGAGGCCGAAGGCGGGGGCGGCCGCCATGACCGAGCCCGAGCCGAAGCACGGGTGCAGCCTGCCATATCGCCTCCGATGCCTGTCGGCCCAACGCGCCGCGACCAGAAGATGCCGGGCGGTCGAAGGCCAATCGGCCTCGGGCCGCGCCAAAAGAACCCGCGCGGCCATGTCCAGATCGCCCGCCAGAAGCGGCCGCATCAGCCGAGCGAAATACGCGCGGCGGGACCGATCCCGTAGCTGGCCGAAATCTGGGAAATCTCGGCGTTGCCGGAACCAGCCCAACCATCGGCAAGCTGGTTGGCCGCGGTATAGCGATAGAAAGGGGTGCTCGTCGTCGCCTCGCGCAAGACTGCGCCGCCTTCCAGGACACGCACGAGGTAAAGCTCGCTTTCCTCGCCAAGTGGCACTTCGAAGGCGCTCCAGCTGTCGCCATCGACCCGCGTTCTTCGGATCCAGCTTAGCTCCAAGTCGCCCCCCGATGTTCGCGCTCGCAGATGACACGGACGATAGGGCCTCAGCCCCGCACCCCTGATTGTCCGCTCAATGTGCGTATACGTCGGGTGATCGAGCGCCTTCGCAGCCGGGCCATAGCGATAGTGTCGACTGACGTCGCGCAGCGACGCGGGCAGGATAATCTGCTGGGGTATCTCGTCGAAAAGGACAAAGACCGATCCGACAGGCCACGCGTCGGGCATGATCCCGTCGGTTCCCGCTTGCCCGCGCAGGCGGCGGGTCAGATGCCAGGTCTCCGGCCCGACAAGCTCTGCCTCCTCAAACTGGAACACCTCCCAGTTTTCGCCGCTGCCATCGCCAATCAGGGCGCGGTTGGCACCTGCGAGAAGGGCCTCACGGGTGACGCTTGAAAGCGCCCCGCTAACAAGGCGCACTTGCAGCGCTGGCCCGAGGTCGATGCTTCCCGACGTGGCGGCTGGGAGGACCGTTTCGGTCAAGCCGACAGTCGCCGGAGCCGATTGGACGAGATCCAGAGCATAGGACTGGTCGGTCTGCGAGGAATAGAGCGCGGCTTTGGTGGGCCAAGGATCCGCAGAGGCAGCGAACCACGGCCCAACCGGCGTTTCGTCGCCTGAGATCAAGGGCAGGTCCATGAGAAGGCCCACAACCGGCACCGCCAGAGAAAAGCCGATGCGTCTCGGTGGCCCTACCTCGCGTTGCGGCGCCCGGTAGACGGCAGGCTCGACACGGACCGCCTCGATCATGCGGTGCGATGCTATGGTCAGCCGGTCAATGCGATATCGCGGGCCGGCCCCATCCCCAAGGCGCAGGATATCGCCCACACCAAGCCTCGCGGTGGAAAGGGGCAAGCCGAGGCTAACCGTATCCCGCGCGATCCGGGCCTCGGCCAGCCAGCGCTCGGCGATGGCAACGGCCTCGCCGCCAATGAAGAGCAGTGGTAGCTCGCTCACGCTCACCGAGCCGCCTGCCTCGTCGGGCTCGACCGCTTCGACGGCCTTCGCCGCATAGTCTCCGTCGGCGGAGATATGCACCAACCGGACACGACCAGATATCTGGGCCTCGCCCTCTCGGCTGTGTTCAATCGTTGGTGTATCGGCATTCGTGAATACCGCCTGCCCTTCTTCAACTTCCGTGGTCGTCGCGAGGGCCCGGCTGAGAAACCTGAGCGTTCCGTCCCGCTCGAACCCGTCGAACCCGTAGGCCAACATCAAGGGCTGCAAACGCGCGCGCGCGGTATCGCCCCCGTTGGCCGTATAGCCGCGCACAAGCCCGTGGAGCCGCGTTGTATCGGCGTTGTCGATGCCTGCGCCCCGGCAGATCTCGGCCACAACGCCCGCAAGGCTCCGGCCGGCTGCGCGCCCGCTGATCCAGTGGCCACGGGCAAAGTTCCCCCCATCGGACCATGTCGCCGTATCGGCGGGAAACTCCGGGTAAGGCCGCGCGTCCCAGGCCCAGACGTACGAACGGTTGACGTCAACCATAGGTGCGCCGGTCACCTCCGAGATCGGGTTGTTCGCAAGCTCAAGATAGTAGCCCAAGAGCGCCCGGAGGTAGCTGTGCTGCATCAGATCGTCCCGCAAGCCTTTTGACGCATAGGGCAAGCCGCTCTCCGATGATTTCGCGTCGACGAATTTGTTGGGTTCGTTCGCGCCTTTATCGACGGCGGCACAGCCCAGCTCGGTCAGCCAGATGGGCTTGCTTTGCGGCACCCAGGCGGTCGGCGTCTCGCTGCGCGACCCGCCGATCCGCTCGTGGTGCGGGTTCGACCACCAGCCGCGAATATCTTTGTAGCGCCAGACCCAATCCTCGCCCCAATAGTCCGAGATCGGCGTCCGAAGTTGCGCCTTGCGGGCGGCGGGACCAGCGTAATACCAGTCATAGCCCTCGCCGCCTTCGATATTGGATTGCAGATAGCCGATGTCATAGACCGCCCCCCACTCGGCATCGGCATGAGCCTCGCCCTCGCGCCAGTCGGCGAGCGGCATATAGTGGTCGATGCCGATGAAATCGATATTGGGATCGGCCCAGAGCGGATCGAGATGGAAGAGCTTGTCGCCCGTGCCCACTGGCTGATAGCCGTGATATTCCGACCAGTCGGCGGCGTAGCCGATCTTCACCCCCGGCCCGAGGATCGCCCGCACGTCGGCGGCCAGCGCGCGGAGCGCAGCGACCGCCGGAAAACTCCCGCCCGCCCCGCGGATCTGGGTGAGCGACCGCAGCTCCGAGCCGATGCAAAAGGCCCCGACCCCGCCCGCCGCCGCGCAGAGGTGCGCGTAGTGCAGGATGAACCGGCGATAGGACCATTCGTTCGGGCCGGAATAGCTGATTGTCGTGCCGCTGAGGGCGAAATCCGACGGGGCAGCCGTTCCGAAGAAGGCCGCGACCTCAGTTTCGGCGCCTGACGTCTGGTCGGGGCTACCCGCCTGCCCGGGCGCGGCGCTTGTCGTGATCCTTCCCCTCCACGGCAAGGCAGGCTGACTGCCAGCGCCGGTCCATGGATCCGGCAGGCTATTTCCTTGCTGTTGGGTCATCATCAGGAAGGGATAAAACATCACCTCCTGCCCGCGTGCGGCGATAGCCCTGATGCCTTCGACAACCGACTGGTCGGCCGGCGTCCCGCCATAGACGGGCCGGTTTCCGTCCATCGGCACCTGCCCCGCAGCAGCGCGACCGATCCCCCCCGAACGCCATGGCATCGCTTCAGGATCGGCCCCGTGATGCTCGACCAAAGGCTCCACCCGGCAATCGCCGCAGCGCAAATCATCGCCGAACCACGACACCACGAGCGAGACCGAGCCGCAGCCCGGCACCTGTGCGCTCAGCGCATCAAGCGATGCATCGAGATCACTCGCGGCGGCATTGGTATGCAGGTTGAGCGGAATGTTCCGGCCAAAACCGTCGTCACGGTAAAGCGGCGTTGTCGCAAGCGCATATTCCCCCGTTCCCGGCACCAGCGCCACGCCGCGCACAAGATGCGCGAGATCCGAGTTGTTGGGGCCAAGGTCGGCAGGCGCGGGTCGAAACACTTCGAAATTGAACTGTGGAACGCGGTTGCCAAAGCGGCCAAGGTCGAGGTTGTCGATCACCACATAGGCGACACCACGGTAGGCCGGGGCTTCGCCAAGACCCTCGATCGCCTCGATCGTCGGGTCCGGGAGCTGATCCGCTGTGCCCCGATGCAGCGTGATGGACAGATCGCTGCGCGATATCTCGGCACCATCGGCCCAGATACGCCCGATCCCAGAGACCTCGCCCTCGCAAAGGGCAATAGCGAGGCTCACCGAATAGGAATAGCTGACAGTTGCAGGCTTGAGCGACCATTTGCTGGAGGTCGTGGTCTTGGCCTCAGAAAAGCGCGAAGCCCAGATCACCTGCCCCGCCACCCGCGCCGCACCAAAGACTTGCCCCACAGGCGCCCCTTCCGAAGCGCCGGTCAGGCGAAACCGCTCTACCCGGCCCATCTCGACCGGGGCCGATCCCGCGCCCAGCAGGCGCTGGTCGATCGCCTGTCCGATCAGTGCGCCCGCCGCGCGGCCGATCACCGCCGACGACAGACCCAGAACCGATCCCCCAATGCTGCCGCCCAGCGCCATGCCTGCTGCGGAAAGAACGATCGTCGCCATCACTGGCCTCCTTCAGGAAATGCAAAACGCGCCACAAGGCGGCGCCGCCACGGCGGGCTGAGGCGGCTTTCGATGACGCCTGGGCCCACATGGGCATGAACAAAGGCAGGAGCCGGCCCGGCGCAAATCAGGATCCCCAGATGCTTGGCCATTGCCCCCTCCCGCATTCGGAATAGAAGGACATCGCCCTCCTCCGGTTCACCAAAGGGCCGCGCGACGAGCCGCTCCTCAAGCGCGGCCCGCAGCGCCTCGCGCCGGGACGGTTCGGCCCAGTCCGGCGTATAGGCGGGAAGTTCGACCCCAAGGGGTCCGACGGTTTCAGACCAGATGCCCCGAACAAGGCCAAGGCAATCGCAACCTGCCCCTTTGACTGCGGCCCGGTGCCGATAAGGCGTCCCGATCCAGCCGCGCGCTGCGAGGGCGGCCCTTTCATTCACCGGCGACTACCTCCGTCTCGCTCGCCCGTCGTGGCGGGAGACGCCATCAACCAATCGTCGCCGGGAATGTCGGGAAAGCCGCGGTAATTCATGTGGTTCGAGAACTTCAGACGGCAGGTCTCGAACCGCTTGTCACAACCGGCAATAAGGCGAATACGATCCCCCACAGACGGGCCTGCGCCCAGCTCTTGCCAAAGAACAACCCTGCGCTGCGCGTCAGAGCCTTCCTCGTCGGCCTTGATCATGCCCGAAAGGCCTGCCGCTGCCCCATCCAAGACGGTCAATACTCCCTGAGTGAACCACCCCTTCTCGAGATATCCCGGGTCGTCGACGACAATCGCCGCACCTTCGACCGACTGGATCTTGGCCTCGGCGCTGAAACCCGGCGTCTGCAAGTCGAAGCCGCACTCGACGTCCCCCAAGACAGCCGAGCAGGAGGCTTGATAGGCTCGACCGCGCGGCTGATTGAGTTTCTCAGACAACCCCCGCAACTCGGCGTGGAACGCCCCTCCACCGCGCCGGATCTCGCCGATTGTGCCGCGAAAGACGATCTGACGTTCTGCAGGCACGCGCCAGTTCACGTGCCAGGCCGTTACCTCGGCCCCGTCATACCGGCCCGCGAGTATGTCGACCTCGCGGATCGCGGCATCACTGAGCGCACCGATCGCCTCACCGTTGTCGACCGACAGGCCAAGCGACGTCTCAATGGCCTGCGCGGTCATCCCCGCCTCGGCGCGAAAGTCCATACCGTCGAAGGAAACGGGCAGGTCGTGATCAGTAAAACCGAGCGTTGTGCCATCCTTTCGCACCACCGCCCAGCAGCGGCAGACCGTGGTTGCTCCACTTGCCAAATGGTCCGCTAGGCCGCTCACAGCCGCACCTCGATCACCGGCACATCGGGCACCTCGCCCGCATTGAAGCTGGCCATCGACGTGCGGATCGCGTCTGTGGCGAAACGCACCGGCACGTCGAATTCATATCCGGCCCGGATCACCGCCTGAATGTCGGGCGGATGGGAAAAGGTCACGATCCCCGTCGCGGTATCGAGGGCATAGTCGCCCCCCTCCGCCTGCGGCTCTCCGCTGACCGTTATCTGAACTGTGCCAGCCACCGGTTTGCGAATGGGGCGCACATAGACGCTGTCTCCCGAAGCATAGCTTTTGACGAGTTGAAAGCTGGAAGTGACCTCATCGCCAGCGCCGATCACCTGATCCTCGCCCGTGACCTCACCCGAAGGCTGGCAGGATTTGAAATCGGACCAATCCTTCCAGCGAAAGGCGTGAAGCTGGCCCTCGCGGGCCTCGAAAAAGGCAACCAGCGTCGCCACGTCGTCGAGCGACCTGAGGCCCATACCGGCGTCATAGCGCCGGCGCGAATGAGCCCAGGGCGCGTTGCGTTCTTCATGGCCGTTGGCGAGGGTGACGATCTCGACCCGCCGCTCGGGGCCGCCCACAGCGCCAAGGCTCAGCGAAGCCGGAAAACGGATATCGTGAAAGCTCATCTCTAAACCTCAAATATTGCGCTGTGCCCGACCGAGGGCGCGAGCCACCTGTGCCGCAATCTGACCACGACTGCGGTCAAAGCCCGCCACATCGGGCGTTGTGATATTCATGTGAACGGTGACCGACCCGCCGCCGCCCGCGCGCACACCGAGCTTGCCATCCGCGCCGCGCGCCAAAGGCATGATCGCCTCGGGCCCGGCCTCGCCCATGAGCCCCATGCCCCCGCGCATCGGGAAGGCGACAGGGCCGGACAAGACGCCCCCCTTGGCAAAGGGCATGACCCGGCCTTGGGTGAAAGCTGCGCCATCGGCATAGGGCATCATCCCCGAGACGGCCGCATTCAGCCCCTGTGCCAAAAGCCCCCCGAAGTGATCGGTGACGGGACGGACCGCAGCAGAATAGACGGTATTGAGCATGGATTTTCCCAGATCACGCAGCGTGTCGCTGAGCTTGGCGCCGTCAAACACCAACCCGTCCAGCGCACGGCGTAGGCCACTGGAGAAGCCGCGCTCGAGGTTGCCGAGATCACGGGTCGTCTCGAGAAGGCTGGTCTGAAGCGACCGAAGCTGGCCATCGAAAGCCGCCGTCATTGAGGCGCTGTCGCCCAGCGCCTGGTCGAGCGCATCTGCGCCAGACCCAAACGCCCCCAAACGATCACTCATGGCCCGCTCCTTTCACTCTGTCTGGAAAACTCTTCATCAAGGCGTCGAACCCTTGCCGCCCAAGCGGCTGCGCCCGGCCCGGTTCGCCCAGCATCAGCATCAACTCGCCGGGCGTGAGCGCCCAGAACTCGGCCGGCCTCAGCCGCAGCCGCCCAAGGCCAAGCCGCAAAAGCGCGGGCCAGTCGAAGCCCATCACGCCCCAGCAGGCGCAAAGGCGTGGGCCAGCATCAGCGCCGCCGCCTGTGCGGCGCCGACCGGCCCTCCGGCGATATCTGCCGAGAGAAGTTCCTCGGCCCGCCCGCGCCATCCGCCCCCGCGCAGCCCCGCCACGATGAGCGCCATCAGATCGCGCCCCGAATAGCGCCCGCCCTCGAAACGGGCGATGAGATCGACGAGCGACCCCTCGCCGAGCTCGGACTCGAGCTCGGCCAAGGCCCCAAGCGTGAGCTTGCAGGGATGGTCCACGCCATCAATCCTGAGGCTGACCTCACCGGCATACGGGTTGGTCATCAGACGAAGGCCGTGAATACCAGCGCCCCGGCCGAAGCCAGCGCCAGCTCATAGGTGGCCTCGCCGTTATAGGTTCCGGCGTATTCGATCGAGGTGACCTGAAACGGCCCCTCGACGCGGCCGAAATCGGGGATCACCACCTGGAAATCAGGCGTCTCACCGTCAAAGAAGATCTGGCGCACCCGTTCGTCGGTATTGGCGTCCTTGAACACGCCCGAGCCCGAAAGCGAGGCCGAGCGCACCCCCGCGCCGCCCAAAAGCTCGCGCCAACCGCCCGTGCTTTCGAGGCTGGTGATGTCGATCGTCTCGGCATTGAACGAGACGCGCGTGGCCCGAAGGCCGGCGGCGGTCTCGAAAGAGCCGTCGCCAGTCATGTCGATCTTGATCAGAAGATCCTTGCCGTTTTGGGCAACCATTTGAAATACCTCGCTTATTGAGCCTTGTGTCAGTTGTCTTCGACGCGGGCGCGGAAGATCAGGTCAATCTGGCGGGTGCCCGCCGATCCGACCCGCGCCGCGACAGCGCGATGGAAATTGAGCGCGACGAGATGGCCGCGCGTGAGGGTCAGCGGCGCATCGACCAGCGCGTCCGAAATGGCCGCAGCTGTTGCCTTGGCCGCGCTGAAACCGGCGCTGTCGGTCACGACAGAGATCATGAAAGCGTGCTCGGCCCCAGCGCCGGTACCGTCCGATCGGTCCTGAACCTTTTCCGCGCCGAGAATGACATAGAGATCAGGCAAGGTTCCGGTTGGCAGCGCATCATAGATCGCAGTGCCGACAAGCGCGGTGAGAGACGCATCGCCCGAAAGCCTTTGGAAAACCGCAGCCTGAAGCGCGGCGGCGACACCATAACTCATGGAGCAACCTCCTCTTCCAACTGGCAGACAAGATACCGGGCGTCTTCATCTCGCTCGGCCACCGAAAGGATCGCATAGAGGCGCCCCCCTTCGCGCAGCCGCTGTCCCGGCTTGGGCCGTGAGGGGCTGCCCTCGGGCGCTGCGCGCAGGATAGCCCGATAACCGGCCCGCGAGACAGAACCGCCCGCCACCGCCGCCTCGCGGCCCGTGCGCGCCTCAAGTGCGGCCCAAAGCGTGCCGAGCGCGGTCCAGACGGTGGAAAAGCCACCCGCGCCATCGGCGAGCCGCTCTTCCGCCTCGAGAACAAGCTTGCGATTAAGACGCGGGATCATGCGCGCCCCCGACCGGCCGAAAGCCGGATCGTGCGAAACCGTTCGATCAGCCCCGCCACACCCGACGGAAGCCCAAGCGGCCCCGAGGTATCGTGACGGAACTCGTAGTAGTGCGCGGCCAGCATCAAGACCGCCTGCGCCAGATCTGACGGCAAATCGATCCACTCCGGCCCATAACCGGCTAAAAACCGGACCCGAGCCGAACCCGCCATCTGGATTACAGGCAGCGACAGACCCGCCCCCCTCAGGATCGGCGCCTGCAGATCCGGCACCAGCCGATAACGCGAGGCCGCAACGAGGCTCTCGTCGCCATCACGCCCAATGAGCGTGAGATCGATCAGCGCGTTCACCGGCGCCACTGGTAAAGCCTCTGCCTCGCCATCCCGCCAGCCTGTGACAGTCCAGACAAAGCTGCGTTCGATCAGGATCTTGCCGGTCCGCGCCTCGATGGCCGCCAGAGCCGCACGCAGATAGCTCGCAAGCAGCCCGTCCTGCACATCCTCATCGGCAAAACCCGAGCCAAGACGCAGGTGCTCTTTGAATTCGGCCAGCGGCAAGGCCGCATCGGGCACCCTGCTCTCTTCGACTAACATCATGGAACGTCTCCGAATTTCCAAATCTCCCATCCTGCGCCGGACGCGCACCCCAACGTCGCTCGGACGGAGGGAGCAGCTAGACGACGCCGGTTGCGGCGCGCGCCCGGACGGGAGCGGTCAGGTCATGACCGCCCCCTTCGGTCTCACTCTCAGGCGAGACCGAACTTCAGGAGCTTGATCGCGCCAAAATCGCTCACCGCACCGCCCACACGCTTGGTCGCGTAGAAAAGAACGTGCGGCTTGGCCGAGAAGGGATCGCGCAGGATGCGCAGGTCCGACCGGTCGGCGATGGTATAGCCCGCCTCGAAATCGCCGAAGGCGATCGGCGTGGTATCCGCACCGATGTCGGGCATATCCTCGGCAATGAGCACCGGATAGCCCATCAGGCGCGCAGGCTCGCCCGCGGCAAGGCCATCGGACCACAGGAAGCGGCCATCGGCGTCCTTGAGCTTGCGGATGGTGCCGGCAGTCTTCGAGTTCATCACGAAACTCGCACCCGCGCGATATTCGGCGCCGAGGGCATAGACGAGCTCGATCACCGGATCGCCATCGACGATGGAGCCGCTCGCGCCGGTGACGACATAGCCGATATTGCCCCAGGCCCAGACATCATTGTCGACCTTGGGATAGCTGAGGAAACCCTTGGGCTTGTCGACACCATCGCCGCTGACGAAAGAGGCCGCTTCCGATCGGGCAAACTTGGCGGCGATGCGGCCAGCAAGCCAGCCTTCGATATCGAAGGCGGAATCGTCCAGAAGGCGCTGCGTGGCCTTCGGCATGGCCGAGAGTTCGTGCAGCGGGATGGTGATGCGGTCGATCTGCGGGGTGTCGGTCTCGGCGGCAGCACCGCTTTCCGAGGCCCAGCCAGCGCCCATTTCGGTATGGTCGATCAGAACGTCGAAGGAGGCGGCATCGACCGTCACCACATTGGCAATCGCGCGCACCGAAGCGTTCGAGCGCAGCACGCTTTTGATCGTGTCCGCGGTCTGCGGGTCGATCAGATAGCCGCCTTCGGCCGAGACCGACGACGACATGGCCTTGCCCTCGAGCGAAAGGCCGCGCAGGGCATCATCGTCGCCCGAGCGCAGATAGGCGGCAAAGGCCTTCTGATGCGGGGCTTCAGTCTCCGCCGCGGTCGAAAGCATCGGGCGGGACAGCCCCGCCGATTTCCGGTCCAGTTTGTTCATGCGTTCTTCCTGTTTCTGAAGTTTGGCATCAATGCCGGTTGAGAAGGATTTGAATTCACTCACGAAATCGCCCAACGCCGATTTCAGGTCTTCCGCCGGAGACAGATCTTCCCCGGCCCGTGCCGAAGCATCGGGTTTGCTCATAGTCGGTCCTTTCCTGTGTTGTCCGGAGGTCAGCCGTCCGGTGTCATGAGGCCGCGCACACTGCGGAACGCGCCCGCCATCTCGCGCAAGAGCGCCGCATCGGGGCTATCCCCCTTCGCGGCCACCCGCGCATCCGGAAGCATGGGGAATGTCACAAGCGAGATTTCCCAAAGCTCCAGTTCCGTAAGCCGGCGCTTGCCAGTGGCATCCTTATGCGCCCGCACTGTGCGATAGCCGATCGACAGCCCGTCAATCGCGCCGACCCCGAGGAGTGCCGCCGCCTCGCGGCCACGCGTCACATCGGTCAGGATCCGCCCCTTGACCCAAAGGCCACGGGCATCCTCTCGCACCTCGTCCCAAACGCCGATCGGCTGGGCCGGGTCATGCTGCCAGAGCATCTTCACGCTGCCGCCGCGTGCCGCGATCTTGGCGAGCGAGGCGCGATAGGCCCCCACCTCGACCACATCGCCACCCTGGTCGGCCTGCCCAAAGAGCGAGGCATAGCCGCTCACCTCGTGCCCCTCACTGATCGACAGGGCCGCGCCTTTTGCTTCCGGCGCGCAGAATTTCGTCTCAAGTGTCATTACTCAGTTCCCCATCACCAGCGCCCGCACGACCTCGAAAGCCACAAGGGCAAAGGCCGCACAGACGATCAGCCAGACCTGCCGTTCAAGCCGGCCCACCACAAACTCGATCCGCCCCAGCCGCAAATCCACCTGCGCGAACCAGAAATCATTCGCCGCGCCGGCCTCGCGCCGGGGGCGGCCCTCCATGTCCACCACGTCAGCCTTCATCGCCCACCTCCCGCGCCGGAAGGCCAAGAAGCGCCCGCTTTTCACCGTCCGTGAGGAAACTCGCCTCGCCGATGCGCCGCCACTGCGCCTCGCGCTCGGCGGCGAGTGCGGGGATCTGGTCGGGATCGGGGCGCAGCTCGATCCGCTCGCCCGAGAAATCCGAAAGCCAATCGGCGATCACGCTCGTCACCCGCGTCGCCAAGGGCAGAACGGTCAGGCGATAGAAGGCGCGGTTGGCCTCCTGATAATTGGCGTAGGTCGCATCGCCCGGAATCCCCAGAAGCATCGGCGGGATGCCGAAGGCGATGCAGATCTCGCGCGCCGCGGCCTCCTTGGTTTTCTGGAATTCCATGTCCGAGGGGCTAAAGCCCATCGGCTTCCAATCAAGGCCACCTTCCAAAAGCATCGGCCGCCCGGCATTGCGGGCACCCTGATGCTGGGTCTCCATCTCGGACAAAAGCCTGTCATACTGATCCTGGCTCAAGGCCGATTGCCCCTCCGCCCCGCGATAGACGATCGCCCCCGAGGGTCGCGCCGCATTGTCGAGCAAAGCCTTCGACCAGCGCGAGGCGGCATTATGCACATCGAGCGCATTGGCGGCCGCCTGCAAGGGCGAAAGGCCGTAGTGATCGTCGAGCGGATGGAAGCTCTTGATATGGCAGATCGGGCTCAGCACTTCGGTAACGGTAAAGCGATGCGTGCGCCCCGCAACCGAATAGTCATAGGCCATCGGCCAACCGTCAGGCCCCGGCACAAGGCTCATCCGGTCCGAGCGCAGCACATGAACCTCGTCCGGCACCGGCCCCTCGCCCACCGCCTCGAGATAGGCGTTGCCATTCAGGAGAAGCTGGCCATAGACCGCCTCCATCAGCTCGGCCCGCCCCTGCGCCGCATTGGGGCGCGAGATCAGGTCGAGCACCGGATGGCTGTCATAACGGCGCTCGGCGTCCTGCAGGACCAGCGGCAAGGCGGCCGCCGCCTCGGCGATCATCTTGACCGCGCGAAAGCCGACCGGATTGCCGGTGAAGCCGGTGCGCGTGAGCGAGACCGTATCGCGCGGGCTCCAGGCCACGCGGCCGCTCCCCAGCGCCACAACCTTGCCCGTTGCCGAGGCCTTGACCTCGGGCGGCGTCTCATCCGACTGCGCCCGTTTCAGGAATTCAAACATCCACGACTCCTCGTCATTCTATCTGGCGTCGCACCCGTCGCTTCGGGCCACGGACACACTCTCAAATGTTTCTCTGAAGATTTCCGAAGGTCACCGTGCGTTGCCCTCGGATCGGGCCACGCTAGAGCACCCGCAGTCGCGGCTGGCGCCATTTTCCGGCAGGTTCGATCATCAGCTCGTGCAAGGCCCAGACAAGAGCATCGACCCGATCGGGCGAACCGCTGCCGAGATAGCCTAGGTGCGTCATCTGGCACATCTGGTCTTCAAGGTTCGACATCGCCGCCGCGTGCCGGACCCGGCCTTGCTCGTAAAGAGCAGCTGCAGGTTCGGCGCGGGCCACCTTCCCGCGTGCCGCGTGGACCGACCGGAACGGCACCAGAGGTTCGACTTGTCGCACCACCGCCTCGACCATCGCGCCGCCCTGATTGACCTCGGCAACCATTCTGTCGGCGCCATGCCGCCTGAAGGCATCAACCGCCGCTTTGGCCCATTCCAGAGGCGAGGCGCCGTGCACCGTCGCGTCTTCGAGAACATAGGCCCGCCAGTCCTGCGGCGGCCCCTCGGTCACCGCCCCAACGACCACGATCCCGCAGGCATCCCCCGCCCCCTTTGCCGCGGCCGAGGGATCGACGGCTACGACGATCCGGCTCAACTCCGGCACCTTCGCCACCCGCGCCGCCTCGAGGCCCGCACTGGTCCAGAGCGCCCCCTCGGCATCGGCCAGAAGCACCCCGTCAAGCTCCTGCCGCCCCAGCCGTGTTCCGGCATATCGACGCTGCACTTCTTCAAGGAACCCTGACGCAAGATTGGCCCGATTGGCGCTGGTTGGCGCATGGGTAACAACAGTGCTGTCACGCTCGAGAAGATCGGTCAGAACTTTGACGTTCCGGGGGGTCGTCGTGACACAGGCGCGCGGATCATCGCCCAGTCGCAACCCGAATTGCAGCATATCCCAGGCCTCCTCGGCCTTGCGCCATTTCGCAAGCTCATCGGCCCAGAGCCCGTCGAACTGCAGCCCCCGCAAAGCGTCGGGATCATGCGCCGACAAGACCTGCGCCGTCGCCCCATTAGGCCAGACCAGCATCTTGCGGCCCGCGATCCACTCGGGCTTGCGGTCGGGGGGGCAAACCGCGAGGATTCCGCTCTCGCCAAACACCATGACCTCGCGCGCCTGATCGAATGTCTCGCCGACAAGGGCGATGCGCCGCGCCTTGCCGGGATCGGATGGCCCGGCCCCCTCGACCAATGACCGAACCCATTCCGCCCCGGCCCGCGTCTTGCCGGCGCCACGCCCCCCCATGATCAGCCAGGAGCGCCAATCTCCGTCTGGCGGCAGCTGATGTTCGAGCGCCCAGAACTCGAAAAGAAAAGGCAAAGCCTTGAGTTCGCTTTCCACCAGCGAATCCAGAAATTCACTCTGAACACTCGGGGGAGCGGAGGCGATCCAACTTGCCCCCAATCGTATCCCGCGCGGCTTCGATGTCGAAATCTCCTTTGTGGAACGCGCGCCCATATGTTGCATGAAATGCCTCCTCGGCCGATTTGAGTGTGAAAAACGCTTTGTCCAGAAGCTGGATCTGAGTGAGGATCTTGCTGGCCAGATCGGGGTCGCCCGACCGGATCAGTTTCTCGATTCCCTGTAGAGTGTCGCTGACCCTGCGAAAGTGACCGGCAGCTTCTTTGTAGGCTTCTTCTGCCGTCGGCGATGCGGTTTGGTCGGACCGATCTTGAATCATTCAGTCTTGCCTGTGTTGGTAGTCCGTCACAGGTGAGAGACAGGAAAGGGCGGCCCAGACTTTCTGTCCAGCGTCGCCCTTACTTGTCTTCTAGCATGAATGAACCTTGCATATCCGGCAGGGAAAAGTCAAATCGGGCACCCTGTAAGCGCCCGATTTGATTACATTTTGTTAGGGATCAATTGCCGCTCTGCTGACCTTCGATCGCCCGCCAAGCCGCCACGTTTCTGTTGTGATCCGCGAGGTTATCGGCAAAAGCGTGCCCGCCCGTGCCATCGGCAACGAAGAAAATGTAGGGCGTATCATCCGGGTTCAGCGCCGCCAGAATGCTCGCCCGCCCGGGGTTGGCAATCGGCGTCGGCGGCAGCCCGTCGATGATATAGGTGTTATAGGGCGTTTGCCGCTGCAACTCGCTCTGGCGCAGCCCGCGACCCAACACACCTTCGCCCTTGGTAATACCATAGATCACCGTGGGGTCTGTCTGAAGGCGGATGCCCTTGTTCAAGCGATTGACAAAGACACTCGCCACCTGCCCGCGTTCTTCGGGAACGCCGGTTTCCTTCTCGATGATCGAGGCAAGGACCAATGCCTCTTCCGGCGTCGAGATCGGCAAATCCGCCGCCCGCTCGGCCCAGGCCTCTGCCAGGATGCGGTCTTGTGCCGTCTCCATCCGCTCAAGAATAGACGCAACCGTGGCGCCCGGTTTGAATTCATAGCTGTCTGGCGCAAGGCTGCCTTCTGCGGGAATGTCGCTGACAGGTCCGCTGAGCGAAGACATCGCATTAAGTGCGGTCACCACCTGCCAGCTTGTCGTGCCTTCCGCCATCGCCACCCGATAGCGCGTATCGGCCTCGCCGGTGACCCTTGTGTAGGCCTCCGGCGTTTCCTCCGATGCGGGATCGAACTCCGCCACTTCAATGAACCGGCTCGTCGCCGGCTCAAGCTCGCGCACCTGAATAACCGTCTTGTTGACGCCAATCCGATAGACGACCTCTGTCCCGCAGGTGCTCTGGCCGCCCCGTGTCACGATATCGACGATCTCTTCCATCGAGGCCGCCTCGGGAACGAGGTAGCTTCCGGCTTTCAGAAGATTGGCCTTTTCGGAATAATCCGCACCGATCCGCAGAACCGCCCCGCTCGCCACCGCGCCCTGCGCCTCCAGATCACGGCTCACCGCCCGGAAATTGGTGCCGCTTTCAACCTTGACGCAAATCGCCGCTTCAAGCGGGCCAGGCTCGGAATACATCCGAGCCCCCCACGCCACCGCGCCCGCAACCAGAAGCAGGGCAACAACAAAGAAGGTCAGCGCGTTCGAAGCGAGGTGTCGCCACATCAGCGAAGTTTGCCTACGATCACGCTGGCATTGGTCCCGCCGAAGCCGAAAGAGTTGGACAGAGCGACGGAAACTGGCTTCTCGCGCTTGGCGTTCGGCGCAAGATCAACCTTCGTTTCAACCGCCACGTTGTCGAGATTGATCGTCGGCGGGCAGACATTGTCGCGCACCGCGAGGATCGCAAAGATCGCCTCGATAGCGCCGGCGGCGCCCAAAAGGTGACCGGTCATCGACTTGGTGGACGACATGGTCACCTTGCCCGCCGCATCGCCCATCATCCGCTCGACCGCGCCAAGCTCGATCGTGTCGGCCATGGTCGAGGTTCCATGCGCGTTGATATAGTCGACATCCTTCGGCTCAAGCCCCGCCTCGGCCAGAGCCGCCCGCATCGACCGCTCGCCGCCTTCGCCATCCTCGGAGGGCGCGGTGATGTGATAGGCATCGCCCGACATCCCATAGCCCAGAACCTCGGCATAAATCTTGGCGCCACGCGCCTTGGCGTGTTCGTATTCCTCGAGGACGACGATGCCTGCGCCCTCGCCCATGACAAAACCGTCACGGTCGGCATCATAGGGGCGGCTCGCCTTCTGCGGATCATCGCCGCGTTTGGTCGACAGCGCCTTGCAGGCGTTGAAACCAGCTATGCCGATCTCGCAAATGGCGGCTTCCGCGCCGCCTGCGATCATCACATCCGCCGCGCCGTATTTGATGAGCCGGCTGGCATCGCCGATTGCATGGGCGCCGGTCGAACAGGCGGTCACGACCGAATGGTTGGGCCCCTTGAACCCGTAGCGGATTGAAACCTGACCCGAGATCAGGTTGATCAGCGCCCCGGGAATAAAGAACGGCGAAACCCGCCGCGGACCCTTTTCCTTGATGAGAATGGCCGTTTCGGCAATCGACTTGAGCCCGCCGATGCCCGACCCGATCAAAACGCCGGTTCGGTTCTGTTTCTCCGGTGTATCCGCAACCCAGCCCGAATCTTCGACCGCCTGCTGCGCCGCGGCCACGCCGAAGAGGATGAAATCATCAACCTTCCGCTGCTCTTTCGGCTCCATGTATTTGTCCGCGTTAAAGGTGCCGCCCGACCCATCGCCGCGCTTCACTTCGCAGGCATAGGTGGTGGCAAGGCCACTCGCGTCAAACTGAGTAATCGTGCCAGCGCCCGACTGCCCTTCGAGCAGACGCTTCCAGCTTTCTTCGACACCATCCGCCAGCGGCGTGACAAGCCCAAGTCCGGTTACAACGACACGGCGCATATTCTGCCCTCACCTCGAAAGTTTTCCTCAATCCCTGATAGCTTACGCGCAAGAGGTGGGGCAAGGGCAGTTGACCATCCAATATCCTGCTTCTAGCCTTTCCGTGAGCTTCCGCAGTTTGTTTTGTGCAAGGGTTTTGGTCATGGCTACTCCGATCCGCCAATCTGCGTTTCGTGCGATTGTAGTGTCATTGCCAGGTATTGCCCTGATCCCACTTGTGATCACGCCACCAGAAGGCATCCCGCCCGCGCTATTGATGGTCAACCCGGCCGTTTTGGTTCTGATTCTAGGTTTTCTTGGCGCGGCCACGGCCGAGCGCGCAGGGCTCGTCGCGGAATGGATATTGGGGGCGCCGATTGTCTGGAAGCGCCTCTGGCAAGGCTTCGTGGTCGGTTTGCTCGCGGGCGTTATCGCCGCGGCTGCCGACCAACTCCTTGCGCCGCAATGGCAGGATCCTGAAGCCACTATTCCCACACTTCTGGAAAGCACAGGCACCCTGCCCCTTGCGGTCGGCATTCTCTACGGCGGACTCACAGAAGAAGTGATGATGCGGTTCGGCCTGTTGTCAGCCGCCTTGTGGGCCCTGCTGAAAATTCTGCCGCGTACTCCTGCCGTCTGGCTTGCCGCAATCTTCGCGGGACTACTCTTCGCCGTGGGACATCTACCAGCAGTCGTCGCGTCAGGAGCAGAACTGACCGCACCACTTGTTGCGCGGATATTGGGCATCAATACGGCTCTCGGCGTTCTCTATGGGCTTCTCTATGTCCACAAGAGCCTGTTTGCTGCGGCCGCGGCCCACGCCGGCACGCATGTCGGCGTCTTTTGCCTCAGCCTGCTATGGTAGCAAACGAAAACGGCGCCCAATGGGCGCCGTCTAAATCCGTTCTCAGGAAAGCCTACTGGGCTTCGCTGATGAATTTGACTGCATCGCCGAAGGTCTGGATGGTCTCGGCGGCGTCATCGGGGATCTCGATGCCGAACTCTTCTTCGAAAGCCATCACCAGCTCGACGGTGTCGAGGCTGTCGGCGCCCAGATCGTCGATGAACGAAGCGGTCTCGGTAACCTTGTCCCCTTCAACACCAAGGTGCTCTACAACGATCTTACGCACACGGTCTGCGACGTCGCTCATGTCTGTTCCTCACATTTAAGGGCTTCAGCCCGTTATATCATGCCCCCGCGGGGCCGTTGGATTGCCCGAAGCGGGGCGAAACCGACAAGCGCAAAACGCGCCCTCCGGCAAAACTTCGTGGCCTATAGCAGAGATTTTCCCGAAGGCAAATCCTTTCCCGCCCGGTCTGGGTTCACCAAAGGATGGCCCTGCTATCGAACAAATTCAAGTGTCTGTCGGATACTCTTCCCGATCAGCCGCGTTATCATCATCAGCATCCTCACCCTCACCCTCTCCAACTTGAACGAGGGCATATAACGTATTTAAAATCATGGGCTTAACGGTTTGGAAAAACAAACCGTGATCGACGTATCCTGCAACAATCATCTGCGGAAGCGCGAAAAGTCCAAGGTTTGCCCTTACCGGATCGAGACTATTTCGCTCTACAAATTCGCTCACTCGAAGGCCAAATTCTTCATTCGCTTGCGCGATTTGCGCCTCAAGTCGAGCGCCGATCGCACCTCTGACCAAGACCCTTTCCGGAACGCAGAAAAGAAGTCTTGCAAGCTGAGGGCGCGCTTCGGCCCAACGTGCGGAATGAAGGGCGATCCGTCGTACCGGGCCATCTCCGATTCGCCCGAGTGGCCGGCCCAGCCCGCCACGATAGCTCTGTGCCGCAGTGAACCATGCTTTGGCCAAAAGGCCATCCATCGAGCCATACCGGTGATAGATCGAGCCGACCGAAACTCCCGTCCCTTTTGATACCTGTTGGACAGTAACCGACGGCGCCGCGGCCAAATGTCGCCCGAGCCAATCAAAGACCTCGATGTCGGTGAACTGTGCCTTTCGCCCCATGGGGCCCCCAAAATCGTTTTGATACGAAGATTCTACAAAAAAGGGGCGGCCACTGGCCACCCCAAAAATCGTTTATCTTCAGCAGAAATTAGAGCATCGCCATGCCGCCATTGACGTGCAGGGTCGCGCCCGTCATATAGCCGGCCTCGTTGCTGGCAAGATAGAGAACCGCGGCCGCAATCTCTTCGGGCGAACCCATGCGCGCCGCCGGGATCTGCACGTTGATCTTGTCCTTCTGCTCGTCCGTCAGCTTGTCGGTCATCGCCGTAGCGATAAAGCCCGGCGCCACACAGTTAACCGTGATCCCCCGGCTCGCGACCTCATAGGCGATCGATTTCGACATCCCCACCATGCCCGCCTTCGACGCCGCATAGTTTGCCTGCCCCGGGTTGCCAGTCGCGCCGACAATCGACGAGATATTCACGATCCGGCCCCAGCGGGCCTTCATCATGCCGCGCACCACGCCTTTGCACAGGCGCATGGTGGCCGTAAGGTTCACATCGAGAACGCTCGCCCACTCTTCATCAGACATCCGCATGAAGAGGTTGTCCTTGGTGATGCCGGCATTGTTGACGAGGATATCGACGCTGCCCATGGCCTCGGCCGCCTGTTTCGGCAGAGCCTCGACCGCCGCCGCGTCCGACAGGTTGCACGGCAAGACGTGGACCCGTTCCCCGAGCTCGGCCGCCAGCGCCTCCAAAGGCTCCACGCGCGTGCCCGAAATCGCCACCGTGGCCCCGGCCCCGTGCAGGGCCTTGGCAATGGCCGACCCGATCCCCCCCGAAGCGCCGGTCACCAACGCTGTCTTGCCTGTCAGATCAAACATGTTCTGTCCTTCCTCGTTCCATTCTCTTGCCGATCAGCCGTTCAGGGCCTCGACCGCCGCCTTCACATCCTCGGGCGTCCCGATGGCCCGCGTGGCCATCTCGGGGGCAATCCGGCGGATCATCCCCGAAAGCGCCTTGCCCGCGCCGATTTCCCATGCCTCGGTCACACCCTTGGCCGCCATCCAGGCCACGCACTCGCGCCAACGGACCGAGCCGGTGATCTGTTGCACCAAGAGCGAACGGATCGCCGCGGGATCCGACACGTCCGAAGCAATCACATTGGCCACGACCGGCACGGCAGGCTCGTTGATTTCCACATCGTCGAGGGCTTCGGCCATCACCCGCGCCGCAGGTGCCATCAATTCGCAATGGAACGGCGCAGAGACCGGCAGCAAAAGCGCCCGCTTTGCCCCTTTGGTCTTGGCAATCTCGACAGCCCGCTCGACCGCCTCGCGGTGGCCCGAAACCACGACCTGTGCCGGATCGTTGTCGTTCGCGGCCTGACAGACCTGCCCCTGCGCGGCTTCCTTGGCAACCTCGGTCGCCGCCGCGAAATCCAGACCCAAAAGCGCAGCCATCGCGCCCACGCCGACCGGAACGGCCTCCTGCATGGCGGTGCCGCGCGTCCGCAAAAGCCGCGCCGCATCGCTCACCGAAATCGCCCCCGCCGCCGCCAGGGCCGAGTATTCCCCGAGGGAGTGACCCGCCACATAGGAAGCGGCACCGATCGCTATCCCTTCTGCCTCGAGCGCACGCATCACGGCGAGCGATGTTGCCATCAAAGCCGGCTGGGCATTACGGGTGAGTGTCAATTCGGCAATGTCGCCCTCCCAGATCAGAGAGGACAGGCTTTCGCCCAGCGCTGCATCCACCTCGTCAAAGACGGCTTTGGCAGCCGGATAGGCATCGGCCAGTGCTTTGCCCATGCCAATGGCCTGAGCCCCTTGTCCCGGAAAAACGAACGCTCGCATTTAGTGCTCCCCAACCAATTCGTTCCTTTGCTCTACCTTGCCTCAAGGCGCACGACAAGAAACCCTGTCAAAAACAGGGCTCTATATCGGAGAGGAAGGCGGAGCCTAGACGGAGCGGGGCAGACCTAAAGCTCCAGGATATCTGGAGCGTACCTCGGAATTACGGGCAAGCAAATCGCGGCCCAGCCGGTTGCGAAGTGGCTCGAGGTGCTCAACAGGAGCAACGGCAACGAGCATCAGCTTAGGGGTATTGAGGTAACGAAGAAGCAGAGCTGCCTCTCCTTTTTCGGCGTGGGTCCGATCCAGAAAGACACCGCCGATCACATCAAATCTGTAGCGTCCGACCAACGAGGTCCGACCAGCACTGTTCCTGACGATTTCGCGGATTTCGCCAATCTTTGTGTCCACCTGAATCTCGGTACGGACACCGCGCCCGGCATACCACACCAACAAAGAGCCGATGCCGCCCAGCACCATGCTCAAACCCAGCTTCATCATCATGACACCTTGGTCCGCGCTTCCGCCAGGAATGAGCCAAAGCCCGACAGCGGCAACAAGGAACGCCATTCCGGCGATCCAGCTAGCCGTTTGACCGAATTCCTCCCACCGACGATCAGCCAGAGGAGAGTTGATCACGTAACCCCAAAACATCTCATGCACCTCAATAGAGGTCGAGATCGGCTCTTGGGGCCTGCTATATCCCTTGCGCGCCGGCTGATCAGTTGTCACAGCGGTCATTGTATTGGCTCTCCACTCTTCACCCACTTCATAGACGGACGGAAGTTGGGCATTTTGCAGGCGGTCAATCGACCAATGCGGCACATGTTTGAGACAATCTTGCGCCGGCTGCCACATTCGGCGACGGGCAATCTAGCTTTGTGATCGCAGGATTTGCAGCCGTTTTGCCCTTGTCTGGGCCGCCCCCTTCTGTATAAGGCCACATCCTTCCGCGATGTCTTAGAACCGCGCAGTCTCTCGTGGATGGGGTGCGGAAGGTCTAACGCCCCGTCCTTTGAAATGCGCCGCAGAAATGAATGGAGCACACATGCCGCTTTACGAGCATGTCTTTATCTCGCGTCAGGACTTGTCTAACGCGCAGGCCGAAAGCCTCATCGAACATTTCTCGACCGTGCTTGCCGACAACGGCGGCAAGGTTGTCGAGAATGAATATTGGGGCGTCAAGACGATGGCCTACAAGATCAACAAGAACCGCAAGGGTCACTACGCCTACCTCCGCACCGACGCCCCGGCGACGGCCGTTCTGGAGATGGAGCGCCTGATGCGCCTTCATGACGACGTGATGCGCATTCTGACCATCAAGGTCGACGCCCACGAAGAAGGCCCCTCGGTTCAGATGCAGAAGCGCGACGAGCGCGATCGGGGTGACCGTGGTGATCGTGGTGACCGCCCCGAGCGCCGTGAACGCCGCTAAGTTGATCGCGAAAGGATACTAAGTCATGGCTACCAAACCGTTTTTCCGTCGTCGCAAGTCTGATCCGTTCGAGGGCGAAGGCGCCCCGGTAATCGACTACAAAGACACCCGCCTCCTGCAGCGCTACATCTCCGAGCGTGGCAAGATCGTCCCCGCCCGTATCACCGCCGTCGGTGCCAAGAACCAGCGCAAGCTCGCCCAGGCGATCAAGCGCGCCCGGTTCCTCGCCCTGCTGCCCTACGCTGTGAAGTAAGGAGGTCTCAAATGGACGTTATTCTTCTCGAACGCGTGGCCAAACTCGGCCAGATGGGCGAAGTCGTCAAAGTCAAAGACGGCTACGCACGCAACTTCCTTCTGCCGCAAGGCAAGGCTCTGCGTGCCAACGCTTCCAACATCGCACGCTTTGAAACCGACAAGGCCCAGCTCGAAGCCCGCAACCTCGAGACCCGCAAAGAGGCCGAAAGCCTCGGCGCCAAGCTCGACGGTCAGGTTTTCATCGTGATTCGCTCGGCTTCCGATGGCGGCTCGCTCTACGGCTCGGTCACCCCGCGTGACGCCGCCGATGCGGCCACCGAAGCTGGCTTCACCGTTGATCGCAAGCAGGTCGTTCTGACCGGCCCGATCAAGGATCTTGGCATTCACACGGTCAGCATCGTGCTGCACCCCGAAGTCACTATCTCGATCTCGCTCAACGTCGCCCGTTCGACCGAAGAGGCCGAGCTTCAGGCATCGGGCAAGTCGATCCAGGAACTGGCTGCCGAGGAAGAGGCCGCGGCCGATTTCGAAATTCAGGAGCTCTTCGACGATATCGGCGGCGCTGCCTCCGAAGACGACGAAGCCTGATCTTCCCGATAGATTTGAGAAAGGGCCGCGGAGTTCCGCGGCCCTTTTTCGTTGCGCCACTTCTATAGCTATTTGAAGGTTTCGAGTGAAAGTATGGCGTCGCAATAATTGCCATCGAAGGTGCCGACCCAAACATCGAGATAGCCGTCGGCCGGTTGGGTCAATACGATCTTAGGATCGAGATCCCCGTTATCATCGTCGTCATAATACCAATTGACCGACGCCGTATTGATCAGAAGCGCTGAATCGCAGGCGCTGACCACGCTGATCACCAGCTGGTATCCGGCCATCTTCGACAATTCGAAGGTAAAGTCTGGGGCGGTCGGGAAATAGCCCGCGCCACGATCTGTGCCGGGCCTGATGCTCGGACAATCCCAAATATAGTTCTCGCCGCCTGCCACGACATTGAAATCTTGACGTGTATAGAGCTGTTCAGCGGTCGCTTGATAGGACTCGCCCCATTGATTGAAATCGGGGCACGCTTCTGCCGATACAATTGAGCCCAAGAACAAGGCAGCGGCTAAGACTAGGGTTCTCAATGTTGCCTCCTCATGCAATCTAGCCCCAACATAGCGCTCGATGGATCCAAGACCTAGTCCCTTCACAAACGAAAAAGGGCGCCCGAAGGCGCCCTCCCCTGTTTGCCTTTCGGCAAAACTTATTCTTCGTCGAGAGCCTCGACCGCCTTCTGCAGCGCGTCCTTGCTCACTTCTTTCTCGGCCACCTTGGCTTCTGCGAAGATGTGGTCGATGACCTTGTCCTCGAAGATCGGCGCCTGAAGCTGTTGGCGGAACTGGGCGTTCTTCTGGACAAAGTCGAAGAACTCGCGCTCTTGGCCCGGATACTGGCGGGCCTGGTTCATGACGGCCTGGGTCAACTCGGCATCGGTCACCTTGATCTCGGCTTTCTGACCGACATCGGCAAGCAGCAGGCCCAGCTTCACGCGGCGAACGGCCAGCTTCTTGTGCTCATCGGTGGTCTCGATCGCACCGTGATCGTGGCCGTGATGATCCGGGTTTTCCTCGTGCCACAGCTGGTGGGCGATCTGGTTGGCTTCGGCTTCGACGAGCGAGGCCGGCAGGTCGAACTTGGCCGCCTTGTCGAGCTGATCGAGAAGCGCACGCTTGGCAACCGCGCGAGAGGCGCCGGTATATTCGGCTTCTAGACGCTCCGAGATCTGGCCCTTGAGAGCAGCAAGATCGTCGGCGCCAAACTGCTTTGCGAGTTCGTCGTTGATCTCAGCGGCCTTCGGCTCTTTCACGGCTTTCACGGTGCAGGTGAAGACAGCGGCTTTGCCTGCAAGGTTCTCAGCGCCATAGTTTTCCGGGAAGGTCACATCCACGTCCTTCTCGTCGCCGGCCTTGACGCCAACGAGACCGGCCTCAAAGCCGGGGATGAAGGAGTTGGAACCCAGAACCAGCGGGTAATCCTCGGCCGATCCGCCTTCAAAGGCTTCGCCATCGACCTTGCCGACGAAGTCGATCACGACCTGATCGCCGTCCTTGGCCTTGGAGCCCTTCTTGCGGTCTTCAAAGTTCTGCGCTGTCTTGGCAAGGTTTTCGAGGGCTTCGGTGACCGAACCCTCATCGGCCTTCACGACCATGCGCTCGAGTTTGATCTTCTTGAAATCGACTTCCGGAACGTCCGGCAGGGTTTCGTAGACAACCTCGACGTGAACGTCGTCGCCTTCTTTCCAGGCTTCATTGGTCATCTTGATTTCCGGCTGGGCGGCGGGGCGATGACCCGAGGTCTCGAGGTGGCTGTTGAGCGCACCGTCGATGGCATCTTGCATGGCTTCGCCCAGAAGACGCTGGCCGTATTGCTTGCGCAGAAGCGCCATCGGCACCTTGCCCTTGCGGAAGCCCTTCATCTCGATCGAGGGCTGCGCCTCGACCAGCTTCTCGTTGACCTTCGCATCAAGCTCGCCCGCCGTCACAATGATGGCATAACCGCGCTTGAGGCCTTCGTTCAGGGTCTCGGTGACCTGCATCTGTCGTCCTTCTTTCGTTACCTGGTGCGGGTGGAGGGACTTGAACCCCCACGCCTTGCGGCGCCAGAACCTAAATCTGGTGCGTCTGCCAATTTCGCCACACCCGCATGATGAAAGGGGGCAGGTCTGGGCCCACCCCCGAATTGGGGCGGTGTCTATCAAAGGCAGGCGCGGGATGCGAGGGGAAAAACAACCGAATTTTCAATGAAACTCTTCGGGCATGAACCGAATTTCGCCACATTTGCACCAGAAATATGTCCGGGAAGTCAAAGACGAGCGCTGCCATGCCCCTCCTTGCCGAAAAATCACCGGCCCCCGAACATTTCGTGGCGGTCGAAACTGCCGGGCTGATCGCCGGAACGCGGGTCATGACGATCGAGGGCGAAGTTTCGGTCGAAGACCTCGCACCGGGGGCACGGATCATCTCGCGCGATGCGGGTCTCGTTGTTCTGAGGGGGATAGAATCAGGCTGGACCCGGCTTGCACCGACTGCGATCAAGGCAGGCGCCCTCGGTCATACACGCCCGCGCCGCGATATGCTCGTGCCGCCGCAGGCCCTCATCCACCTTCGCGACTGGCGGGCCGAGGTTTTGATCGGGTCGACCTACGCCCTCGTCCCCTCCAAGCTGATGATCGACGATGATTTCGTATTTCGCCGTAGTGAGGAGCGATTGAAGGTCTTTGAACTGATGTTCGACCGCCAGCACATCATCTATGCCGACGGAATCGAGATCGCGACTGCAGCGGTCTGAGACTAGGCCCCAATTTCACGCAAAATTGCCGGCAGGGCTTCGGGGATATCTTCGGCGATGAGGCCCGCACCCAGACGTCGCCCCGCTTCCTGATGTAGCCAAACGGCGCTGCAAGCCGCCACCTCCGGCAAAAGACCCCGCGCCATGAAGCCGGCAATCATTCCCGCCAGAACATCGCCGGAGCCGGCCGTCGCGAGCCAGGGCGCGGCCCGCTCATAGAAGGCCCCGCCAATCCAAACCCGCCCATCCGGCGCAGCGACGACCGTATCTGGCCCTTTCAGAACCACGGCACAGCCCGCCCGCTCGGCTGCGGCCCGCACCCTTTCGGCCTTGTCCGGTCCAATCAGATCGGGAAACAGCCGTGCAAACTCGCCCTCATGCGGGGTCAGGACACACCCTTCATGCAACCGCGCCTCAAAGCCGCCTAGGGAGGCCAGCAGCGTGAGCGCATCGGCATCGAGCACCACAGGAATTCTGCGCCCATACCGCCGCAAATGGCCCGCGATCTGCGCGTCGGTTCCGTCAATCAGGGGCGCATCGGGCGGCAATATCCAGTCGAGCGCCGCGCCAACCAATCCGGCAGCACCTCTATCCAACCCAAGCCCAGGTCCGAGGCAAAGCGCGGTGATCCTCGGATCGGCCAGAGCCGCGCGCAAATCCTCGCCCCCATCGAGCCCGCGCAGCATTATGGCATCGAGCCGCGCCGCATTTTCGGCAAGCGCTTCTTCGCAAGCGCCCAGCGTGACAAGCCCGGCACCCACCCTCAAAGCTCCCCGCGCGGCCAGCCTGCCAGCGCCGCCTCTTGTTGGCCCTCCAGCCAGAACAAGTGCGTGCCCATGCCCGTATTTGTGGCCCAGCAGACCTTTGGTGATCCGCTCCGGCGCGGGAGCCTCCAGCAAACGAACCACCCTATCCCCGTCCGGCAGCTCAACCCCGATCGGAACAACCACGAGCCGGCCAGATCTTGCCGGCAAAGAACCGGTAAAATGCCCAAGCCGTGGCGCTTGGAATGTGACCGTCATATCTGCACTCAAATGCTTGGGATAATCGCCAGACCCCGCCGGCAAATGCCCGGTATCGCTCGAAAACCCCGACAAGACATCAACCGCGACCAGCATTGTCGTGCGGGGGCGTTCCGAGATCGCCCCGAGCGCTGCGAGAAACTCGCCAGAAACCGGTCGCGCCAGCCCCGTGCCGAAAAGAGCGTCAACCACGACATCCTCGTTGCACGGGCGGTACTCCGCCAATGGGAGTGTGGCCCCTTGCCAATGTCGAAAAGCTGACAACGCATCTTCGGGAACCTTAACCGGATCGCCGCTGAAATAGGCGTCAACCTCCCAACCCAACTCGGCCAAGAGCCGCGCCACGACAAACCCGTCGCCACCATTATTGCCCGGCCCACACAAAACCGATGCCTTCGCCTGCCCGGCCACCAAATCGGGCCACTCGGCACAGATCGCCTCGAATACACCGCGCCCAGCCCGTTCCATCAGCATCGCCGCAGTCACCCGCCCCGAGGCAATCGCCCTGTGTTCGGCCGCCCGCATTTCCGACGCATTCAGCAAAACGCTCATGGTTTCCGCTCCAAAGTTTTCAAACTGCCCGCTTTCACGTCTATCTGCTTAATTTTTGTGCAAAATGGTGTTTTCGGCCCCGGCAGGCCCGCCCTCGCCACCCTAGCCAATTGTTCCTGCCCTAGAGAAGTGGTCAGTCGCCTTGAACCGCTCATAAGGGGGAGTCGAAATCCATGAAGAAGATCGAAGCGATCATCAAGCCTTTCAAACTCGACGAAGTAAAAGAGGCGCTTCAGGAGGCCGGCGTTCAGGGCCTCAGCGTGGTCGAAGTCAAGGGTTTCGGCCGCCAGAAGGGCCACACCGAGCTCTATCGCGGCGCCGAATATGTCGTCGACTTCCTGCCCAAGGTGAAGATCGAGGTCGTCCTTTCGGACGATCAGGTCGACGCCGCCATAGCCGCCATCATCGGCGCCGCCAAGACCGACAAGATCGGCGACGGCAAGATCTTCGTCTACCCCGTCGAACAAGCCATTCGCATCCGCACCGGTGAAACCGGTGACGATGCCGTCTAATCACCCGAAATTCATCTCGGAAGGACCCATCTGATGAACAACGCTGACGTTCTCAAACTGATCAAGGACGAGGAGATCGACTACGTCGACATCCGCTTCACTGATCCCAAAGGCAAGCTCCAGCACGTGACCGTGGATAGCGACCTCGTGGACGAAGACTTCCTCGAAGAAGGTTTCATGTTCGACGGCTCGTCGATTGCCGGCTGGAAATCCATCGACCAGTCCGACATGAAGCTCATGCCGGATGCCTCCTCGGCCTATGTCGATCCGTTCTATGCCGAGAAAACCCTCTGCATTCACTGCGACGTGGTCGAGCCCGACACCGGCGAAGCCTATCCGCGCTGCCCGCGCCAGACCGCCAAGAAGGCCGAGGCCTATCTCAAGGCATCGGGCATCGGCGACACCGCCTATTTTGGCCCGGAAGCCGAATTCTTCCTCTTCGACGACGTGCGCTACTCGGTCACCCCGTCGAAGGTTTCGTTCCAGATCGACAGCGAAGACGCCGCCTGGAACACCGACACCGAATATCAGGCGGGCAACCTCGCCCACCGCGCGGGCCACAAGGGCGGCTATTTCCCGGTCAACCCGATCGACGCCTCTCAGGACATCCGCTCGGAAATGCTCTCGACCATGAAGCGCATGGGCATGAAGGTCGACAAACACCACCACGAGGTCGCCACCGCCCAGCACGAGCTTGGCCTGATCTTCGGCGGCCTGACCGAGCAAGCCGACAACATCCAGAAATACAAATACGTCATCCACAACGTCGCGGCCGCCTATGGCAAGACCGTGACCTTCATGCCCAAGCCCATGAAGGGCGACAACGGCTCGGGTATGCACGTCAATATGTCGATCTGGAAAGACGGCAAGCCGCTCTTCTCGGGCGACAAATATGCCGATCTTTCGCAGGAAGCGCTCTACTTCATCGGCGGCATTCTCAAGCACGCCAAGGCGCTCAATGCGATCACCAACCCCTCGACCAACAGCTACAAGCGCCTGATCCCCGGCTTCGAAGCCCCCGTGCTGCGCGCCTACTCGGCCCGCAACCGTTCGGGCTGCGTCCGGATCCCGTGGACCGAGTCGCCCAAGGCCAAGCGCGTCGAAGCCCGCTTCCCCGATCCGGCCGCGAACCCCTACCTCGCCTTCGCCGCTCTGATGATGGCCGGCCTCGACGGCATCAAGAACAAGATCGACCCGGGCGCCGCTTCGGACAAAGACCTCTACGATCTGCCGCCGGAAGAACTGGCCCAGATCCCGACCGTCTGCGGCTCGCTCCGTGAGGCTCTCGAAGAGCTCGAGAAGGATCACGAGTTCCTGCTGGCCGGCGACGTCTTCACCCGCGACCAGCTCGATGGCTACATCGCGCTCAAGTGGGAAGAGGTCTATGCCTTCGAGCACACCCCGCACCCGATCGAATACCAGATGTACTACAGCTGCTGATCGGCAGACCAAACCAAACAAAAAGGCGCCTTCGGGCGCCTTTTTCGTTGGTCGCAGACGGGACCGGCGCCCAAGTTTTGTCTTATTCGGGAACGGTCTGCCCGAAAATGCCCTATTTGTCCCGTATTCCCCCCACATTCTTCGCGCTGACTGATCCTGAACCACTCCGTTAGGATTCTTGTGATGAACGACCATCCGACCAGCACGATCGCCACGCTTTGCTACGCCAAGCCGAGCGGACTGGATTTCCGGTCTCTCGTCGACGAACTCGGTCAGGCTCTCTCTGACCATGAGGGAATCACCTGCACACAAATGTCGAAGTACGAGGATTTCGTTATCTTTGACCTGACGACAGTGCGAATTTGCCTCGCCTACGCCGATTTCAAACGCGATTTCCCCGATCTGCCTGAAGCGCAACGCTATGCTTCGGCGGTGATCGTTTCGATCGGCTCCAGCCCAGAATCCCAAGAACGCTGTCCGCTGTTCCTGCATCGGCAGGACGTATGCCGCGGCCTCGTAGAGCGGATCGAGGCCCAGCATACTTCCGATCGCTTCCTCTGGCTCGAGCTTGATCAGGTTTTCGACGAAAACGTCTTCGACACGGTTCTGGAAAAGATCTGGCCCGCCTTGGCCGACGCAGCTGCCGAAGAAGAGTACGAAGACGTCGATATCGCTCCCGATCCTCTGGTCGCCGCCGCCAAGACCCCGGGCCGCCGGCGTTCTCCGCAAGTCGATCCCGACACGATCCTGCCGACGCTCGAACGTCGTTTCGATGCCGAGCTTGAAGCGCGGATGGTCGCCTCGGACGAAGTCCAGACCAGCCTTCCTGATCCTTCCCGCGCACGCCCGCGGCCAACTCACCCTGCGGCAATGGCCGACGCGCCGCGCCGTGGTCGCGAGGTCGCAGCGCCAACAGAGACCGACCTGCCCGATTTCGACAGCCTGAGCCCCTTCAACGAAGGCGCATTCCACGCCTCTGTCCGGTCGGCGCTCTATGATCCGGTCGAGAAATCGGCTGCCAAAGCTATAATCGCAGAGCGTTCGCTTCAGGAACGCGCGGCAATCTACGCGGTGAACGCTTCGGTCGTCGCCCTCTCGCTGCCCGTTGGGGTCGCCATGATGGCCTATTCGGCAATGGGCAAAGAAGACCTGAACAACTCGGCCCGCGCGCTCGCTGTTACCGGAGCTCTCATCGGCATCGCCCAGACCAGCATCGGAAACGGTGTTCTGTCGTTCCTGATCTGATCAGGCGCCCGAGCGCTGCACCATCGTCGTATGGATGGAAAACACCACGGCTCCCGTCCCCGGGAGCCGTAAGACCGTTTGGCGTTCGCTTCGTTCGTAGGGGCTTTGTGGATTGCCTACAGGGCGCGGGTTCGCTTCCGTATGTGGCTGATAAAGGTCCGATAGATCATAGCGCAGGAGATTGGCCCGCCAAACGGGCCGCCCCGGCTGCACCCCGTCGAAAAGCCGCTGCACCCGCGCCGCTACTCCTTCGTCATAGCTCGGCACCGGCACATGGATCGAGGTGAGCGGCCGGCCGATCTTCTCCGAAAGCGTCCATGCGGAAGGAAAGCACAGGAGAGCCGCTGTCAAAACGTGCTCGTCGCCCTGCTTCTGCAGGATGCAGAAATCCTCCTGCACGAGACGCGAGAGCGTGAGCAAAGGCGCATGGGTGTCGATCGTGACAAGCCGGTTGTCGGGGCGGCGCACCCCCTCGCCTTCCATGCGGTAGCGCGGGTTCAGCGCCAGCTCGGCCATGACCACGGTCAGAAGCTCGCTCGCCGCATCCTTCGCCTCGGGCAAGATCGCCATGACCTTCTCGGGCATCTCGGCGATCAGCCTAGCCTTCTCGGCCAACTGCCCAGCAAAGGCATCGTCCTGCCTCAGCCATTCACCCGGCTTCACCGGTTGCATCGCGGGCAACCGCGCCGCGGCGGCGGCGCGTTGCTCTTCGGGAATGGCATTCTGGAGGATCGGATTCGGCTGCATCCCTCCTTTCACCGCATCCACCGTGGAGAATCCACACCCGGAAATGTCGATTCCGTGCCGGACAGCCGCGGCGCAGCGTCTCAGCATGGGCCAAACCTGCACGGAGCCCCCGATGGAAGCCCCCTACCGCGAACGCCGCAAGATTGATCCCACCCGCGGCGCCCGCCTCGCCGATGGCACCCCGAACGACAACGACCGGATGGAAATCGGGCCGACCCAACTCGCCTTCACCGAATGGGCGGCGGCAGGCCTTGTCGCGCCCGATCTCGAACGGATGCGCGCTTTCCGGCACAAGCGCCTCGTCGATGCAGTGAATGCCCGCGACTATGGCGCGATCCTGATGTTCGACCCGCTCAACATCCGCTACGCGACCGACTCGACCAATATGCAGCTCTGGAACACCCACAACGCTTTCCGCGCCTGCCTTGTCTGCGCCGATGGCCATATGGTGGTCTGGGATTACAAGAACGCCATGTTCCTCAGCAAGTTCAACCACTTGGTGAAGGAACAGCGGAGCGGAGCGGATTTCTTCTACTTCGACCGGGGCGACAAGATCGAACCGGCGGCCGACCTCTTCTCAAACGAGGTGCGCCAGCTTCTGAAAGAACACGCGGGCGGCAATCTGCGGATCGGCGTCGACAAGGTGATGATCCACGGGCTTCGCGCGCTCGAGGCCTGCGGCCTGACTGTCCTGCCCGGCGAGGAGCTCACCGAAAAGGCCCGCTCGATCAAAGGCCCTGACGAAATCCTCGCCATGCGCTGCGCCAGCCACGCCTGCGAAACCGCCGTGGCCGAGATGGAACGCGCGGCGCGGGCGGGCGTCCCTCGCGGGCATATGTCGGAAGATGATATCTGGGCGGTCCTGCACGCGGAAAACATCCGCCGTGGGGGCGAATGGATCGAAACCCGCCTTCTTGCCTCCGGCTCGCGGACAAACCCATGGTTTCAGGAATGCGGGCCCCGCATCGTTCAAGAGAACGAGATCGTCGCTTTCGACACCGACCTGATCGGTTCCTACGGCATCTGCGTCGATATCAGCCGCACATGGTGGATCGGCGATGCCAAGCCGCGCCCCGACATGATCGAGGCGATGAAGATCGGCGTCGATCACATCGCCCACAACATGAGCCTTCTGGCCCCCGGCGTCTCGATCCGTGACCTCACGTTCAAATCCCACAAGCTGCCGCAGATCTATCAGGAACAAAAATACGGCTGCCTGATGCATGGCGTTGGCCTGTGCGATGAGTGGCCGCTCGTGGCCTATGAGAGCAACTTCGTCGAAGGCGCGTTTGACTACGAGCTAGAGCCGGGGATGTGCCTCTGCGTCGAGGCGCTGGTCAGCCCCGAGGGCGGCGATTTCTCGATCAAGCTCGAGGATCAGGTGGTGATCACCGAGACAGGTTTTGAAAACCTGACCCGCTATCCCTTCGATCCCGCCCTCCTCGGCAATTAGCCGCGGGTATAGACCGTGACCGAGGTGTAATCCTTGCGCGGGCCTTTCACGGTCCAGATCGCGCGCCATTCGGGCCAGCCGGTGAAATCGTATTCCACGCGGTAGAGGTCGGATCCGCAGGGATGATCGGTGCCATTGGCGTGACCTGCGGGTGTAAAGGAGTGAAAGGCCCGGCCATCGGTAAAGCTCACCGCGACACGGCCCCCCTCAAACGACCAGCAATACCCACGCGAGGCCTCGACCGGCGCGCTCTCGCCTATCCGAAGCTCTCCGGCCTCGTGGTAATCCAGTCCTGCGTCGCTTCGGCGGGTCAGCTCTGCCTTGCCGCTCAGCTCACCCACCTGTTTCAAACGCCGGTCTTCGATGTCCCTGCTGATCAGCCAGGTGCCGAGAAAGTCACTCACGCTGAGTGGACGCATTCGCTTCTCCCCAGAGCCAGGTGTCGAATCATAAGAAACCGCCCCTGCCCTCTAGGCGCTCAAGTATCGCGCCCCGACCCCAGCCGCAACGCACAAGAGGGAAATCGCCGCAGGCCGCCCATCGGCCTTGTGACCGCCCCCCCCGCGCACTATGAGGCAGGCAAGCTTCATTTCCCGAAAAAGGCCGCGCCATGATCCCCCGCTATGCCCGCCCCGAAATGACCGCCATCTGGTCGCCCGAAACCAAATTCCGCATCTGGTACGAGATCGAGGCCCACGCTTGCGACGCGCAGGCCGCGCTTGGCGTCATCCCCAAAGAAAGTGCCGCAGCCGTCTGGAGGGCCAAGGACGTCGAGTTTGACGTGGCCCGCATCGACGAAATCGAAGCCGTCACCAAACATGATGTGATAGCCTTCCTCACCCACCTTGCCGAACACATCGGCTCGACCGAGGCCCGATTCGTCCATCAGGGTATGACCTCGTCCGACGTCCTCGACACCACCCTCAACGTCCAGCTCGTCCGCGCCGCCGATATCCTTCTGGCCGACATGGACAAGGTCCTCTCCGCGCTCAAGAAGCGCGCCTTCGAGCACAAGGATACCGTCCGCATCGGCCGCAGCCATGGCATCCACGCCGAGCCGACGACCATGGGCCTGACCTTCGCCCGCTTCTACGCCGAGATGGACCGCAACAAGGCCCGCCTTCTGGCCGCCCGCGAAGAGATCGCCACCGGCGCGATCTCGGGCGCTGTCGGCACCTTCGCCAATATTGATCCCGCCGTCGAAGAGCACGTCTGCAAGATGCTTGGCCTGCGCCCCGAGCCGATCAGCACGCAGGTGATCCCGCGCGACCGCCACGCGATGTTCTTTGCCACCCTCGGCGTCATCGCCTCCTCGATCGAGAACGTCGCCATCGAGATCCGCCATATGCAGCGCACCGAGGTTCTGGAAGCGGAAGAGTTCTTCTCGCCCGGCCAAAAGGGCTCGTCGGCCATGCCGCACAAGCGCAACCCGGTCCTGACCGAAAATCTCACCGGCCTTGCCCGCCTTGTGCGGATGGCGGTTGTCCCGGCGATGGAGAACGTGGCCCTCTGGCACGAGCGCGATATCTCGCACTCTTCCGTCGAGCGCGGCATCGCGCCGGACGCGACCATCACCCTCGATTTCGCGCTCAACCGCCTCGCCGGTGTGATCGAAAAGCTCGTCATCTACCCCGAGAACATGCTCAGGAACATGAACAAGTTCCGTGGCCTCGTGATGAGCCAGCGCGTCCTTCTTGCCCTCACTCAAGCCGGCGTCAGCCGCGAGGACGCCTATCGCCTCGTCCAGCGCAACGCCATGAAGGTCTGGGAACAGGGCAAGGACTTCAAGGAAGAACTCCTTGCCGATGCCGAGGTCACGGCGGCACTGTCTCCGGCCGAGATCGAAGAGAAATTCGACCTCGGCTATCACACCAAACACGTCGACACGATCTTTGCCCGCGTTTTCGGCAAGGGCTGACCTACGGCGGGGCCGTTCTGGCCCCGCCCTTTCTCAAGCGGTCGCTGCCGCGTGCACCGGCTGGCGGCCCTGAGGCAAATGGGTCGCCGCAGGGGTATGCTGCCGGGGTTGCGCGGCGGTTGCCGACATACTCAAAACAGCATAGCGCCGCCCGTCGCCTTCGTTGAGATAGGGCTCTCCGATCCGCTCGGCGTCAAAGCCGAGCTGCCGCAGCGCCCGCATCAGCGAGATCGGCGAAAGCGACATGAGCCGCGTGGCACCGTTCCTTGCGGCCACGTCGATCAGGCCTCCGACGATCAGTGACAAACATTCGCTGCGATCAATCTGGGTATCAACATCGTCTGAGATAACGAGACGTGTGCATTCCCACATCTGAGCATTGGCAACATCCGCTGGCATAACTTCGGCGGGAATATCGACCAGTTTGCCGGCAAAGGCATCCCGAAGCATATAGGTGTGCTGGCCCCAGGTTGCGGTAGTAGCCATTGTTCTGGCCCCGCCGACAACCTGTCCATCCCGAAGCACCAAGGAATAGTGCGCGGTTGGATTGTCGTATTGGTCCATCTCCACTTTGTCATTGTGAGGGATGTGCCAACCGAGCGTATCGACGAAGAAGCGCTTTCGCAGGGCCAGATAGTCAAAATAGGCGCTGCCAAACATATGCATCGTCGACATGTCGAATGTGATGTTTTCCATGGGTCTCTCCTCTTGGGTTATTAGTTGTACATTAGTTACAACTTTAACGAGAAATGACCATTTTGTGGAGTTTCCACGACCGCGCACCAATAGACGGTACTGGCCCGAATTTGGGCCAGCCCGGAAACATAGCGGGATCCAGATTTTTAGATGAGTCCAAACTCCGAAGCCATCGCGGCGGCCTGAGCCCCGGTCTGCGCTCCGAGCTTCAGCTTTGCGTTCTTCAAACGCTGCTTGACCGCGCCCTCGGACACGCCAAGTTCATAAGCTATCTGCTTGACTCGCAAGCCATCTCTGACCATCCGCAGCGCCTCAAGCTCTGCAAGAGTAAGGTTGCTGGGCGGTGCTTTTTCGGCATGCAAACGCTGGATATGACCGCGCAAGAGATCAATTTCGTACTGGGTAAACTCGCGATCCGACCGCGCGAATGTCCCAAAAGAGCGCTGACCTTCGGGGTTATTATCAAAGACACTGACCGCCACGCCATAGCGCAGCCCGAAGCTTTCAGCCTTGGCAAGAACCCCCCGGACATCGTCAAAGTCGATCTCGCTCCAACGGATTGTGCCGGTTTTGGAATAAACCCAGCGAATCACGGGATCGGCCATCATGTAGCGTTCGGCGGTATAGTGGCTTACCCAATCAGCCGGAAGCGCATTGATTTCTTCCAGCGGAAAAGCAAAGCCAACACGCAGGGCAAGATAATATCCAGCCGGAGCGATTTCGCTCAAATCGTTGATGGCTATCTTTTGAAGCATCATCCTGTCGAAGCGTGTCACTAGGGAACTGCACTAAAGTCTAGTGCCATCCGGTCATTTTGGGTCTTATATCCGAAGAAAGCTATGCTACCTATATATCATCAAGCAACCTAAAAGCGAGTAAACAGGGTTTTGTCAGCCACTCAAACAGAAATCCGCGCGGTCCTGTCTGATTTGAAGATTTTGGCGGCGAACGGCTATGCCGCAGCGCTTCACATCAATTTCACGACACCGGCATTTCTCTTTCAGACCTACCCGACTGACTGGCTGGCGATCTATTCGCAGCAGGGGATGGTTATGAAAGACCCGACGGTTCTGTGGGGGTTTGAAAACCTCGGGACAGTGCGGTGGTCCGATCTGATCGCGCTTGACAGTGACGGTGTCATGAAAGAGGCGACCAAATTCGGCATGAAATTTGGCCTCACAGTCGCCGTCGAACGCGGCGGTACGAGATCCATCTCGAGCCTGTCGCGTAGTGATCGTGAATTCTCTGATAATGAGCTCGCACAAGCTGCGGATATGATTGCCAAACTTCACGATTTGACGGCGCAGGCCCCAACCCTCACAGACGAAACACGCGTTGCTCTGCGCCGACAGTCCATCCAAGTCACACATCCGTCCTAACCCGGAATAAACCTTTCCTTCGGACACTGCGCTGGCCGCAACCGGAGGCAGAATGTCAGAGACCGCAGCCCTAACCCGCCGCAGCAAAGCCGCCTTGATCTTGCGCCTCCTCGTCGGCGACGGAAAGGGTCTTTCTCTGGCCGAAATGCCGGAAGAGACCCAGATCACTCTTGCTCGCGAAATGGGCAAGCTTGGAAGCATCGACAAAGCGACGGTCGATCAGGTGGTCGACGAATTTGCCGGCCAGCTTGAAAAGGTTGGGCTTGGGCCCGCGGGTGGGGTCGCCAAGGTGATCGACGGATTGGCCGATTTACTTAGCCCAGAGGTTGCAGCAAAGCTGCGCGACGAGGCGCGCAACGGGCCCCCGCCTGATCCTTGGGATTATGTTCGGTCTCTGGAATTGCCAGAACTCAAACCGATTATGGAAAACGAAACCGTCGAGACCTCCGCCGTTATCCTGTCGCGGTTACCGGTCGCCAAGGCCGCACCGCTTCTGGGCCTGCTACCCGGTGAAAAGGCGCGTCGCATCGCGTTTGGTGTATCGCAGATTGGCGCCATCGCGCCTCAGACAGTTGCCATAATCGGTGCTGCGCTCGCCAGAGCCTATACCCGCCCTGCCCAATCGGCTTTCCCAGATGACCCCAGCGAGCGGATTGGCGAGATCCTGAATGCCGCAACGGCTTCAACCCGCGACGATCTTTTGGCGGATTTCGCATCCAACGATCCCGTATTCGCAGACAGGGTCCGCAAGGCGATCTTTACCTTCGCTGATATCCCGCTGCGAATTGCCGGGCCTGACATTTCGAAGATTCTTCGTGGCCTTGATGGGCGTGAGCTTGCCACGGCGCTGGCTTTTGCAACCGCCACAGGTGGTGCCGATCAAGAGGCCTTCGATTATATCTTTGCCAACCTCTCGCAGCGGATGGGCGAACAGATCCGTGAAGAGGTGAAGGATCGAGGAAAAGTCAGAAAAGCCGACGGCGAGGCGGCACAGTCGGCCTTTGTTGCAGCGATACGCGCCGCTGTGGATGCCGGAGAAATCGTCTTGGTCGAGGAGGAAACCGAAGAGGAAACCTAAGCTCTGGCCACAAGCGGCCTTGCCCACAGGGCTGGTCGATTCTATCTCTGCTCCTTATGACTGCGGGGGCAGATGGGCAATTCCGAAGATCAAAATGGCGCAATCGCCGACTGGTTGACCGATCGGGCGCTTCGCACCCTGATCGGCACAGCAATGTTGATGCCGCATCCCAGGCGCGTTGCCTTCATGGGCGGGCTGGTGAAACGGCTTGGCAGGCGCGTTGGCTATGAAACCCGCGTTTTCGACAACCTCAGCCGGATCCGGCCCGATTTTTCCCAAGGCCGGCGACAGGAAATTGCCGATGGTGTGCTCGACAATTTTGGCCGGACCTTGATCGAGAACTACTCTTACAAGACATTTGGGAGCTGGCTCGAAGGCACAGCCATCACAGGAGAAGGCCTCGCCTCCGTTGAAGAGGCCCGCGCCGCAGGGAGGCCCGTTCTTTTCGTGACAGGCCATTTTGGCAATCACGAAGTCCCCCGCCAGGTTCTTGCCGCGCGCGGCTACGAGATCGGCGGCCTCTATCGACCGATGGCGAACCGCTTTTTCAATGACCACTACGCCAAAACCATGACCGAGCTTTCAGGGCCCGTCTTTCCGCAAGGCAAAAGTGGCACCATCGGCTTTGCCCGACACCTCAAGAACGGCGGGATGGGAACGCTTCTTTTTGACGTCGACGTGCCCGGTGGCATGGTCATCGATTTTCTCGGCCATCCCGCCCGCACTGCAAGCTCTGCCGCCGATCTTGCGCTGCGCTTCGATGCTTTGGTCGTGCCCTATTTCGGCATTCGTCAGCCAGATGGGCTTAATTTCGAAGCTGCTATCGAGGCCCCGATCCCGCATAGCGACCCGCGCCGCATGATGATCGAAATGACCCGCCGCCTCGAAGCCAGGATCGAGGCCAACCCGGAACAATGGTTCTGGGTTCACCGGCGTTGGAAAGCGCGCCGCTAGTCGATCCGGGCGGCAGCGAGGATCGGCCCGAAATCGGCCGCTTGAAGGATCACAACACCGCGCTCATCGCCGGAATAGGGCGCCTCGACGGACAATTCGCCCCTGCCCGACCAAGTGCCGAGTATCTGCCACGATGTCACAACATTCGCGTAATCGATCCTGCGGCCCTTGTTTTCGCCCCGCGTGATGCTGACTTCAGCTCTCGGCAAATATCTCACAAGATTGATCTGAACCGGCCCTTGAAGCCGGGCCAAAGGACTAGCGGAAATCCTGATCCGGCCCTCGTCGGCCATAACCACCTGTATACGAACGTTTTCCGGCCGGGTGGCCGCTTCGGCGATCAGGGCGTCAATCTCCTGCGGGTGCGCCCCGCCAATCGCCGTTTGACCCGCGATCATGAACTGTGGGGTATAGATCGTCCGGGCACTCTGCGCATGGGCATAGCCCTTTTGACGAAGGGTGAATTCCGGGTTCCCGAAGGTGTCCTTCCAGCCGATGTAATCCCAATAGTCGACATGAAATGCCAAGGCGATAACATCAGGACGTTTCGACATTTCACGCAGAAGCTCATCCGCCGGAGGGCAGGAAGAACAGCCCTGCGAGGTGAAAAGCTCGACGACAACAGGAGCATCCTCTGCAAGGCTCTTCTGCGGGAAAAAGCCCAACAGCAAAAGCACCAGGAAAGACTTCACTAGACCCATTTCACGCCCATGTGCGACCATCTGAGACAGGCTAGATCATCTGCCCGTCAATGGCCAATCAAGGAATTGCGAGTCATTGTGACACCGCATCCTGAATCGAACGACCAAAGGACCGAATCGTTTGAAACTCCAACTTGGATTTTATTGTGCACAATGGTATACAAAACGGGTCGCCACCCCTTGATTGCCATTTCCACATAGGGCAGAAGCGGCCCAACAATCCCGAAACTCCCTGCGCGAGGAGCACGCCATGACCATCAAAGTCGGCCTCGATACCGCCAAGACCCGCACGACCCTGACCGCGGGCAACCAGAGCATCGCCTATTATTCGATCCCCGCCGCACAGGCCGCGGGCCTTGGCGATTTCTCGCGCCTTCCTGCTGCGCTAAAGGTCGTCCTTGAGAATATGCTGCGTTTCGAAGATGGCGGTTTCTCGGTCTCGGTTGACGATATCAAGGCCTTCGCCGAATGGGGCGCCAACGGCGGCCAGAACCCGCGCGAGATCGCTTATCGCCCGGCCCGCGTCTTGATGCAGGATTTCACCGGCGTTCCCGCCGTGGTCGACCTGGCCGCGATGCGCGACGGTATCAAGGCCCTCGGCGGCGATGCCCAGCAGATCAACCCGCTGAACCCCGTTGACCTCGTGATCGACCACTCGGTGATGATCGACGAGTTCGGCAACCCCCGCGCCTTCCAGATGAACGTGGATCGCGAATACGAACGCAACATGGAGCGCTACCAGTTCCTCAAATGGGGCCAGAACGCCTTCCAGAATTTCCGCGTCGTGCCCCCCGGCACCGGCATCTGCCATCAGGTCAACCTCGAATACCTCGCCCAGACCGTCTGGACCGACACCGACCAGACCGGCGCGACTGTCGCCTACCCCGACACGCTCGTCGGCACCGACAGCCACACCACCATGGTCAACGGCCTTGCGGTCCTTGGCTGGGGTGTTGGCGGGATCGAGGCCGAGGCCGCGATGCTCGGCCAGCCGATCTCGATGCTGATCCCCGAGGTCGTTGGCTTCAAGCTCACCGGCGAGATGGTCGAAGGCACCACAGCGACCGACCTTGTGCTCAAGGTCGTCCAGATGCTCCGCAAGCACGGCGTTGTCGGCAAATTCGTCGAATTCTATGGGCCGGGCCTCGATCATCTGCCGCTCGCCGACCGCGCCACCATCGCCAACATGGCCCCCGAATACGGCGCCACCTGCGGCTTCTTCCCGATCGACGGCGAGACCCTGCGCTATCTGCGCCAGACGGGGCGCGACGAAGACCGCATCGCTTTGGTCGAAGCCTATGCCAAGGAAAACGGCTTCTGGCGCGGTGCGGACTATGCGCCGATCTATTCCTCGACGCTCGAACTGGATATGGGAACCATCGTCCCCGCCATCTCCGGCCCCAAGCGCCCGCAGGACTACCTGCCGCTCACCGGCGCCAAGGCGGCCTTCGCCAAGGAAATGGCCGAGGGTTTCAAGCGCCCCAATGACAAGCAGGTGCCGGTCGCGGGCGAGGATTACACCATGTCCTCGGGCAAGGTCGTGATCGCCTCGATCACGTCGTGCACCAACACCTCCAACCCCTATGTGCTGATCGGCGCGGGCCTTGTCGCCAAGAAGGCGCATGAGCTGGGCCTCACGCGCAAGCCTTGGGTGAAAACCTCGCTCGCCCCCGGCAGCCAGGTTGTCACCGAGTATCTCGAGGCCGCAGGCCTTCAGGAACACCTCGACGCCATCGGCTTCAACCTCGTGGGCTATGGCTGCACCACCTGCATCGGCAACTCGGGGCCACTCCAGCCCGAGATTTCCAAAGCCATCGCCGAGGGCGATCTGGTGGCGACCTCGGTGCTTTCGGGCAACCGCAACTTCGAAGGCCGCATCAGCCCCGATGTGCGCGCCAACTACCTCGCCTCGCCGCCGCTCGTCGTGGCCTATGCGCTGGCGGGTGACATGAACATCGACATCACGACCGAACCCCTCGGCACCGGCAAGAATGGCCAGCCCGTCTACCTCAAGGATATCTGGCCCACCAACAAGGAAATCGCCGACCTCGTCCACGCCACCGTGACGCGCGAAGCCTTCCTGTCGAAATACGCCGATGTGTTCAAAGGCGATGCCAAGTGGCAGGGCGTCGAGACCAGCGAAGGCGAGACCTACGACTGGCCGGCGACATCGACCTATATCCAGAACCCGCCCTATTTCCGCGGCATGGCCAAGGAACCGGGCGAGATCACCAATATTGAAGACGCCAAGGTGCTGGCGATCCTTGGCGACATGGTCACAACCGACCACATCAGCCCCGCAGGCTCATTCAAGGACACCACCCCCGCGGGCAAATACCTCACCGAGCGTCAGGTCGCCCCGCGCGAGTTCAACTCCTACGGTTCGCGCCGCGGCAACCACGAAGTGATGATGCGCGGCACCTTCGCCAATATCCGCATCAAGAACGAGATGCTGGATGGCGTCGAGGGCGGCTATACCAAAGGCCCCGATGGCGCGCAGACCTCGATTTATGACGCCGCCATGGCCTATCAGGACGCGGGAACGCCGCTCGTGATCTTCGCCGGCATCGAATATGGCGCGGGCTCCAGCCGCGACTGGGCCGCCAAGGGCACCGCCCTTCTCGGCGTCAAGGCGGTGATCGCCGAGACCTTCGAGCGCATCCACCGCTCGAACCTCGTCGGCATGGGCGTCATCCCCTTCGAGTTCACCGGCGGCCAGACCCGCAAATCGCTTGGCCTCAAGGGCGACGAGACGGTAAGCATCGAGGGCCTTGATACTGTCAAGCCGCTCGACACAGTCCCCTGCCACATCACCTATGGCGATGGCCGCAAGGTGACGATCAGCCTTAAGTGCCGGATCGATACCGCGCCCGAGATCGAATACATCGAGAATGGCGGCGTGTTGCACTTCGTGCTGCGCAATCTCGCCAAGGCCTGATCAGGCCAACCTGTCATGAAATCGGGGCGCTCGCGGCAATGCGGGCGCCTTTTTCATTCGCCGTAGACCACGCGACGGCAGTCGAGAAGGCTGTCGATCGCGTCGAGAAAGCCATCAAAGGGCGCGTCCACGAGAACGCTTCCCGTCCCATCCAGATACTGAACCGAGGTTGGCGTTTCCGCCATCGTTTCCAGTGTCTCAGCGAGCGTCTCAAGACCCGACACATCGCCCTCAGACCCAGACGCAACATGATCTGCGAACTGCCGGCCATAGATCGCATCCTCAAAGACAAGGCTATAGCCGCCGACGGCAAGGGATCCGGCCCCATGGGCAGCCGTGAAATTCCAATCCTGATCAGAAGCCTGCACGAGCGTCTCGCCGCCCGGAAGCAGCGCGACCAAAAGGTAGGACTTTTGGCCGACCCATATCGCCGTGCACGCAGCGGGTGTTTCAACAAAGACACCCGGCTCGGAATAGTGGGCGATGTCGGCAAGGTTGACCTGCCACTCAGCAAATTCCAAAGCCCGCGCGGGCAGCGAACCGACCATCGCCGTTGCCGCAAGCAAACCGGCCCATACCGGATGCAGGGTAGCCTTCATCTTATTGTCCCCCATTTGCCGCAGTGATCTTCGCAGCAATCGCCCCTCCTAGCTATGATGAAGGTCAAACCACGATCAAGCCCCATCGGCCCGATGTTGCCGCGCAATATCGCCAAAGCCCCTTGTCACGCCTCCCATTTCAGTCATCCTGACATTCAGTCTCAATTTGGAGCCAACATGTCCGGCCACAGCATCACCTTCACCCACGCCCTTTGCCGCGCCCCCGCGCGATCCGTGACCGATGGGCTGCGCGCCTCGGATCATGGCGACCCAAACCCCGACACCTTCGCCACCGAACACGCCGCCTATGTCGCTGCGCTGCGGGCAACGGGCGCGAGCGTGACGGTCCTACCCGCCCTCGAGGCTTTCCCCGACTCCGTCTTCATCGAAGACCCGGCTCTGGTCTTGAAGGGCCAAGCCATCGTCCTGCGCCCCGGCGCGCCCTCGCGGCTTGGCGAAGCGGCGGCAATGCGCGATGCGCTCTCGGCCAACTGTGACGGTGTGATCGACCTCAGCACTGACGGCTTCGTCGATGGCGGCGATATCCTCTGCTCTGACGACGAGGTGATGATCGGCCTCTCCGCCCGCACCAACCAACAAGGCGCCGACGACCTGCGCCCGATCGTCGAAAGCCTCGGCTATCGCCTTCGGATCGTCCAGACGCCGCCCGAGATCCTCCACTTCAAGACCGAGTCGAGCCTCCTCGATCCCGAGACCATCCTCGCCACGCCTGCGCTCGCCGCGGCGGGCTGTTTCGAGGATTACCGCGTGATCACCACCGAACCGGGCGAAGAAGCCATCGCCAACGCGATCCGCTTCAACGATACGGTCTTTGTCTCGGCGGGCTTTCCGCGCACGACCGAGACGCTGTCCAAGGCCGGCTACAAGGTGGTTCCGCTGGAAACGTCGCAGGCAGCCCTCGTCGACGGCGGCCTCTCCTGTATGTCGCTGCGCTATTCGCGCGCCTGAGCCAGAGCCTCTTCCAAGGCGGGCCGGAACCGCTGCTCATAGTCTGAACCGATCAGCGGGCCGGCAAAGCGGAACAGAACCGTTCCGTCGCCGTCGATGATGAAAGTCTCCGGCGGGGCGGAAACGCCCCAATCAATCGAGGTGCGCCCGCGTGGATCAAATCCCGACTTGAGGAACGGGTTGCCCTCTTCGAGGAGATATCCCAGCGCCTGATCGACGGTATCGCGGAAGTTGATCCCGACAAGACGAAATCCCCGCTCCGCGCCCTCGGCTGCCAGCGCTTTCAGGGTCGGATGCTCGGCCCGGCAAGGCGGGCACCAGCTCGCCCAATAGTTCAGAAGCGTAATCTCGCCATCGCGGAGATCGGCATCGGTCAACTGATCAAGCCCCGGCAGGCCTTCGCCCGCCACCGCGGGTGCCTCGCGCCCGACGAGGGTCGAGGGCAGATTGCGCCCTTGGCCGAGGAACATACCTCCAAGAAAAAGCCCCGCAATCGCCGCGAAGATCAGCGGCGGCACGATCACCAGCGGTGAAACCTTAGCCATTGTTGCCTTCAACCCGGTCGAGTTCCGCCCTCACCTTGCGTGCCCGGGCAAAGCTTTGCCAGACGATCACGACGAGGATCACAATGCTGATGCCATAGGCGCTCAGAACTTCGGTGGCATATTTTCCAAGATCAATCATCACGACCTCCGTGCCCGGGCCTGCAGCGCACCGATCCGGCGCAGGCGAATTTCAGTGCGGGTTCTGAGAATGACCAGCGCGATAAAGAGAAGCACAAAGCCCCCCATGCTGATCAGAAGCGGGATGTAATAAACGTTGGAAACATTCTCGGCCTTGTCCATCGACAGGGACGCACCCTGGTGCAAGCCCTGGTTCCAGAAGTTCACCGCATAGCGGCTCAGCAGCGCGAAGACCGAGCCGACCATGCACAGAACGCTCGTCAGATCTGCGGCGGTGTCGGGGTCTTCGATGGCCGACCAGAGCGCCACATAGCCAAGATAGAAGAGGAAGAGGATCAGGAACGAAGTCAGCCGCGGATCCCAAACCCACCATGTCCCCCAAGTGGGCTGGCCCCAGATCGCCCCGGTAATCAGCGCGATCAGCGTCATGGCGATGCCCACAGGTGCCGCCGCCTTGGCCGCCAGCGCCGAGACGTGATGCCGCCGCACCAGCCATATGAGCGAGGCCACCAGCATCATCAACCAGGCATTGATCGCCATCAGCGCCGAGGGCACATGCAGATAGATGATCTTGACAGTCGATCCGAAATTCTCGGCCTCGGGCGTGAAGAAGAAGCCCCAGACAAGCCCGATCACCGTCGCCGCGATGGCAATGGCAAATACCCACGGCAATACAGGTGCCGTTGTAGTCATGAACTTCTTGGGGTTTGCGTATTCCCAGATCGACATTTTCATTCCTCTCCGCGGCACCTGTCTAGCGCAGGTTGATCCGCAATGCGACAGCCGCGGCAAAAGGTAAAAGCGCAATGGCCCCCGCCGTAATCCCCGCCAGCATGATCAAAGGCGTGGCGGTTGCAAGCCCTTCCGCCCCGCGCCGCACCACCTCGGCCCCGAAAATCAGCGTCGGCACATAAAGCGGCAGCACCAGAAGCGACAAGAGCAACCCCCCGCGCCGGATACCGATGGTCAGCGCCGCGCCGAAGGTGCCGATCACCGATAGGGCCGGCGTGCCGATGATGAGCGAGACGAACAGAAACGAATAGGCCGGCCCCGGCAGGTTCAGAAGCGCCCCAAGCGCCGGCGCCGCCAGCGTCAGCGGCAACCCTGTAGTCAGCCAATGCGCAACCGCCTTCGAGAGCGCCGCCCCCTCCATAGGTAAGGGCGAAGTCGCCAAAAGCGCCAGCGAGCCGTCTTCATAGTCGAGCGCGAATATCCGGTCGAGCGACAAAAGCGCCGCCAGAAGTGCCGCCACCCAAAGAATCCCCGGCGCAATCTTCCCCAGAAGGTCCGAATTGGGGCCAACGCCGAACGGCACCAGCACCACCACGATCAGAAAGAACGCCAAACCAAGGCCAAAGCCCCCGCCCGCGCGCACGGCAAGGCGCAGATCCCGCATCAGAAGCGCGATCACAGGAAGGCCTCGTGGCTGCCGCCGGTCGCCTCGGGCGCGGCGCGGAACGGCTGAAGATCCAACTCCGGCGCCTCAAGCCCAAGGTCAATATGCGTGGCGATCACGGCGATACCACCCTTCGCCAGATGCTGATCGCGCAGGAAATCTGCGAAAAGCCTCACCGAGAACCGGTCGAGCGAAATCGTCGGCTCATCGAGAAACAAGACCTTCCGCCCGATCACCCCTAGCCGCGCCAGCCCCAGCCGCCGCTTCTGCCCAGACGACAGCGTCGCCGCAGGCCGCTCGGCCAGATCGACCAGATCAAAGGCCCTCAGCACGGACTCATCCATCGCCCGCCCGTAAACACTCGCCCAAAAGGCCAGGTTCTCGCGCACGCTCAGCGCCGCCTTGATCCCGTCCTCATGGCTCGCATAGGCGCCCTCCTCGGCCGGATAGGCGATCTCGCCCGCCTCGGCCGGCTGCAGGCCCGCCAGCGTCCGCAACAGCGTCGTCTTGCCGATGCCATTGGGTCCGCGCAGGATCAACGCCTGCCCCGCAGGCACAGCAAAGCTCACCCCGTCCAGAACCGGGATGCCGCCGCGCAGGCATTTGAGATCGGTGACACGAAGCTCCATGAGGGCCGATTACCTGAACGAAAGCCGCGAGGAAAGCATCAGACCGGCAAGAGCGCCAATCCGACGCGCCGCCCTTCCGACAAAAGCACATTATAGGTCCGGCAAGCAGGCGGGCTCGCCATGATCTCGACCCCGATCCCCGCCTCTTCCAGAACCGCGCGAAACCCCGCCTCCAACGGCGCTATCTCCGCGCCCATACCTACGAACAAAACGTCGATCTGGTCGGCCACGGCAAGGATCGCCTCGGCATCGCCAATCCCGCCCCAGCCGGAAATCCCCCCCGGCATCACCAGGATCGGCCCCTCAAAGACCTTTCCGCCCAACCGGAAGAACCCCGGCCCATAGCCCTCGACCGGAACCGCCCCGCTATAGACCACTTCGTTCAGGCGCATCCCCGCCCCTTCTTTTGGCCCAAAATACTCCCGCCGGAGGCAGGCTTTCGCCAGAAAGCCTTCAGGCGTCGATATCCATGAACTGGTTGCCCGTCGGCTTCTTCTCTTTCGACCAATCCCGCTTCACGCCCAGCATCAGCACGACGTTCTTGGCGATATAGATCGAGGAATAGGTGCCCACGATAATGCCCCAGGTGATCGCGAAAACGAACCCGCGGATCACATCGCCGCCCAGAACCAGAAGCGCAATCAGCGCGATGAGCGTCGTGCCCGAGGTCATGAGCGTCCGGCTCAGGGTCTCGTTGGCCGAAAGATTAAGCACATCGATGAGCGGCATCACCTTGTATTTGATAAGGTTCTCCCGCGCCCGGTCAAACACCACCACCGTGTCGTTGATCGAATAGCCGACAATCGTGAGAAGTGCCGCAATGATCGCCAGATCGAACTTGATCTGCAAAAGCGAGAAGAGACCGATGGTCAAACCCACGTCATGCACCAAGGCGACAACCGCGCCGAGCGCAAACTGCCATTCGAACCGCAACCAGATATAGACCACGATCGCCGCAATCGCGCCCGTAACCGCGAGAATCGCCTTCTGAATAAGCTCGCCCGAAACCTTCGGACCCACGCTCTCGACCGAAGGGAAGGTGATCGACGGATCAACCGCCTGCAAAGCGGCTTCGATCTTGGCGATCGTCTCGCTGGTCACGCTTTCCTGCCCTTCCTGGGCCTGAATACGCACCATCGCAACGTGCTGATCATCGGCAAAGGTCGGGTCAAACACCTCGGTGATCGTCACATCGCCAAGCCCCAGCGGCGTCACCGCCGCACGGTAGGCCGCAACATCGACAGCCGCCGTCGAATCCGTGCGGATCGTCGTGCCGCCCTTGAAGTCGATGCCGAAATTCAGCCCCATGAAGAGATAGACGACCAGCGAGGCAACCAGAAGGACCACCGAGCCGCCAAAGGTGACCTTCGCATAGCCGAAGAAATTGATCTTGGTATTGTCGGGAACCAGACGCAGACGCATCACTCAGACCTCAATGGTTTTCGGACGGCGGCGCTGGAACCACCAGACAATCAGCAAGCGGGTCACGAAGATCGCCGTGAACACCGATGTCAGGATGCCAAGGCCAAGGGTCGTGGCAAAGCCGCGCACAGGGCCCGAGCCAACGATCCACAGGATCACTGCGGTGATCAGGGTCGTGATATTGGCATCGAGAATCGCCGAAAGCGCCCGCTCATAGCCAAGCTCGATCGCCCGCGCCGGGCCTTTGGCGGTTTTCAACTCCTCGCGGATGCGTTCATAGACCAGCACATTGGCATCCACCGCCATGCCGATGGTCAGAACGATCCCGGCGATGCCCGGCAAGGTCAGCGTCGCGCCGATCAGTGACAGGACACCAAAGATCAGGCCCACGTTGATCGCCAGCGCGATATTGGCGAAGACGCCGAAAAGCCCATAGCTCAGGATCATGAACACAACGACCGCCGCCATGCCGACAAGCGCGGCCATCTGGCCTGCGTCGATGCTGTCCTGGCCAAGTTCGGGGCCGATGGTGCGTTCTTCTAGGAAAACCAGCTCCGCCGGCAAGGCGCCGGCCCGCAGAAGCACGGCGAGATTGGTCGATTCCTCGACCGTAAAGCTGCCGGTGATGATGCCCGACCCGCCCGGAATGTGGCTCTGAATCGTCGGTGCGCTGATCACCTCGTCGTCGAGGACGATGGCGAAGGGCGCGCCGATGTTCTCGGCCGTATAGTCGCCAAACTTGCGCGCGCCGGTCGGATTGAAGCGGAAATTCACCGCCGGACGGCCGTTCTGATCAAAGCTCGGTTGCGCGTCCACAAGCTCTTCGCCGGTGACAACTGGCGTCTTTTCAAGCACATAGTATGTGCCCGGATCATCCAGCGAGGGAAGGACCTCGTTGGTTGCCGCAACGCCCGCATCGGGATCGCTCGTGCGGCTTACCACCGGCTGGAAGGTCAATTGTGCGGTCGCGCCGATCCAACCCTTCAGCTCCTGCGCCGATTTCGCGCCCGGAACCTGAATGAGGATACGGTCCGCGCCTTGACGCTGGATCGAGGGCTCGCGGGTTCCCGCGGCGTCGATCCGGCGGCGGATGATCTCGAGCGCCTGTTGCAGTGTCCGCTCGTCGGTCGCGGCTTTCTCGGCGTCACTGAGCGAAATCGTCAGGACCGCGCCTTCAGCAGAAACAACAATATTGGAGGCCCCAGCGCCAGTGAGCGACGCGACAGGGCGGGCCAGCCCGCGTACCAGCTCAAGCGCCTGCTCGGCGCCCTCGGGTTTGGAAATGCGAACCTTCAGAACATCCGGCTCGCTCTCTTCCCGCGTGACAAATCCCACGTCATCCCGCTTGGCAGCAAGGACGTCGCGCACATCGGGCCACATCGATTCCATGGTGGAGGCATACACATCCGCGACCTGCACCTCGGCCAGAAGATGCGCTCCGCCGCGCAGATCGAGGCCAAGGTTCACAAGGCCAGACGGCAGGAACGAGGGCCAGAGCGCGGCATCCGCCTCGAGCGCCTCGTTGGAAAGCCCGTTGTCGATCGCGGCGACGGCATCGTTGTGATGCTCCACCCGGTCATAGAAGAGGTTGGGCACGGCGAGCGCCAGCCCGACCATGCAGGTCAGAACGATCAGGACCTGCCGGAACGGTGAGATGTGGAGCATCTGGGTCTGTCCTTGGGGCGTTTAGGCCTTGGCCGGCTCGGTCTTGCTGGTCACGGCGGAAATCGACGAACGCACGACGCGCACCGAAACGCCCGAGGCGATCTCGACCTCGACCTCGTTGTCATCCTTGACCTTGGTCACCTTGCCGATGAGGCCGCCTTGAGTGACCACCTGATCGCCACGGCGCAGGGCCGCCACCATCTGCTGATGCTCTTTCAATTTCTTCTGCTGCGGACGGATCAGAAGGAAATACATGATGCCGAACACAAGGATCAGCGGGATGATGGATTGGATGCCCTGCATGGGTCGTCCCCTGTCTGTTAAAGGTCTGGCGAGGAGGCCCCCCGCGAAAGTCGCGGCACGTTAAGCCCGCCTTCAGGGAATGGCAACAAGTGCTGACCTTTTTCCCTGTTCACAGGCCCGTGCCTTTGCGGCATATGGGGTCCACGAACGAAAACACCAGCCCAAGGAGCCGGACCCATGCACGATATCCGCACCATCCGCGACAACCCCGCCGCTTTCGACGCGGCGCTCTCGCGCCGTGGGATTGCGGGTCTGTCGTCGCAGATTCTGGCGATCGACGAGGCGCGCCGGGCGATGATCCACGCCGCCGAAACCGCGCAGGCCGATCAGAACAAGGCGTCCAAAGAGGTGGGCGCCGCAAAAGGGCGCGGCGATGAGGCCGAGTTTGAACGGCTTCGCGCGCTGGTGGCCGAGAAAAAGGCCGAGGTTGCGGCGATGACCGAGGCGGCCAAGGGCAAGGATCAGGAGCTGACCGATCTGCTCCTGACGATCCCCAACCTTCCTTACGACGACGTGCCGAACGGCGCCGACGAAAAAGATAACGTGCAGATCCGCACATGGGGCACGCCGCGCGAGATGAATTTCAAGCCGGTCGAACATTATGAGCTGAAGGCGGTTCAGGGCGGCATGGATTTCGAGACCGCCGCGAAACTTTCGGGAAGCCGTTTTGTCATCCTCGGCGGCGCGGTGGCGCGTCTGCACCGGGCGCTTGCCCAGTTCATGATCGACACGCATGTGGATCACCACGGGCTGACCGAGATGATCACCCCGGTGCTGGTTCTGCCCGAGATGATGCTGGGCACCGGCCAGCTGCCGAAGTTTGGCGAGGACAGCTACCAGACCACCAACGGCTGGTGGCTGATCCCCACCGCCGAGGTGACGCTGACCAATACGGTCAATGGCGAGACGGTCGAGCAATCCACCCTGCCCCGCCGCTATGTCGCCCACACCCAGTGTTTCCGCTCGGAAGCGGGCAGCGCGGGGCGCGATACGGCGGGGATGCTGCGCCAGCACCAGTTCGAGAAGGTCGAGATGGTGTCGATCACCACGCCCGACCAGTCAGAAGCCGAGCATCGCCGGATGACCGACTGCGCCGAGGCGATTCTTGAAAGGCTTGGCCTGCCCTATCGCACGGTCGTTTTGTGCACCGGTGATATGGGCGCAGGAGTGCGGCGGACGCATGACCTCGAGGTCTGGTTGCCGGGGCAGAACGCCTATCGCGAGATCTCTTCGGTCTCGACCTGTGGCGACTATCAGGCGCGGCGGATGAACGCCCGTTTCAAGCCTGCCGCCGGTGGCAAGCCCGAGTTTGTGCATACGCTGAACGGCTCGGGCCTTGCCGTGGGCCGGACGCTGATCGCGGTACTGGAGAACGGGCAACAGGCGGATGGCTCGGTCGAGCTGCCACAGGTGCTACACGCCTATCTGGGCGGCAAGAGCCGCATAACTGCGGACGGCGCTCTCGCGTAGGGGGGATCAGGGGGGCGCCGCCCCCCGTCCCTTCCGGGACTCCCCCCGGAGTATTTCAGGCCAAAAGAATTCAGGCGCCTGCGGCTTGGCGGGCGTAATCCCCGGCGTCGAACCAGCCGCGTGAGGCGATGACTTTGTGGGTGTCGTCGAGATCCCACTCTTCCCACCCCTGGATGGCGAGCGGATGGCCTGTGCCGGCATCGTGGCCTGTAAAGGTCCACAGATAGGCCATATGACGACCGGCCGGGCGCACGCCGTCACACGTCAGGTTGAGATCGGGAACATCGCGGTAAAAGCCCGCCGCCATTTCGGCAACGCCCGCGCGGTCGATCCATGGCGTGCCCCGGTTGATGACAATCTGGGATTTCGTCGCGTAGAAGGACGCGACCGCCTGCGGATCCTTGCTGTTCCAGGCTGCGGTATAGGCCGCTCCTAACGCGACCGCCTGTTCAAGTGAAATCGACATTTTACCCCCAATGCGTTGATCTATTGCCGCAGCATGGGGCCGATGCCGGCAACAAGGCAACCCCTAGCGGCGGGGTTTGCCGCCGGGTTTTCCGAGGTGCTTGTCGAGTGCGGTGGGCCGCTTTTTCTTGCGGTCCTTGTAAGGGTTCTTGTCGCCCTGATCGCGCAAGGTCATGCGGATCGGTGTTCCCGGCATGTCGAAATCGGCCCGCAAGCCGTTGACAAGATAGCGGGAATAGCTTTCCGGAACGGACTCGGGATGCGAGGTCATCACGACGAAGGCGGGGGGCCGAGTTTTGACTTGCGTCATGTAGCGCATCTTGATCCGGCGGCCTTGCGGCGCGGGTGGCGGGTGTTGCTCCAACATACCGATGAGCCAGCGGTTGAGCGCGGCGGTGCTGACGCGGCGGTTCCAGACGTCATGGGCCTTGAGGATCGCGGCGTGGAGGCGGTCGAGGCCACGGCCGGTTTTGGCCGAGACGGTGACCATCGGTGCGCCACGCAGCTGCGGCAGGAGGCGTTCGAATTTCTCGCGCAGGTCTTTGAGCTTTTCCTGCTTTTCGTCTTCGAGATCCCATTTGTTGACCGCGATTACGACCGCCCGCCCCTCGCGTTCGGCGAGGTCGGCAATGCGCAAGTCTTGTTGTTCGAAGGGGATCTCGACGTCGAGGAGGACGATTACGACCTCGGCGAATTTCACGGCGCGCAGACCATCGGAAACCGAGAGCTTTTCAAGCTTTTCATGGATCTTGCCTTTGCGACGCATCCCCGCCGTATCGAAGATCCGCATCGGCACGCCGTCCCAGTCGGTCTGGACCGAGATCGCGTCGCGGGTGATGCCGGCCTCGGGGCCGGTGAGCAGGCGTTCTTCGCCGATGATCTTGTTGATCAGCGTCGATTTGCCGGCGTTGGGGCGACCGACCACGCAGATCTGCAGGGGTTTGTCGTGGGTCGGGATACGGGGGCCGTCTTCATCCTCTTCGCCTACATCGACATCCGTTTCAGGGGCATCGGCGGCGGCGCGTTCTTCGAAGAGATCCGCCAGCGGCAGGAGGACGTGATAAAGCTCGTCCATCCCCTCGCCATGTTCGGCCGACAAGCGCAGCGGCTCGCCAAGGCCGAGGCTATAGGCCTCGAGAAGCCCGGCCTCGCCCGCCCGGCCCTCGGCCTTGTTGGCCGCAAGGATCACATGGGCATTCTTCTTGCGCAGGATTTCGGCAAACACCTGATCGGAGGGGGTGATGCCTACGCGGGCGTCGACGAGGAAGAGGCAGACATCGGCCATCTCGACCGCGCGTTCGGTCAGGCGGCGCATCCGGCCCTGAAGGCTGTCGTCGGTCGCCTCTTCAAGGCCCGCGCTGTCGATCACCGTAAAGCGCAGGTTGCCGAGCCGCGCCTCGCCCTCGCGCAGGTCGCGGGTGACACCGGGCTGGTCGTCGACCAGCGCGAGCTTCTTGCCCACGAGGCGGTTGAACAGCGTCGATTTGCCCACGTTGGGGCGTCCGACTATGGCGAGGGTAAAGGTCATCTTGGGCAATCCGTCAGGTCAGAGACGGCGCGATACACCATTCCGCCGTCAACGGAAAGCCAGCAGTTGGCCTTTCGCCGAGACGACATAGAGGACGCCGCCCGCCACCACAGGGTTTGAGGCCGCGCCACCCGGAAGATCAATGGTCCGCAAGAGCGCGCCGGAGACCGGATCAAACTCGCGCAATGTCTCGTCCGAAGAAGCGACGATCAGGCGGCGACCGGCGAGGATCGGGCCATAGAGGGCGTGGATATCGCGCTGGCGCTTGGGACGATCAGAGACGAACCGCGGCAGGTCCATCCGCCAGATCACCGTACCCGAGCCGGCATCGGCACGGATCAGCTGGTTCAGATCGTTGAGAAGGAAGATCGAGCCGCCCGCCGGGACGACCGGGCCGGTTGCGCCGTCGTTTAGGGTCCAGAGGCGTTCGCCGGTCGCCAGATCGAGCGCCACGGTGCGGCCCGAGACATTGCCAACGTAGACGCGGTTGCCGTCGATCACCGGATCGGCAGCGATATCCGAGACCGTGGCCGCCACATGGCCGAGGCGCTGGCCGGTGATGACGGTCGACCAGCGGGTCAGGCCGCCGCGCGGGAAGGCGGCGACGACTTCACCCGAGGGGAAGGGAAAGATCGCAAGTTCGTTGCCGATCGCCGGGCCGGAGCCACCGCCGAAGGTCGAGGTGGGCGCGGTGCCATCGGCGGTCCAGGCGATGCGACCGGTTTCCACATCCAGCGCCCAGGCGCGGCTGTCGCGGGCGACGATATAGACAAGCTTGCCGGAAACGGTCGGCGCGGCGGTGCCAGGAGCGTCAAGGTCCTGGCTCCAGAGTTTGCTGCCGGTGGAGGCGTCAAGTGCGGTCAGGCGGCCATAGCCGGTGCCGACGAAGAGCCGCCCGCCACTGATCGCGAGGTTGCCGCCCGAGGCGGAGCTGGCGTTGTCGGTGCGGGGGGCAAGATCGCGGGTCCATAGGACCGCGCCGGTCGTCGAGACGGCGCTCACGCGGGCGTAGGCGTCGACGGTGTAGATCACGCCACCGGCCACAACCGGATCGGCGGTGATCCGCGCGCCCTTGTCGTTGCCTTCGCCGATATCGACCGCAAACTGGAGGGCCAGCGCCTCGCCAACCGAAGGATGCGAGATCCGGTGGGCGGGGCCGCCTCCGCGATGGGTCCATTCGGTGTTGAGTGAGGCGGGCGCCAGACGGATAGGCAGGGCTTGGTTGACTTCGACCTTCGGGGCGCCGGCAAAGCCGTCGCGGATGTCATAGCGCTGCCCTTGCAGGATGACTTCGTTGTCTGAACACGCAACCAGAAGGGACAAGCCCAGCGCCGCTCCGATGATGCCCCCTGCTCTCACGCTGCGCCCCTTTCTTGAGTTATTGGCCAGCGAGGACGTTGCCCGACACCACCGCCGGAACCTTGCCCCCCAAAGCCACAATCAGGCTAGACGCGCGATCACGCAAGCCCCGCGTGACACCGGCATCCTCAAGGATCACCGTAAGGCCTTCCAAAGCCGCATCAATCTGGCCAAGCTCGATGTCAGCGAGTGCTGTCTGCTCCAAGACAAGCAGGCGTAGCGCACCACCGGGGGCCGCCAAAGGTGCAAGAGCCATCTTGCGGTCTTGCGGGTTCATCCCATCGTGCCGCAGAAGGATCGCCTTGAAGGCCGCTATGTCGCGATAGATTTGGGCCACCGTCATATCCGCAGCCAGACCATCAAGCGCGGCGGCCGAGGCCTCTAGATCTCCCGAAAGCTGCAATTCGGACGACGTCATAAGTGCCGTGATCGCCGAAGCGGGAAGGGCCCCAAGCGCATCGCTTCGCTCGGTGCTGTCGTCAAACTCAAGAGCGGCAAGGATTCTGTCGCCGGCGTCTTGCGCGGCGGCCGTCGCTTTGGCCCGGCTGTATTCCGTCCAAGCGGCTCCGCCAACCAGCACGATCACCAGGAGGACCGCGATCCAGCCATAGCGCTTCATCATCGCGAAAAGCTGGTCGCGGCGGACCTCTTCGCTCACCTCGTCGATAAAGCTTTCCGGATTGCTCACGCCCTGTCCTCCAAAATCCTGCGCCTTTTGTTGCCTCGTCATATCGCGAAGGGCGCAGGATTGCCAAGACCTGCACGCCATTCCTGATTTTTGGCAAAATAATATGATCTGGAACGAAATGGCCCTCGTATTGACCTAAAAATGGCTTGCCTTTGGGGTTAGAGTGACTAACTCGACAGGCAAGCAGGCTCCGCAAGAGGGACGGGATGAAATTTGGACCGGTAATCACCGCGGTATTGGTGAGTGTGTTTTTGTATTTTCTGGTGGTTGACCGGGACAAGCTCCTCGAATTCGCAGGCGTTGCCTCAGGCACCGAAAGCGCCGAGATATCTATATCTGCCGAGACTCAAGATCCGAACGCGCCCCTCATCAAGGTCGTCGTTACCAGATCTGTGTCAAGAATTTTGGACAACGCCGTGATCCTGCGCGGCGAGACCGAGGCGGCCCGTCAGGTCGATGTTCGGGCCGAAACCTCGGGCCTTGTAATTTCCGAACCGCTCCGCAAGGGCGCCTCTGTCGCGGAGGGCGATCTGCTGTGCGAGCTTGACGCCGGAACGCGTCAGGCCGGGCTTGATGAAGCCAAGGCCCGCTTGGCAGAGGCAATTTCGCGAATGCCCGAAGCCGAAGCGCGCGGCCCCGAGGCCGAAGCCCGGCTTGCCGAAGCCAATTCGCGCGTCGCCGAGGCCGAGGCTCGGCTGATCGAAGCGACCGCACGCCTGAATGAGGCGGAGCTCAACCAGAATGCCGCAACCAAGCTTTCCGAAGGCGGCTTTGCCTCCGACAGTCGTGTCGCCAACGCAGATGCGACGCTCGAATCCGCGCGTGCAGGCGTCACATCCGCTCGGGCTGCCGTGAACGGCGCTCGGGCGGGCGTGGTCGGCGCCGAAGCAGGCCTCCAATCGGCCGCCTCGGCCGTGGAAAGCGTGCGCGCCGCGATTGCCGGTGCCGAAGCCGCCGTGGCCTCGGCCGAGCGCGAGCTGTCCAAGCTCCGTATCAACGCCCCCTTCGCTGGCCTTCTCGAAACCGACGCCGCCGAGATCGGCGCACTCCTTCAGCCGGGTGGCGCCTGTGCAACCGTGATCCAGCTCGACTTCATCAAGCTTGTCGGCTTTGTCCCCGAGATTGACGTGGCCAAGATCGAAGTAGGCGCCCGCGCCGGCGCCCGCCTTGCCTCGGGCGAAACCATCACCGGCACCGTGAGCTTCATTGCCCGCTCTGCCGATCCGATGACCCGCACCTTCCGCGTCGAGGTCGAAGCGCCGAATACCGATCTTGCAATCCGCGACGGCCAGACGGTCGAGATCATGGTCGCAGCCGACGGGCGGCCCGCGCATCTTCTGCCACAATCGGCACTGACTCTCGATGATGATGGCCGGATCGGTGTCCGCCTGCTGGCCGAAGGCAATGTCGTTGCCTTCGCACCGGTCGACATCCTGCGCGATACCATTGATGGCGTTTGGCTCTCCGGCCTTGAAGAGACGGCCGAAGTTATCACGGTGGGGCAAGAATATGTGGTCGACGGCGTGACTGTTGACCCGACTTTCCGCGAGGCATCGGAATGAACGGCGTCGTCGACTGGGCCGCATCAAGGGCCCGTATGGTCCTTGCCTTCATCTTCTTGTCGCTTCTGGCGGGGGGATACGCCTATGTCGGCCTGCCGAAAGAGGGCGAGCCGGATATCGAGATCCCAGCCCTCTTTGTGTCGGTCCCCTTCCCCGGCATCTCGGCTGCGGATGCTGAAAAGCTTCTCGTCAAGCCGATGGAGACCCAGCTCGCGACCCTCGACGGGCTCGACACAATGTCGGGCAGCGCGTCGGAGAGCTATGCAGGTGTGAGCCTGTTGTTCGATTATGGCTGGGACAAGACCCGCGTTATGGCCGATGTGCGCGACGCGATGAACACCGCCGAAGCGCAGTTTCCTCAAGGCGCCGACAAATATTCGATCAACGAGATCAACTTCTCCGAATTCCCGGTGATCGTCGTCAACCTGACCGGCCAGGTGCCCGAACGCACCCTGATCCGCGTCGCCAAAGAGCTTCAGGACAAGATCGAGAGCCTAGATTCGATCCTCAACGCCCAACTGACCGGCCAGCGCGACGAAATGCTTCTGGTCGAGATAGATCCTCTGCGGCTTGAGGTCTACAACGTGACCGCAGGCGAGCTGATCAACGTGGTCAGCCAGAACAACCTCTTGATCGCCGCGGGCGAGATCGACACGGCGCAGGGATCCTTCGCGGTCAAGATCCCCTCCTCTTTCGATGAGGCGCAAGACGTCTATTCGCTGCCGATCAAGACCAATGGCGATCGCGTGGTGACCCTTGGTGATCTTGCAACGATCCGTCTGACCTTTGAGGAAAAAACCTCGACCGCCCGCTATAACGGCACCAACACGGTGGCACTTCAGGTGGTCAAACAGCGCGGTTATAACCTGATCGATACCGCCGCCCAGATCCGCGACACCGTGGCCGCCGCCGAGGCAAGCTGGCCCGAGAACCTGAAAATTGCCGTCGATGTCGGCACCTCGAACGACCAGAGCCGCAACGTGGCCTCGATGGTGAGCCAACTTGAAGGCTCGGTGCTAACGGCAATTGCCCTCGTGATGATCGTGGTTCTGGCCTCGCTCGGAGCGCGTTCTGCCCTTTTGGTGGGCTTTGCCATTCCGACCTCGTTCCTACTGACCTTCGCGCTTTTGGCGATCATGGATGTGGCGGTGTCCAACATCGTCATGTTCGGCCTGATCCTTGCGGTGGGTATGCTGGTCGATGGCGCGATCGTGGTCGTCGAATATGCCGACAAGCGCATTCAGGAAGGCACCGGCCCGATGCACGCCTATGTCGAGGCGGCCAAGCGGATGTTCTGGCCCATTGTCTCCTCGACCGCAACGACGCTTTGCGCCTTCCTGCCGATGCTGTTCTGGCCCGGCGTGGCCGGTCAGTTCATGGGCATGTTGCCGGTGACGCTGATCTTTGTTCTGACCGCCTCGCTCGTCGTGGCGCTGATCTACCTGCCAGTCATGGGCGGCGTCTCGGGCCGCATGACACGCTCCTTCAACCGCGTCTCTGACCGGCTGCGCCGCCGTTTGCCGCTCTATGTGCGTGCGGCGCTGATCCTTCCGGCGATCCTGATCACCTATACCGGCGCAATGCTGACGCTGAACCCCGCCTACCTGACCGGCTCGGCCACTCAGACCGACGGGCTTGTGGCATCGCTGCCGGGCCTCGTCGTTTTCATCCTCGGAGCGATCGGCCTGACCATCGCCATGGGCGCTGCCAAGTCCGAACGCAAGGCGACCAGGATCAACGCGGGCTACCGCCGTTCGCCCTTTGGCTGGGTGATCCACGCCATCGCCGGTAATCCGGTGATGCCGCTCGTTTCAATCGCAGCGGTCGGCGCGCTCGTAGCCGTGATTTTCATGTATTATGCCGATCACAACAAAGGCACCGAGTTTTTCACCGCGACCGAAGCGGAGCAGGCCATCGTCTATGTGCAGGCGCGCGGTAACCTGAGCCTTGAAGAGAAAGACGCACTTGTCCGCGAAGCCGAACAGGCGACCCTCGGCATCGCCGGTATCAAGTCGGTTTTCTCTTTTGCCGGTGCCGGTGGCCTCAATCAAAATACCGCAGGCGCAAGCGGGCCGGGCGACACGATCGGCCAGATCCAGATCGAACTGGTCCCCTGGGAAGATCGCGCGGCCTTTGCACGCGAGAACGGTCTCGACATGGCCAATCTCGGCGGCTCGGCTGTGATGGCCGCCCTTCAGTCCAAGCTCGATCAGATTCCGGGCATCAAGACCCAGACCCTGAGCCTGGCCATGGGCCCCGGCGCGACCAAGCCGATCCATCTGCGCCTCAAGGGCGATAACTTCGACTTGCTGCGCCAGACGACTGCCGACATTCGCAGCCAGATCGAAGCGATGGACGGCATCGTCCTTGTCGAAGACACCCTGCCACTTCCCGGCATCGACTGGCAGTTGACGGTCGATGTCGCCAAAGCGGGCCGTTTCGGCGCGGACGTGGCCTCGGTCGGCTCGATGGTCCAGCTTGTCACGCGCGGCGTGATGCTCGACACGATGCGGGTCGAAAGTTCGGAAGAAGAGATCGAGATCCGCGTGCGCCTTCCCGAAGAGGACCGAGTGCTTTCCACGCTCGACAGCCTCAAGGTCCGCACCCCCGCCGGCATGGTGCCCATATCGAATTTCGTCACCCGCAAGCCGGTGCCGCAGCTCGCCCAGATCAGCCGCGTCGATCAGACCCGCTATTTCGACGTGCTCGCCGGCGCCGCGACCGGCCTTATCAAGTTGACCGAGACAGAGACCGGAGAAAGCCTTATTCTGCCTGAAACGGAGATTGGCCCCGACCAGCAAGCCGATATCGACAGCGGCGCCGTGACCCGCACGGTCGTCAACGCCAACGAGCGGATCGAAGCAATCACCGAATGGCTCGATACGCCCGGAACCCTCCCCGCCGGGATCGGCTTTTCCTGGCAGGGCGATTTCGCCGATCAGGCCGAGTCCATCGCCTTCCTTCAGGTGGCCTTTGCGGGTGCACTTGGGTTGATGTTCATCATCCTCCTTGCTCAGTTCAACTCGTTCTACAACTCGGTCCTCGTGCTTCTGGCCGTGATCCTGTCAACCGCAGGCGTGCTCGTCGGCATGATCGTCATGGACCAGACCTTCTCGATCATCATGACCGGGACAGGGATCGTCGCGCTGGCCGGGATCGTGGTGAACAACAACATCGTTCTGATCGATACCTATCAGGAATACCGGCAATACATGCCGCGCACCGAGGCGATCACCCGCACCGCCGAGGATCGAATTCGCCCCGTCCTTCTGACCACGATCACCACGATGGCAGGCCTTGCGCCGATGATGTTCGGCCTCAGCCTCGATTTCATCAACGGCGGCTATTCGATCGACAGCCCGACCGCTCTGTGGTGGAAACAGCTCGCCACTGCGGTGGTCTTTGGTCTTGGCATCGCGACGTTCCTGACACTGATCTTCACGCCCTCGATGCTGGCCGTGCGCGTCTGGGTCACGACCTATGCCCGCTGGATCGCCCAGCTTCTTGCCAAGGCCTCGATGGGCCGCACGAGCCGTGCCGCCCGCGATTGGGCGCTGGCCCGCGAGGCCAAGCGGGTGAAATCGCCCGAGATCGTCTGGTCCGACCTGATCGAGCCCGCGCCGCCGCGCAAGATCCCGCCCCTTAGGGCCGCGGAATAGTCATCGGCCTTCGGGCCTGAGCAGTGCCGAGGTCTGGCGCTCTGTAAGAGCAAAGCCCAGGCGGCGATAGAGCCGCCCGGCATCTCCATCGGCCTCGGCAACAATCACCGGATGGGCTTGGGGCGCATGCGCTGCAAGCCAGTTGAGGGCATAGACCACCAGCGCCGAACATAGGCCACGACGACGATAGGCAGCGGCGGTCTCGACAGACTGGAAACGGGCGATCAGACCATCGGTGAAAAGCCCAAGATCGGCGGCAAGCGTTTCGCCTTCGAAGGCGCCAAACCACGCCCCCTCACCCGCAGCAATCGCTTTGCGCCAGCCGGCGCAACGCCCACGGATAAAGGCGTGATAGCCCTCCTCCGCATAGCCTTCCTCGACGCCAATCTCGACCTTGAGGTCGGCGACCTTGGCCCAGTCCCTATCGCTCTCCACCTCGCGCAGCTGGAACCCGTGAGGCACCTTGGCGTTTGTGGGCGGTGCCTCAAGGGACAGAACGTCATCCTGCTCAATGATGAAGCCCCGTTCCGCGAGGTTGTCGAGGTCAGCCGCAAGGCTTCGTTCCGGCGAATCCCACGAAAGGGTGACGTGCTCGGCCTTCGGGAAAGCCTCTCGGAAGGCGGCAATCGCAAGGTCAGGCGCAGGCGGGTCGCCTTTCAGGATGAGCTGGTTGCCATACCAGAAATCCGGCTCGTCCGGCGTCCTGAGCACCCAACCCAATTCATGAGTTTCAACCCGCGCGCGGTCTCCGAGCACCAGAATATCGGTCGCAATGCCGAGCGATTTCGGCCCCGAGGTCACGCCGCTTCTTCCTCATCCGCCGCTTGCCTTTGCCAGAGCTGGGCATAGCGGCCGCTTTTCGAGAGAAGCACCTCGTGCTCGCCCCGTTCGACAATCTTGCCGTTCTCCAGAACAATTATCTCGTCAGCGTCGGCGATGGTCGAAAGGCGGTGCGCGATGGTAATCACCGTCCGCCCCTGCCCCATCGCTTTCAGCTCGGCCTGAATCTCGCGCTCGGTGTCAGTGTCGAGGGCGCTTGTCGCCTCGTCCAAGAGCAGGATCGGCGGGTTTTTGAGGAGCGTTCGCGCGATCCCCACCCGCTGCTTCTCGCCGCCCGAGAGCTTCAGCCCCCGCTCGCCCACCGCCGTCTCATAGCCCTTGGGCAGCGACGTGACGAAATCATGGATCTTGGCGGCCTTGGCAGCTGCGATAACCTCAGCCTCCGTGGCGCCGGGTCGACCATAGGCGATGTTGTAATAAATCGTGTCGTTGAAAAGGACGGTATCCTGCGGCACCACGCCGATCTGCTGATGCAGGCTTTCTTGCGTCACGTCGCGCACGTCCTGCCCGTCAATGGTCAGCGCCCCGCCGTTCACATCGTAGAAGCGAAAGAGAAGCCGCCCGATGGTCGATTTGCCCGACCCCGAAGAGCCGACGATGGCGATGGTCTTGCCCGCCGGAACCTGGATATCAACGCCCCGAAGGATCGGCCGCTCCGGCTCATAACCAAAGCTCACATCCTTGAGCGCAATGGTTCCGCCCGAAACGGCAAGCGGCAGCGCGCCCGGCTTGTCGATGATTTCGGCGGGCTGCCCAAGAAGGGTAAACATCTCGCTCATGTCGATCATCGCCTGCCGGATCTCGCGGTAGACCGAACCGAGAAAGTTCAGCGGCATGGTGATCTGGATCATATAGGCGTTGACCATGACGAAATCGCCCACGCTCAGGCTGCCGTTCTGAACCCCCAGCGCCGCCATGACCATCACCGCAACAAGGCCACCGGTGATCAGAAACGATTGGCCGAAATTCAGAAACGAGAGCGAATAGCTGGTCTTGAGCGCCGCCTGCTCATAGCCCTCCATCGCGCGGTCATAGCGATCAGCCTCCCAGCGCTCTGCGGCGAAATACTTGACCGTCTCGAAATTCAGCAGGCTGTCGATCGCCTTCTGATTGGCCTCGGTATCCTGATCGTTCATCTTCTTGCGGATCTTTACCCGCCATTCCGTCACCGCGAAGGTGAACCAGACATAGAGGGCGATGGTCAGAACCACGACCGCCAGATACCAGACGTCGAACATGTAAAAGAGGATACCGGCGACCAGGAGAAGCTCGAGCACCAGTGGCCCCATGTTGAACACGAGAAACCGCAAGAGGAAATCGACGCCCTTCACGCCGCGCTCGATGATCCGGCTGAGGCCGCCCGTCTTGCGGGTGATGTGATAGCGCATCGACAGGCTGTGGATGTGGACAAAGGTCTCGGTGGCGAGCCGCCGCAGCGCCCGCTGCCCGACAGGCGCGAAAACCGCGTCGCGCAGCTGCGACAGCCCCACGTTCATGAGCCGCGCCATGCCATAGGCCACCGTCAGACCCACCGCGCCCATCCCGAGCCAGAGCGCGGGATCAGCCTCCGCCGAGAGCGCATCAACCGCGTGCTTGTAGAACAAGGGCGTCGCCACCGAAATGAGCTTGGCCACCAAAAGCATAGCAAGGGCCAGAACCACCCTCACCTTCACGGCTGTATCACCCTCGGGCCAGAGATAAGGCGCGACCCTGCGGATCACGTTCCAGCCTTCGATCGGCTCATTGTTCAGATTGGCGTCGGTCTTGCGCAGGCGTCGCATGGGCGCTCCTTCATCTACCGCCCTCTAGGTAAGACCCGAGGGCGGCAATGACCAGAGGCGCTAGTTGCCTTCGGCTGTCGGCAGAACGAAAACCTGCCCCGGATAGATCAGATCTGGATTGCGGATCCGGTCGCGGTTGGCTTCAAAAACCATAACATACATGATCCCCTCGCCATAACGCTCGCGGGCAATGGCCCACAGTGTATTGCCCGGCTGGACCGTCCGCATCGCCACTTGGAAATCGGGGTTGGCTGTCTCTTCCTGCAAGACTTCAGCAACCTTCTCGGCCTCTTCACGCTTGAACGGGGTCTCGATGCGGCTGGTGACTTGGCCATCCTGCGAAACCTCATCGACGCGCAGCGTATAGACCCCGCTTTCGACCTCAGGCAGCGTCATCTGCCAATCGCCCTCGGGCGAAACGGGTGCCGAAGCGATAGAGGAGTTGTCGAGATAGATCTGGACGCTGTCATTGGCCTGAGCACGGCCCGCGAGAACCACATTGCCTTCCGAGTCGTAGGTGATCGTGTCGAGAGCCACGGCGTCGGCCACCTCGGGATCCGCTGCGCCACCAGACTGGATCACTTTGACGCCGCTCTCATCCGCCAAAAGGACAGGAGGAGCGGTTTCGGCAGCCGGAGCTTCAGGCGTCTGGGCCGGTTCAGCCGCTGTTGCCGGGGCGGCTTCGGTTGCGGCCACCTCCACGGCGACAGCCTCGGCTGTTGCCGCTTCGGTTGATGCTGGCTGGGCCGTTCCGGTAGTCTCAGGAGTTGCGGCAGGCTCGACAGCAGGAGCGGGCTCCACCTGCGCCGGCTCAGCAGCGGCGATAACAACGGGCACATCGACCGGCGCAACGATGACGGTCTGGCCCGAGGCGATCTCGGTTTCGCCAACACGGGCAACCAGCGACAGAACCCGTGGTTCCGATCCGGGCGGGACGTTCAGAAAAGCAACAAAATTGCCGCCCCCGTCCGCGACGGCCTCAGCAACCACTTCGTTACCCAAGAGAATCTGGATCATCGCGCCCGGCAGCGAGTGTCCGGCAATAAGTGCGGTGCCATCAGCCTCGATCCGAACCGTATCGAAGGTAGGGGCATCCGCTGCGGCAATTGTAGGGACAGAGGCGGTATCGGCGGCGGGTGCAGCATCGCTTGCTGGAGCAACCGCGTTCGGCTCGACGGTCAATTCCGGAGCAGGCGTTTCGGCCGATGGTTGCGTGGCTTCAACCGACTGCGCGGCATCGGCAGCGGGCGCGCTTTCGCTCGAAGCAGTTTCTGCATGCGCGGCCTCCTCGCCCGGAGCGCCGCTTTGCGACGACCACACGAGATAGCCCAGAACAATAATGACAAGCGCGGCGATTACGCCCTGCACCACACGGCCCGAATTCGGCCCAGTCTCCGTTGCCACGGCAGCGTCCTTCCCCAAGTTCCGCCCAAGCGCCCAATGGGCGG